>Ga0307308_10000019_pt1 | contig 40896 bp, 45 predicted proteins | sample ER_DNA_195_FD_194501 | JGI IMG/M metagenome (GOLD analysis project Ga0307308, IMG submission 194501) | Bulk soil microbial communities from the East River watershed near Crested Butte, Colorado, United States - ER_DNA_195 | ecosystem: Environmental > Terrestrial > Soil > Floodplain | place...
GTCTTCGAGCGCACCGGCGACGAGCGCTGGCTCGAGCGCGCGCGTCGCTTCGCCGTCCATGCGCTCGCCCAGGCCGAGAGCTCGCCGGGCCGGTATTCGCTCCTCACCGGCGACATCGGTGCTGCACTTTTTGCCTCGTCGTGCCTGGACGCCGACGCGCGCTTCCCGATCCTCGACGGCTGGGACTAGTCTCCCGCGCTATGGCCAGGAGCTGGGCAGAGCTGCTCGGAGACGATGGCACGCCCGCCGACGAGGCCGAGGGCTCCGGCTTCTTCTCACGGCTGCGCGACTCGCTCGGCAAGAGCCGCCGCGCGCTCACCGAGGAGCTCGCGCTCGGCAGCTTCGACCCGGCCGACGACGCTTCGTGGGAGCGGCTCGAGGAGGCGTTGATCGCCGCGGACGTCGGAGTTCCGGCCACGGCAGAGCTCGTCCAGCGGCTCGAAGCACGCGGCGGAGACGGCGACTTGGCCGCCGGGCTCCAGGAGGAGATCGCGCGCATGCTCGGCGAGCCAGGGCGCCTGGAGCTCCGGTCTCAGCCGAGCGTGCTCCTCGTCGTCGGCGTCAACGGCACCGGCAAGACGACCACGATCGGCAAGCTCGCCGCCAAGCTGAGCGAGCACGGCCGCTCGGTCGTCGTGGCGGCCGCGGATACCTTCCGCGCGGCCGCGGAGGAGCAGCTCGAAATCTGGGCAAATCGGGCCGGGGCTGATTTCGTCGGCTCGGAGCGAGGCGGCGACCCGGCCGCGGTCGCCTTCGACGCGATCGGAGCGGCCGAGGCGAGAGGCCGCGACGTCGTCGTGGTCGACACGGCAGGCCGCCTCCACACGCAGACGAACCTGATGGAGGAGCTCGCCAAGGTGCGCCGCGTCATCGGCCAGCGGCTCGAAGGCGCGCCGCACGAGACGCTGCTGGTCATCGACGCGACCACCGGCCAGAACGGCCTTCAGCAGGCCCGGCTCTTCGGTGAGGCGGTCGACGTGACCGGCGTCGCGCTGACGAAGCTCGACGGCTCGGCGAAGGGCGGCATCGCCGTCGCGATCGCCCACGAGCTCGAATTGCCTGTGAAGCTGATCGGCATCGGCGAGGGTCTCGACGACCTCAGGCCCTTCGACCCTCAGGACTTTGCCCGCGCGCTCGTCGGACCTGCTTGATCGGACCTCAGGCAAAATGCTACGAACGTCACCACAACGTCATCGCATCGCAACAAAGGAGGAACCGTGGGAGGGCGAAGAGTTTTGAAAGGCCCGGTGGCAGTGGCGCTTGCCATCGTGCTCGTGGGGCTGATCGCCGCCGGCGCATCGGCGCGCACCAGCTCCACCGCGAAGCAGAGCGCGTCGATCCAGGCGTGCGCGCTGCTGCCGGACACGAAGTCGTCGACGCGGTACACATTGTTCGACGCGCCGTACCTGAAGAAGGCGTTCAAGAACGCGAACGTGCCGGCCACGGTCCTGAATGCGCTCGGCGACTCGCAGAAGCAGCTGTCGCAGGCGCAGCAGTGCCTTGCCCAGGGCGCCAAGGTGATCCTGCTCGACCAGCTCAATCCCGCATCGGGCACGGCGATCACCAACCTGGCCGTCGGCCGCGGCGCAAAGGTGATCGACTACGACCGCCAGGTCGTCGGGAGTAAGGGCTCGTACTACGTCTCGTTTGACAACCCCGGCGTGGGCAGGCTCCAGGCCAGGGGCTTGATCGCGGCGTTGAAGGCGAAGAAGCTGTACGGAAAGCACCCTGTGCTCGCCGAGCTGAACGGCGACGTCAAGGACAACAACGCGAAGGACTTCAAGAAGGGCTACGACTCGGTCTTGAAGCCGCTCTACAAGAACGGCACGTTCAAGAAGGCCAAGGCCGGCGACCAGTGGACGCAATGGGATCCGCTCGTCGCCCGCCGTGAGTTCGATCAGATGCTTGCCCGTAACGGCAACAAGATCAACGCCGCGATCGCGGCCAACGACGGCATCGCCGGTGCAGTGATCGCGTCGTTGAAGGCTCACGGGCTCAAGAAGATCCCAGTGACCGGCCAGGATGCGACGCCGACCGGTGTCCAGTTCATCCTCGCCGGCTGGCAGAGCGGCACCGTCTACAAGTCGGTCCGGAAAGAGGCGAACACCGCGGCCAAGGCGGCGATCCAGATCGTCAAGGGCCAGAAGGTCACGGGTGTGAACAAGACGGTGAACGGGATGCCGTCGATCATCCTCACGCCGGTTTGGATCACGACGAAGAACTACAAGCTCCTCTTCAAGGAAGGCTTCCTGAAGAAGAGCGACGTGTGCAAGGGGATCTACAAGAAGTACTGCAAGTAGAACGAGTTCGGCCGGGGCGCTCTGTGCGGGCGCCCCGGCCGTGATAAAAACGCCCGATGAGCGCCCCCTCCGCCCCGCCCACGCTGGAGCTGCGCGGAGTCTCGAAGCACTTCGGCTCCGTCGAGGCCCTGAAGGAGGTCGATTTCGAGGTCCGCGACGGTGAGGTGATGGCACTCGTCGGCGACAACGGCGCGGGAAAGTCGACGCTGATCAAGTGCGTCGCCGGGATCTACTCGATCGACGACGGCGAGATCTACTTCGAAGGCGAGCAGGTGTCGATCCACGGCCCGAAGGACGCCGCCAAGCTCGGCATTGAGGTCGTCTACCAGGACCTCGCCCTCTGTGACAACCTCGACGTCGTGCAGAACATGTACCTCGGGCGTGAGGTGCACGATCCGCTCTTCCGTCTGCGAGAGGCTCCGATGGAGCAGCGCACGGCGGAGACGTTGAAGTCGCTCGCAGTCACGACGATCCGCTCGGTCCGCCAACCGGTGGCGACCCTCTCCGGCGGGCAGAGGCAATCCGTCGCAGTCGCGCGTGCCGTCATGTGGAACAACCGCGTCGTCTTCCTCGACGAGCCGACCGCGGCTCTTGGCGTAGCCCAGACACGGCAGGTACTGGACCTCGTCAAGCGCCTCGGCGACCAGGGCCTGGCCGTCATTCTCGTCTCACACAACCTCAGCGACGTCTTCGAGGTTGCCGACCGGATCACGGTCCTCCGCCTCGGCCGGACCGTCGGCGTCTACGAGAAGAACGCGACAAACGAGCAGGAGATCGTCCAGGCGATCACGGTGGGCGCGCCGGCTAGGGCCGCGTGAGCACCGCGTCACCGCCCGAAGTTCAGGCTGCCGCCGGCGATCAGGACAGCCTCGCCGCGATCTTGCGTGGGCGCTGGGAGGCGCTGAAGGGCGGCGAAGTCGGCAGCCTCCCGGTGCTCGTCGGGATCGTCGCGATCACGCTCTTCTTCACCGCGAAGTCGAACATCTTCTTCACGGCGGTCAACTTCTCGAACCTGATCGGCCAGATGGCGGGCGTGACCGTGATCGCCGTCGGGATCGTGTTCGTGCTGCTGATCGGCGAGATCGACCTCTCGGTGGGCTACGTCAGCGGCATCGCAAGTGTCGCTGTGGCCGAGTTCCAGGTCGTGGGCTCCAGCCACGACTATCCAGGCCTGGTCGCGATTGCCCTGGCGATCCTGATCGGCGGAGCGATCGGGGGCGCGCAGGGATCGATCATCGCCTTCCTCGGCGTGCCGTCATTCGTGGTCACGCTTGCCGGGCTCCTCATCTGCCAGGGCCTGATCATTCAGATCCTCGGGACGGAGGGCGTGATCGGGATCGACGACCATCAAATCCTCGACGTCTCCAACTACGTGTTGGCGAAGAACACGGGCTGGATCGTCGCGATCGTGTTCACCGCGCTGCTCGCGACTGCGTCGTTGGGGACGTACATCGGTCGGCTCCGTGCCGGCCTCCCAACGGGAAACATCATCGCGACGATCGCGCGGGTGCTCTTCTTCGGAGGCCTCGGGTTCGCCGCCGTCGCCGTCTGCAATCACTCACGCGGCGTTCCGCTCGTCGGGCTGATCGTCGTCTTCGTCATTGTTCTCTTCGCCTACATCGCCGGGCGGACGACCTTCGGCCGCCACGTCTACGCGGTCGGTGGGAACGCTGAGGCCGCGCGGCGGGCCGGCATCAACGTCAAGCTCATCCGCATCCTTTGCTTCGTCATCTCTGGCTCGATGGCAGGGCTCGGCGGCGTCATCCTCGCCTCGCGGCTGAACTCGGTGGACCTGACCTTCGGCGGCGGCACGCTCCTGCTCGACACGATCTCGGCGGCGGTCATCGGCGGGGTCAGCCTCTTCGGCGGCCGCGGCCGCGTGAGCGGCGCCCTCTTCGGCGGTCTGATCATCGGGATGATCAGCAACGGCACCGACCTCGTTGGGTCGGCCGACTGGGTGAAGTACGTCACCACCGGCTCGATTCTGCTCGCCGCGGTCACGCTCGACACGGTGGCGCGTCGGCGTCAGGCCGCCGCCGGGCGCTGAGCGCTCGCGCCTCGATCGGCGTCGCTCTCCTCGGGCACGGCTTCATGGGCAAGGCGCATTCGCGCGCCTTGCGTGACCTTCGGCACCTCGCCGTGCCGCTACGGCCGGAGCTCGTCTCGATCTCGGGCCGCAACCGCGAGTCTTTGGAGCAGGCGCGGGAGCTCTGGGGCTGGGCCGAGGCGACGACGGACTGGCGTGAGCAGGTCGCTGACGAGCGGGTCGGGCTGTTCGTCAATGCGGGGCCGAACGCGCTGCACTTCGAGCCGACGGCGGCCGCGGCGCGGGCGAGAAAGCACGTCCTCTGCGAGAAACCGCTCGGGCTGACCGCCGCAGCGTCCTACGAGCTCTGGCAGGAGGCCCAGCGCGCTGGAGTCGTCCACCTCTGCGGCTTCAACTACCGCTTTGTGCCCGCGGTGCGGCTGGCGCGCGAGCTGATCGAAGCGGGCGACCTCGGTGAGGTCGTCCACTTCCGCGCGAGGTACCTCCAGTCGTGGGGCTGGGACGCCGACCCCGCGCTCTGGCGCTTCGACCGAGCCGAGGCCGGCACCGGAGCGCTCGGCGACCTCGGCACGCACGTGATCGACCTCGCGCGCTACCTCGTCGGCGAGATCGCATCGGTTTCGGCGTCAGTCCGGGCGGTCGTTCCGGGGAGAGAGGTCGACGACCACTTCGTCGCAACGATCGAATTCGACGACGGCGTGCTCGGGACGCTCGAGGCGTCGCGCCTCGCCCGCGGCCGAATCAACTCGAACGTCTTCGAGGTCAACGGCTCCCGAGGGTCGGTCGCGTTCGACCTCGAGCGCCTGAACGAGCTGGAGGTGTCCGAAGCCGGCAGCTTCCGCCGTGTCCTGGTTACCGAGCCCGAGCACCCGTTCATGCGGTTCTGGTGGCCCCCGGGGCACATCATCGGCTGGGGCGAGACCTTCGTCCACGAGTACGCGCACCTGTTGGAGGCGATCGCAGGTGAGCACGACGTCGCCCCGCACGGCGCTACCTTCGAGGACGGCTACCGTTGCTCCGAGGTCGTCGCCGCGATCCTGCGATCGGCCGACAACGGTCGCCGCGAGGAGGTCGAGTACCGCTCGTGAAGCCGGTGAAGTGGGGAATCCTCTCGACCGCGAGGATCAACCGCGCCGTCATTCCGCCGGCTCACGCGTCCGAGAAGGTCGAGCTCGTGGCGGTCGCGAGCCGCGACCAGGCACGGGCCGACGCATACGCCGCGGAGTGGGAGATCCCGCGCGCCCATGGCTCGTACGAGTCGCTGCTCGCGGACGACGAGATCGAAGCCGTCTACATCTCGCTCCCGAACAACCTCCACGTCGAGTGGTCGATCCGCACCGTCGAGGCGGGCAAGCACGTGCTGTGCGAGAAGCCGATGGGCAAGAGCGCCACGGAGGTGGAGCGAGCGTTTGACGCCGCCGAGCGTGCGGGCCGGATCCTGTCCGAAGCCTTCATGTGGCGGCACAACCCGCAGGCAAAGCGGCTGCGGGAGCTCCTCGACGAGGGCGCGGTCGGCGAGCTGCGGGTCGTACGGGCCTGCTTCAGCTTCCCGTTGTTCGACCCCGAGAACATCCGCCTCCGTCCCGAGCTCGACGGCGGCAGCCTGATGGACGTGGGCTGCTATTGCGTCAGTGGGTCGCGCTTCGTGGCCGGCGAGCCGGAGCTCGTCTTCGGCCAGCAGCTCGTCGGCCCGAGCGGCACCGACTGGGTCTTCACGGGCTCGCTGCGGTTCCCCGGCGACGTCTTCGGCTTCTTCGACTGCGGCACAGCGCTGCCGTCACGCGACGAGCTCGAGGCGATCGGCAGCGAAGGGTCGCTCTTCCTCGACGACCCCTGGCATGCACGCATACCCGTGATCGAGCTTCGGCGAGGCGGCGACACGGAGCTGATCGAAACCGAGCCCGCCGATTCCTACCGGCTCGAGCTCGAGAATGTCAGCGAGGCGATCCGCGGCGAGGCGGAGCTGCTCCTGGGGCGCAAAGACGCCGTCGGCAACGCGCGTGCGCTCGAGGCGCTCGCAGATTCCGCCGAGAGCGGACTCTCGGTCCGGTCGTAACCGAATTTCAACCGCATCTCACGGGCTATGACCCGCATACTGTGGTCATGATCGCGTTCGTCGCCCTCACAGCTCCATGGCTGTTCGCCCTCGTGTGGGTCCTGATTCGCTACGGCACGGGGCTCGGCGACTCGGCCGCGCCGTCGATGGCGGACGAGGCGCGGCGGCGCCTCTCCACCCTGTAGCTAGCGCTCGACGGCGAACGCGATGTTGACCGTCGTGCGGTACTCGCTGATGCGCTCGCCCTCGACGACGGCGCTCATCGAGACGACGTCCGCGCCCGTGATGCCGCGGACCGTCTTCGCCGCTTCCTGAACGGCCGCGTCGGCCGCCTTGGCGAAGCTCTCCGGCGACGAGCCGATGATCGTGATCACTTTCGCGATGTCTGCCATGAAGACTCCTTTCTACTTTCCGTAGCCAAACAGAATCTGGAGCACGCCACGCTGCCCGCGGGTCTCCATCCCTTCCGAGTACCCTGCACGCGTGTTTGACACCCTCTCAGGACGGCTCCAGGGCGCCCTCGGCGACCTGCGCAAGCGCGGCCGCTTGGACGAAGAGGCGATCTCGCGCGCAATGCGCGAGGTGCGGCTCGCGCTGCTCGAGGCCGACGTCAACTTCGAGGTCGTCAAGGACTTCGTCGCGAAGGTGCGCGAGCGGGCGCTCGGCCAGGACGTCCTGAAGAGCGTCACGCCCGGCCAGCAGGTCGTGAAGATCGTCCACGACGAGCTCACCGAGCTGATGGGCACGGGCGACTCGCGGCTCGCATTCGCGTCGCGGCCGCCGACGGTCGTGCTGCTCGCGGGTCTACAGGGGTCCGGGAAGACGACCGCGGCCGCGAAGCTCGGGCTGCTGCTGCGCAAGGAGGGCCGCAAGCCGGGGCTCGTCGCGGCCGACCTACAGCGACCGGCCGCTGTCGACCAGCTCGAACAGCTGGGCCGCGAGCTGCAGATCCCGGTCTTCAGCGAAGAGCGTGGCGACCCGGTCAAGGCGGCGACGCAGGGCCTCGAGCAGGCCCGCGCCCAGGAGCTCGACACCGTGATCGTCGACACCGCTGGCCGACTGCACGTCGACGAGCAGCTGATGGACGAGCTCGTCGCGGTGCGCGACGCCACGCGGCCGACCAACGTCTTGCTCGTCCTCGACTCGATGACGGGTCAGGACGCGGTACGGGTGGCCGAGGCCTTCGCCGAACGGGTCGCCTTCGACGGCATCGTCCTCACGAAGCTCGACGGCGACGCACGCGGCGGCGCCGCCCTCTCAGTCAAGGCAGTCACCGGCAGGCCGATCAAGCTCGCCTCGGTCGGCGAGCGGCTCGACCAGCTCGAGTACTTCCATCCCGACCGAATGGCCTCCCGGATCCTCGGCATGGGGGACGTCCTCACCCTCGTCGAGAAGGCCGAGGCCGCGGTCGACAAGGACGAAGCCGAGGAGATGGAGCGGCGCCTGATGAAGGGCGAGTTCAGCTTCGACGACTTCCTGCGCAGCTACAAGATGCTGCGCCGGATGGGGCCGCTGCAGGGCGTGCTGAAGATGATCCCCGGCCTCGGCAACCAGCTCGAGGGGATGGAGAACGTCGACGAACGGCAGCTCGCGCGCGTCGAGGGGATCGTCCTCTCGATGACCCCGCAGGAGCGGCGCTTCCCGCACGTGATCGACGGCTCACGGCGGCAGCGGATTGCGAAGGGGAGCGGCACGACCGTCCAGCAGGTCAACCAGCTGCTCGAGGCGCGCAAGCAGATGGCGAAGATGATGAAGCAGATGGGCAAGGGCAAGATGCCCGCGCTGCCCGGCCAGGCCGTGCAGAATGGGCCTCCGCGCTCCGCCACCAAGAAGCGCAAGAGCAAGCGCAAGAAGAAGAAGACACGGAGGTAATCGTTTGGCAGTCAAGTTGAGGCTGACCCGAGTCGGGTCGAAGAAGAACCCGGTCTACCGGATCGTGGCCGCGGACTCCCGCTCGCCGCGCGACGGCAAGTTCCTCGAGATCGTGGGCCGCTACAACCCGCAGACCGACCCGTCCACGATCGAGCTGAACGAGGAGCGGATCAAGGACTGGCTCTCGAAGGGCGCGCAGCCCTCGGAGACCGTCCAGCGGCTCCTCAAGGCGAAGGGCTTTGAGTAGCGAGATCGTCGAGTACCTGGCGCGGCGGCTCGTCGACGAGCCAGACGCCGTTCGCGTCGAGGAGGTCGAGCGCGACGGCGCGATCGTGCTCCAACTCCACGTGGCGACGGACGACGTCGGCAAGGTGATCGGCCGGCAAGGCCGGATCGCGCGGGCGCTGCGCACCATCGTCCGTGCCTCGGCCGCGCGCCGCGAGCAGCGCGTCATGCTCGAGATCGTCGAATAGCGTCACCGTGCGGGTCGCCGCGCTCTACGACATCCACGGGATGGCGGTGCCGCTCGAGGCGGTGCTGGCCGAGCTCGCAGGCGAGGAGGTCGACGCCGTCCTGATCGGCGGAGATGCCGTCGCGGGGCCGCAGCCCGCGGAGACGCTTGCCCTGCTGCGCTCGCTCGAGCTGCCGACGCACTGGATTCGAGGCAACGGCGAGCGCGCGCTCGGGCCCGATGCCGCGGACGCCGTGATGGGCGGCGAGGAGGCCGAAGCGGCGCTGCGCTTCACGGCGTCGCAGCTCTCCGAGGAGGATCAGCGGTTCCTCGTGCACCTGCCGCAGTCGCTCAACCTCGAAGTCGACGGGCTGGGGGAGACGCTCTTCTGCCACGCGAGCCCGCGGAACGACCTGGACATCGTCACGCCGGGGACTCCCGAGTCGCGCTTCGGCATGCTGCTCGAGGGCGTCGCCGACCGGGTCGTCGTCGCGGGTCACACCCATATGCAGGACGACCGCATGGTCGACGGCGTCCGCTGGATCAACCCCGGCTCGGTCGGGATGCCCTACGAGGGCGAGATCGCCGCCTTCTGGGCGATTCTCGGACCGGACGTCGAGCTGCGGAGCACGCCGTTCGAGACCGAGCGCTCTGCCGAGGCACTGCTCGCGAGCGGCTGGCCCGAGGCGCGCTCGTTCGTGGACGAGAACGTGCGGGCAGCGGTGCCGCGCGAGGAGGCGATCACGCTCTTCGAGCAGATCGCCGCAGAGCGGGGCGAGCGTGAAGAGAGCTGATGCGGATCGCCGCGCTCTACGACGTGCACGGCAACCTGCCCGCGCTCGAGGCGGTGCTCGCCGAGGTCGAGCGCGAGGAGGTTGATGCGATCGTCCTTGGCGGCGATTGCATCCATGGACCGCAGCCCGAGGAGACGCTTCGTCGTTTGCGCGCCCTGGGTGAGCGGGCGTTGTGGATCCGCGGTAACACCGACCGGCTCATCGCGGGGGATGACGCGAGCGACGAGCTGCACACATGGGTCGCAGCCCAGATCGGCGACGACGAGGTTGCCTTCCTCGATTCGCTGCCGCTGACACAGCGGCTCGAGGTCGACGGTCTGGGAGACACGCTGTTCTGCCACGCGACGCCGCGAAACGACGAGGAGATCGTCACGCCGCTAACCTCCGACGACCGCTTGAACGAGATCCTCCAGGGCGTCAAGGCAAGCACCGTCGTCGTGGGACACACGCATATGCAGGAGGACCGGACCATCGGCGGCATTCGGTGGGTCAACGCGGGCTCGGTCGGACTGCCATACGAGGACGACATCAAGGCGTTTTGGGCGCTCCTCGGCCCGGACGTCGAGCTACGTCGCACGCCATTCGACGCCGAAGCCGCGGCCGGGGCATTCGAGGCCGTCGGGCGCGAGGATGCCGTGCGTTTCGCCGAGAACTTCCGTACCGCGCCCTCGCGTCGGGAGGCGGCTGAGTACTTCGAAGAGATCGCGGCGGAGCGGGGCGAGCGGTGATGCGGATCGCGGCCCTCTACGACGTCCACGGCAACCTCCCGGCTTTGCAGGCGGTCCTGGCCGAGCTCGAGCGAGAAAGGGTCGATGAGCTCGTCTTCGGGGGCGACCTCACCTGGGGGCCGCAGCCCCATGAGGCCTTGGAGCTCGTGCGTTCGGTCGAAAGCGCGAGCTTCGTTCGCGGGAACGCGGACCGCGAGCCCGACGAGTGGGAGCGCTCGTGCCTCTCGGAGGAGGAGGTCGTGTTCCTGCAGGGGCAGCCTCCGACCGTGGAGCGCGACGGCGTCCTCTTCTGCCACGCGACCCCGCGGAGCGACGAGGAGGTCGTCACGCCCGCGACGCCCGACGAGCGCCTGGCGAAGATCCTCGCCGGCGTCGAGCAGCGTGTGGTTGTCGCCGGGCACACGCACATGCAGCAGGACCGCCTCGTCGGGGGCATCCGGTGGATCAATGCCGGCAGCGTCGGCTTGCCGTACGAAGGCGAGATCGCAGCTTTCTGGGCGCTGCTCGTCGACGGTGAGCCGGAGCTTCGGAAGACGCAGCTCGACGCCGAGCGGGTCGCCGAGGTCTTCCGGCAGAGCCGCTGGCCGCGCGCCTTGGAGATGCTGGACGAACGGATCCTCCGGCCGGCGACGAGGGAGGAGGCCACCAAGGTGCTCGAAGGCCGGGCGCGCGCGATCTTCGTCACTCCCGGTGACTGACCTCGTCCGCGTTGGCAGAGTCGGCAAGCCGCACGGGCTCGACGGCTCGTTCTTCGTCGAGCGGGCCAGCGAGGACGAGGCGCGCTTCGCCGTTGGCGCGCGGCTCCACGTCGAGGGCGAGCCTGCGACGGTTGTCTCGTCCAAGCGCTCCGGTGGCCGGCCGGTGATCCGCCTCGATCGCGAAGCGCCGCGCGGAGCCGAGCTCGGTATCCCGCGGTCCGAGCTGCCACCGACCGGCGAGAACGAGTACTACGCATTCGAGCTGGTCGGGCTTTCCGTGGAGGAAGAGGGTGGCCGCGAGCTCGGGAAAGTGGCCGAGGTCCAGCCGGGGATCGCCAACGACGTGCTGCAGCTCGACTCCGGGCTGGCGCTCCCGCTCGTCGACGCTTGCGTGCGGGAAGTCGACCTCGAGCGGGGCAGGATCCTGGTGGCGCGTGGTTTCGTTCCACACGGGTAACCTGATCCGCGGCCGTTCCCTTGCAGCTCGACGTCTTCACTCTCGTCCCTCACGCGTTCGCCTGGCTCACGGAGCAGCGTCCGGTCGCCGCCGTGCTCGGGGACGAGCTCGACCTGCGGCTCTTCAACTACCGCGACTACACGCCGCTCACCGGCGGCCAGGTCGATGATGAGCCGTACGGCGGGGGAGCCGGGATGGTGCTTCGCGTGGACGTCCTCGCCGAGGCGCTCGACGCGGTCTACGGCGGCGTGCCCAACCATCGCGTGGTCGCGCTGACGCCGCAGGGTCGCCAGCTCACGCAGGCCGTCGTGGAGGAACTCGCGGGCGAGGAGCGCCTGACCCTGCTTTCTGCCCGCTTCGAGGGCTTCGACGAGCGCGTCCTGATCCACCTCGCCTCCGATGCGATCTCGATCGGCCCATACGTGCTCTCGGGCGGCGAGCTCCCGGCGATGGTCGTGACCGATGCGATCGCCAGGAGGCTTCCGGGTGCGCTCACCGAAGAGTCCGGCCTGGTCGAGAGCTTCTCTGCCGAGCTCGAAGGCGGTCTCGAGTACCCTCACTACACGCGGCCCGCTGAGTTCCGAGGCTGGCGGGTGCCCGATGTCCTCATATCAGGAGATCACAGGAGAATCGACGAATGGCGGAAGGAACAGAGTCGTCTGAGAACACCGCAGTAACGCGAGACCCTTACTCCGTTCTCGGCGTTTCGCGTACTGCATCTCTGGCGGAGATTCGCGAGGCGTACTGGCGCCAGGTCCGGTTCCACTCGATGGGCACCGAGGCCGGCCCGCGCCTGCAGGAGCTGCGCGAGGCCTACGAGACGCTGACGGATCCGTCGCGCCGGGCAGCCTACGACTCGCCCGCCGTCGACGGCGAGCCCGCGACCGCCACGATCCCGCCCGTAGCGGAGCCCGAGCCTGTCGTGGCGCCGGACCGGGAGCGAGAGCGGAGGCGCCACTCGCGCAACCCGCTCGACCGGATGACCGCTGGGCTACCTCGGCCCTGGCGGATTGCGATCGACTGGATCGTGACGATCGCCGGCGCGATCCTGATCGTGCTCCTGATCAAGTGGCTGGTCGTCAACCCGTACCGGATTCCGTCCTCATCGATGGAGCCGACGCTCCACTGCGCGCGGCCGGGCACCGGCTGCGAGGCGCGGCTGTCCGACCGGGTGCTCGCGAACCGGTTCATCTACCACTTCCGCAGCCCGCACCGGGGCGAGATCATCGTCTTCAACACGCCGAAGCTCAGGGCCGAGGAGCAGTGCAACGCGAGCGGCACCTTCGTCAAGCGCCTGATCGGCCTCCCCGGCGATACGGTCAAGGAGAAGAACGGCTTCATCTTCATCAACGGCAAGCCGCTGAGCGAGCCGTACATCAAGCCGGACCGGCGCGACCACCAGAACGGCACCTGGTTCGTGCCCAAGGGCCAGTACTTCTTCATGGGAGACAACCGCCGGGAATCCTGCGACTCGCGGCGCTGGGGCTCGGTGCCGCGCAAGAGCATCATCGGCGAGGTGTTCATGACCTACTGGCCGCCGAACCGGATCTCCTTCCATGCGATCTTCCCGCTTCCCTGGTGGGCGGGGCTCGGCTTCCTGCTGCCGCTGCGGCGTCGAAAGCGTTCCGTGGTTCGCTAGCATGCGGGCCGGCCCGCCGGGCCTCTTTCTATGAATCGTGTGATTGACAGCCTCGAGCAGCGACAGCTGCGCAGCGACCTGCCGCCGTTCAAGGCCGGGGACACGGTTCGCGTGCACTTCCAGGTGATCGAGGGCCAGCGGCGCCGCGTTCAGGTCTTCGAGGGCATCGTGATCAAGCGCCAGGGCGCGGGCGTGCGCGAGACGTTCACCGTCCGCAAGCAGTCGTTCGGCGTCGGGGTGGAGCGAACGTTCCCGCTGCACTCGCCGAAGATCGAGAAGATCGAGGTGACGGCCATCGGCGACGTCAACCGCGCGAAGCTCTACTACCTGCGCGGCAAGGTCGGCAAGCGCGCCCGCGTGCGCGTGAAGCGAGGGGCGGCGCTGCCGGTGATGGAAGCGCCTGCGCCGACGGAAAGCGACATTCCGCCCGAGGGCGAGGAGCAGGAGGCAGAGGCCGTCGAAGAGACTGCCGAGGAGCCGGGCCCGGAGCCCCCGTCGGCAGTCGAGCCTGAGCCTGAGCCCGCGGAAGCAGCGGCCGAAGCCGAAGCCGAGCCCGAGCCGGTCTCCGAGTAACGAATCTGTGACGCTTTCCGGCGCCGGCTGGGTTCGGCGCTATCCTCGCGGCCGTGGCGCGACGCACCGGCCGGAGGCTCCTTCAGTTCGATCGCAAGCTCGGCGTGCGCTTCGTCGCAGGGGCGGATGAGGCCGGCCGCGGGCCTTTGGCCGGGCCGCTCCTCGTCGCTGGAGTGCTACTCGACTACGCCCGCCTCCGCGACCATCGCGTCCGCCCACTCGCGTGCCTGAACGACTCGAAGCAGTGCACCGAGGCCGAGCGCGAGGAGCTCTTCCGCGCCGTCGTCGGCTGCGCCGAGCGGATCGTCGTGCGTGCCGTCTCGCCGGCGCAGATCGACCGCGAGGGCCTGCACCGCTCGAACCTGGCCGGGTTACGTGCCGTGCTGACGGAGCTCACACCGCCGGCCGAGGCCTGCCTGGTGGACGGCTTCCGGCTGGGGCCGCGAGCGCCCGAGCACCGAGCGGTCGTCGACGGCGACGAGAAGAGCGCCGCGATCGCCGCGGCTTCGATCATCGCGAAGGTGACACGTGACCGGATGATGCGGCGGGTCGACGCGCTCTATCCGGCGTACGGCTTCAGCTCGCACGTCGGCTACATCACGCCGGGCCACACGGCCGTCGTCCGGCAGGTCGGCCCGTCCGAGATCCATCGCCGCTCCTGGCGCGCACGCGCGTACATGACGGACGAAGAGCTTGAGGCACTCGTCCGAGCAGAAAGCGCGTAGGCACTACCGCCTTCGCTTCTATCGCATCCTCGGCGCGAACGTCTGGATCGGCGGCTACGAGCTCGATCTCGTCGTTCGGCGTGGGCGCAGGCTCGCGTTCGTGGAGGTGAAATCGAAGAGCGGCGATCGGTTCGGCGACCCGCTCGAGATGGTCGGGCCGGAGAAACAGCGCCGCATCCGCCGAGCTGCGGAGGCGTGGCTCGCCGCTCACCCAGAGTTCACGGGCCTCGAGGCGAGCTTCGAGGTGGTTGCGGTGCGGGGCAACCGGCTGGAGCGATTGAGGGAGGCGTTCTGAGCCGGGCGTAGAACCCGCTCGGGGCCGTGGCTCCGACGCAGGACGCCCTCTATCGTCGCATCGATCTCGACCTCTCCTGGTCCGAGCGCGACCTGCCCGAGCGCGTCCGGACGAAGCACGTCCACCGGCTGCATCCGTATCTCGGCAAGTTCATCCCGCAGCTCGTCGAGGTGCTGCTCGAGCGCTACATCCCGGAAGGCCGGGTGCTCGACCCGTTCGCCGGCTCGGGGACGACGCTCGTACAGGCGCTGGAGTCCGGGCTCGATGCCTGTGGCTCCGACGTCGCGGCGTTCAACTGCCTGCTGATGCGCGTCAAGACGGGCGAGTACAACCCGTTCGTGCTCGAGTCCGAGGTGCGCGACGCGCTCGCGCGGCTCGACGGGTTCGAAGGGTCGCGTCCGGAGGCGCCGGTCTCGCGCTTCGTCCGGGACTGGTACGCGCCGCGGGCGGCGGCTGAGCTCCTCTTCTTCCGGGGGCTCGTCGAGGACTACGAGCACGCCGACGTGCTGCGCGTCGTCCTTGCTCGGGCGGCCCGTTCGGCTCGGCGGACGACCCACTTCGATCTCGACTTCCCGCGGACGCCGCAGCGCTCGCCGTACTGGTGCCACAAGCACCGGCGCGAGTGCCGTCCGGTCGAGGAAGCGCGCCGGTTCCTGCGGCGGTACGCGCTCGACACGCTGGCGCGGGTGCGGGAGTTCGCGCGCGTGCGCGTGCGCGGGCGGCGGGCCGAGGTGCTGCACGGCGACGCGCGGGAGCTCGATTTCGGCGGGCGCTTCGACGGAGTGATCACATCTCCGCCGTACCCGGGTCTCATCGATTACCACGAACAGCATCGCTACGCGTATGAGTTGCTCGGACTGGAGGAGTGGCGCGAGCTCGAGCTCGGCAAGGGCGCGAATCGTGCCGCGCTGGCCGCGTATGTCGAGGGCATCGCGGCGGTGCTCGAGAATGTGCGGGGCTCGCTGCGGCGCGGGGCGCCTGTGGTGATCGTCATCAACGACCGCCGTGATCTCTATCCGGAGATCCTGGAGCGGGCCGGGCTGGGGCTCGAAGAGCGCTATCGGAGGCACGTGAACCGCCGCACCGGGCGGCGGGCGGGCGAGTTCTTCGAAGACGTGCTCGTCGCCCGCTAAAGAAGTTTCACTTTCGCGACAGTTTCGCGACAGACACGTCACGATTCGTTGTCTACCGTGACGACATGCTCGCGCGAACGGTCACGCATGCCCTGGTCGGCCTAGACGCCCGGCGCGTCGACGTCGAGGCGCATCTGGAGACTGGCCTGCCGAAGTTCGCGATCGTCGGACTTGCCGACCGCGCCTGCCAGGAGGCGAAGGAACGGGTCCGAAGCGGCATCACCTCCGCGGCGCTGGATTGGCCCATTGGGCGGATCACCGTCAACCTGGCGCCGGCTGAGTTGCGCAAGGAGGGATCCGGCTTCGACCTGCCGATCGCGCTGGCGGTGCTGGCCGCCACGCGGCAAGTGCCGCCGGAGAGCTTGGCCGGACACGCCGCGGTGGGTGAGTTGGGGCTCAACGGTGGTCTGCGGCCGGTCGGCGGGGTGCTCGCGGCGGCTGAGGGTGCGCGTCGCGGCGGCCTGCGGAAGTTGCTCTGCGCGGCGGAGTGCGCCGCGGAGGCGGCTCTCGCCGGGATCGAGGCTGTGCCCGTGCGCCACCTGGCAGAGGCGGTCGCGTATCTCCGTGGCGAACGTGATCCGCCTGAGATCGAGGCTTCGGCGAACGGGGCGTCGCCGGAACCCCAGCCACTCGATCTCCACGACGTGCGGGGTCAGGAGCGGGCGCGACGTGCGCTCGAGCTGGCGGCTGCAGGGAGCCACAACCTTTTGCTCGCCGGGCCGCCGGGGACAGGAAAGACGATGCTCGCCCGCCGGCTCCCTGGGATCCTTCCGCGGTTGCCGCCGGACGAGGCGCTCGAGGTCACGCGCATCCACTCGGTCGCCGGCTTGCTCCCGCCCGGTCGTCCACTGGTCACCATCCCGCCCTTTCGCGCGCCGCATCACACGGCCTCGGTCGCCGCGATCGTCGGAGGCGGGCCCGGCCCGAAGCCCGGCGAGGCGAGCCTCGCGCATCGCGGGGTGCTCTTCCTAGATGAGCTCGCTGAGTTTCCGCGTAACGCGCTCGAGGCACTCCGTCAACCGCTGGAGGACGGTGCGATCGCCATCGCCAGAGTGGGCGGCAGGATCGTCTTCCCTGCTCGCTTCCAGCTCGTTGGGACGATGAATCTCTGCCCTTGCGGCGCGCGAGGCGATCCCGCTGCCGAGTGCTCCTGCTCCGCGGTTCGCATCGGCGCCTACCGCGACAAGCTCTCGCGGGCGCTCCTCGACCGGTTCGACCTCCTGGTGACCGCGCCGCGGCCGCGGGCCTGCGAGCTCGAGGCCGTCGGCGGCGAGGCGTCGGAGCCCGTGCGGCGGCGGGTCGAGGCGGCGCACGAGCGTGCCCGTGTCGAGCCGCCACGACGCTCGACGGAGGCGAACGTACTGCTCTCCCGCGCCGTCGAACGGCTGCCGCTGTCTGCGCGTGGCCGCGCTCGAGTGGCCCGGGTCGCGCGGACGGCTGCTCTGCTCGCGGGTGCCGACGAGGTACGTCCGGAGCACGTGTCCGAGGCCCTCTCGTTCCGCTCTCCGACGGAGCTCGGGCCGAGATGAGCGACCTTGCCCTCTCGGTGTTTGCGGCCGAGACCGGCGGCCACGTCGTGCACGAGCCCAAGGAGATGCGATTCGAGCGGTTCCGTCGCGGCTTCGACGCCGATCGGTACCGCGCGTCGCTCGCGGCGAAAGGCCTCCGATTCGTGGGCCGATCGAAGCCGGGCTTCCCGGAGCTCTTGCGCGAGCTGCACGACCCGCCTCCCGGCCTCTTCCTGCGCGGTTCCGCGGAACCGCAGCTGCTCTCCGACCCTTCCGTTGCGATCGTCGGCGCACGCTCGTGCTCGTCGTACGGCAGCCATGTGGCGCGCATGCTGGGGCGTGAGCTGGCCGCGGCTGGGCTGGTCGTCGTCAGCGGGATGGCGCGAGGCGTGGACGGCGAGGCGCATCGCGGGGCGCTCGAGGCGGGCGGCGCGACGGTCGCAGTGCTCGGCTGCGGGGTGGATCGCGACTACCCGGCTGCGCACACGCACCTCGCGCGAGGGATCTGCGAGACGGGCTTCGTCGTCTCCGAGTACGCGCCCGGCGTCGAGCCGGCGCCATGGCGCTTTCCGGCACGGAACAGGATCATCGCCGGGCTCTGTCACGCGACGGTGATCGTCGAGGCGCGCGAGCGCAGCGGTGCGCTCATCACCGCCGACTTCGCGCTGGAGGCCGGGCGCGAGGTCTTCGCAGTGCCCGGCGAGATCACTTCGGCGCTGTCTGCCGGAACGAACGCGCTGCTACGGGTGGGGGCGGCGCCGCTGACGTCGCCCGCCGACGTCCTGGAAGTGTTCGGCATCGAGGTGGGGGCGCCGAGCCGCCTCGATCTCGGCGACCACGCTGCCAGCGTCCTTGCAGCGCTGTCCCAGGAGCCGGCCGGAGCCGACGAGCTGGGCCGCGTCACCGGCCTGGACGCCGCGGCTCTGGCGACCGCGCTGGCAGAGCTCGAGCTGGCAGGCGCGGTGGCCGAGGCGGACGGTCTGTACCGGGGGGTGAGGCCGCAGCAATAGCATCGCCGACAACATGACGGGCACTCGAGCCCGACCGGGCAAGGGAGCTCTGGCGTCTGACCAAGCACTACGTCGACCGGCTCGAGGACTGGCCGGCGACGCCTTCCGCCGGACCGGGAGCCTGCGTCTTGCTGCCGCCGCGAGGTACTCGCGGAGCTCGAAGCCGAGTTCGAGTCCCTACGCGAGTACGGCTTTGCCGTGGTGTGGCGTGACGAGCTCCCCGCGCAGCTGGCAGATCGATACCGCGGCGCCATCTTCAACCCGCCTGACGGGTCGATTCAGCCTGCCTGCTGGGTCCCGGCACGGGCAGGAGCCGCCTTAGCTCGAGCTCTTCGAGCCGGCGCGGCTGCTCGCCGTCTAAACCCGCCCCGTTAAGGTCTGGCGATGCCCGCGCTGTGCCCGTTCTGCGAGATCGCGGCCGGGCGTACGGACCAGGAAATCGTGTACTCGGGTGACGGCTTGATCGCCTTCCTCTGCGAGCCGCCGGCCACCTGGGGTCACACGCTGGTCGCGCCTCGCGCCCACGTGCGAGACATCTGGAGCATCGAGCCGGGCCAGGCCGTGACGGCAATGGCCGTCGCGCAACGCCTCGCACACGCAATGCGCGACGAGCTCGGCGCGGTCGGCGTCAACCTCCGCCAGAACTCCGGCAGCCGCGCCGGCCAGGATGTCTTCCACTTCCATCTCCACGTCGTCCCTCGCTACGAAGACGACACCGTCCAGCCCGGGTGCGTGTGGGGAGCGCCGCCCTGGCAGCCGCCCGCGGGCGGCGACGCCGAGCGCCGTCGAGTCGCCGAGGCCCTCCGCACGGCTCTGAGCTGACCTCAGAGCTCGATTGTCGGCAGCTCGAGCTGGTCCGCGCGCTCCATCGCCGCGAGGACGATCGCAAGGTCCTGGATCGCGAGCCCGGTCGAATCGAATGTGGTGATCTCGTCGCTGGAGCGCCGGCCCTCCGCCTCTCCGGCAAGCACGGCGCCGAGCTCTGTGATGTCTTCGCGCCGCAACGCGCCGGCCTCGACCGCGTGCACAAGCTCGCCGTTGTGGCTCGCCTGCTCCCAGTCGTCGCAAAAGACATGCGTCCGAGCCAGCTCTTCGACCGCGATCTCCGTCTTGCCCGGCCCATCGGCGCCCATCAGGCTGACGTGCTGGCCGTCACGCAACGAGTCGGACGCCAGGAGCACCTCATGTCCTGGAGTCATCGTGACGACCAGGTCTGCGCCCAACGCCTCCTCGCGCGACGCTGCCACGGCGGCGCCGAGCCCGAGCGCCGCGCCCCTCGCGCGCCCCTCGTCGACGTCCCACAGAGCCACCTGTCGTCCGCGGGCGATGAACGTCCGCGCCGCCGCGCGCCCGTTCACGCCCGCGCCGACGACCGCAGCGGTTTCGGCGTCCGCGCGACCCAGGGTCTCGCCGGCAAGGACCGCAGCCGCTCCCGTTCGAAGTGCGGTAACCGCTCCTGCGTCGAACACCGCCCGCAGCGACCCGTTCGACGCGTCGGAGAGCAGGACGAGCCCGCTCACCGTCGGCAGGCCGCGCTCCGGGTTGCCGGGAAAGGACGTCACCCATTTCAGCGCGGCGTGTCCGGCGCCGAGCACGGGCATCGCCCGGAAGTCCCCAGCCGGATATGCAGGCACGTAGACCTTGGGCGGCATCGACCAGTCGCCGCGGTGGTAGGCGAGAAACGCCTCGCGCACGGCCTCGAGCGAGCGCTGGGGCGAGACTGCTTCCTCGACGTGGCGAGCCGTGAAGACCGGGATCATCGCGAGCGGTGAACGGCTAGAGCGCCTTCACGTCGGCGATCAGCTTGGTGATCGAATCCTTCGCGTCGCCGAAGAGCATTACCGTCTTCGGGTCGTAGAAGAGCGGGTTCTCGATGCCGGCGAAGCCTGGGTTCATGCTGCGTTTGAGCACGACGACGGCGTTGGCGTTGTCGACGTTCAAGATCGGCATGCCGTAGATCGGGCTCCCCTGATTGTTGCGGGCGTCGGGGTTGACGACGTCGTTCGCGCCGACGATGACGGCAACGTCCGTCCGCGAGAACTCCGGGTTGGCTTCGTCCATCTCTTTGAGCTGCGGATACGGCACGTTGGCCTCGGCGAGGAGGACGTTCATGTGCCCGGGCATGCGGCCGGCGACGGGGTGGATCGCGTACGAGACCTCGACGCCCTTCGCCTCGAGCAGGTCGGCGAGCTGGCGGACGTCGTGCTGCGCCTGCGCAACCGCGAGCCCGTAGCCAGGGACGAAGATGACCTTGTGCGCGTAGGCGAGCATGACGGCGACGTCTTCGGCGCTCGCCGACCGGACCGTGCCGCCGTCGGTCGTGGCCGCGGCGGCTTGCGGGCTGACCTGGCCGAAGGCGCCGAAGAGCACGTTCGCGATGGAGCGGTTCATCGCGCGCCCCATCATCATCGTCAGCAGCGTGCCCGACGCTCCCACGAGCATGCCACTCACGATCAGGACGTTGTTCTCGAGCTCGAAGCCGCCAACGGCGACGGCGATCCCCGTGAAAGCGTTCAGGAGCGAGATCACCACCGGCATGTCCGCGCCGCCGATCGGGAGCACGAACAGGACGCCGAAGAGTGTCGCGCCGGCGATGACCACCCAGAGAAGCCATTCGTCCTGAACGCCGGCGACGAGCGTAATGCCGAGCCCGACGCAGGCGGCGAGCAGCGCGAGGTTCGCGAACTTCTGCCCGGGATACGTGATCGGCCGGCCCTGGATCAGCTCCTGCAGCTTCGCGAAGGCGACCATCGAGCCGGAGAACGAGATCGCGCCGATCAAGCCCGAAAGGACGATCGCCAGGCCGATGTCGATCTTTGGCCGGCCGGGGTCGGGAAGGATCTTGTGCAGCTCCGCGAGCGCGATCAGGGCCGCCGCGCCGCCGCCCACGCCGTTGAACAGCGCCACCATCTGCGGCATCGCGGTCATCTTCACGCGGCGCGCCGCGAATGCTCCGAAGCCGCCGCCGAACAGCATGCCGATCGCGATCGCCCACCAGCTCGTGCCGCCGGTCTTGATCCAGGTGACGACGACCGCGACGAGCATCCCGACCGCGCCGATCTGGTTCCCGCGCCGCGCGTGCGCCGGGTTGGAAAGGAAGCGCAGCGCGAGGATGAAGGTCACGATCGTGATCAGGTAGAGCAGGTTCGCGAGGTTGGTGCTCACGGCCCGCTCGCGCCGTCGCTCGGCGGCTCGGCCTCCTTGGGAGGCTCGCGTGTCTTGAACATCTCGAGCATCCGGTCGGTGACGACGAAGCCGCCGACGACGTTCGCCGAGCCGAGCACGACCGCGAGGAAGCCGACGACCCAACCGAATGCGCCCTTGTGCGGAGAGCCGAGGATCAGCATCGCGCCGACCACGACGATCCCGTGGATCGCGTTCGTGCCCGACATCAGCGGCGTGTGCAGCAGGGTCGGCACCTTGGAGATGACCTCGAAGCCGAGAAAGATCGCCAGCACGAGGATCGTCACCTCGAAGACGAGCAGCGTGTTGTGGCTCATCGAGCCGCCTCCAGGTCCCCGCGCGCGCGTGTGATCCCAATCCCCCCACCCTGGGTGGGGCTTGTTGTCCCGCCGCCCTCGGGGCTGACGCTACCCGCCGAGCTCGCACCTGTCTGTGACCGCTTCGCGCCGGTTTTGGGACGGTTTGTCCACACCCAGGGCGAGGGCTGCACCGCGCTCACGCGGGCACTTCTTCCTTGCGCGTCACGCAGGCGCCGGCGGTGATCTCGTCCTCGAAGTCGAGCACGGGCTCCCCCTCCGGCGCAAGGTGGTGCAGGAGTGCCGCGACGTTCCGCGCGTAGAGCTGGCTCGCGTGGTACGGCATCGTGCTGGGCAGGTTCGTCAAGCCGACGATCGTCACCCCTTCTCGCTCGGCGACCTCGCCGGGCGCGGTCAGCTCGCAGTTGCCGCCGGCCTCCGCCGCGAGGTCGACGATCACCGAGCCGGGCCGCATCGCCTTCACGGCGGCCGCCGGGATCAGCCGAGGCGCCGGCCGCCCCGGGATGAGCGCGGTCGTGATGACCACATCGAACTCCGGCAGCCGCGCCTCGAGCTCCTCCTGCTGCTGCCGCTGCTGCTCCTCCGAGAGCTCCTGCGCGTAGCCGCCCTCAGTCTCCTCGCCGACCACCCCGAGGTCGAGCCAGCTCGCGCCGAGGCTCTCGATCTGCTCGCGGACGACCGGCCGGACGTCGAAGCCGGTCACGACCGCACCGAGACGCCGCGCCGTCGCGATCGCCTGCAGGCCCGCCACGCCCGCGCCGAGAACCAGTACTTTCGCGGGCGCGACCGTTCCCGCCGCGGTCATGAGCATCGGGAAGAACTTCGGCAGCCGGTCGGCCGCGAGCAGCGCCGCCTTGTAACCGGAGACCGTCGCCTGCGACGAGAGCGCGTCCATCGGCTGCGCCCGCGTGATGCGCGGAATCGACTCCATCGCGAAGCCGGTCACGCCGCGCGCCGCGAGCCGCTCGATGCCTTCCCGGTCGGTCAGCGGCTGCAGAAAACCGACCAGGATCTGGCCCTCGCGCAGCCGCGCGGCCTCCTCTGCCGAAGGCATCTGAACCTTGACGACCGCGTCCGTATCCCACGGGTCCGACCCCACGCGAGCCCCGGCCTCCTCGTAGGCCGCGTCCGGAAAGGAGGCCGCGTCACCGGCTCCGGCCTCGATGGACACCTCGAATCCGCCCGACGCAAGGCGCGAGACGACCTCCGGAACGAGCGCCACCCGCCGCTCGCCGGGGGCGCTCTCTTTCGGCACTCCGACCCGCATCCCGCGTGAATGCTATTCGGCCCTATGCTGGGCGCGGCGGCATGTCGGTTTCGGAAATCCCGCTTCGCGAGACCAGGTTCGGCCTCGTCGCGGACGGCGACGGCTGGTTCGTCGTCAACGCGCGCGAGAGCCGCTGGCGCGACGCGGGGCACTTCGGGCTCTTCTGCAACTTCGAGGGGAAGCGGCGCTTCCGACAGCTCGGGATCAACGTCAACGTGCTCGACCCGGGCCAGCCGATCGGGATGTACCACCGCGAGGCGCACCAGGAGGACTTCCTCGTCGTCTCCGGCGAATGTCTGCTGCTCGTCGAGCGGCAGGAGCGGAAGCTGCGCGCCTGGGACTTCGTGCACTGCCCGCCCGGAACGAACCACATGATCGTCGGAGCGGGAGACGGCCCGTCGGTCGTCCTGGCCGTCGGCGCGCGCGGCGGCCGGAAGGGCCTCGCCTATCCGGTCGAGCCGCTGGCGATCGAGCACGGAGCCGGCGTCGAGCGGGAGGTGACGAAGCCCGAGGAGGCGTACGCGGGGTTCCCCGCGTGGGGCCGCTGCCGCTACCGCGAGGGCTCGCTGCCCGACTTGTAAGGTCTGAAGCATGGCGCTCGCCGAGATTGCGGACACCTTCTTCACGCCGGCGGTGAACGACCTCGTTCCCTACGAACCGGGCAAGCCGGTGGAGGAGGTTCAGCGAGAGCTCGGGCTCGAGCGCGTGGTCAAGCTGGCCTCGAACGAAGGCCCGTACGGGCCCTTCCCGGAGGCGCGCGAGGCGATTGAGCGCTGTGCGTCGGAGCTCAACCGGTACCCGGACGGCGGTGCCTACCGGCTCAGAGCGGCGCTCGCCGAGCGGTACGACCTGCGCTTCGAGGAGGTCGCGCCCGGAGCAGGCTCGGACGGGCTCGTCGACTGCCTCAATCAAGCGATGCTCCAGCCCGGGGACGAGATCGTCTGCGGCTGGCCGTCGTTCCCGAGCTATGTCATCGACGCGCGCAAGCTCGGCGCGGTGCCGCGCACGGTGTCGCTGCGCGACGGCCGCTACGACCTCGAGGCGATGCTCGAGGCGATCGGCCCCCGCACGAAGATCGCCTACGTCTGCCTTCCGAACAACCCGACCGGGACGACCAACACGCGCGCCGAGCTCGACGCCTTCCTCGACCGCGTTCCCGACCACGTCCTCACCGTCCTCGACCAGGCGTACTTCGAGTACATCGACGACCCGGACTACCCCAACGGCCTCGAGTACCTGAAGGCCGGCCGGCGCGTCGTCGTGCTGCGGACGTTCTCGAAGATCTACGGGCTCGCCGGGCTGCGCATCGGGTACGCGCTCGCGCCGGCCGCTGTCGTCACGGCGATCGGGAAGGTGCGCCGTGCGTTCGACATCACGACCCCCGCCCAGGAGGCTGCCCTTGCGAGCCTCGACTCGCGGGACGAGCTCGAGCGGCGCCGCCGCGCGAACGACGAGGCGCGGCCGCAGCTCGAGTCGATCCTGCGCGAGCACGGCCTGGACCCGGTCGGTCCTGCGGTCGGGAACTTCCTCTTCGCCGAGCTCGGCGAGGACTCGCGGCCTTTCTTCGAGGCGCTGCTGCGCGAGGGCGTGATCGTCCGCCCGACGCACGGCTTCGGCGCGCCCGAGGCCATCCGCGTCACCGTCGGAAACGCGGACGAGCACCGGTTCGTTTCGGACGCGTTTGATCGGGCCAGGGCGCTTTTGAAATAGGAAACGAAACCCTCGTTTGAGGACTGACAGCGGTGTTACCGTGAGCTTGAGATGGGCAGCCGCCGTCCATCCCTAGGCCTCCTCCGCCGCGAACCGAGCTTCACACGGCTCTTCCTCGCGACCATCGGCTCCGGGGCCGGCACCTGGCTCGCGCTGGTCGCGCTGGAGGTCGACGTCTACGAGCGCACCGGCTCGTCGGCGTGGATCGCCGCGCTCCTGATCGCGGACATGCTCCCGGCCTTCTTAGTAGGGCTCCTGGTCGGCCCGTACATCGACCGCTTCTCGCGGCGGAGCCTCATGATCAACGCCGACCTGGTGCGGTTCGGCGCGTTCGCCGTGCTGCCGTTCACGACGAGCGCGACCCAGATCGTCGTGCTCGCGGCCGTCGTGGGCGTGGCGACCGGCTTCTTCCGGCCCGCCGTCTACGCGGGGCTGCCGAACCTCGTCAGCGACAGCGACCTGCCACAGGCGAACTCGCTGCTGCAGGCGGCCGACAACGTGACCTGGGCACTCGGCTCGGTCGCGGGCGGCGCACTCGCCGCTGCCGCCGGCGTCCACGCGGCCTACTGGTTCAACGCAGCGACATTCCTGGTCTCCGCTGCACTGCTGATGGGCATTCCGCAGAGCCTGCTCCAGGAAGCCGCAGCCGCGAGCCGCGGGCACTGGCAGGACGTCAAGGACGGACTCTCGCTCGCCGTGCGCTCGCGCCCGATCCTGACCGTCCTGGTCGCCTGGAATGTGGCGGTCTTCGCGGTCGCGGCGATGAATGTCGCCGAGCCGCGGCTGGCCCTTCGGACCTTCAGCGCCGGACGGTTCGGGCTCGGACTACTGATGGGCTGCGCCGGGGTCGGCCTGACCGCCGGTGCGCTCCTTGCCTCCGCCTGGATCGCGCGCCGCGGGCTGCCGAACGTCTACGGGCTCTCGCTCCTGCTGATCGCGCTCGGGATCGGAGGAGCGGCCGCGTCGCCGAACGTGTGGGTCGCCTCCGCCTGCGCGATCGTTGCCGGCTGCGGGAACGGCGCAGCAATCGTCTGCAACTCGCTGCTCGTGCAGCGCGGCGCGCCAGATGCCCTCCGAGGACGGGCGTTCGCGGTGCTGATGAGCTCCAACTTCGCCCTCGTCACCGCGGGGATGGTCATCGCCGGCTGGCTGACCGACGTGATCGGCGCTCGCTGGATGCTGGCCGCCGCCGGCGCGTTCGCCGGAGCAGCGGGAATCGTCGGCTTCGGCCTCGCACGGCGCGCCTCGGCTCCGCAGGCGGTCTCCGAAGGAGAGCTCGCTCTCTCGGGGCAATAGTGGGGCACTAGCATCCGCGGCGTGGCAGCGCGCCGCGAGTTCACGCGGGAATCGCTCGCCGCCGGGGTTCGCGCCGGCGACAAGCGGGCGCTTGCCCGCGCGATCACGCTCGTCGAGAACTCGGAGCCGCTCGCCTACGAGGTGGTCAAGGAGCTCTACCCGGAGACCGGGCGCGCCTACGGCGTCGGGGTCACGGGCCCGCCGGGAGTCGGCAAGTCGACGCTGATCGGCGCGCTCGTCCGGCACGTCCGGGACGCGGAGCAGAGCGTCGGCGTGATCTCGGTCGACCCGTCGAGCCCGTTCTCCAAGGGCGCGCTCCTCGGCGACCGGATCCGCCTCGCAGACCACTTCCTCGACCCCGAGGTCTTCATCCGCTCGATGGGCACGCGCGGCCACCAGGGCGGGCTCTCGGAGGCGACGCTGCAGGCGATGCTCGTCCTCGACGCGGCCGGCAAGGACCTCGTCTTCCTCGAGACCGTGGGCGCGGGCCAGGGCGAGGTCGAGGTGATCACGATCGCCGACACGGTGCTCCTCGTCCTGATGCCCGGCTCGGGGGACTCGATCCAGGCGCTCAAGGCTGGGATCATGGAGATTCCCGACGTGATCGCGATCAACAAGATGGACCACCCGGCAGCCAAGACGATGCTCAACGAGGTGCGCTCGGTGCTCTCGCTCGACAAGGAGAGCGCGTGGAAGCCGCCGATCATCCTGACCGAGGCCGCGCGCGGCGAGAACGTGCCCGAGCTCTGGGCGAAGATCGAAGAGCACCGCGCGTTCCTCGGGCAGGAGGGGCGGCTGGAGGAGCAGCGGAGGCGCAACCTCGCGGGCGAGGTCTTCGCGGTCGCGTCGGCGCGCGCCAAGTCGCATCTCGAGGAAGCGGTCGCGGAGGACCCCGAGCTGCGGCGCCTGCTGGACGAGGTTCAGGAGCGGCAGCTCGACCCGCTGAGCGCGGTTCGGGAGATCATGAGCAAGGTGTTCAAGGTTGGCAGTGGAGACGGCACCGAGTCTGAGTGAGATCCAGGAGGCGCGCGCCCGCCTCGACGGGATCGCGCGCGTCACCCCGGTCTACGGCTCCGAGACCCTGTCGAAGCTCGCCGGTCGCGACCTCTGCCTGAAGGCCGAGAACCTCCAGCGCACGGGCTCGTTCAAGGTGCGCGGCGCGGTCAGCAAGATCTCGACGCTTTCGAAGAGCGAGCGGCGGGCCGGCGTTGTGGCGGCTAGTGCGGGCAACCACGGCCAGGCCGTCGCGTGGGCGGCGCGGCAGGCCGGCATCAAGGCGACGATCTTCATGCCGCAGGACGCGCCGATGGCGAAGGTCGAGCCGACGAAGAACTACGGCGCGACGGCCGAGCTGCGCGGGGCGAACTTCGAGGAGGCGCTGGCCGCTGCACAGGCCTACGTCGAGTCGACCGGGGCGACGTTCGTCCACCCCTACGAGGACGAGCGGGTGATCGCCGGCCAGGGCACGATCGGGCTCGAGATCGCGGAGCAGGTGCCGGATGTCGAGACGGTCGTGATCCCCGTCGGCGGCGGTGGGCTCGCATCCGGGATCTCGCTCGCGCTCCGGGCCCTGAAGCCGGGGATTCGAATCGTCGGCGTACAGGCCGGCCTCGAGGGCTTCACGCTCGCGGACGGAATTGCGGTCAAGTCGGTCGGCGAGCGGACGGGGCGGATCCTCGAGGACAACCTCGACGACATGATCAGCGTCACCGACGAGGAGATCTGCTCCGCGGTCGTGCTCCTGCTTGAGCGGTCGAAGCTCGTTGTCGAGGGAGCCGGCGCCGTCGGCGTGGCCGCCCTCCTGTCGGGCAAGGCCGGCGGGGAAGGGCGAGCGCTGGCGCTGCTCTCCGGCGGAAACATCGACCCGACGATGCTGATCTCGGTCATGCGACACGGGCTGACGCTCGCCGGCCGCTTCCTTGTCATACGCACGCGCCTGCAGGACCGGCCCGGCGAGCTGATCAAGCTTTTGAAGTCCGTCGCACAGGAGCGCGCCAATGTCGTCTCGGTCGAGCACCACCGCGAGGGGATGGACGTGCCGGTCACCGAGAGCGAGGTCGAGCTAACGGTGGCGATGCGCGACGAGCACCACTGCTCGGTGATGCTCGAGTCCCTACGCAGCCTCGGCTACCAGGTCGAACGAATCAGATAGGCATGCAGCGAGAGCGCAAGGTCGTGACGGTGCTCTTCGCCGACCTGGTCGGTTTCACCGCGCGGGCCGAGTCGCTCGACCCTGAGGACGTCGACGCGATCCTGCGCCCGTACCACGACCGCCTTCGCTCCGAGCTCGAGCGCCACGGCGGTACCGTCGAGAAGTTCATCGGCGACGCGGTGATGGCGCTCTTCGGCGCGCCCGCCGCCCACGAAGACGACCCGGAGCGCGCTGCACGCGCAGCCCTGGCGATCCGCGACTGGGCGAGGGAAGAGGCCGAGCTCGAGGTGCGAATTGGGATCACGACCGGCGAGGCGCTCGTCGCGCTCGGCGCGCGGCCAGAGGCGGGCGAGGGAATGGCCTCCGGTGACGTCGTCAACACCGCGGCCCGGCTCGAGTCGGCTGCACCGGCGAACGGGATCCTCGTCGACGAGTCGACCTATCGCGCCACGCGGGACCGGATCACGTACGCCGAAGCCGAGGCGGTCGCCGCCAAGGGCAAGGCCGAGCCCGTCGCTGTCTGGGAGGCGCAGGAGGCGCGCTCCCGTTTCGGCGTCGACATCGTCCAGACGGGGGCGCCGCTCGTCGGCCGCAGCCGGGAGCTCGACCTGCTGACCGGCGCGCTGGCTCGTGCCCGGGAGGAACGCTCGCCTCAGCTCGTAACGCTCGTCGGCGTGCCGGGCATCGGCAAGAGCCGTCTCGTGTACGAGCTCTCGCACGTCGTCGAGGCCGACCCGGAGATCCTCTACTGGCGCCAGGGGCGCTCGCTGCCCTACGGCGAGGGCGTCACCTACTGGGCGCTCGTGGAGATGGCGAAGGCCCACGCGGGGATCCTCGAGACGGACTCGCCCGATCAGGCCGAGCGCAAGCTGGCCGAGGTAGTCGAAAGCCTCCCGCACGCTTCCGAGCGAATGCTCGAGAATCTGCGGCCGCTCGTCGGGCTGGGCGCCGAAACCGAGATGGCCGCCGACCGCTCGGAGCGGTTCGCGGCATGGCGAGGCTTCTTCGAGGCGCTTGCAGAGCAGCGCCCGACGGTGCTCGTATTCGAAGATCTCCACTGGGCAGACGACGACCTGCTCGATTTCGTCGACCACCTGGTCGATTGGGGCTCCGGGGTCGCGCTGCTCGTCGTCTGCACGGCGCGGCCCGAGCTGCTGGAGCGCCGCTCAGGCTGGGGTGGCGGCAAGCCCAACTCACTGACGCTATCCATCTCGCCGCTTTCGGACGACGACACGGCTCGGCTGTTGGCGGGCCTGCTGGAGCGCGCCGTGCTGCCGGCGGAGACGCAGGTCTCGCTGCTTGCCCGGGCGGGAGGCAACCCGCTGTACGCCGAGCAGTTCGCTCGGCTCCTCGCGGAAAGTGACGGCGGCGACCTTCCACTCCCCGAGAACGTGCAGGGCATCATTGCCGCGCGGCTCGACGGGCTCCCGGCCGTGGAGAAGCAGCTCCTCCAGGACGCGGCGGTGCTCGGCAAGGTCTTCTGGCTCGGCGCGGTCTCAGCCGTCGGAGCCGTCGAGCGGCAGGAGGCCGAGCAGCGGCTGCACGCGCTCGAGCGGAAAGAGTTCGTCCGCCGCGAGCGGCGCTCCTCGGTCGGCGAGGAGGACGAGTACGCGTTTCGCCACGTGCTCGTCCGCGACGTCGCCTACGGCCAGATCCCGCGTGGCTCCCGCGCCGAGCGGCACGAGCGCGCGGCGGCATGGATCGACGCGCTCGGCCGGCCAGAGGACCACGCCGAGATGCTCGCGCACCACTACCTGGAAGCGATTGAGCTTCGGCGGGCAGCCCGCCAGAATGAGCCCTCCGCCCTGGTGGAGCGGGCGCGCTTGGCGGCGCGCGATGCGGGCGATCGCGCGTTGTACCTAGGCTCGTTGGCGGCGGCGAGGCTCTTCTACGAAGCGGCGCTGGACCTCTGGCCGTCAGACGATCAGGAGCGCTTCGAGCTGCTCCTGGCGTATGCCCGTAGCCGCGTCGACGACGAGGCGCTAGACGACTCGGTCCTCGAGGACGCGACGGAAGGCTTCCTTCGAGCTGGCAAGGTCGAGGCAGCCGGCGAGGCTCAGGCGCGCTTCGGTGCCATCTGGCTGAACCGCGGTCATCGTGACAAGGCGCTCGAGCATCTCGAAGAGGGGAGGCGCTTGCTGGAAGACCGCGAGCCGTCTCCTGCGAAGGCCTTCGTGCTGCAGGAGCTCGCGCGGGCGCTGATGATGGGGGACGACTACCGAGCGATGGATCTCGCGACCGAGTCGCTCCGCCTCGCGGAGCAGCTCGGCCTCGATGCCTGTCGCTCCCGGAACCTCAACACGATCGGCTGCGGGAAAGTGAAGATGGGCGACCGCAGCGGGCTCGAGGATCTCGAGCGCGCGGTCGAGATCGGCGCGGCTGCGAACTCCCACGAGGAGGTGAGCGCGCTGGCGAACCTCCAGACCATGATGGGCTTGCTCGGCGACCTCCGCGCGGCGGCGGAGATCCAGGAGCGGACCTTGACGGCGGCTCGGCGCCAGGGCGTGACCAGCTTCGTCCGTTGGCAGGAGGCCGAGCAGGCCATCTCCAGCTTCTGGCAGGGCCGGTGGGACGACGCACTCCCCCAGGCGGACTCCTTCCTCGAGGCCGCCGAGGCCGGCGCGCCGCACTACATGGACCCTATGTGCCACTACGTCCGCGGAGCGATCTACCTCGCGCGCGGGGACAAGGAGCAGGCGCTCGCGGAGGCGCGCCGTGGAGTGGAGCTCGCGAGGCCGATCAAGGATCCGCAGGCGCTCAATCCCGCGATCGCGTTCCAAGGTCGCGTCGAGCTCGCCGCCGGCAACCTCGGGGCGGCAGACGCGCTCGCCGGCGAGCTACTCGAGCTCTGGTCCGACGAAGGGGCTCTCCCGCAGCTCGAGTTGGCCGACGGCGCCTGGCTGCTCACCGGGCTCGGCCGAACGGCCGAGCTCAAGGACGCGATCGAGCGAGCTGTCCAGACGCTATGGCATGACGCCGCGCGGAAGATCGCGAACGGGGATGCGGCGGGCGCGGCAGAGGTCTACTTGGAGATCGGGTCGGTTCCCGAGGAAGCGCACGCACGGCTCCGTGCCGCGGAGGACCTCGTTGGAAGTGGGCGGCGGGCCGAGGCGGACAGGCAGCTGCACCTTGTCCTGCCCGTGTTTAGGGAGCTCGGGGCGACCGCCTGGCAGGCCGAGGCCGAGTCGCTCTTGGCGAAGTCAGCCTGAGGCATCGCTTGCGATGCCGATCTCAGGATGCGCGGGCTTTGCCCGCGTATCCGTCTGAAATGACCGGTCGGGTGCGTTAGGGCTAGCCGACCCCTAGGTCCCACAGCGGCGGAACGACGTGAGCGCGTTGCCGCGCTTTTCCCAGTCGGAGATACCTGTGTCGAGCACGGGGCGCGCCGGAACGCCGTGCGCTGCGAGCACGCTTGCCGCTACGGCGGCTCGGGCGCCGCTCTCGCACATCGTCACCACCGGCTTGCCGTTCGCGAGCTCGTCCGCGAACTCGCCCACGAGGCGGTACGGGATGTGCCGGCTCTCGGGGATGTAGCCCTCGTCGCGCTCGTCCTTCTCCCGGACGTCGATCACCTCGACGCCACCGTCGGCGAGCAGCGCCACGAGCTCGTCGAGCGTGACCGGCTCGAGCCGGTCGGGCGCCTCCACGCCGACGAGGTAGCCGGCGAGCTCGAGCAGCCCCACCGCCCGTAGTCGCCTCGCGGCGTCGTTGGCCTGCTCCGGCGATGAGGCGTGGATTGCGACAGGTGCGTTCGGGTCGAGCAAGAAGCCGGACTTCGTTCCGACCGACGATCCCGAGACCGGAACGTTGAGCGCGCCGGCAATGTGGCCTGCGGCGAACTCATGCGGCGAGCGCACGTCGAGTACCTGGCCGTCGAAAGAGTCGAGAGCAGCCAGCGGAGGCGGAGCGCCGACGAATGGGCCGCGGTTGAGCGTCACGACCCGCTCGGTCGTCGGCGGCCGAGGCGCGGAGATGATCGCGTGCGCCGCCACGAACTCGTCCGCGCTCCCGTACGCGAGCGCACGGTTGGAAAGCCGCTCCATCCCGATCGTCGAGGAGCGCGCCGAGCTGATCCCGGTCGCGCAGAGCGAGCCCGCGACGTGGCCCGGGTCGACCTCGGTCTCGTCCGGTAGGGCGGTGAGCCGCTGAAGCGACCCGTACATCGCCGTGGCGCCCTCGGTCGCCTCGACGGCGAGGTCGGGGCGCGCGGCATCGCCGATCAAGAGGGAATCGCCGGTCAGCAGGTGGCCGGCCACGAGGTAACAGCAGTGCTCCGGCCGGTGGCCGGGGGTGTGCAGGACGCGGATGGTCACCCCGCCGACCTCCAGCTCCTCGCCGTCTTCGACCGGGTCGAACGCGAACTCGGGCTCGGCGAGCGGGTGCACGCTGACCGGGAGGCCGTGCTCGAGCGCGAACCGGCCGTGCCCCGAGAGGTGGTCGGCGTGCGTGTGCGTCTCGAGGACGCGAACGATGCGGACGCCGCTGCGCTGCGCCTCCTCGACGTACGGCTCGATCGCGTACGCGGGATCCACGACGAACGCCTCGCCGGCCGCCTCGTCGCCGATCAGGTAGGACGCGCAGCCGAGGTCGTCGTCCACGAGCTGCCGAAAGAGCACTTCCAGACGAACTTACCAATCGCGGCCGCTAGCTTTCTTGAAGTGAACAGGAACGTTCTCTGGGGCGTCGGCCTGCTCCTCGCGGCCGCTCTGATCGCGGGGATCGCCGCGCTCTTCATCTTCAGCTCACACGGTGGCTCGGCCGTGGCACCTACGCAGGTGCAGTCCGGGACGCCCGCGGCCGCGCCCGCTCCGCCGCCAGGGTCGCTCGTGCTCGGAGAGGAGGCGGGCTCGCGCGCGGTCGCTCTCGCGGTTCAGCCGAGGATGCTGACCGCCACGGTGCTTGCGCCGAGCGGCGGAGCCGAGTCGGGCCTGAAGGTCTCCTTCCGCGTCGCCGGCTCGACCTTGCGCGCGCGTCCCTGCGGCTCAGGCTGCTACCGCGCGGCGATCACGACCCGGCCGAGCCGGATCGAGGTCGTCCTCCCGAGCGGCTCGGCGTCGTTCCGGATCCCATCGTCGACGAGGCCCGGGTCGGCGATCGTCACGCGTGCCGAGGGCGTCTTCCGGCGGCTGCGGAGCCTCGTCTACGTGGAGTCGCTTCGCTCCGGCCCCACGGTTGGGCTCGTGACGACCTGGCGGATGGCCAGGCCGGATCGGCTCACGTACCAGATCCACGGCGGCGCGGCCGCGGTGGTGATCGGCGCTCGCCGGTGGGACCGAACCAAGCCCGGAGGCAAATGGGTCGAGTCCCAGTCGACGACCCTGCACGTCCCGGCGCCAACGTGGGGGAGCGACGTCCAGGACGCGCAGGTGCTCGGCAGCGCGACCGTCGGCGGGCGCCCGGTGTGGATCGTCTCGTTCGTGACGCCGTCGGTCCCGGCCTGGTTCACGGCGTGGATCGACAAGCGCAGCAACCGCACGCTGCAGCTGCGGATGACCGCGCCGGCGCACTTCATGTTCCACCGCTACACGGAGTTCAACGGCCCGCTCAAAATCGTTCCGCCACCGCGCTAGTCGGCTCGGTGGTCGCAGCAGGCGTCGCCGCGCCAGCTGTCGGCCCCTTCACGCACGGCAAGCCCGCCGATCACGAGTGCCGCCAGCGGGTCGGCCCACCACCAGCCCAAGACTGCATTGGCGAGGAGTCCGACGAGTAGCGCGATCGAGAGGTACGCGCAGATCATGTTCTGGCCGCCCTCTCCGACTGTCGCCGCCGAACCTAGCGCGTTCCCGACGCGGCGCTTGGCCCGTGCGAGCAGCGGCATCGTCGGCGCCGTGACCGCGGCGAGCCCGATTCCGACCCAGCTCGCGGCGGGCTCATGTGTGCCGACAAGGTCGCGAACCGACTCGACGGCAACGTACGCGGCGAGCAGGAAGAAGCTGAGGGCGATGAGTTGCTGTGCGCGGCGCTCGGACGTTGCTGACGCGAGCCGTGACCCGGTGAAGCGCCAGACGATGGTCAAGCCGGCCGCGACCTCGATCAGGCTGTCGATCCCGAAGGCCACGAGTGCAACCGAACCAGCCGCGATCCCGGCCGAGAGCGCAACGGCGAACTCGATCACGTGCCAGGCGTTCCCGCCCCACGCGAGCAGGCGCGCCCTTCGCTGGAGTCCGGCTCTATCGGCTGGGAAAGCGACGCTGCTAACGCTCAAAGGGTACGTCGTCAAGCTGGTGCCCGAGGAGCTCCGGCTCTTCGTAGTGCTCGAGCACGTCGAAGAAGACGACGAGGCCGAGCACCGCGGCCGCCGCGCCTGCGGCGATCGCCACCGTGACCGCGAGCCGCGCCAGCCCGCCCGGTAGTACCGAGAGGACGATTCCGTGGAGCAGGACCGGAAGCCTGGTCAATCCGGCGGCGAGCCCGAGCAGGCCGAGGAATCCTCCGGCCAGGGCCTTCGCGTCGCTCGAGCCGCGCGCGAGAACGACGGCTCCGGCGAGCGCGAAAGCCGCCTCGTTGGCGCCCTCGATCCACCTGCCCTGAGAGGCGGTCGACGCGAAGGCGAAGCCGATGGCTGTGAGAACCGTCGCCGCCGCGGCGATCGAGCCGAGCGAGGCGGTGGTCGGGCGCAGGAGCCTCCGTCGCCGAAGCGCGATCCCCGCGGCGCCCGCGAACGCCGCCCCGATCACGAACCAGGGCCAGGCTGCAGGCGCGCCGACGCGCTGGACGGTCCCGGCCAGCTGGGCTCGACGACTCCCGATCAGGACGGGTATCCGCCACTTTCCGCTCGACGCACCGCCGCGGACACGAGCGTCGTGCCAGATCACGCTCGCTCGGCGCGAACGCAGCTTCCACACCGGCCGGCTGCTGCGCTCGGGCTCGGCGAGCTTCGTTCCCGCTGCGGTCGGCGAGGCCGCGTTGACGAACACGCCGTCCCCCTCCAGCCGCAGGAACGGCTCGCCGAGGTAGCCGAGCACGACGACGCGATGCCGCCCGGCCAACGTCAGTCCTAACGCGAGGTCGGCTCGATAGATGCGCGCGTGAACGAACGCGGGTGTCGTGACGACGGACGCACGGAAGTCGACCGCCGAACGGCTCGAGCGGAGATGTGCTCCCGCGGTCCCCGGTGCCACGAGGGCGATTGCGGCGGCGAGGACGAGCGGGCGCCGCATCAGACCGTGCGGCGGATGACCTCGATCACGACCACCCATGCGACGGCCGCCGCTGCGAGCGCGACCAGGGCCAGCAGTAACTGCGTGCGCGCGTTCACCCTGAGGCCTTGTCGAGAAGCGTGACGACGAACGGCTGGCTGCCGGGCGGGGTCACCTCGAACGCGAGCGCCCAGTGTCCGACCATCACGAGCGCCGGCGCCGACTTCGAGAACGTTCCCGGCTGGGACTCGCGCAACCGGTAGCTGAGCTCGCCCATGTCCATGTCGAGCATGTCGAAGCGGGTGATGACCTCGGCCCCTTTCACCGGCTGTCCGTTCTTCGTGACCGAAACGGAGAACCGATTCTGGATCGCAGCCCGGTTCGGCGTCACCGTCACGTGCACCTTGTAGGGCCCTTTCGTCACGACCTGCGAGATCGGGCCCGGGCCAACGTGGGCGGCAATGTCCTTCACGCGCGCCAACGCGCTCGCCGGCGGAGCGAGGCTCGTCAGCACGGCTGCGGCGAAGAGCGCTCCCACGACGAAGAGGATCTCGCCCTGGACGAGCCGCCGCAGGAGGAGTGCTGCTCCCGGCCCCACGGAAGGCTCCAGACCGGCCGCCTGGAGCCGCGGCTTCGTCCGCGCGAGGTTGACCGCGGCGAGCAGCATCGCCGCGCCCAGCAGCCCGATCTTCACGAGCAGCGCCTTGCCGTAGTTCGTCTGCCAGAGCGAGCCGAGCGTGGGCACCTCGAGGAACGACTGGCCGATCCCCGAGCCGATCAGCGCGAGCACCGAGACAAAGGCGACGTTGGAGAAACGCGGCACGATCACGGCGAGCGCGGCGACACGCGACTCGCGCCCGACCGTCAGCCAGAAAACGACGATCCCGATCAGGCCGCCGAGCCAGATCGCTCCCGCACCGAGGTGCAGGGCGTCCAGCGGCAGAGCCAGGCCGCGCGGCGAGCGCTGCCCCGCGTGTCCTGCGAGCCCCGGCAGCACCAGCGCGGCGGCACCGGCACCGAGCGCCGCCCAGAGCGATAGCAGTTCGACGACCGACCGCTGCGGCCGCTCCGGCCGGTCGACCGCCAGGGCGACCCCGGCGGCCACTGCGAACAGCCCGAGCACGAGCTCGAGATCGAGGTAGTCGCGTCCAAAGCTCGAGGCGCGGGCCACCGGGACGATCGCACCGAGGTCGAAGACGGAGCGCAGCGAGAACTGCGCGGTCGCGAGCAGCACGTAGATCGGCGTCGCCACCAGCGCGACGGCGAGCGCGATCCCGAACGCGACCGAGATCCCGCGCAGCGACCTGGCCACAGGGCGGGCGATCACCATCCTCAGGACGAACAGCCCGAGCGCCGAGAGGAGCGAGAGGAACACGACCCAGCGCCCGATGAGGAGCTGTGGCGTGTGTGCGGTCTCGCTCAGCGACGGCACCTGGAACTGCGGCGGCGGCCCGGGGCTCGGCCCGACCGCGAACGTGAATGCCCCGCGCACCGGGTGGCCGTCCGCCGAGATCACGCGCCAGAAGACGAGGTACCAGCCCTGCGGCACGCGGCGCAGCTGCGTGACGAGCGTCTGCGGCGAGCCGGGTGCCCGCTGCGGTGCCCCGGAGGTGACCTGCCGGCCCGCGGCGTCAGTCACGGAGACGATCGCGAAGCGCGGCTCGATCGGCTCGCTGTAAGTGAGTTGAACCTCCGCTGGAGGCGTGTTCACCGTGCGGCTCGCCTCCGGGACGGTGTGGAGCAGCGCCGCGTGCGCCCAGGCGGCGGCGGGCGCCGCGAGCGCCGCCGCCGCCACGAGCGCAAGTACGGCTCCGCGTCTCACGTGAGTGGCCGTCCCCTCGTCGCGAGCCCGGCGATCCCGAGCAGCACGGCAACCGCCGCGACGACCAGCGCGATGATGGTCAGCGTCGTTGTGCCGCCACCGCCGAGCGACGACACGCCGTCGACGAGCGGCGCCGGCGTGTCGGAGCTCTCCGGCCCGGTCCAGTCGACGACCTTCCCGTCCGAATACGTCTGCCGCACCTGCAGGGTGTACTTCTTGCTGGAGTCGAGGCTGGCGTTGAAGCGGAAGACCGAGTCCTCGTCGGTCGGCACCTTGCCGCCCGACCACGTCACCTTCTGGATCGTCTTCTCCTCACCCGAGCCGGTCGCCTGCTCCTCGCGCTTCCAGCCCGGCGCGGGCTCGAACGAGTCGATCGCGAAACCGCTCGGGACGGTCAGCTCGATCGTCGTCGTCGTCGCGCCCTCCTCTTCGGTCGGGACGGAGAGCGTGAACTGCTGCAGCACCTTCGACTTCGCGACGGGTGGGCTCATCGCCGCGTGCCCGAACGCCGCGGGGACGACGGCGAGCGCGCCTGCCGTCACCGCGGCCATGACCACGGCCTTTCTCATCGAATCTCCTTTCTCGCGGTTTGCTCGGCTAGGCGAGAGCCGGAGGCGCGCGAGAGCGGGCGCGCTGCGGCACCCGCGCCGGAGTGAGCGAGACGAGACGGGTACCCAGAGCCGGCCGCACGGGCAGCAGGAAGAGGCGAGGGCGCAGAAGCTCGCGTGCGGCTGCGCGCATCCAGCCAATGAGGTGCAGAACCACCTCGGTGAGGGCGGCCGCAACGAGCGCCAGCGCTGCCAGTAGCGGGATCGCGTTCCGGTGCACCGGCCCCACGAGGCACGAGAGCCCGTGGAAGCCGATTCCGGCGCGCCAGTGCAGGTACGACTCGAACATCGCGAATCCGAACGCGCTCGCCCCGTAGAGCCCGGCGGCGTTCAGCCCCAGTCGTCGGAGGCGGAGTCGCGGCGGCACGCGTTCCGGCCGCAGCCGCGCGCGCTCGCGCACCCCGACTTCGGCGAGCCAGAGAACTGCGACGGAGATCGCCGCGGCGAGTGCGAGCGTGATCACCGAGACGAGCACGAGCGACGGTCCGCCCGCCGAGCTCTGGAACCGATTCGCGAGCGGGCTCGGCTGAGCGAGCGCATAGGCCAGCCAGCGGGCGACCAGGACCATCAGCGCGACGGTCCCCACCCAGGCGGATACGCGCTTCATCTCACTGTCAGCGTAAACGGCGCGGTCAGGATCCGCCCGCGGTCCTGGAACTGGAGGAACAAACGCCAGGTCCCTGCGACAGGCAGCAGTACGCCGACGTTGAGCTTTCCAGGCCCGGCCGGACGGCCGACGACCTTCGCGCCGCCGAAGATGCTCGTGCAGCCGGGCGTGTTCGGCCCGCAGACGTGCGTGTGGAAGTAGTCCAGGGTCCGGGCTCGGAAGAAGATCGCGTGCGCGAGGGCTCCGTACCACGGGTGGAAGATCACGAGCTTGCCGCTGGGGTTCTTGATCGTCGCCGTGAGCGTCACCGGATCGATCGGGTGGATCCGCTTCGGCACGCGCAGCGCGATCCGGTAGCCGTCGACGGTGTCCACCGAGGAGAACGCCGGCAGCGGCTTCGGGTGGTAGGCGCCCGCAACGCGCAACTCGGCGTGCAGCTGGAAGTTCCGCGGCGCGCCCTTGACGGCCGGGTAGACGTCCACGAGCACGTGGTACGGCCCGGGCGAGGCGAAGTCGACCCGCTGGACGATGTGCCCGTTCGGCCCGATCGGCGGGTGGCGGTGGATGATCACGCTCAGGTCTCGCCGCACGATGATCAGGTGGATCCCGGTGTGGGGTCCCGCGCCGCGCCGGTACGAGGTGAGCGGCGGGCCCGAGGGCTGTCTGACCGTGAAGGAGATCCTTGTAGCCCCGGTGTGGGCCACTCGCGTCGGCGTGAACCCGGAGAGCGCGAACGTGCGGGCGGGCTGGATCGTCGGCACGCTCGGACGCGAGGAGCCGGAGCAACCGGCGAGCAGGAGAACAGCCGCGCACGAGAGGAGAACAGGCCTCATCGCGGGCAGGCTACCCTCCAGTTGCTGTGGTGTTAGGGCACTTCGCCGCGACCTGGGAGACACCGCCTGCCGTTCTGGTCGCGGCACCGGTCGCAGCGCTGCTCTTCGCGCAAGCCTTCGTGAGGCTCCGCCGGCGCCGCCCCGACCACGCGCCGTGGACGCGGGCGCTGCTCTTCGGCGCGGGGCTGTTGCTGCTCGTCATGCCGGTGCTCTCGCCCCTCGACGCGGTGGGAGACGACTACCTCCTCTCTGCGCACATGCTCCAGCACGTCCTGATCGGCGACGCGGCCGTCGCGCTGCTCGTCGTCGCGGTGCGCGGGCCGCTCGTCTTTTTCCTCCTGCCGCCGCCGGTGCTGCGTCCGCTGGCCGCGTTCAGGCCGCTGCGCGCCGTGCTCTCCTTCCTGCTCCGTCCGCTCGTCAGCCTGACGCTGTGGGCGGCCGCAGTGCTCGTCTGGCACGTGCCGCGCTTCTACGACTTCGCCGCCGCGCATCCGCTCGTGCACGACCTCGAGCACATGAGCTTCGTCGCGGGCGGCCTGCTCGTGTGGACGCAGCTGGTCGACCCGGTCCGCCACGGGCGCCTCCGCAGGCCGCAGCGGATCTTCTTTGCTCTCGCGATGCTGGCGCTGACTCAGCCCGTCGTCGACTTCCTGCTCTTCAGCTCGAGCGCGCGTTACGGCAGGTACGCCGCCCAGCCCGACCGGCTCCTCGGCCTCTCGCCTTTGACCGACCAGCGGCTGGCCGGCGCGGCGATGATGGTCGAGCAGTTCCTCACGCTCGGGATCTGCGTCGCGATCCTGCTGCGGCCATACGTGGGCCGCGCCCGAGCGCCCGCCTTCTCGCGGTGAATCCTCCAGCCTGGTACTCGTTCAGCTTCGAGCCGCTCTTCCTCGCGCTCACGATCCTGGCGGGCTACGGCTACTACCGCCTCGCCCGCAGTGTCGAGCGGCCGAGCCGTGCACGCGCGACGATCTTCGTGCTCGGCCTTGTCCTGATTGCGTTCTCGCTCAACTCACCGCTGGAGACGCTCGCGATCCACTACCTGCTGGTCATCCACCTCCTGCAGAACGTGATGATCGCGGACTGGGCGCCGCCGCTCCTGGTGCTGGGCCTGACCCCGGCGATGCGCGACGCCGTCGCGGCGCGCGGCGGCCGACCGCTCGCACTGCTGACCCGGCCGGTGTTCGCACTGCCGTTCTGGCTCGTCGTCTGGTACGGCGTCCACCTGCCAGCGTTCTACGACTGGGCGCTGCGCCATGAGTGGCCGCTCAACATCGAACACGGCCTCCTGATCGTCGCGGGGCTCCTCTTCTGGTGGCCGGTGTTCGCGCGGGAGCCGCAGCGGGTCTCGACGGCGATCCGCCTGGCCTACCTCGGCGCGGCCTACATCGGCTCCGCGTTCCTCTCGCTCGCGCTGATCTTCGCGGGCCGCGCGTTCTACGCGTTCTACGAGCACGCGCCGCGACTCGGCGGGCTGTCGGCGCAAAAGGACCAGAATCTGGGTGGGATCCTGATGAACGCAGAACAGATGCTCGTCTTCTTCGCCGCGCTGTCGTACTTCCTGCTGCGCCTGCTGAGCGAGGAGGAGGAGTCACAGCGGGCCTTGGAGGGCCGGTGAAACAGCTCGCCCTCGCGCTCGTTCTCCTGGCGTTGCTGGTACCCGGTGCCGCGCGCGC
>Ga0307308_10000020_pt1 | contig 40863 bp, 25 predicted proteins | sample ER_DNA_195_FD_194501 | JGI IMG/M metagenome (GOLD analysis project Ga0307308, IMG submission 194501) | Bulk soil microbial communities from the East River watershed near Crested Butte, Colorado, United States - ER_DNA_195 | ecosystem: Environmental > Terrestrial > Soil > Floodplain | place...
CAACGAGCTGCTTACTTATCCGAACAAGTTCGATCAAATTCTCTTCGGAACCGTCAAAGAAGCGCTCGATCTAGGCGCGGCTGCGATAGGAGCAACTATCTACTTTGGATCCGAGCAGAGCACGCGCCAGATCGTTGAAATCAGCCACGCATTCGCGCTCGCCCACGAGATGGGTCTGGCGACGGTGCTCTGGTGTTATTTGCGCAACAGTGAATTCAAAAGAGACAAAGATTATCACGTCTCTGCCGACCTGACCGGTCAAGCCAATCACTTGGGAGTGACGATTGAAGCTGACATTATCAAACAGAAGCTTCCCGAAAATAATGGTGGCTACGTTGCGTTGAATACGGGTGGCGTGAGCTATGGTAAATTCGATGATCGGATTTACTCGGAGCTGGCGAGCGATCATCCGATCGATCTTTGCCGGTATCAGGTGGCCAACTGCTACATGGGTCGCGCTGGATTGATTAATAGCGGGGGCGCCTCGGGCCAGAATGATATGGGCGAAGCGGTTATCACCGCGGTCATTAATAAGAGAGCCGGTGGAACAGGCTTAATCTCCGGTCGAAAGGCATTTCAACGTCCAATGAAGGAAGGCATCGAATTGCTCAATGCCATTCAAGATGTTTATCTCGCGAGAGAAGTTACGATCGCTTGAGAAATATCGATGCCAAAGTACCGAGCAGCATCACGCCGGCGCAGCGCAGCAGCAACCGTCTGCTGAGGTCTGTGCTTAGGTTAGCTCGACGTATTCAAGAAAAACTAGGCGCCGATCTTTTTTCGTCGGGATTGGATCGTACGGCGTGGCGTCGTCGATAAGGTACTCCTCGTACTCGGCAATTACGAGCCGATAGCGCGCATCAACTCCGGGCGTTTGTGGAACCGTGACGCTGCCTTCCCAAAGCGTGGGCGTGATGAAAATCGCGTTGATGAGATTTTCCTTGAGCAGCAGATCGAACTTCTGACGCTTCAACAATTGCTTTGCACGCACCCGCTGTTTTGCGAGCACCGTTCTGGTTGGCCGCTTCTTCACGTGGCGGACATCTCGCTGAACAATTGCGTCCGGCTCGCGCCGCCAGCCGAAGTCTTCGCCAAACGACGGATCGAAATGCTCGACCCAAATCTCGATCACGCTCGACAGCGCAACGTCCGGTGCTTGCACGTTGATGATCGTGCCGTCACGTAGCCGGATGCTTTTTGCGGGCGCGTTCTTCGCTTCGACGTGAGAGCTGGAGTCAGTGTAGGTCGAGCCAAAAACGCTCACTCTGTGCGTTCGCGAATCTTTTGTTTGTCCAACGGTGAGCCAGCGATCGGGAACCAGCGGCATAAAATCGGCGAGGACGATGTTCGACAAATGCGCGCCGTAAACCGAGATCGGCTGATAGCGCGCGAGCGCGAGCCGGATGAACGGATAGTACGCCGCGCCCCAAGTGACCTGGATGTCGCAATACCAAAGCTGCCGCTCATCGTCGTAAAATACATCGTGAGGCGCGATCTCGACGAACGATTTCGAAGTGAAGCTCGTCAGCTCCGGATGTTGCAGTCCCGTGGTCGTGAACTGGCCGGGCGGCTGGTCACTTTCGTCCGGCGAGGCGAAGGCCGGCAGCCACGCGCCGGTCGGATCGGGTGCGAATCGCCCGAGTGGAAAATTTCCGCGCTTCGGCGCAGCGCCCGCGACAAAAGGACTGAGCCAGATCGGATCGTTGCCCCACTGCGTGACAAAATTCTTCAGTGGTTGCGTGGTAGGATCGCTGCTTGGATCGCCGACAAAAGACGCCGATGGCAACACGACTGCGAGCATTTCGCCGTAGCCCGAGGCGTTCCACGGCCGATTCAGATACACGCGCAATCCTCCGCCGCGCCGCCAACTGCTGCTCTTTTCGGTGGACCGCACCCAGCCGAACGTCGGCACAACGTAGAGTACTTCCGGCGCGGGCGGCGGCGCGGAACTTGGAATCCATGTGCGCGCCGTCGGACCGGTGACCTTGATGTGCTCGTCGGTCGATTCGGTCTGGCCGTTAACGTCGTGGGTCAAAAGCTTGGCCGGCATGAATTCGCGGAACTTCGTCGTGGCTTCAAGCCAGTACTCGATGCGCCGGTAACGCGTGTCGTTGAACTCGTGGATTTTCTTTTGCACCAAGTCATGGAAAACACCGCCAGCGCGAATGAGATCGGTGCCGACAAGCTGGTAGTCAGGTGTCCCGGCGTACGACTGCGCATCCGTGATTTTGATGGCAAACGCGTGATCGTTCCGGCTGCGGTTGCCGCCAATTTTTCCGGTCGAATCACCGTCGGGTTCGTTCCAAGTCGCGAGCAAATCAAGATGGTCGGTGCTTTTGATGCTGCAAGGCGAAACGAAGTTCGGCAGCGCAAATGTCGCGGCGAACGGGCGATCGACAAGAACCTTCATCACCTCGGGTGTGATGAGCGGTCGCTGCACAGCGTGCACGAGCTCGACGTTGCGCCACGGCGTCACCATCCAGTGCTGCCCCTGGAGCGCCATCTTTTTGAGCGTCGTTTTCTGGCCATTCAAATTGACCGACTTTTGTTGCTGGGCGGGCGTTAGCCAATTCCAAACGCCAAGAAGCTGAAGCGCGTCCTCGCTCGGCATCACGCTTAAGCGCAACGTCGCGCGCACGGCTTTGGGCAGCGGGACGAACAACGTGCGCGACGCCTTGTCGAAATGCGGCTTGTCGCTGTCTTTTTCATACAGCTCGATCTTGAATGGAACCGCATCCGGCCAGTCCGCACCCGTCGGATAGAACGGAATTTTGATGATCGAGTTCGGATTGTAATTCGGATGATTGAAAATGCGCGCCGCGATTTGGATCGCGAGCGGATCAGGCAGATACGGCAGCTCGTCGCCATCCTGCATCACGGCGTAGCCAACCTCGACCGGATCACCGCCGGTGAGCGGAGCTGCCGTCAAAATTTTCTCCTCGCCGAGCGATTCATCTTTCGCCGCGAGTATTCCGAAGAATGCAGGATCGACGATGCCGTTGCGATCGAGCATGCCATGGTATTCCGCTTCCTTCACGTTCGTGCGCGGCGGAACGGCGAAGCGATGCGCTTTCTGCGTCGTGGGCACCGTGTTCTGCGCCGGCGTGTCGTTGAAACTGCGAATCCCAATGCGCTCCATCGATTCACCTTCGGCCGGTTTTTCCAGTTTGTTCGGCGCGTGTTTTGCAAGCGCGATCGCCGGGGCGGAAATCGGCTCGAACCGAAAATAAGTGCGCGCGTTTTTCTTCGGCTTTTCCGGGCCAAAATCGTCGAGCGACATTGGCAGCGAATTGCCGGTGAGGTCGACGGCGCGCGCGCGAATCCAGTATCTGCGGCCGTAGCGCAGGCGCGGCAGCGAGCCTGGGCTTTGTGTGCCTGGTTGCGGCGGCGGCAGCGTTTTGAAAGCAGTCCGCAATCGAATGCCGGGCGGAACGTCCGGCTCGGCATCGCCGACTTCGTCGACGTGATCCTTGTCCGGGTCCGCGTCGCGTTTGTGATGGATCGTCTTCCCGGGCTGCGGCGCGCACAGGCTCCAGCCGGTCCAGGAAACAAGCGCTTCGTGCAGCCAGACGAGGTCCGGGTTGCTCGTCGGATCGGCGGACTTCGTCGCGGCCAGGCGCACCGTTCCTTCTTCTTCTGGAACCGTGATTATAACTTCGCCATCGTTGATATCGTAAGTCGCCTGCCGTCCGCATAGCGAACGCCACAGGCCCATTTTTTCGTCCCAGATATCGATGCGATAACCACGCACCAAATCCTCGGAAAACAGCTCCGCTACCTGATTCGGCGGCGGGTTCGCGCCGCCTTGGATCATTTCAGCCATCGCGTTAAGCTTCTTTTGGCGGTCGAAATTATTCTTCAGCATCGAAGCGCGGTCGCGGTGCACGAGCATCAATCCCGCGTTGCGCAGCGCCGGCGCACCGGCTTCGCGCTTTTGCTTCGAGACCGGATCGACCTGCGCATCCTGCGACTGACTGAGCCGCATAAGCGACCGCCCAAAGCTCATCAATTTCTGGCCCGACCCGTCGGAGTCCGCCTGGAGTAAATCGAAAAGATTCGGATCGAGATTAAGCAATCCACGCGCAACGCGATAATCGCCCTGGCCGGGATTCGGCCGCACCACCGCTTCGAATCGCGTTGCATCGAGTCGCGCGCGCGTTCGCGTCGCGCCGTCAACCGGCAGCGAGCCAGGATGCGGTTGCAGGTCGACCCAAAGATGCGCGCCCGGCGACGCGTTGAACGCGTCTCTTGCGATCAGCAGATCGACGACAAGGCCAAGCCGGCGCAGTAGCGTCGGGTACTGATTCATCGCCGCGACGATTTGATGAAAATCGATTTCATCTGCAAAATCGTCCGGCTTCGGCAGTTTCGTGCGCTTGTATCCGAGCCACTGCGCGCGCGCTTTCGGATCATCAATCGGCACGGCGTATTTGTCGATGTGGGGCGTCGATGGCGGCGTGTGGAAAAGCTGGAACGCAGCCAAATCCGCGGCGATGCCCTTGAGGCCGTTGAATCCCTCGTTCGCGAAAAACCTGAACTGCTGATGAGGGTCGCGCAGCCCGGTGTCAAAATTAGTGAACCTCTCGTCATTGCGCGCGAGCGCATTCACCAACTCACTCCAGGCTGGATCGCTCAGAATCGCGGAGACGGTCGGCAATTGGTCCTGGGCTGATACGGCAAGCCGGCTGTAAAGATTCTTCACCAGCCCGTCGAAATCCGAAGCGTGATATGAGAGCACCTTTTTGTTTGAGTAGTCCGAGAACCCGAATCCGCGCACGAACGTCTCGGCAGTGAAAAGCGCACGCCACACACTGGAATCTGGCATTCCCAGGCGATCATCCACGCGACTCGGGCTCGAGATGTCGTTGGCAGCAATCGTTACCGACTTGGTCCCGAAGTGTACGATAAAGCTCGTGTCCGCGAGCGTCGCGGGCCAGTCGCCGGTGTCGGAATGAAAATCCGGAAAGCTCCCGAGCTGTTCCGGATTGTTCTGCGCATCGAGCCGCGGCGAGAGCAGCAACGACACGCGAAGCGATTTTCCGTCGTCGGTGTAGCCGTTCGGCAAGGCAGTCCAGACGAGATCTTGTTTTGCCATTTTACGCCGCCTCCGCTGCGAACGCCTCGCAGTAGCTTGTCCACGTTGCCTGGTCGGGAATTAGCTCGATGAACTTCGGATCGGCATCCGATCCGCCGAACTCCCGTCGGCATTTCACCGACACGCTCGCGCTGAAAAACAGAATCTCGATTTCGACTTCGAGCGTGGCTTCGCCCCACACGACCGAGTGGCCGGTCTCCTTTAAATACGCGAGCTGGAGATTAAAAGTCAGCGAAGCTGAAATCAGCCCGAGCACGGACAGCTCGCCGTGCAGCCGCACGTAGCCGGCCAGCTCGACCGACTTCGTCATCCAGTGAAAATAAACGCCCGCTTTGATTTCGACGCTGCCGCTCGCGACGCCGAGATTGATCGACACCGCCGCGCCGAATTCGAGCGCCGCCTCTATTTCCTTCACGCCGCCGGTATCGACGCCGATGGCAAAAAATCCACCGCCGCCGAGGAGCGAGACTGTGAGGCTGAACGGACGCTGCCGCTCGGAAAAATTGAAACGCACTTCCGCCGGTTTCGCGTCGAAAGGCAGTGCGAATCCCGCGCCGATGGAAACGTGTTCGAGCGCAAAAATCCCCACGGCGACGGATGGAATGTTCAGTGAGTAACTCGCCGCGATTCCGCTGGGCGTGACCGAGAGGCTGGGCGGATCGCTGAAGCCGTTCGACGGAATAATTTGACGCAACTTGTTGACGAACTCCAGCGGCCCGCCGAACTCGATCGTGCGATCGCCTGGATGCAGATCGACGGAGACATCAGGCTTCGATCCGCTTTTTGAAACGAAACTCAGGCCGTCGAACCAAATCGTGATGAAACCGAAAAGGTTGACCTTGAAATTTGTGATTGACGCCGTCGCGTTGAAGGTCGTTGCTGCCGGCTGCGCGATCGGCGAGCTGACGACGCCGTGCATTTCGAGCACGGTCTGCGCGCCGTTCGGGTTCGGTACGAACAGTCCGAGCGGGTCGGACTTGTTGATCTTGGTGCTCCAGTCGAAGCGCGCCTCGATCTTGTCAGGAAGCTGCTTACTCAGCAGTTTCGGCACGTCCGCGCCCGCGAGCGAACCGGCGATTTCGAGAATCGTCGCAAGCTCGACACCGCCGAGAATCTTCGCGCCCTTGAAAAAGTCGGCGGGATTAAACGTGTTGTTGATGATTTGGCCGAGCGCGTTCTCGATGTCGGCTGGATTCGCCGGCGGTTGCGCGGCGACCGGCCCCATCACGCGCGACAAGCCCTGGATCGCCATGCTCGGCGTCGCCAGTCCGCCGAGCGCGTCGCTCTTCACTTTGTCGCCGAACATGAGCGGCAACGGATCGAGCGTCTTCAAAAAAACTTCGCCCGGATTGTTCGCGGCGTTAAACTCATGGTTCTTGTAAACCTCGGGATAAGCAACGCCGACCACCGCGTCCGGCTTTTGTAGCAGCCGCTGAATCGCAGCGATGCCAACCTGCGCACTTTCAATCTCGGGGTAAAACTGCGGCTTGCTTTTCGAGATGCCGGCGACGCCGCCGGCGTCGAACGTGATATTCGAAGTCGGCAACGCCGGATCGCCCTCGGCGCCTGCTTTCGCAAGCGCATAGCACACCGTCGCGCTGCCGAGCCCGGCAGTTCGGCGCGCGACCGGCTCCGCATTGTAACCTTTGAGAGCGCCGATGATTTTCGGTATTACCGCGCCGCTTTGATTCGCCTCAATTCCGACAAACAACAGCGGCAGTGTCAGCGTCACCCGGTTGCCGCATAGATCAGTCGCGGCGATTTGAAACTTGAAGTAGTTGTTCGGCCCGAGCATCGGCCAGAAACAAGCGCGCGCCGGCACCGCAGCGTAGATTGACGCGTCGCTGAGATGAGTTTTGACGTCGGTCGGCGCAACCAGGCTCGGCGTCACGCGCGTGAGGATTTCAACCGACGTGAACGGAAAATTGCGGCCGCCGAACGCGTGCCCGGCGCCGCTGTAGGTTTTCACACGTTCGCGCACCGCGATGAAAAACCGCTGACGCAATACCGCGACACGATTCTTTTTATTTGCATCCGAATACTCGAACTTCCGCTCCGTGACTTTGATCAGCGACGCGCAATGCCCGAATGGACAGAGGAAGCCTTTGTAAACGACGCGCACGTAATGATCGCGGCCAAGCGTGGCAAGATGCCGCCATTGCTCCAGCCCGACACCGGCCGGCTGCGTGTCCCAACTTCCCTCGGCGTCGAGTAGCGCGCCGAGCGCGGAGAGCGCAAGCCGCTTTGAAACTGCTGCGTGCGGAACGTATGGACGCCGGTCGATGTCGCGCTCGGTGAAGCCGGCCATGAGCTGCACGAGCATCTGGCGGTCGAGCGCGTCCAGACTCATCCGAAACGGCTTGATGTTGTTAACGATGTTGATGATGTTCGGCAGCCCGTAGTCCGGCGACCACAGCGCACGCACTTTCGTCGCGGGATCGGCGCCAATGCCGTCGCTCGTTTTTGTTAGCCGCGTGTGCCACAGCTCGGTGCGGCCGTTCCGCACAACCGGCTGCTTGGCGTGCCACCAGTTCGCCTGCGGGATCGGTGAAAGAATCACGCGATAGGGCAGCTCGAGCGCGGTGGCGAGCGGCGAGGGTTTGTGCGGTGCGAACGGAGCCAGAAGAAATGGAAGGTCTTTGATCCGATTGATCGTGAACTCGCTGATATTCGCCTCGCCGAATGCTTGCGTCGTCATCACCGACAACGCAGCGATCGCAATCTCGCGCTGGTGCGGCTTGCGGATCGGCAGTCGCGACGTGAGCGCATCGATCTCGGCGTTCATTGCCCGAGCGAGCGCCGCATTGAGGCCGCGCGTCGCGCCGGTGCGCAACGCTTGCGCTGCCTGACTGGCGATCCGCTGCGCGGCGTCGGCAAGCGGCTGTTGCGCTTTGCGCGGTCCGCCGAGCGCATCGATTAATGGCTGCGTTGCCGCCGCCCAACTGAGCGATGAAGTCAGCTTCGCGAGCCAGCCTTCGTTGAAGACGCTGAGATCGTACAACCCGCCGTGCATCGTGAACTCCGGCTCCGCCGCGGCGTTCACATCCAACTGCATCGGCCATGTGCGGCACGCATCGAGAATCTCGTCGATGCTGAAGCTGAGTGTGGTTTCATCCGCTGGCATTGAGAAAGCGATGCGGCTGCGTCCGGCCATGCGGATTTTCGCAAAGGGCAACGCGCCGTGTTCTTCGGCCTTGACAGTGGGGACATTCTTCGCGGTGGCAGCCGTTGACGTTTCATCAAACTTCTCCTTCGCCGGAAGCGGACTTTTCACGTCCGGACCGGTCGCGTCGAGAAACGCCTGCTCGCCGAAACTTTGCGGCGGTAACTCGACGATCAACGTCGCCGACGCATGCGGATTTTTTCGCACTAGCGTCTTCGCGTCAGCAAGCTCAAGGTTGTCGAAGATGAAATCGCAGACGAGCAGATCATCCGGCCTAACGAACGTGACGCGAAACGCCTTTGGCGCCTGTATTTTTCCGATTTGATCCCAGATCTTTCCAATATCAACAGCTGGTATGCGCGTGACGATCTTCTCGCCCGCAGTTTGTTTCGCGCTCGCTTTGTCCACGATTGTGTGCGCCGCGACTATCTGTTTCTTTTCGCCGGACGATGCGCCTTTCCGCGCACCCTTCGATCGAGCGCGTCTTTTCATTTTGCCTCTGCAGGGCCAAGACCCGACGGCGACGCTTCGGTCGAGTGGACAGTCAGCTTTCGCTGCGGTCTCGGTGATCTTTTCTATGCAATTCGCAAGTCACCTGCAAGACAAATAAAAACCGCAGTAAATCCTGGAACCGGCACTCGGGTTGGAACTGACGATCCGCTGATTACAAATCATGTGGTCGTCTCGAGCTTTGGTTTTGCCGATCGAGACTTGGAGCGATTGCTTCCGTTTATTGATCACATGGGTAGTGCTACCTGGTATCAGGCCTGTTGTTCATTAGTAGGATAGCGTTCCGGATCGGAATTGTTTTATCTGGCGTTTCCTGAAGCGAAACATGACGAGAACGCGTGGGGCCTCGCGCAGTCCAATTCCGTTTCAATTCCATCCGGGCGAGCCTTATCGCCGCTTGATCTGCCCTGCGCGATTGGGATTCTCTACTCCCTCAAGTGGCTTCTCGGAAAGCCGGCAGTCTTCCGAAGGGCCTCACGCCGACGGGTTGGTTCCCAGGACAACACGCACCTCGTGAGGCAGCGCGTCGTCCCGTAACGTCACGATTTTGTCGACTGCCGCAACTCCATCCAATTCCACCAGGGTGACACCTCGGGAACAGTGGTCTGGATTCTCGACCGCGATGCGATAAATGGTGTTCTGGAAACGGTATCGCAGACGGAAGCCAGGCCAATCTTTTGGTATGACCGGATTGATCGTGAGCGTGTCGCCGCGGCGTTGGAATCCCAGAATTTCTTCGAGCCAGACGCGATAAGTCCAAGCCGCCGCGCCCGTGTACCACGTCCAGCCGCCGCGCCCGACGTGGCTGGCTAACGAGTAAACGTCGCCGGGCATGACGTAGGGTTCGACTTTGTACCGTTCACGATCCTCGTCTTCCCGAGCGTGCTCAACTGGGTTCAGCATCCGCAAAAGTCGAACCGCTTTGTCGCCATCGCCCCGGCGGGCGAAAGCCATGGCTACCCAGGCTGCGGCATGCGTGTATTGGCCGCCGTTTTCGCGCACGCCGGGCGGGTAACCCTTGATGTAGCCAATGTCGGCGGTGGTTTTGTCAAAGGGCGGTGTGAAGAGCAAGATCAGGTCGTCGGCTTCACGCACGAGATTTTCCTCGAGCGATCGTAGCGCGACCTCAACGCGATCGGAGTCGCCGGCGCCGGAAATCGCGGCCCAGGTTTGCGGGAGCGAATCGATGCGTGCTTCGGCGTTTTCCTTGGATCCGAGAGGGGTACCATCGTCAAAGTATGCGCGGCGATACCAGGCTCCGTCCCAAGCCTGGGCGTCGATCGTCTGTGCGAGCTGGGTGGCGCGGGTGCGGCAGGTTTGCGCTTCCTCGCCGAGCTCGCGCAGGGTGAGCATCTCAGCGAAATCTTTAAGCACACAACTCTCAAACCAGGCGAGCCAGACGCTCTCGCCTTTACCGCCGAGTCCGACGCGGTTGAGGCCGTCATTCCAATCGCCACCTCCGATCAGCGGCAGTCCATGCGGACCGGTGCTGGCGGAGCGTGCGATGGCCCGCCGGCAATGTTCGAGCAGCGAACCCTCCGTGACGGAAGCGACCGGAATGGAGAGGCTCTCTGTCTGTTGGGCCTCGAGTGGTTTGGCTTCGAGGAACGGGGCCATCTGATCGAGGATCGCGGCGTCGCTGGTGATGCGGACGTAATGCGCGGTGGCAAAGGGAAGCCAGAGAAGATCGTCACTGATCCGGGTGCGGACGCCCGCGCCTGACTCGGGGTGCCACCAGTGCTGGACATCACCTTCCACAAATTGTCGCGCGGCAGCGCGCAGAATGTGGTCGCGCGCAATTTTGGGCGCGGCGTGCACGAGGGCCATTACGTCCTGCAATTGGTCGCGGAAGCCGTAAGCGCCGCTCGATTGATAAAGGGCCGAGCGGCCCCAAATCCGGCAGCTGAGAGTCTGGTAAAGCAGCCAGCGATTGAGCAGAAAATTCGTGGAAAGCTCGGGCGTTTTCACTTCGATCGTGCTCAGGAGGCGATCCCACCAATGGCGGGTTTCCTGAAATGCGGCCTCGACGTTCGCGGGATCGCGGAATCGGGTCACAAGTGCGCGCGCTTGTTCTTCGTCGTCCGCCTGCCCGAGAAGGAAAGTCATCTCGGCGGTGTGTCCCGGTTCAATCTCAACCACGACCTGCACGGCGGCGCAAGGGTCGAGGCCGGCGCCAATATCACCGGTCAATCGTGTGTGCTCCATCGCGGCCGGATCGCGCAACGAGCGGTTGCGCCCGATGAACATGGCGCGATCACCGGTGAACGAAGCAGGGGTTGGAGTCGAAGTGGCAAAAGTGATGCATTCGCAAAATTCCGGATTGTAGGAGTTGCGGGCAAAGAGAGTCTGGCTTTGCAAATCCCATTTCGTGACTACATGCATACCGGTTTCCTCGGGGTCGGATCCAAGAACGAGAGTGGCGTAGGAGGTGACGGTCAGCTTCCGCCGGCGCGACGAGCTGTTGCGCAGGCGCAGCCGCTGCAGGCGCACCGGCAGGCCGCCGGCGTCATCAACCGGCACGAAGGTGAGCAGCCGTTGTTCGATCGCGTGGCTGTTGTGTTCAAAGGTCGTGTAACCCTGTCCATGCCGCGCGCGATAGGCGTCGTTTTCCCGGATCGGTTTGGGCGTGGGCGACCAAACAACGCCGATGTCGTCATCGCGGATGTAGATGGCAGTCCCGGGCGGATCGGAGATCGGATCGTTGAACCACGGTGTGAGGCGATCATTCTGGCTGTTGCGGCCCCAGACAAATTCGGCGCCCGACTCGGACACAAACGCGCCGAACTTCGGATTAGCCATGATATTGACCCAGGGAAGCGGCGTTTGCCGGCCGGGACCGAGATAGATGACGAATTCCTTTCCGTCTTGGGTAAAGCCGCCAAGGCCATTGAAGTATTTCAGCTCCATGAAGGCCAGAGGCGCGGAGGGCTCTTCGCGGAACTGCTGGCCGCGCGGCAGCAGCCGCGGTTTCACGGCAACGGGTGTGGTCGCGGCAAGTTGTTGGCGGAGCGTGCCACGTGCTGCGACCAGGACCATCCGCGCAGCGGCCTGAAGCGCGATCAACTCTTCCTTCGAAATTTTAGTCGCCGAGCGGAGATAAACGCCGCCGGGCTGATCCACGCCGGTCAGGTGCGCCTGCGCTTCGGTGAGCTGGCGCAGGTGAGCGGTCAACGGTTCGTCATAGCTCGGCGGTTCCTCGCTCACAAGCACGAGATCGACCTTCAAGCCACGCAGATTCCAAAAGGTATGCGCGGTCAAAATTTCGCGCACGACTTCGATGTCGCGGAGGTGACCGATCATGGTGACGACAATCGGCAGGTCGCCGGAAATGCCCTGCCGCCAGAGCGCGCACTGACCCTCGGCCCGACGCCCGAGACGCGCGGGCGGCGGTCGCAGTTGGGCCTGCGGAAAGATAATGAGGGCCGCCAGTCGTTGAAAGGTTTGCACATCGGCCGGGCGGATACGCAGCCGGCGCATCTCGAGTTGGGAATGGGTCCAGGCGGTTTCAAAAGCGCGCGCGCAAGTGTGAAACTCCGAGTAGCGCTCGGCCAGTGCGACAACCGCTTCGCGCGACTCCGCCGCCACCGTCACGAGCGCAAACTGAAATCGCTCGTTAGGCAGAATTGTGGCGCGCCGGCGCAGGCTGAAGATCGGATCGAGCACGGCGCCGATACGGTTCGTTAGGCTGCGGGTGATCGCTTCGGGATTTTCCAGCGTCCAGCCGCGGCCGAGGAACTGGGCGCGGTCGGTTTCGAACTCGGTCGAGTCGGCGGTGGAGGAGGAGGATTCGGGGACCATGAGGTGCGCGGCCCAGATCGGCTGATCGTCGGGGGCGCGGAGGCGGCGCCGGGCGACCAGCGCTTCGCAATGCGGCAGCCATTCGGTTTCGATGAAGAGCTTGTTGAAAGCGGGATGCGCGCGATCCGTCCGGTGCGGCGCAAGCGCGAGCTCGAGATAACTGGTCAGCTCCAGTTGGCATGTTTTGCGTGAGGTATTCACCAAAGTCACGCGCCGGACTTCCGCGTCGTCTTCCGCGGACACGACAATTTCCGTGATCGTCTCGCACGGCCCACTCCTCCGCCGGAACTCCGCTTTGTCCGGCGTGAAACTCCATATGTAACGGCGCTCAGGAGATCGCACTGGTTGATGGGTATTGCTCCAGATCGTTCCGCTTTCCAGATCCCGGATGTAACAGACCGGGCCCGACACGTCGCAGGTCGAATCGGCTTTCCAGCGCGTCACGTCCAGATCCAGCCAACGCAGGTAGCCGCCGCCCGAGTTCGTCACGGTCACGGAACACGTTCCATTGGAGAGGAGGTGAATGCGCGGCGAAGAGATGTCCGGTGTTTGCGCCATGACCGCAGCACCGACGATCGGAATCGTCCGGCGCACGGGTCGCTCTTCGTGCACCTCGCCGGTGGTCGGCAGAATTTGTTCCGGGATATGCTCGTGCAAGAGCGGCTCCGTGGCGCGAATGCGCGGGTGGGAATGGAACCGCCTCCGCATCGCATTTTCATGCAAAGCGTTATCGTAAGCGAGGAGCGACATCCCCTGGTGATGAACCATGTAGCAGTGGATGATGATCCCGGCCGCGCCGCCGGGTTCGGTCCGTCGCGAATAATCGATCGCTTCGTAGTAACCATAGTCCCCCAGCAGCGCCGAGTCGCCCAGGGTGGCGAGCCGCCGCAGATTCTTCATCGCGGCGGCCGGTTCCACGCCGAGAGCGAGCGCAGAGGCATACGGCGCTACCACCAGGTCGTCTTCCTGCCCACGCTTCAACGCCAGCGCCGGTACGCCAAAGGCCCGGTATTGATAAACGTTGTGCCGGTCGAGCGCGCTGAAGGCGGATTCCGAGATGCCCCACGGCACGCTGCTTTGCCGGGCATAGGCAATCTGACAGCGCACGGCGTCGTAACAGGCGCGATCGAGTAGCGAATTCTCATGCGTCTGGGTGAACAAGAGCGGCATCAAATATTCGAACATCGTCCCGCTCCAGGAGAGAAGCGGCAGCCGCCCGTAGGCGGAGCCAAAGGGCCGGCTCAAAGCCCACCAATGTTCCACCGGCACTTCTCCGCGCGCGATGGACAGGAAGCTCGTTAGGCGCGCTTCGCTTGCGAGCAGATCGTAAAACGAAGTGTCGAGCCGGCGCTCCGCCACCTGGTAGCCAATGGCAAAAATCCGCCGTTCCTCATCGTAGAGAAATCGCAGTCCCATGCCGCCTTCCAGTTGCTGGCTCTGGGCGATCAATTCGTCCAATTGCGCGAGCTGCTCCGAGGCGCTCCGGCGCGAATGCTCCACCTCGGTGACGAGAAGATCGAGCCACTCGCGCACGTCGAGAGGAATCTCCTGGTCCTCTCGCCGCTCATGAAAAGCAAGCAGCGGCACCAGCCCGGAGATGCCCTCGATGGCAATGTTGCGCAGCGAAAAGGTGGCCGCGAGCGCGTCCCGCCGGGATTCGTGGGTCGCTTCGCCTAACGACATCAGTTGCGCCGGCGGCGACATTAGGATTTCCACCGGCCGAAGATATTTATCGATGACGGCATTCCACGCCGCGATCTGCTTCGAGATTTGTTGTGCCCAGTAAGTGCGCAAATCGGTTTCCTGCCCGCGGTAGTGGCGCAGAAGATCCTGTGCGGGCTGTCGAGCCGCCCGTACGCGAAGGATGACTTCCTCCAGATCAGCCGGCTGGTCGGTGGTCAACTCCGCCAAGCGGAGAAACGCCGGAGGACGTTCCGTTTCCTTGAGCGTGGCAGCGATTTGCCGGAGCACGCCCAGCGTGTCGGCTATTCCACGCAATGCGCCCGCATCCAGAAGGGGGCGCACGGCCAGTTCATCGCAGCTGGTTTCGAAAGTCCAGAGGCTGGCGAGCAAATTGCCGCTGTCCACGGTGGAGACGTAACGTGGACGCAACGGCTCCAGCGTGCTCAGGTCGTACCAATTAAAGAGATGGCCTTCGAAGCGCTCGAGGCGATTGACCGTTTCGAGCGTGCCAAGGTTGCGCGTCACCAGGTCGTCGATTGTGATGTAACCAAAATCATTCGCCGCCACGGTCGCCAGCATCCACAGCCCGATGTTCGTCGGTGAAGTGCGCAGGAAAATTTCCCGCTTTGGCGTTTCCTGGACATTGTCCGGCGGCAGCCAGGAGGTCTGTGGGCCGACAAAATCATCGAAGTATCTCCAGGTCCGTCGCGCGGCAGTGCGCAGGAACCGGCGATCGTCCGCCGTTAGGATTCCACCGCGCCAGCTCTTCGCCGGGCGATCGATCACCATCACCGCCACCGGAAAGAGTGCCCACAAAAGGAGGAATGGCGCGACGGCCGCCATCGCCGTTGGTCCCCGCCAGGTCGCGCCGGCGAAAAGGAGCACGCAGGCAGCGGGAATCCAGAACCGACTGAGGACAAACTGGCGTTGCTGACTTCTTGCGCGCTGGTGAGCGTCCAGCGCGGTCTCCCATTCAAGCAGCAGCCGATGCGACGTGATTCGTCGGTAAGCAACCCGAGCGATGGCATCGAGTGCCATGCCCGCGTAATCTGCCAGAAAAATAACCGCCAACACCGAGCGGAGCAGGCGGTCGCGCGGGTCGCGCCAGAACCTCGTCCCGGGCGGGGGCGGATGGAACAGAAGGCCGAGGAGAGAATTCAGGACCGGCCACAACATCAGGCCCGCGATGAGCCCGCTCCACAGCAGCGGCGCGGGCGTGAAAAGCCAGCCCGCCAGGAGGAGGGCCACGGTCGCCGGTGGCACCAGACTGCGGCGCAGATTGTCAAAGATCTTCCAGCGGTTAAAAGCCGAAAGCGGATTGGGTTCAACTCTGCCACCGCCCACGGGCACACGCGGCTTCAGCCAATCAATGATTTGCCAGTCGCCGCGAATCCAACGGTGCTGCCGATTCCACCACGCGATGTAACTGCTCGGAAAGACGTCCAGCAGCTCGATGTCCGTCGCCAGCCCCACGCGGACATGGCAGCCTTCCAGCAGATCATGGCTCAACAAGTGCGCCGTTGGAAATCGTTCGGACAAGAGGCGGTGAAATGTCTGCAGTTCGTAGATGCCTTTGCCGTGATAACTGCCCTCTCCGACCAAATCCTGGTAAACATCGGAGACGGCGTGCGTGTAAGGATCGATCCCACGCGGATCAGCAAAGATGCGTGAGAACCATGTCGCGGTGGCGCTCGGAAGCGAGGCGCTGACGCTTGGTTGAATGATCGTGTAGCCGCGAATCACGCGGCGGCCATCCGGCGAAAGGCGCGCCCGATTCAGCGGATGCGCCAGCGTTTCGATCATCGTCCGGGCGGTATCGCGCAGCAGTTGGGTATCGCCATCCAGCGTGATGACAAACCGGATGCCCTCGAGCTGTGCGCGATCGCCCGCGCAGAGAAATCCTTCCAACTCGGGCGCGGATTCCCCGATGAGGAATCGATTGAGCTGCTCGAGCTTGCCGCGCTTGCGCTCCCATCCAATCCAGCGTTGCTCGCTCTCGCTCCACGAGCGGCCGCGATGAAAAAGAAAGAAGCACCCCGCTCCGTGCCGGCGATTCAGTTCTTCGATCCCGCGGGCCACGATGTCGATATACTCTGCGTCCTCCGGCATGCTCTCCCGCGGCGCGTCGGCAAAATCGGTCAGGAGCGAAAAGCGCAGATTCGCATCCGTATTTCCGAGGTAACGAATTTCGAGGCGATTGAGTTCGTTTTGGATTGCGTCCGGAGTGGTCAACAACGTCGGCACCACCACCAGCGTGCGGCAATCATCGGGAATGCCTTCTTTTCTGAAGGACATTTTCGGCAAGACCTGCGGCGGCAGGAGCGAGGTCACGAAATAATTCACGGCCAGGACCGCCAGCTCGCTCGCGGGCAGGAGCAGCAGAAATCCCAGCAGTCCGTGTGCTAGCCAATGAACCGATCCGGCGCTGAAAAGGAGAGGCGCTGCCACCATCGCGGCCGTAAGCAGGAAAATGCTTCCGAAGTACGCGCCCGCCGCGTGCCCGCGAAGCCATCGGCGTGACTGTTCCGCGAGCGGAACTCTGGCGCTCGTGGTCCGCTCGAGCGCCGGTCGACCCGCGTCGATCAAATAATAGCCGACATGTCGCGCGACTTCGTCCTCAGCGGCCTTCGCCAGCGCCAGCGTCTGGTCGATGGTTTTTTGTTCCGAACACTCTGACCATCGGGCGATTTCCTCCACCGCGCTCCGGCATCGATCACGCGTCTCAAAATCCAGGCGGGTATAAACGCCGGCGGGATCCGCAGCCAATTCGCTTTCCGCCCAGCTGGTCGATTGGAAAAGTTCTCGCCACTGGACTTGCGCAAGGCGGCGGCAACTATTGATCGCATTGGTGAGCGCGGTCTGCTGTACGGCCTGGCGCCGATGTTCCTGCTGCATAACCTCGAGCAGCGGCGAACGGAGCGAGCGTTCCAGCCAGCCGCTCACCAGCGGGAGCGCCCCCTCTTCGTCGTAGAGATGCGCCACCAGTTCGCTCGCAAAATGCGGCGTCGGCTCGGGATACCGTTCCACCAGTTCTTCCATCATCTTGAGCAACCGCGGCGAACTGTGGCGGACGGCGGTGATGAGCCGATTTGCCCAAAAGTCGGCCTCCTCGCTCTGGCTTTGCTGTTGTTCGATCTGGATCGCGAGCGCGCGCAGACATTCGAGTAACTGCAATCGCAACATCAGCGGAAGGGCCCAGAGTTCTCCAATGTCCAGCGGCGCGGTCGCCTGAAAGGCGACCAGAAATCTCCGGATGATCTCCGGCTCCAAGGCGCCGCCGCTCTCGGCGACCATTTTCGCGGCCACATGGTAAACCCGCGGCAACCCCGCCCCGGGGCCGCTGGCGATGAGAGGCAGCTCTCCATAATATTTCTGCGGGAGGCTCTCCCGCAGATCGGTCACCTGTTCCCGAATCAAATAGGCGTTATCGAGCAGCCACTCCGCCGAAAGGGTGAAGGCGTGGTGCACTGCGGTCGACATCGTGAGACTCGCGTTCGCCCATTCCAGCGCGTCCTCGATTTCGCGCAACCGGCGCAGAAAGGATGGCCCGCGCGGCTTCGCTCTGCGGCTGACCGGGATCGCGCGCGCGAGGTGCGCCGCATTTTCCGCCACACGCTGACTCGAAGGCAGTTCATGACCGAGCGGTCGTGCGGTCGATTCGAATGGAAAAGGCGGCGGCGAATGAAAGGCAAACGTCACGGGCGCCTCTGCTTCCACGTCCCGCAAAATCGCCAGCAGGCGCGACGCTTCGCTGGCTTCGACTTCAGCCAGAACCACGGTTTCATTCGGCAGGATTGTGCTCGTGCACCTGGCCAGGCTCGCCGCGGCGACATCCTCCTGAAGCAACCGGACAAGAATCCAGCCGGTGAGAGCGCCCGCTAACGCGAACGCAGCGAGAAGCAGGACTAACCCAGCCGGCCGGTAATCGGCCAGCATTCCGCGCTGCCAGAAGATAAATGCGCCAAGGGCCAGGCTGAGAACCGAACCGGCGGCCGATCCGCCGATCGCCGAAATCGCATGTTCCTCGACCCGCGGCCGGCCTCTGGCCGAAGCGTGGATCGCGGCGGCGCGGCGAAACCGAGCGCGATGGAGATTTTTGAGCACAGCCCGACCGGTCTTCGGGCTCTGGAAAATGCCGACCACCAAAACGCGATCGCCATTCTTCCGCCAAAGTCTCATACCCAACCTTACAGGATATGACTTGGGAATATCGACGCGATTGTTCAACTCTGGCGAGGGCGTCGGATTCTTCCGGGGATCAAATAGCAGCTATTCGCCATCGTGGCTGATTTTAGAAATTTCGGATTTCTTGAAGCGAGGATCGGCTATGGCAAACTGCGCTGCTGTGCTAGAATTTGTGCTAGAGCGATTGTCGAGATCTCAGCCAGGGTGGCGAAATCGGCAGACGCGCCAGACTTAGGATCTGGTGGAGAAATCCTTAGGGGTTCGAGTCCCCTCCCTGGCACGATGTCGATCTTTTCGTTGCCATCCAACCGGTTGTCATAATTTTCGGTGATATCGTCACCGGGCCAAGCTCGAATTGCGACCGATTAGCGAGGTTGGAGGAATAGAATTCCCACCGGACTTCACAGTCCAATTTCTGACGCCGGAACGACTAACATTTTTGCGCCGTTAAAGCACGTGCCATTTCAGCTCGCGCGAATGTCTTTTGGTTTCCCACAAACGCGTTCCGCCGAGGAATGCATTCTCATTTTGTCCCCTCTCAATGCCTTTCGGAACCGTATTGAACCGTCTGACATTGCCTCCGCCCAATACGACATAATCAGCAATGAACGATCGCTTTAATTGCATAACGGCGTAGATCGCTTCGCATTTCCATTCTCTTTCACCAAGCAACTCCAACCCCGGGACGCCAAGATAATTTTCAATGATCTTGCCCTCCGGATAAGGGAGATCGCCGAGCTCGAGCTGCAATAAAGTCTTTTCCCACACAAGGGCCGAGCCGAGGCCGGTCCCAAATCCAAGAAAAAGCATGCGTCCGCCCCCATGATAGCTGCCGAGGGCTTGCATGGCCGCATCGTTGATTACGCGCACCGGTTTGCCGAGCGCCCTGGCAAAATTGAAGCCGGCCCAGCCTTTGCCCAAATGCTTTGGATCTTTTGTGATCCGCCCCTTCCGCACACACGCGGGGAAGCCAATTGAAGCGACGTCGAACTTCCATTCACGCACAGTCTCTTTGAATCTCGCGATCATTTGTTCTGGTCTCATCCGCGGCTCGGAAGTAAATTTGCGCTGGTCGCGCGACGACATAAGCAATTTTACGTGCGTGCCGCCGATATCGACGACGAGGACCTTTCTCTTCATGCGCGACCGCCGCTTTCGACGGTGAATGCTAACGGCCGAGGCCGATCGATCGGCTGAAACGTTGGAAGATGCTCTTGCGCTCCGGTTTTGTCGCCGTGCTGGCAGGCCAGCATTCTACAATTTCGAGCGCGATAAAACGAAACAGCGTCAAACGGGCAACCTTCAAATCGAGTCGCAGATTCTTCGCAATTTGCTGAACGGATCGGACGCCATTGAATTGCGAAGCGAATTGAGCCTCATCCGACGTTAACTGAAGTTTTCGGACGCGTTCGAAACCGTCTTTCGTGTAAGCCGGGATGGCGCGCGGGTCGAAGCCTAGGTGGTCTCCGAGATCTTGAACGAAACGCAGACTTTCTAATGCCCAATCATCGACATCTGGCTCGGGAGTCACCTCGCTACCGCCACTCGGTAGTTCCACGTTTTTCTCGAACATGAGCCACACGCGCCGTGCCGGCCAAAGTTGTGAGAAGAGCTTTTGGCCGTAATGCTGCGCCAACTCCACAGCAGCTTGGCGTGTAATGGCTTCTTCCCGTGCCAGTGTGAGGAAAAGCGGAGCCCCCGTTTCGGACTGTTCGGCGCGTGCCTTGGCAACTATCTCTGGATCGACATTGGCAAGAGCGGTCGGCGTGTCCGGACAATAGCGTTCGGAGTCTCGGGTCGTGGCAAAAAGAATCTCGCCATTCTGCGCCACAAGATCGATTGGCTCCTGATCCCAAAATGAACGCAGCGACCCTGTCAGTTTCTCTTTTGCGATCGCTTGAAGCGCGCGGTTCAAGGGAAATAAAGTCGTGTGGCCGCAAAAATAAACATCGGCCGTGCCAGACTCCTTCGGAAGATTGACACCGATGCTCGGGGTGGCGGCGGGTTGAGCCCAATCCGGCGTGGGCGGCGACGCGCTCCACCAGTCCTGGGACTGGGCGGGGGCTTCCGCGGCGATGCTGGGCTCTTCGGAAGCAGTTTCCTCTTCCTCTGAAACGCGTCGACTGTCAGCTTTATCTAAGTCTTCGCGATTGGAAGCTTCGTCTAGAGCTTCTGATTTCGGTTCGCCCGATGAGTTCGACATAATTGTCCTCCAGGGTTTTAACAAGCAAATGCAATATAAAGGCTTTATTCAAGAACCCAATCATCGCAATACCGATCTCTCTTGGCCCGTCGCGAAACGGCGCGCGAGCTCGCGGCGGCTGATTTTTCCGCGCTCATTCGCCGGAATTGCATCGACAATGAAAACCCGCTTTGGCACCTGCCACCCACTCAATGCCCTTCGGCAAAAATCCAAAAGATCGGCCTCGTCCACACCGGGCGATGCGACCACACATGCCACCACTTCCTCATTCCGCAGCGCCGACGCGCGACCAAACACAACCGCCTGACGCACGCCACGAAAGCGCAGCAAATGCGCCTCCACTTCCACCGGATTCACTTTTTTCCCAGCGACGTTGATCACATCCGAAATTCGGCCGACGATCTGAAAACCATTCTCCGTTTTCGTTAGCAGATCGTCAGGGACAAAGAATCCGCGGTTAAGTTTTTCTTCATCCGATTCCGGAAAATAACCGTCGCCCACCGCGGCGCTGCGCACGCGAATCTGACTCGCGGATGCCGTTGGATCGATAATCTCAAGATCGACACCCGTCATTGGTTTACCGACAAAACCTTTGATCGCAGGAGAGGCGTCTCGGTCGTAACAAATCCCGCCGCATTCCGACGCGCCGTAAAACGAGTGGATCGGCCTGTTAAATTTGTCTTGAAACCGCCGTGCGACGGCGAGCGCGAGCGGCGCGCCCGCTGAAATGCAAAGGCGGAGTTTGGGGAGGGTGGGGACATTTTCCATTTCGCAGAAGGCCTGATAGAAAACGGGCATTCCTGGGAAAACGGTCGTGTTAGTACGGGCAAGATCCATGAGCACAGCACGTGGCATCCGTTCGCGGCTCAACACCATCGGCACGCCGCGGGCGATCAGCGGCGTGAGCAAATTGCTGAATCCGTAGGAATGGGAAATCGGAATCACGCCGAAATTAAGATCGACATCGCTGATTCCCATCGTCTCACAAATCTGATTGCAATCGGCCAGCAGTTGGTCGCTGCGAAAGCGGACGGCCCGCGCCGCGGCCGTTGTGCCGGAAGTTAATTTCAAAAGCGCTGGCGCTTCTCCGTCCCAATCTGGTAAAGTGTTATTGTCGATCTTGTGGACGTGCGGAGTGATTTCATCGCAGTTCACGAGTGCAGATGCGTGGCAAATTGACAATACCGCGCTCCGCTGTTGATGGCTGATCGATTGTTCCAGCGGAAGGACAACCAGCCGCTTGCGCAAGCAAGCGATCAAGATCGACGGCCAATCTTCATGATTGCCAATTTGGAGCGCGAGCACACTACCCTCGGCGAAGCCGTCGATTTTCGTCTCGAAATCGCACGCACATTCTTCGATATCGGGAAATCTTCGCGCGACTTCCCCGCGCGTGTTAAAGATCGCTGGCGAATCTTTCGCGCGGGCGACAGTTTGTTTCCAGGCAGCAAGCAATCCGTCGCTCGATTTCATTTCTTGCGCGAGCAGTTCCGCACGATTACATTTCGCGCTCGTTTCCGAAAATGAAAGCAGGCATTCATCCAGAGTATTACGAGACCGACATCGTCTGCGCGTGCGGCGTGGTATATCACACGCGCTCGACGCGCCGTGATATTAAGATCGGTATTTGTGCCGCTTGTCATCCATTTTTCACGGGTGAACAAAAGTTCGTCGATACCGCGGGACGCGTGGAAAAGTTCACTCGCCGTTACGGCAGCACCAAAACGACGCGAGCCGAGAAGAAAGCTTAGATCGCTGTAGAGGCGTCCGCCGCGGCGAACGCCGGCTTCTATGTGCGGCTGACACAGCCGCCCCTACATTTTTATGGATATTAATCTGCTCATCGAACGCAAACGCGAACGTTTCGCAGAACTCGAACGCGACATCGCCGATCCGTATCTCTTTGATAATCGCAAGCGCGCCGGCGAGATCATGCGCGAACATGCGAGCGTCAAGCAACTCCTCGAACGCTGGAACGAACTTGAAGGGGCGCGACGCCAATTGGACGACAACCGCGAATTGGCCACTTCGCGCGATGTCGAGATCGCGGCCATGGCCGATGACGAAATTCCTGATTTGGAAAAACGAGTTATCGATCTTGAGCGCGAGATTCAAATCGGTCTGCTTCCACGAGATGAGAATGAAAATCGAGATGCGATCGTAGAAATTCGCGCTGGCACGGGTGGAAGTGAAGCGGCGATTTTCGCCGCCGATCTTTACCGGATGTACAATCGCTATGCTGAGTCCGCCGGCTTAAAGACCGAGGACCTGGAATCGAGTCCGTCGGAACTTGGCGGGCTAAAAGAAGTGATTTTTCGCGTTTCTGGCGACGCGGTTTTTCGAAAACTGCGTTACGAAAGCGGGGTTCATCGCGTGCAACGTGTGCCAGCCACTGAAGCACAGGGTCGCATCCATACATCGACCGCGACGGTGGCAGTGTTGCCGGAAGCGGAAGATGTCGATCTTGAATTGAAGCCTGACGATTTGCGTATCGAAGTTTCGCGCGCTGGCGGTCCAGGCGGGCAGGGAGTGAATACGACCGACTCCGCGGTTCAAGTTTTGCACATTCCCACGGGAACGATCGTGCGTTGTCAAGACGGGAGAAGCCAAATCAAAAACAAGGAGCGAGCGCTGAGCATTCTGCGGGCGCGCTTGCTCGAGCGAAAGCAGCGCGAGGAAGCTGAGAAATACAGTGCGCAGCGTCGCGGCCAGATTGGCACCGGCGGGCGCGAAGAAAAGATTCGCACCTACAATTTTCCGCAGAACCGCGTGACCGATCATCGCATTGGTTTGACGCTTTATAACTTGGATCGTGTGATGAATGGCGATCTCGGCGAGTTGATTCGAGCGCTGCAAGCGGCTGGTGTGAAAGAGCGGCTTGGAGATGTTGTGGAAAGCGCTGCGCTCTCAGCGTCTTGATTTGGACCGTGGCAGCGCACGTTTCTCCATAATTTAAGGAATGACGGTCCTTGACGTGCTGGAGTCGACCACGGCGTATTTTAAGAAGCGGGGAATCGACAGTCCCCGCTTGAATGCAGAGCACCTGCTCGCGCAGGTTTTGGGGTGCAAACGCATCGAGCTTTATCTCGAATTCGAGCGCGATCTAGGCGAAGCGGAGTTGGCGCTCCTGCGCGAACGTGTCCGGCGCCGTGGCCAGGGTGAACCGCTCCAGCATTTGCTCGGCACAGTGGAATTTTGTGGCCGCACATTTCTCTGCGACAAACGCGCACTCGTTCCCCGACCTGAAACGGAGCAACTTGTCGAGTTGCTAATTTCGAGATTCCAATTTCCAAATCCCAATTTCCGCGTGCTCGATGTCGGAACCGGCAGCGGAGTGATCGCACTCACTTTCGCCAAGAAATTTTCGGAAGCAGAAATCTTCGCAGTCGATATTTCCGAAGGTGCACTCGCGCTCGCGCGTGAAAACGCTAAGCGGCTTGGTTTGAGTGACCGTGTTGATTTCAAGAAAAGCAATCTCCTCGAAGATATTGATGAAACGTTCGATCTCATTGTTGCGAACCTTCCCTATATCGCGGCACAAGATCGATCTGTTCTTTCGCGCGAAGTTTTGTACGATCCGGAAGTTGCGCTCTTTTCCGGCGTGCACGGCGACGAATTGGTGCGGGAATTGATTGCGCAGGCGCCAGCGCGCCTGCGCCCGGGCGGAATGCTGGCCTTGGAAGTCGGGCTGGGCCAGAGCGAAGCGCTTTTTTCGACATTGGCTGGCAAAAATTACCGCGACATTTGTTCGAAAAACGATTATTCAGGTAGACCCCGATTCCTCTTTGCCAGGTATGGATAAGATCCTCATTCACGGTGGCCATCCGCTCTCGGGTTCAATCAAGGTGAGCGGCTCAAAAAATTCCGCGCTGCCGATCCTGGCCGCGACGTTGCTCACTCGGGAGCCGTGCGTCGTTCGTGGTGTACCCGACCTGAGCGACACGCATTACATGTTGCAAATACTAACCCATCTGGGCGCGCAAGTGGAACGCGCCAGCGGCACGGTGGGCGTAGCGGCTGATAACATCGAATCGGTAGCGCCTTACGACGTTGTTCGTAAAATGCGCGCTTCTATTTGTGTGCTGGGGCCGCTGTTGGGCCGTTGCAAAGAAGCGACCGTGTCGTTGCCCGGAGGCTGCGTGATCGGCGATCGACCGATTGATCTACATCTGAAAGGCTTTGAGGCGCTCGGGGCGGCGGTGCGTGTAGAAGGCGGCAACGTCAAAGTTTTTGCGCCGAAGTTGACTGGCGCGATAATTAATCTGCGCGGCAAATTCGGTCCGACGGTCCTTGGCACGGATAACGTGATGATGGCCGCTGTGCTTGCGGATGGAGTGACGGTGATCGAAGGAGCCGCACAGGAACCGGAAGTTGTCGATCTTGCCAATTTTTTGACCAAAATGGGGGCGAGGATCGAAGGCGCGGGAACGCGGCGGATCATCATTGAAGGCGTGGCGGCACTACACGGAACGGAACATGACGTTATTCCGGACCGAATTGAAGCGGGAACATTTCTGGTGGCTGGGGCGATTTGCGGCAAGGGAGTTACGGTTAAGCGGATTGAGCCGGAGCATGTTCGCTCGACCACGGACGCACTGGCCAGTTGCGGTTTCCCAATCAGCTTCGCAGACCGGTCGATTTCGATCTCGCCCAATGGGGAGGCGAAAGCGCTCGAACTAACTACCGAACCATATCCTGGTTTTCCAAGTGATATGCAGGCGCAGATGTGCGCATTGCTCTCCACAACCGACGGCATCAGCGTCGTGACGGAGAATATTTTTCCACAACGCTACATGCACGTTGCCGAACTAAAACGTATGGGAGCGCAGATGCAGCTGGAGGGCGCAACTGCGGTGATCCAGGGCGTCGATCGTCTTTTTGGCGCGCCGGTGATGGCGAGCGATCTGCGCGCGTCTGCCGCGCTGGTGCTTGCGGGATTGAAGGCCGACGGAATTACGGAAGTGAGCCGCGTCTATCACATCGATCGCGGCTATGAACGGCTCGATGAAAAATTGAGCGAACTCGGCGCGCACATCGAGCGAGTAAAAGAAACGTAACACGGGGACTTTTCCTTGCGCTCATCCGCAGCAAGCGGAACACTTGTTCTACTCGAGCGAAAGGTTAAGCCAATGGAAACATCGACAGCTTCATCAAACGTTCGGACATGGAATGTGCTGTGCCACGCCAGTGCGCTGGCCGGATTTTTTGTGCCGTGGGCCGGGCACATTCTCGGTCCGCTCATTGTCTGGCTGGCCAAACGGGGCGATGCCCCAGAGATTGACGAGCAGGGAAAGGAATCGCTCAATTTTCAGATCTCGATGTTGATCTATAACTTGATTGCCGGCGTGCTCTGTCTGGTGCTGATCGGGTTTGTGATCCTCGGCATTCTGCACATTTTGAATCTCGTCCTGGTGATCGTTGCCTCTATTCAGGCAAGCGAGGGAAGGCTTTATCGCTATCCCATTACGATTCGGCTGATCAAGTAAATCGGAGGACAGACTTCCAGTCTGTCTCGGCCGGCGAACATCTTGCTTGTCGGAAATAGAAACGCTTGCGCTGTGATCGACAGGCTGAAAGCCTGTCCGCCGAGTCAGGCAGGATGCCTAACCTCCGACCAACCCGCGAAGCGTGTTTAAGTTCTCAACGTCTTCCCGCAATTCTTTACCTTTGGGCGTTTCGAGAACTTTCGGGATTTTATTAAGACGCTGCTCACGCATGATAAAGCGGAAAGCGTCGAGCCCGATTTTGCCCTTTCCGATATGTTCGTGTCGATCCACGCGTGAGTCGCGGGCGGTTTTCGAATCGTTGACATGAATCGCGGCGAGGCGGTAGAGACCGATCGCTCGATCAAATTGTGCGAACATCTTTCGAACCCCTGATTCGCTGCCGATATCGTAACCGGCTGCGAACACATGCGCGGTGTCGAGACAAATACACAGTCGCTCCGGTTCGCGCACGCGGCTGATGATGTAAGCGAGATGTTCGAATTTGTTTCCAAGGCATGAGCCTTGGCCGGCCGTCGTTTCAAGCGCGATGCGTATGTTTACCTTTGGGACTTTGCGGAAGACCGCGTCGATAGAAGCAACGATCTTTTTCAATCCAGCTTCTTCGCCGGCACCGAGATGCGCTCCCGGATGCAGAACGAGGAATGGCAATTCGAGTTGATCGCCGCGGGTAAGTTCCTCGGATAACGCGCGGATTGAATTGGCGTGAAACTGCGGATTGGTCGCTGCCAGATTGATGAGATAATTCGCATGCGCGAAGATCGACAACAAATTCCCGCGCTGTCGATGCTCAAGAAAAGCGCGGATCTCGTCGCGCATGAGCGGGCGTGCGAACCATTGCATGTTATTCTTCACAAACATCTGGATCGCGGTGCAATTGATGGAGCAGCCGCGCTCGATCGCCATGTGCACGCCACCGCGAATCGACATGTGGGCGCCCAGCAGCAAAGGGGATTGGTTAGAGCGCCTTCGCGCCCTCTGCTTCTTCACAATTGACAATCCGAAATCGTTAGAACCGTTTTGGGTGCCAATCGGGCTTCTTCAAACTCCCTTCACCGGTGTATTCGAAAAGCTTATATACCGGCGTGAGCAACACGCCCGGGCCCTTCATGTTCAGCCGCAAATTGAAATCGAGCTTGTCGTCCAGGAAATGGATATCGCCATGGCCGAGCATGCTGAAGAATGTGCCGTCGGCGTCGAAATCGTCGGTATGAATGATTCCCTCACTGATCTTAAAGCTCGCGCTCGCCTTGCGCGCGATGCTGTACCCACTTCCAGGAACGATAAGGTTGAGAATTCCTGAAAGTGGCCCGAAAATGGGAATTGCGAAAACGTTGCCATTGGTCACGTCCACTTTTCCGCGGCCACGCATCGTGCGCGCATCGCTCCCTAAGCCGGTAAAATCATACGTGCCGCTCAACTGCCCGTGCGCCGTTTTGTAGTTGTAGTACAAATCGGTCAGATGCGGGAAATCGATAGCGTCTACGGAAACACTTGCTCGAAAGCGCGGATCATTGCGGGCCAGCGAAATGTCGGCATTTCCGCGCACTGTGCCGGAAAGAAGTGCACCACGAAGGTCGACAATTTGCAATCGATCATTGGTGAACAGCAATCGTGCGGAGACGCGATCAAAAGGCAAAGTTTTCCCGAGAAAATCGTAGTCCATCCCGTTTGCATCGTCGACCGTAATCTCGAGATGCGTGTTCTTACCGCCGCGAAATTGGTATATGCCATTGGCGGTCACGGTCGGCGGGTGGCGAAATTTGTAAGGTACAACGGTTTTCCAAATCTTCGGGTCGATCCAAAAAATCGCCGCCGCTGGATGCAAAAAGCTTTTGATATTTGAGACGTGCACCTCGTGTTTTTTAAAATCATAGGTGAAATTGCCGGCTCCGGTCCCTTCATCGCGTACTACATAAAAATCCTGGCAAGAGATGGCGCCGTCGGCAAAATGGATCTTGGTGTTTCCGCCGTTCATGCTCGCGCCGCGAAATCGCGTTCGGTCCAACGTGATGGTTCCATCGCCTCGCCAATTCTCCGGGTTGTGATCCTGGCCCCGAATTGCGAGGTGGATTGTGGGCGAGCGCTGCCATTCCCATTCCCCGAGAAATTCCGCCAAATCGGGAGGGACAAACGCTCGCATCGCGCCGGGACTGATTGTACTGTCGATATTCAAACGAAAATCGCTCGGGCCGTCGAAGAGATCGGCCCTAAGCTGGCCGGTTTGATGTCCAAGGCGAACATCGCGGACCAACGCGCGCTCGCCATCCCAGGAAAAATCGGCGGCCAAATCGGAGAACGGCATCGTCTTGTAAGCGAAGCTTGCAACGTTGGCGTGGCCGATGATCTCTGGTCGAAGAGGATCCTGCCCGAAATTTGCTGAACCAGAGATCTCGACCAAAGGTGGCGAGTAGAACGTTATGTCTGCGAGCGGCCCGCCAAGACCGAAGGCATCAAGAAAAATTTTCAAATCCAGGCTGCTGCGCACTTGAAAATTAGCGCGGTTGCCTTGCTGGCTCCAATCGGCACGCCCGGCAAAACTGCCCCCGCCATCATTCCATTCGCAGTGCGTGATATTCAAATGTTGGTCCCTCCATTCGGCGGTGGCAGACAAGCCTCTCATTTCGTAATTGCCTCGTTGCAACCGATCCCCGCTCAGCGTCGCCTCGACTCGCGCATTCTCGATTTCTGCGACGTCTCCGCTAAATTTTACCTGTAATGAAGGAGGCGCGGCCGGGAAGCTGAACTTTTGCAGTTCCTTCACGATGCGTTCCAGAATCGCTAGTCGCTTTCGCCACTCTTCTTCTGAAATCGGCGGTGATGGCTGGTAATTCGCCCGCTTGATTAGCTGGCCAGTCGCGGAAATCCGCACTCCGCAAAAAACTCCTTCCGCCTGGCTGACGTAAATTTGCTCAGGCGGAAAATAGACGTGCGCGCGCAAATCGTTGAGCTGGGCACGATTGATCGTTCCCCCGGCATCTTTGAGAGGCAGCGTGATTTGCGCGTTGCGAACGTCGAGTGCGTTCAGAAATGGCTCATGATGGACGAGCGCCGCATAATTAATATCCAACGAGACTTCGCTGATACGGGCGAGCGTCTTCTCGCGATTTTTGTAATCGAAGATTCGCACATTCTTCGCGACCAGACCGCGGAACGGATCCAACGTCAACCGCCCGATCGAGGCTTCGACACCGCGTTTGTGCAATTCCTCGACCACGCGGTAACGCCATTGCCGGCTGAAGCCTCTTTTCGCGAGGTACCAACCGCCGCTAAAAGAGACTGCAATTGCAACGAACATCACCAGACGCGCCACATTTACAGCGATGTGGTGCACCACAGTGGGTTGTCGCTCTTGCGTCGGGGCAGCGTTTTTCGGCGGTTCCAGAATGCGCGGCATCAAGTATAGTCAAAGATGTTTCGACTTCGCTCAACATGACAAAAAAATCATGAATGTTTCCGATCTGCCGGCGGTCAACGCGTCGCTCAATCTTGTCAGCACCGTCTTCATCTCGATGGGTTGGTATCTGATCCGGCACGGCGCGTGGCGTCGCCACATGGCCTGCATGATTACTGCGGTGATTTCGTCTACATTTTTTCTGGCCGGTTACATCGTTTACCATGCGCATGTGGGTGAAAAATCGACAGCATTCACAGCGCAGGGGATGGTACGTCCAATTTATTTCGCGATGTTGATTTCGCACATCTTACTCGCATTCGTGACCTTGCCCTTGGTGATTTTGACTCTTGTTCCGGTGTTTCGCCGCCGCTGGAATCGCCATCGGCGTATCGCGCGCTGGACGATGCCAATCTGGCTCTATGTCTCAGTCACAGGTGTGCTTGTTTATCTTATGCTCTACAAATGGTTTCCTCCGCCAAATCTTGCGTTCGGCCATTAGTTGATGTTTGATCAGAGGACGCGCTGTCGCGCAGACAAAGAAATCTATGGTGACGATCGCGACGTTTAACGAGTCGGCAAAAGCGAGGCAGCTTAAACGTCGCTTCCACGACGCTGGACTGAAGGCCGATGTTCACAATGAAGCTCCTTTGCAGCAAGTCGGGTTCATGTCGCGGCCGCAAGCGAATGCTAAGGTGATGGTGGAGGATAACGATTTCGAGAGGGCACAAAGCCTGATGGTTGATTGGGAAGCGACTGATCCGGACATCTCTGCTGCCGTGATTCGCTGCCCGCAATGCGGCTCCTCGAATATCGAGTATCCGCAGATGACCCGCAAATTCATTACCCCCGCGCTCGTCGGCGTTCTTTGCGCGCTGAAAATTATTCCGAAGGAATTTTATTGTCTGGATTGCCACTTTACTTGGAGCAACGAAGAAGAGCGTACGCTGGGGCGCCTCTGGCATCGTTTCTTTCCTGGACTCGAGTCGGGCAAAGAGAGTTCGTAGGATAACCGCTCTGCTCGACCGGCGCGATTGATTCTTCGCGCACGATTCTTCTTGTGATTGACCTTCGATTGCTTCGATTGCCTCAAACCATGAGAGCTTCCCGTTCGCATCGGCTTTGCCTCGCTCCGAACAACGCTTGGACTCCGCTCGGATCCACAATCGCGCTCTGCCATCCATGAAGTGGCTCTTCGCTTTGCTGCTGGCCCTGATCATCTTCGGCGGTGCCGCCTGGTTTGGTTACAACTTTTTCGTCAAAGAAGAAATCGCAGTGAAAAAGGAACAACGTGGGGAAGTTGCGGTTGCACCTACGCCCGACATCAGCCTTCCCGAGCTTCAGGCAGCGGCGAAACTGCGACAGGAGGGAAAACTCACCGAGACTCGTGACGCACTCATTGCCTTTATCCAAAAGTATCCTGCCGGGTTACATGTCGAAGAAGCCAAGGACTTGCTCGGCGAAGTGAACATCGACATCTTCCTCTCGCGATATCCTTCGCCCGAGAAAACTGATTATGTTGTGCAGTCTGGGGACGTGCTCGCGAAGATTGCGAGGAAGCTGAAAACGACGCCCGAGCTCATCATGCGGATGAATAATTTGAGCGGCACGATGCTGCACATTGGGGAGCATCTGCTCATTTCGCATCCGGATTTTTCAATTGTGGTTCAACGGAAGGCGAAGGTGGTCGTGCTCCTTAATCACGGCGTCTTTTTCAAGCAATATCATGTGGGCGAAGAAAAGTTGCCGCCCAAACAGCCGTCGAAAATCACGACGAAGGTTGCGGAGACGATGGCTTGGAAAGACGGAAAGCGCATCGGCCTCGGGAGTAAGGATTACATTGGCAGCACCCGCTGGATCCGCCTCAACGCGGCGGGTTACACGCTTTACTCAATCGCTGATTCCGCGCATCCCAACCTCACCCAGCCACCGCCTCCAGTCGGTCTCGGCCTGGCCGCCTCCGACGTCGAGGAGCTAAGTAGCCTTGTAAACAGCCATACCCCTGTCAGCATTACGGATTGAAGAGTTGATGGGATTGATGGATGCAACCTTGAAAAATCCGGCGAGCGCTTGACGCTTCAGGGTCTTAACGCTTCGACATTCTATGGAATTGCAACCGCTCGATTTTGAAAAACCGATCTTTGAACTGGAACGGCGTTTGCAGGATTTGAAGGCTCATTCCGACGAACACGATGTCGATCTTGATTCGGCGGTCGGGGCAGTTGAGGCAAAGCTCCGCCAAACCCGACGCGACATTTACGGTAACCTGACTGCCTGGCAGCGTGTCCAAATCGCGCGGCATGTGCAGCGGCCATTCGCCCTCGATTACATCGAACGGTGTTTTACAAATTGGACTGAACTGCACGGTGATCGTCGTTTTGCCGATGACAAGGCCATGCCGAGCGGTCTTGCCATGCTTGGCACGCAGCGTTGCGTGGTTATCACTCACCAAAAAGGGCGCAACACGAAAGAGAACGTGATGCGCAATTTTGGGTGCGCCCATCCGGAAGGTTATCGGAAAGCACTGCGTTTGATGCGGCTGGGTGAAAAATTTAGCATCCCAGTGATTTCATTGATCGATACGCCAGGCGCGTTTCCGGGGGTTGGATCGGAGGAACGTCACATCTCGGAAGCAATTGCGGTAAACCTTCGCGAAATGATGAGGCTGCGCGTGCCCATTATCGCCGCTGTTATCGGCGAGGGTGGATCGGGCGGCGCGCTTGGCATTGGCGTGGCAGATCGTGTGTTGATTTTCGAGAACGCTTACTACTCGGTGATCAGTCCGGAAGCGTGCTCCGCCATTTTGTGGAGAGACCGCCGTCACGCTGCCGAGGCGGCCGAGGCGCTCAAACTGACCGCGCATGATTTGTTGAAGCTCGAAGTGGTCGACGAAATTGTCCCCGAACCAGAAGGCGGCGCGCATCGGGACTATGATTCGATCGCCGAAAATCTCGGCACCGCTCTGCGCCGGAATCTGGAACGCATCTGTGACATTCCAATTGAGGAATTGTTAACCAAACGCTACGAAAAATTTCGCCGCCTCGGCAGTTTCGCCGAAGCCAAACCCACATCCGCTTCGACGCGTTCTTGACGTGATTCCCGGCAATTGGCGCACATCGGCAGGTTTTTGGCAGCTCGGCGTTTTCGTCGCTCTCGTCCTTCTACGGAGCAGCGCAGCGGCGTCGGATTTTCGTTTCGACCGCGATACGGTCGGCTTCGCCAACGCAACTGTCTTCGGGTATCGCGAAGGCCATCCCTATTTGCGGCAAAGAGAGAAAGGAGAGCCGAAAAGGTATACTCGCCGCTGTTTTGTCCTGTGCCGTACGACGATGCAGTTTCAGAAGTTCGCTCGTTTCGATCCGCATGCCGCTCCGTTGGACGACAATGCGTTGGCCGCTCGCATTCGAAATGTCACCCGTCGGGCGGCTTGGGGAAAACCGTTGCCGCCGGATCAGCGCGTCGTTTTCCCGGGCTACGCCAACTTGCGCGCGATGAGCGAGGCGCGCCGCGAAGTTTTGCGGGCAAATATCGGCCTTGGCTGGCCGACTTATTTCCGGGTTGGCAATGCGCGGATGCTTTTCCAGCACGACTCTAGTTACCACAAGGAAACCGACGCCAACCTCAATGCAGCCTTGGCGCGCGGCGAGTTATTCGTCGGTTTTCTCACAACTTATCCTCGTCTCAGCATCAATCACGCGGTCCTGGTCTACAAACGAAAACCTGCCTCTCAGAATGGTGGAATCGAACGTTATCTCGTTTACGACCCCAATCACCCGGAAGCACCGCGCGAGCTCACCTGGTCCTCCCGTACTCGCGCTTTTGCTTATCAAAAAGATTGGGACTTCGTCGGTGGCTTTGTTCGCGTTTATCAAATTTACGGCAAGTGGCTGCAGTGAAAACGATTCAATCAAGGGAGAGCACCAATGCCAGATAATCCATCGCCGCCTGCGCCAACTCCGCCGAGACCGATGCCTCCTGAGCCTTTACCGCCCAATCCGTCCCCGGTCCCTCCGGTTGGCCGATAAAGAGTTACGGCGCTTGCTTGAATATTTCGACGATTGAGATCAATCGTCTATATCGATTCCGCTAGCGGAAACAAAAACCGCAGCGCAGCATCGACGCGCGCAGCCCAGGCACTTTCGCTGTGATCTCCGCCTTCGATCTCCATATAATGCAGGTCATCGTATAATCGCCAGCCCTTCTCGGTCAATGCATCCCCCAACGTGCGGGTGTCTTCCCAACCGTCTTCGGCCGTTCCGGTGTCCAGCCAAATTTTCAGCGGAAGTTTTTCGTCGAGTTCTGCAACCATCCGGACAATCACTTGATCGTCCCACCACACCGACGGTGACATAACAAGCAGACGTCTAAACACATTTGGGAACCAAAGACCAAGTGAAAGCGTCAATAATGCGCCGCCCGATGATCCGCCAAGCCCCGTAAATTCGGCTTCACGTTTTGTGTGATAGCGCTTGTCGATGTACGGCTTGAGCTCCTCGATAAGAAATCGCCCGTATTCGCGAGCCAGACCTTTACTTCGCCTTTGAGGGCGCTCGTTTGTATGGATCACGCCGCGCGTGGGCGCGTATTCGTGAATCCGGTCCTCGCCCATGTTCGCGATCGCCACGATAATGAGCGGATCGAGCACCTTTTTGCGAATCATGCGCTCGGCTGTTTCATCGACGCCCCACTCGACGCCCGCAAAAGAGGTGGCGGCATCAAAGATATTCTGTCCATCATGCAGGTACAACACCGGATAACGCTGGCGCGAGAACCGCCGGTAGCCCGGCGGCAGATAAACTAGCACGTCGCGCCGATTGCCAAGAATGTCTGACGGGAATCCGCGATGTCGTTTGATGTTTCCGGTGAGCGTGTGTTTGGGCATGCAAGGCGAAATGCATCGTTTAGGATGTCGACCTTGTCCAACGGCGTCCGCCAAGCCACAAACGAAATCATTTTGACAGAATAAAGAGAATCAAACCGAATACTTGGCAGCGATTCATATTCTGATCATTCTGTTAATTCTGTCTTAATCCCTAACAAATGAACGAACGCTACATCAAATGGTACACGCCATATTTGAGTCGCGAGTTTGAGATGCTTGCTTTCGGCGAAGGCGTCGGCCTTCCGCTGATTTTGTTTCCCACGTCGTTCGGCAGTTATTATCAGAACAAAGACTTCGGACTCGTCGGTTACGTTAGCGGCTATATCGATGCAGGCAAAGTCACGGTCTATTGCCCGGACGCGATCGATCTCGAAAGTTTCTACAACAAATCGATCCATCCCGCGGATCGGATGCGGACGCATAATGCGTACGAAAATGTGATTGTGCGCGATGTCTTCGATCTGGCGCGCCGCGAATGCTCATGTCAACGCGTCGCTGTGTGCGGCGCGAGTCTCGGCGCGTATCACGCGGCCAACATCGCCTTCCGCCATCCCGACACCGTGAGCCATCTCTTCAGCTTGAGCGGCTCATTCGATATCAGCTCATTTTTCGACGGCTATTACGACGACAATATCTACTTCAACAGTCCATTCCATTATCTCCCGAACACAACCGATCCGTGGAAATACAACCACCTGGGCATCATCATTGGTACCGGCGAATGGGACAACACACGCCATGAAAGTTTGCGTATCTCCGAGATTCTCAATTCAAAAGGCGTTCGCCATTTCCTCGATGACGGTAAATGGCGTGGCCATGAATGGAGCTATTGGCGCGACATGCTGCCGTATTATTTGTCGCTCGTGTGAGCGTTAACGTACTGTCCTCATGAAAAAGATCGGAATCCTTTTTGGTCAGGAGTATAGTTTTCCACCGGCATTTGTTGAGCGGGTGAATCAAAAAACCGGCGGCAAAGATATCGTCGCGGAGTGCGTTAAGATCGACAAGGTGATTCAGGGCGAGCCGTGCGGTTACGACGTGGTGATCGATCGTATCTCGCAGGACGTGCCGTTTTATCGCGCCTGGCTCAAAAACGCCGCGCTCACCGGCACGGCGGTCGTGAACAATCCTTTTTGGTGGAGCGCTGACGAGAAATTTTTCAATAATGCGCTTGCGACGAAGATCGGGGTCGCGGTTCCGCGTACTGTGTTGCTGCCCTCGAATCAGCCGCCCCCGGACACGAACGACAAATCATTTCGCAATCTCGCCTATCCAATGAACTGGGAGGAAATTTTCAACTACGTCGGCTGGCCGGCATTTTTTAAACCGTTCGCAGGCGGCGGCTGGAAGAACGTCTATCGATTGCATAACCGGGAGGAATTTTTTCGAGCCTACACCGAGACTGGCCAGCTCGTGATGATGTTGCAGGAAGAAGTGAAATTCGACATGTACTTCCGTTGCTACTCGATCGATCAACGGCACGTCCGCATCATGCCTTACGAGCCGCGCCATCCGTATCACCTACGTTACCAAACCGATTGGCGGGCGCCGAATGAAATTCTGCAAAAGGTCGAGGAGGGCGTGCTGAGATTAAATGAATATCTTGGCTACGACCTGAACACAGTTGAATTTGCAATCCGTGACGGAGTGCCGGTTGCGATTGACTTCTGCAATCCTGCGCCCGATGCAGAAGCCGCGAACATAGGTCAGACAAACTTCGAGTGGGTCGTCGAAGCCGTTTCTGAAATGGCGATCCGCAAAGCGCGAGAACATAAAGCCGGTCGCGACAATTTAAGCTGGGGCAAATTTATGCGGGCCGCCGTGGACAAACGCGAATTGAGCCCGCTCGCGTAAGAACGACAATTGCGGGAGGTGGATCGAGCAGTCCCTTGCTCGATGTTAAAAATGGCCGCGAAGCCGCACTAATTAGCATCGCCCGACGGAGCGGCCGATCCACCTGATGACAGCACCTTGTTTTTGAGAGACGTTGGATACCCACGATGAGCGCAAAAGACCACGCATTCACTCTCGGTATCGAAGAGGAATTCGCGATTGTCGATCCCGAAACGCGCGAGCTGCGGTCGCATATTCAGGAAATTCTCGAAGGCGGCAAGGTCATGCTCAAAGAGCAGATGAAGCCGGAGATGCATCAATCTGTCGTTGAGCTCGGCACCGAAATTTGCCAGTCGGTTGTTGATGCCCGTGCCCACGTCATTGAACTGCGCAGTAGACTCGCGGAACTCGCGGGCCGGGCCGGATTAAAGATCGCTTCGGTGGGCACACATCCGTTTTCCCATTGGCGCGATCAACTCATCACTCAAGGCGAGCGCTATCGGGAAATCGTCAAGGACATGCAGCAGCTCGCGCGCGCCAATCTCATCTTTGGATTGCACGTGCACGTCGGAATTGCCGATCGCAAAGCGGCCATCCACGTTATGAACCAGGCACGCTATTTTCTGCCGCACATTTACGCGCTCTCGGCCAACTCGCCGTTCTGGGTCGGCCAGAACACGGGCTTGAAAGGTTATCGACTCAAAGTGTTCGAGCGTTTTCCGCGCACCGGCATTCCCGACGCGTTCGAGTCGCTCTCAGAGTACGAAGATTACTGCAAGCTGCTCGTCAAGACCGGTTGCGTCGATAACGCGAAGAAAATCTGGTGGGATATCCGATTGCACCCATTTTTCGATACATTGGAGGTGCGGGTGTGCGATGAGCAATCGCGCGTGGACGACACGCTCGCCATCGCCGCTTTGATCCAGGCAGTGATCGCGAAACTGTACAAACTCCAATGGCAAAACATGAGCTTCCGCATTTATCGACGACGTTTGATCGATGAAAACCGCTGGCGCGCGTCACGCTACGGCATCGACGGCAAACTGATCGATTTCGGCCGGGAAACCGAAGTCGACACGCGCAGTCTGTTAAATGAACTGCTCGAGTTCGTCTCGACCGAAGTAAATGAACTTGGCAGCGAGAAAGAAATGGCGCATGTCGAACGGATCATGCGCGAAGGCACTGGCGCGGACCGACAACTCGCCGTGTGGGAACGTACGCAGGATATGAAAGCCGTGGTCGATCAAATCGTGGAGGAAACTTACGAAGGACTGAATGTCACGCCGACAAATGACGGGTAGTTTTTTGGCATTCCGAGCGAAGTCGAGGAATCTCTCATTGTTAATCTGGAAAGGCGCTTGGATCCCAAATAAACAGCAAGAGATGGCTCGACTTCGCTCGACATGACAAAGGCCGTTTGCTCGCGCGTCATTTCCACGTAAAACTGAGCACTTTCGAAAATGCCTGACCGACTCGCTACCGCTAACATCGACATCGATCCGGAGCTGATGCCGGGCGCGCACAATGCCGTAAGCGTTTGCCTTCAGCTAACGCCGGAAGAGCGGGTCACGATCATTACGGACGAAGCAACCTGCGACATCGCAGCCGCATTGCGAGCTGAAGTCGAGGAGATCGGTTCCGAGCACGCAGTCTTCGTTTTGGAAAATTATGCAACCCGTCCGCTGACCGCGATGCCGCAAAGCATCCTTGATGATCTCGCACAATCACAAGTGTCGATCTTTTGCGCGGAAAGTCAGCCAGGCGAGCTCGCTTCGCGAATGCAAATGAGCGACGTGGTGAACAAGCGTCACATCCGTCACGGTCATATGGTGAATATCAACCGCCAGATCATGATGGAGGGAATGCGTGCGGACTTCCGTGCGGTTGATGCGCTCAGTCAGCGTTTGATCGAACGCGCGCGTCATGCGGAGCGCATCACTTGTCGCACACCGCGTGGCACCGACTTTGAGGCTGAGTTTTCGCCGAAACTGAAATGGCTCAAAACGAGCGGCATCATCACGCCGGAGAAATGGGGCAATCTTCCAGGCGGCGAAATCTTCACTGCGCCCGCGAACACGAACGGCACGTTCGTCGTCGATGGTGTGGTCGGTGATTACTTGTGCAGAAAATACGGCGACCTGCACGACACGCCACTCACGATCGAAGTGAAAGACAATCGCATTGTCGATCTTCATTGCGATCACAAGGAGCTGCTCGAAGATTTTCGCGCTTACACGAGTACGGACGAAAACAGCAATCGCGTCGGTGAATTCGCCATTGGCACGAATACCGCCTGCACACACGTCATCGGCAACATTTTACAGGACGAAAAAATCCCCGGCGTCCACATCGCGTTCGGCCATCCCTACGCCGAACACACCGGCGCCGATTGGAAATCAAAAACGCACATCGATTGCGTCGGTCGGGACTTCGACATCTGGTTCGACGGCGAACAGGTCATGCGGCGCGGCAAGTTTCTGGTGTGAAAGGGTGGGACGCACCTCCGGGGCGTCCGTAATTTTGATTTCGCTGGCGCAAATCGCGCGAACACGGGAGGGATAAGATGGCTCACTTCGGCTCCGCTCAGTGCAGGCTTCGAGCCGTTCCTATCTGAAATGGATCCGCAGCTACGCGCCAAATTCAATGCCGACTTCACGCCAGCGAAATACGCGGCGCTGCTGCGGTGCGTGAATGAGACGGAGAAGTGCCCTGTGGATTTTCGGATTTCGGAAACGCCGATTTTTTTGACGCACGAATTCACGAACGAAGTGACGCGCGCTGCGAATGACATTGTCGATCTTGTTCGCACGCCGGAATTCGCACAGCACGCGCGGAGCGCGATTCCGAAAGGACTCGAAGTTCCAAACGAATCGGCGCATCCGAATTTTCTTATCGTCGATTTCGGGATTTGCGCGGAAGGAGATCGACTCGTTCCGCGATTGATTGAGTTGCAAGCGTTTCCGAGCTTGTTCGGCTTTCAATTGCTGATTCTGCATTGTATACGCAAAGCGTATCCGGGGATTCCGCGCAACTGGACGTCATCGTTCGGCGGAATCAAAGATGAAGAGTACATCGACATCTTGCGCCAGACGATTATCGACCAGGCCAAACCAGAGAATGTAGTTCTGCTCGAGATCGAGCCGGAGAAACAGAAAACCCGAGTCGATTTCGCAGCGACGGAAACACTGCTCGGCGTCCGGCCGGTTTGCCTAACGAAAATCAAAAAGCGCGGCCGCCAATTATTCTATCAGCGCACCGGCCGCGAAGTGCGGATCGACCGAATCTACAATCGCGTCATCTTTGATGAACTGATCCGCCGTCCCGACCTCGATGTTCCCTTTAGATTTCAGGACGATCTCGATGTTGTCTGGGTCGGTCATCCGAATTGGTATTTTCGAATCAGCAAGCATTCGCTGCCGTTTTTGAAAACCGAGCACACGTCGTCCACCTTTTTCGCGGACGAATTCCCGGCGAACGAAAAGATCGAGAATTACGTTTTGAAGCCGCTCTATTCCTTTGCGGGGCTCGGTGTGGACATGGAACCGACGCGCGAAACGCTGAGCTGCCTGCAGAATCCGCACGAATGGATTTTGCAGAAGAAAGTTCGCTATGCCGACTTTGTGCCGACTCCTGACGGACCGAAATCCAAAGCCGAAGTCCGGATGATGTTTGTTTGGCCGGAAAATGATTGTGACCCGATTCTCGTGAACAATTTGGTTCGCATGAGCCAGGGCAAAATGATGGGCGTCGATTTCAATAAGGACAAAACCTGGGTCGGCTCCAACATCGCGCTGCATTTCTCCGGGTGATTTCTTGACGTCGCGGAATCACCACGACGAATTGGCTGAGATGCGCGGGAGCTAAAGATTATGCCGGTTCGGTCGAAATCGTCGCTTCACCGGCGCCCTGCTCCAATGCCTGCTCGACCGCGCGCCAGGCAAGCATCGCGCACTTGACCCGCTGCGGGAATTTCCGCACGCCCTTCATTGCTTGAAGATCGCCCAATGCTTTGGGCGCTTCGCTTGTTTCGTTTGTCACGAGACCATGAAATGCGCGAAGCATTTCTATCACTTCGGTACGAGTTTTCCCTTTCAATTTCATCGTCATTAATGACGCCGATGCCTGGCTGATCGCGCAGCCGTGTCCGGTGAACTTGATATCTTGCAGACCTCCCCCGGCGTCGAATTTTACGCCGAGATGAATTTCGTCGCCGCATGCCGGATTATCGCCATGCACGCGCACGGCAGCGTCGGCAAGGTCTCCAAAATTCCGCGGCCGTCGCGAATGATCGAGAATGACCTCTTGATAAAGCTCTTCGATTTCCGCATTCATGAAAAGAAGCGCACGGCGGCACGGAGGATTTCAATCATTCGATCGATTTCTTCTGTCGTGTTGTAAAAGTAGAAGCTCGCCCGAGTGGTCCCGGGTACGCCAAACCTTCGCATCAAGGGCTGATTGCAGTGGTGGCCGCCGCGCAAAGCCAATCCGTACTGGTCTGCGAAGGTGGTGAGATCGTGCGGATGCGCCGCGTCCATCACGAAGCCAACCAGAGCGCCACGTTGTTCAGTTGGCCCGAAAATATGCATTCCGGGCAATTCGGCGAGACACTCGGC
>Ga0307308_10000022_pt1 | contig 40311 bp, 36 predicted proteins | sample ER_DNA_195_FD_194501 | JGI IMG/M metagenome (GOLD analysis project Ga0307308, IMG submission 194501) | Bulk soil microbial communities from the East River watershed near Crested Butte, Colorado, United States - ER_DNA_195 | ecosystem: Environmental > Terrestrial > Soil > Floodplain | place...
GTTCCAGGCGGCGTTGTAGCGGTCGATGAATTTCTGCAGTTCCTGCCCGTCCATGGCGCGTAGCGTACTGCTATGACGCCTCTCGACTGGATCGCGGTCGGCGTCGTCCTCCTTGCGGCGCTCGGCGGGGCGGCCCAGGGCTTCGTCTGGAGCGCGCTTTCGCTCGCCGGGCTCGTCACCGGCGCCGTCGTCGGCGGGCGGCTGGCGCCGGTACTGCTCGCGCAGGGATCGAGCTCCCCGTACGCGCCCGTGATCGCGGTGGCGGGTGCCGTGACGCTCGCGGTCGCATTCGAGGTCGTCGGCAGCACCGTCGGCGCGGCCCTGCGCGGCCGGCAGAACCGGCGCTACCTGCGCGACCTCGACTCGGCGGCCGGCGTCGTCGGCGGCGCGCTGATTGGCCTCACGGCGGTTTGGGTGCTGGGCGCAATGGTGCTCCAGCTCCCGGGCCAGGCGCAGCTGCGGCGCGCGGTTCAGCGCTCGGTGCTGTTGCAGCGGCTGAACTCGATCGTGCCGCCTCGGTCGTTGCTGAACGCGCTCGCGCGCGTCGATCCGTTCCCGCACCTCGCGGGGCCGCCCGTTCCCACCGAGCCGCCCGATCCGCGGGTTCTCGGCCAGCCGGGCGTTCACGCTGCCGCACCGAGCGTCGTCCGGGTGCTCGGAACCGCCTGCGGGCTCGGGGTCGAGGGGAGCGGCTGGGTTGCGCGGCCCGAACTCGTGGTCACCGCGGCGCACGTGGTCGCTGGGGAGACCGACACGACCGTGACGACGTTGGGTGGGACGACGCTCCCGGCGACCGCCGTCGCATTCGACTCGCGCAACGACGTCTCCGTCCTGCGGGTGCCGGGGCTTGCGGCGCGGCCACTGCGGTTCATCGAGCCGCGGCGTGGGACGAGCGTCGCGATCATCGGCTACCCGGAGAACGGCCCGTTCGACGCTGTTCCGGGCCGGATCGGATCGACAGCGACCGTGATCAGCGAGGACGCGTACGGGCGCGGCCCTGTCAACCGCACCGTCACGAGCCTCAGCGGCTCAGTCCGGCACGGGGACTCCGGCGGGCCGGCGGTCGACGCATCCGGAGCCGTCCAGACGACGGTCTTCGCGGCCCGCGTCAACGGTGGGGGCGGCTACGGCGTCCCCGCGCCGCTCGTTCGACGAGTGCTGGACTCCGCCCGCGGGCCTGTGTCCACGGGTCCTTGCGCGCGCTAGACGATGAGGTCGAGCACGTTCAGCGGCTTCCGGTAGGGCGCGACGAGGTACACGCCCGCAGCCTTCTCGCGCGCCGCCGTGTAGAGCTCCTTCGCGTAGGCCATGCCGACGGCAGGCGCGTCCGAGCCGGCGTCGCGCAGCGCCTCCTGAAGCGTCTCGGGGACGACGATGCCCGGGAGCTCGTTGTGGAGGCGCAGGGCGAACCGGTAGCTCCAGATTGGGCAGATGCCGACCAGGAGCGGGATTGGCGACGGCCCGCCGAAGCGCTCGAAGAAGCGATCGAGGTGCTCCAGGTCGAAGACGAGCTGCGTCATGGCGTACTGCGCGCCCGCGTCGACCTTCTGGCGGAATCTCTCCAGCTCGACGTCGAGGTCATCCGCGGTCGGGTTCACCGCAACCCCGATGAAGAACGACGTCGGCGCGTCGATCGTGCGGCCGTTGAAGTCCTCGCCCTTGTTCAGCCGCGCCATCAGCTCGACCAGCCCGATCGCGTCGACCTCGTACACGCCGCGCGAGCCGGGGTAGTCACCGACCTCCGGGGGATCGCCGGTGACGGCGAGGATGTTGCGCACCCCCTCCGCGTGGGCGCCGAAGAGCACGGCCTCGAGGCCCATCACGGTGTAGTCGCGCGTCGTCAGGTGCGGAATCGTCTCGATGCCCGCGACTCGTTCGAGGACGCTCGAGACGATCACGGCGTGCATTCCCGCTCTGGCGCCCGCGTTGTCATTGACGTCGACGAACCCGACCCGCCCGGAGTCCTTGAGCGCCTGGGCGAGCTCGACGAGGCCGCTGATGTTGCCGCCGAGCGGCGGGTCGAGCTGGATCGAGACGACCCATTCGCCTTCGCGGAGCGCGCGCGCGAGGCCCGTCTCGCGCTGCTCCTCGCCCAGCGCGATCACCAGCTCGCGCTCGTCGAACGACAGCGGCGTGCGCGGCTTCCGCTCCTCCTCCACGGCGTCGCGGATGGCGGAGATCTCGACCGGGGTCGTCCCGCAGCAGCCGCCGATGATCTTCGCGCCGAGCTCCCGCGCGTGCGCCGCGAACTCCGAGAAGTAGTCCGGCGAGGCGTGCGGGAAGATGACGCGCCCGCCCGCGAGGCTCGCGAGGCCGATGTTCGGCAGCGCTGCGAGCGGCTTCTTGGAGTCCATCTCCTCCAGCGCCGCGAGCGCGGCAAGGAGCCCCGCGCCGTGGTTCGCGCCGATCGCTGCGACGTCGACGCCGGCCAGGCGCTCGGCCGCCTCCTTCGCGGTGACGCCGGCCAGCGTCACCGCGCCGTCGTCGAACGTCAGCAGCGCGACGATGGGTAGCGACGAGACTTCGCGGATGCCCTCGACCGCGTCGACGAGCTCCTCGAGGTCGTAGAACGTCTCGACCATGAAGAGGTCGGCGCCGCGGCCCTCGAGCACCGCCGCCTGCTCGGCGAAGAGCTCGTGCCGAATCCGGGAGCTCGCCGGCTCGCCCAGCGGGCCGATCGAGCCGCCGATGAAGACGTCTCGCCCGACCGTCTCACGCGCCTGGCGGGCGAGCTTGACCGACGTCGAGTTGATCTGCTCGAGCTCGTCCTCGAGGAAGTGGTGCGCCAGCTTGCGCCGGTTGGCGCCGAAGCTGTTCGTCTCGATCAGGTCGGCGCCGGCGTTGATGAAGCCGACGTGGAGCGAGACGACGGCCTCCGGGGCGCGCAGATTGGCCTCCTCGGGGCAGCGCAGGCGCGGGACGGCGCTCGTCACGAGTGCGCCCATTCCGCCGTCCCCGATGATCACCGGGCCGGACGCGAGACGCTCTTCAAAGCGGCTGCTCATGCGGGCTCAACCCTACTGGCGAGTGAAGTAAGGCGGTCAACCGTTAACGAGGGATAGATCAACCGACCCCTCGCATCGATACTCAGCGTGCAACGACGGAGCGCCCCATGCGGCGGGGATAGCTCAGTCGATACGGGCCCGATGCGGCGGGGCCCGTCAGATGTAACTGCGGCTCTCTCACGGGAGACTCAGGCGGGGCCGGGCGGCGGCCCCGCCTGATGTATTTAGGGCCGCGTGACACCTAAAGGGTTCAACCGGTTGTGCCGATCTGCACGAAACAACTCCTCCGCCGGGGGCTGACGGCAATCATCCTGCGGCTAAGGGGTTATGGACGGCGGGCTTCGGGCCCGCCGTTCACGTTTCTACGACGCGTCCTTCCATCCCGCCGGCGACAGTCACGATTTGCCCGGTGATGTGGCCCGAGAGCTTTTCCGACGCCAGGACGACGACCTGCGCCGCTACGTCTTCCGGCTGAGCGACCTTTTTCAGCGCCATCGTCCGCGTCACTCGTTCGAGTGTTTCCGGCGTCAATGAGCCCCGCGTCATCGGCGATTCTGTCCAGCCCGGCGCGACAGCGTTCACGCGCGCGCGTGAACCTATGCGCACGACCTCGTTCTTGAGGCTCAGCAACAGCCCGTGGACGATTGCCGACTTGGCCGCCGCATAGTCGGCGTGCCCCGCTTCGCCGAAGATCCCTGCGGTCGAGCCGACGAGCACCAGGCTCTCGCCGCCTCCTCGCAGGAACCCACGCGCGGTCAGGAAGGTGGCGGTCAGGTTGGCCCGAAGCGTCTCCTCCCAGCGCTCGAGCGGCAGCTCCCAGACGGGAACGTCCTCCTCAGGCCAGACCCCGGCGACCGCGGCGCAGACGTCCAGCGCCCCGGCCTCTGCGAAGAGCCGATCGGCCTCGCTCTCGTCCCGGAGGTCAGCCTGCAAGACCTGTGCTCCACCGAGTTCCTCCGCCACCGCCTCGGCCCGTTCGCGCCCGAGGTGGTAGTGCGCAACCACCTCACAACCCTCCCCGGCGAAGGCCCGCGCGCACGCTGCGCCGATGCCGCCGGACGCCCCGGTGACGAGCACGCGCTTCCCCGCCAGGCCCGTGTCCACGACGTGACAGGCTATAGCCGTGAAGGTCTTCCTCATCAGCGACATGGAGGGGATCTCAGGGATCGTCCGGCCCGCGCAGACGCACGGCGGCGACCCGCTCTACGAGGAGGGGCGCAGGCTCTACACCGAGGAGATCAACGCCGCCGTCCGCGGCGCCAAGGCGGCCGGAGCGACCGAGATCGTCGTCATGGACTGCCACGGCGCTGGGAAGGACTACAGCTTCAACTCGCTCATCCCGGAGGATCTGGACCCCGACTGCGAGTACGTCGTCCAGGACGAGTGGACCGAGTACGTCGAGTTCCTCGAGCAAGGCGTCGACGCCGCCCTCTTCATCGGGATGCACGCGATGGCCGGTACCGGCGACGGCGTGATGGCGCACACGGTCTCGGGCGTCGACTGGCAGAACCTTTGGTTCAACGGACGGCCCATCGGCGAGACGGGGATCAACGCGGCGCTCTGCGGCACGTGGGGCTGCCCGGTGCTCCTCGTCACGGGCGACGAAGCCGCCTGCAAGGAGGGCACGGAGCTCCTCGGCGACGGGCTCACGACGGTTGCGGTCAAGAAGGGTCTCGGCGCCAAGAGCGCGCGCCTGCTGCAGCCGGGGCGGGCCCGCGAGCTCGTCGAGGCCGGTGCGAAGGACGCGCTCTCGAACCTGAAGGCGGTCGAGCCGTACGACCCGGGCAAGCCCTGCGAGATCAAGGTCGAGTTCAAGGGCACGACGTCTCCCGCCAAGCTGCGGTACCGGCCCGGAGTCGAGCTGCTCGATGACCGCACGATCGTTTCCCGCGCCGACGACTGGTGGACGGCATGGAAGCAGTTCTTCTTCTAGGGCAATAGCAATGGCGGTCGGTCTAATTCATCCCGGCGAGATGGGCGCTGCGGTGGGCGAGAACCTGCTTTTGGCCGGCCACCACGTGCTCTGGGCCTCGGCGGGTCGCAGCTCCGAGACCCGGGCGCGCGCCGAGCTGGCCGGGCTCGAGGACGTCGGCACGGTGGAGGAGGTCGCTCGGCGCAGCGAGGTGATCCTGTCGGTTTGCCCGCCGCACGCCGCACTCGAGGTCGCCCGTTCCGTCGCCGGATTCGACGGGATCTACGTCGACGCGAATGCCGTCTCACCCGCGACGGCGCGCGAGATCGGAGGCCGCTTCGTCGACGGCGGGATCATCGGCCCGCCTCCCCTGGAGCCGGGGACGACGCGCCTCTACCTCTCCGGTGCCGAGGCGGACGCGGTTGCGACGCTCTTTCAGCGCACCGCGCTAGAGCCTCGCGTGATCTCGGACGAGCCCGGCGCGGCGTCTGCGCTGAAGATGGCGTACGCGGCGTGGACGAAAGGGACCGCCGCGATGCTCCTCGCGATCCGGGCGCTCGCCCGTGCGGAGAACGTGGAGGAGCCTCTGCTCGAGGAGTGGCGGCTCTCGCTGCCCGACCTGGCCGAGCGCTCGGGCTCAGCGGCGCGTTCCGCCCACCGGAAGGGGTGGCGCTGGGTCGCGGAGATGGAAGAGATCGCCTCGACGTTCGCGGCGGCCGGGCTCCCTGACGGCTTCCACCGGGCTGCCGCCGAGGTCTTTCGCCGCGTCGAGGCCGGGGTCCGCTGATGCGCCTCGAGGTCGTGGAGGGCGACATCGCGTCGCTCGAGGTCGACGCAGTCGCGAACGCGGCGAATGACCACCTCTGGATGGGCGCCGGGGTCGCGGGTGCGCTCAAGCGGGCGGGTGGGGAGGAGATCGAGCGCGAGGCGGTCGCCAGGGGGCCCATCGGCCGCGGCGAGGCGGTCGCGACGGGAGGCGGCCAGCTCAAGGCCGCCCACGTCATCCACGGCGCGGTCATGGGCCAGGACCTGCGCACGAACGCGGAGCTCGTTCGCCGCACTACCAGGAGCTGCCTCGAGCTCGCGGACGAGCTGGGCGTGCGCTCGCTCGCGCTGCCTGCGTTCGGCACGGGCGTCGGCGGCTTTCCGCTCGGCGAGTGCGCGGAGATCATGGTCGACGAGGCCCGCAGCCACGAGCCGCAATCACTCGAGCGCGTCGTCTTCGCGGTATTCGGTGACGACGCGCGGCGCGCGTTCGAGGACGCTCTTGCGAACTGAGACTGCACACGAGCTCGCCGAGGCCGTCTCCTCGAGCGAGGCCGTTCCCGGCTCGGGCTGGGTCGCCGGCGTCTCGGCTGCCCTTGCGGCGGCGCTGGTGGCGAAGGTCGCCTCGCGGTCGGACGGTTGGTCGGGAGCGGAGGGCGCGCGCGCCCAGGCGCTGGGGCTGCGCGACCGCCTCCTTGCGCTCGCGGGACAGGACGCGCTGGCCTACGAGCGTGCGCTGACCGCGCTCGAGCGCCGTGACGCGAGTCTGGAGCGCGCACTGGTTCGCGCCGCAGAGGTGCCGCTCGCGATCGCCGAGACGGCAGCCGACGTCGCCCAACTCGCGGCCGAGGCGGCGGAGGCGGCGGACGGGGCCGAACGTGCGGACGCCTCGGCCGCCGCAGCCCTCGCCTCGGGCGCGGCGCGCGCGGCGGAGCGGCTCGTCGCGGTGAACCTGGTCACGCTTCAGGAGGACGAACGCCTCGGCCGGGCAAAGCGCGCCGCCGAAGCTGCGTCGGACGCAGCCGGGCGGGCCCTGGCCACGCAGCCCTGACCTTCCTGATCGTTCTCTACTTCCTCGGCGCGCTCGGCGTGACCCTCACGGCTGCGGGGTTCTTCGCGCGCCGGCTGGATCGCGTCGGCCTGCGGCTCGGCCTGCCCGAGACGCTCCTGGGCCTGCTCACCGCGCTTGCCGCCGACGCGCCCGAGGTCTCGTCCGCGATCGCGGCGCTCGTCCGCGGCGCGCACGACGTCGGCGTCGGCGTCGTGCTCGGCTCGAACGTCTTCAACCTCGCCGCGATGGTCGGCCTGAGCGCGCTGCTCGTCGGCGGCGTCCGCATCCGGCGCGAGGCGCTCGCGGTGGAGGGCGCGGTCGGCTTGGCCGCCACGCTCGTCGTGGGCCTCCTGATCCTGACGGTGCTGGGCGCGTGGCTGACGCTCGTGCTCCTGGCGCTGGTGCTCGTTCCATACCTCGCGTTGCTCACGGCCGGCCCAGCGCGGGCTCCGCGGCCTCTGCGGTCCTTCTTCGGCGAGCCGCACCGGCCGGACCACGTCCTCGCGCACGGCGAGCGCGTCCTCGTGCCGGCGTTGACCCTCGTGCCCGCGCTGGCGATCATCGTCGGCGGCAGCATCGGGATGGTCGATGCGGCGCTGAGGCTCGCCGATCGCTGGAGCGTTCCGGACGTGCTCGTCGGCATCGTCGTCCTCGCGATTCTCACGAGCCTGCCGAACGCGTTCACCGCCGTGCGTCTCGCGTTCCAGGGGCGCGGCTCGGCGCTCGTCAGCGAGACGCTCAACAGCAACAGCGTCAATCTCGTCTTCGGCGTCTCGGTTCCGGCGCTCTTCATCGCGGTTGGCTCGACCTCCGCCCTGACCGGCTTCGACCTCGCGTGGCTGCTGCTGATGACAGTGCTCGTGCTGGCGGCGCTCGCCCGGCCGCGCGGCGTCGGGAGGTCTGAGGGCGTGGCGATACTGCTGCTCTACGCCGTGTTCGTCGTCGTCCAGATAGTCGCGGAGTCAACGTGATTCTCGCCCACCTCGACCTGGACGCTTTCTTCGCTGCGGTCGAGGAGCTCGAGGCGCCCGAGCTCCGGACGAAGCCGCTGATCGTCGGCGGCGACCCGCACGGCCGCGGCGTCGTCGCGACCGCGAACTACGTCGCCCGCCGGTTCGGGATCCACTCGGCGATGTCGTGCGCGGAGGCGCTGCGCCGCTGCCCGCACGCGGTCTTCCTTCGGCCGCGCCACCGGCTGTACCGGGAGTACTCGCGCACGGTCTGGGACGCGGTTCGCGAGGTCGTGCCGACCGTCGAGCGGACCGGCATGGACGAGGGCTATCTCGACATGGGCGAGGTGGCGGCGGACTACGGGCGGGCCCGCGTGGTTGCGGAGGCGGTGCAGGCCGCGGTGCGCGGGGCGACCTCGCTGACCTGCGCGCTGGGTGTCGCCTCCTGCAAGGTGGTCGCGAAGATCGCCAGCGACCGGCGCAAGCCCGGGGGGCTGACCGTCGTCCCGGCCGGCCGCGAAGCCGCGTTTCTCGCGCCATTCGCAGTGCGCCGGCTGCCCGGCGTGGGGCCGCGGGCAGAGGAGCGCCTTCGCCGCGCCGGCGTGGCGACGATCGGCGACCTCGCCGCGCTCCCGGACGAGGCGCTGCGGCGGCTCATCCCGGGCAAGCTCGGGCCGCTGCTGCGCGACCGGGCCCGCGGGGTCGACCCGCGACCGCTCGAGCTCTCGTCCGAGACGGTCTCGATCAGCGCCGAGGAGACGTTCGAGCGCGACATCACCGAGGTCGAGCGGCTCCAGGACGAGCTGCGGCGGCTCTCAAAGCTCGTCGCCGAACGGCTCGGCGACCAGACCGGCCGGACCGTCACGACCAAGGTGCGCTACCCCGACTTTTCGATCCGCTCGCGCTCGACGTCGCTGGCCGTGGGGACCTCGGACCCGGAGCGGATCTGGGAGCTCGCGTGCGCGTGTCTCGACCGGGCGCTCGCAGACCGGCCGGGCGCGCTTCGCTTGCTAGGCGTTGCCGTGTCAGGCCTCGAGGCCCACCGGCAACTCGAGCTCGTCTAGTCCTCTTCCGTGCTCCAGCGGGCGACATCGCGGATGCTGACGATGCCCACGGTGTGCTCGTCCTCGACGATCGGGATGTGGCGAAAGCGGTTCTCGAGCATGATCTTCGCCGCCTCGGAGGGCGACGCGTCGCGGGTCAGGGTCACCGGGTTCGCCGTCATCCACTCGCGGACGCGCGCCTCGCTCGTGTGCACGCGGCCGGCGACGGCGCGGGTGAGGTCACGCTCCGTGACGATCCCGATCATCCGTCCGTAGTCGGAAACAACGGCGGAGCTGACGCCCATCTCGACCATCCTCTGCGCCGTCTCGCCGATCGTGTCCTCGGGCGCGACGGTCAGGACGTCGGTTGTCATCAGCTCGGCGACGGTGGTCACGGCGCGAGCGTAACACTGCGGCGGCGCCAAGCCTCGAGCAGCTCGGCCTCGCGGGCCGGATCGAGGCCTGCCGTGCCGTACGGCGTCTCGGTGACGAGCTCCGTGCGGGCCTCGCGCGCCCACGCGAGTGTGTCGCGCGCGGTTTCCTCCAGAGGCCGGAACGAGAGGCCCGCGTCCACCGCCTTCGCGACGCTCATCTGGAGGAACGCAGCCTCCTCGGACCCGACCCAGAGCGGGACCTCCATCCACGGCCCGACGCCCCGCTCGAGCAGGAAGTCCTGGTCGACCCAGACCGGCTCGGACACTCCGCAGGCTTCGAGCGCCGCCGCGAGAGGGATCGGCTCGCCGCTTGCATTGAAGGTCCCGCTGATTTGCCGCTCGCACGCTTCCACCATCCAGGCCCCGAGATCGCGCACGTCGACGAACTGCGTGAGCTGCTCGGGCGGCCCGGGAGCGAGCACGTCGCCGCCCAACGAAGCGCGCAGCGGCCAGTAGGTGAAGCGTCCGCTCCCGTCGTGCGGGCCGACGATCAGCCCTGCCCGCACGTTCGTGTGCGCATCCGGAAAAACGTCGCGGACGACCTCCTCGCAGGCCGCCTTCAAGGCTCCGTAGTCGCGCAGCACCTCCTCGCTGGCCGGATCCTCGAGCTCAACGGTTGGCGCCGACTCGTCGTAGCCGGGCACGTAGGGCTCCGCGTAAACCGAGCCGCTCGAGACGAAGACGTAGTGGCCGGCCGAGCCGCGCAGCAGCTCGGCCGAAGCGCGAACGACGCGCGGCACGTAACCGGACGGATCGATCACCGCGTCCCACTCCCGTCCCTCCAGAGCCGAGAGATCGCCGTCCCTGTCGCCCTGCAGCTTCTCGAGCTCCGGGAACAGCTCCGGGTTCGTCTCGCCCCGGTTGAACAGGGTCACGTCGTGCCCGTGCGCCACGGCCGCCTCGACCGCCGCGCGGCCGAGGAACTTCGTGCCCCCGAGAACGAGGAGCCTCAGATGTTCTCCGCTGCGGGCACCTCGGGCACCTTCTCACGCTTCGGGATGAACAGCGCCGAACGGGTCCATTCCGGCATCCACCAGTTCGCCCGCCCGAGGAGCCGCATCAGGGCCGGCACGAGCAAGACGCGCATGACGGTCGCGTCGAAGATGATCCCCGCCGCCAGGCCGATCGCGAACAACTTGACCTCGTAGCCGGGGCTCGCCGAGAGCACGAGGAACGCGAAGAACAGGATCAGGGCTGCACTTGTCACGAGCTTCCCGGTCCGGGCCAGCCCGAGCTCGATCGCGTGATTCGTCGAGCCGGTCTCGTCGTACGCCTCGCGCATGCGCGTGAGCATGAAGACCTCGTAGTCCATCGAGAGCCCGAACAGGAACGCGAAGATCATCAGCGGGATCCACGCCGGGATCGCCCCGGTGGCGCTGATGTTCCACAGCGACGAGCCGTGGCCCATCTGGAAGATGAAGACGACGATCCCATACGCCGCCGCTAGGGATGCGAGGTTCAGGATCGCGGCCTTGATCGGCAGCACGATCGAGCGGAAGGCCCGGGCGAGCAGGATCAGCGTCAGCACGAGGACGAACGCGAGCACGTACGGGAAGTTCCCGTAGATGGCGTGAATGAAGTCGCGGTCGACCGCGGGGACGCCGCCGAGCGAGGCGTTCGTTCCTTTCAGCGTGTCGTTCGCGCGGTTGATGATGCCCTGGATCTGCGGGGCCGCGCCGTCGACCGCCGGGAACGCCTGGACGAGCGACGCGCCGCCGCGCTGCCAGCCCTTCGGCGCGACCGCGCCGGCGATGCCCGGAATCGCGCGCACCTTGGCGGCGACCTCCTGCGGGTTGCCGTTCACGACGAGCACGTTGAACGGCTTCATCACGCCCGGGCTGATGTGCGCCGCGGCGAGCGCGTCGCGGCCGACGATTGCGTCGCCGGAGCCCGGGAAGTTCTTCAGCTGCGCCTCGTTGGGCGTGAGCTGGGTCCCGATGCCGGCGAGGACCGCCACGATGGCGATCCCGACCACCGCAACGCGCCACGGATGGCGCAGCACGAAGCGGGCCCAGCGGCCCCAGGGCCCGTCCTCCGGATGGCCGCGGTCGACGAGCTTCCGCGGCAGCAGGCGAACACTGTTGATGCGGGTGCCGAGCACCGCGAGCATCGCGGGCAGCAGCGTGATCGCGGCGAGCACGGAGACCGCCGGGATGAGCATGCCGCCGATGCCCATCGAGCGGATGAAGGGCAGCGGCAGGACGATCAGCGAGAGCAGGCCGACCGCGACGGTTGTCCCGGAGACGATCACCGAGCGCCCTGCGTGCGTCATCGTCTCGACGAGCGCCGTCTCGACGTCCTCGCCCTCGCGCAGCTCGTCGCGGAAGCGGAAGATCATCAGCAGCGCGTAGTCGATCGCGACGCCGAGCCCGACAAGCGCGATCAGGAACTGCACGATGATCGAAACGTTGGTGAGGTAAGTCAGCCCCCAGACGAGCGTGAAGGTGTTGAGGATCGAGGCGATCGCGACGACGATCGGCATCAGCACGGCGGGCAGCGTCCCGAAGACGAACAGCAGGATGACCAGCGCGCCGGCGCCGCCGACGAGGGCCTCGAGCAGGACGCTCGGACCGCCGCCCCCGCCGTGCGAGCTGGCCTCCTCGAGCGGGTCGTGCCCCGTCACGTGCACGGTCGTCCCGGCCGGCAGACCGGTGGCTGCCAGCTTGCGCATCTCCCTGGCGCCGCTCTTCGTGTCGAACTTCGCGATGCCCGGGGGATAGACCTCCATGAAGGTCGTGTGCCGGTCGCCCGAGACGAACGCGTTGCTGCCGGTCGAGTAATAGGAGCTCGTCAGCGCGCCAGGATTCGCCTTCGCAACGCGCTCGGTTGCCGCGCGGATCGCCCCGCTCTTGCTCGCGTCACCGCTCGTGTGGAAGACGAGCACGTTCGGCGGGCGCACGCCGACGCCGAAGGTATGCAGCGTCCGCTGGCTGGTCTCGTAGGCCGAGCGGCCCGGGATCGAGAAGCTCTGGAACCAGCGCTTCGACACCTGGCCGGCGGCGAACCCGCCGAAGAGGGTTAGCACGAGCCAGATGCCGATGATGGCCTTGCGACGACGGGCGACTACATGAGCGAGACGAGCGAGCAAGCGTTCTCTCCTTCCGTGGCGGCGATGTCTGGGAGGTCAGACCGGCCAAGCTAGCTGAACTCATCGGCCGGTCGCTACGAGCGGAATGCGCAGCGCGGGTCGTGGTGGCAGGCGAGCTGCTGGAGCGACTCGTGGAAGGCCTTGCGGCTCTGCGGATCGAGCGGCGCGAAGAACTCGTCCTCGACTTCCTTCACGATGGCGCGCAGCCGGGAGAGCTCTCGCTTGCCGGCGTCAGTGATCGTCACGACGTGACGGCGCCGGTCGTCCGGATCGCGCTGCCGCACGACGAGCTCGCGCTCCTCGAGCGAGTCCAGTAGCGCGACGAGCCGGCTCGGGTCGAGCGCGAGCGTGTCGGCGATCATCGCCTGCGTCTCGCGTGCGCCTTCGCCCAGGATCGCCAGCACGCTGTAGTGATAGGGGTCGAAGCCGGCCTCCTCGAGCTTGGCCATCGCCTTGGCCTTGAAGCCCATGCCGAGCTTCGCGAGCAGGAAACCGCTGCTCTTGAGGAGCTCCTTGGCAAGCCGCGGCGGGGCGGGTCGGGCCGGAATCTCAGTGATTGGTGTGGTCATCGTGGAATAAGTGTAGCGCGCAAGCGTTGGTTTGTGTTACCGTGGCGCCGATCAACGATTGGAGGACGTAACGGATGAACGCTGAAATTGTCGCAAATCCAGCGGATGTAGAGCAAGATCGCCGGCGCTGGGCTGCGCTGGCGGTGATCGTGGCGGCGCAGTTCATGGTCGTGCTCGACGTCGCGATCGTGAACGTCGCCCTACCGTCGATCAAGACGGATCTTCACTTTTCGCAGGAGAGCCTGCAGTGGGTCATCACCGCGTACTCGATTCTCTTCGGTGGCGTGCTCCTGCTCGGCGGGCGTCTCGCCGATGTGCTCGGCCGGCGCCGCCTCTTCGTCGCCGGGTTGCTGCTCTTTACGGTCAGCTCGCTGCTAGACGGGCTTGCCTGGTCGGAAGGCTCGCTGATTGCCTTCCGCTCCCTGCAGGGGCTGGGGGCCGCGCTGCTGTCGCCGGCCGCTCTCTCGATCCTGACCACCACGTTCCGGGAGGGCCGTGAGCGCAACCTCGCGCTCGGCATCTGGGGCGCAGCTTCCGGGAGCGGCGGGGCCGCGGGCGTGCTGCTAGGCGGTGCTCTGACCAGCGCCCTCAGCTGGTCCTGGATCTTCTTCATCAACGTCCCGGTCGGTGCGCTCGTCATCGGCCTGACCCCTTGGCTCCTGCGCGAGAGCCGCGCGGGGCTCGGTCATCGGACGTTCGACTTCGCGGGTGCCGCCTCGATCACGGGTGGGCTGATGCTCCTGGTCTACGCAATGACCCGCGCCGCCCAGCACGGGTGGCTAACCGCGGAGACGATCGTGCTGCTCGCGGCGTCGGTCGCTCTGGTCGCGACCTTCTTCGTGATCGAGCTGCGCTCGAAGGCGCCGCTCCTGCCGCTGCGCATCTTCCGGCTGCGAACGTTGTCCGCCTCCAACGTGAGCGGACTGCTGATGGGCGGGGCGATCTTCTCCCAGTTCTTCCTGCTGACGCTGTACATGCAGGAAGTGCTGCACTATTCGGCGCTGAAGACCGGCGTCGCCTACATCGGCCTGACGCTGACGATCATCGCCTTCTCGGCGGTCTCGCAGGCGCTCGTGACCCGCATCGGGGTGCGCCGGGTGCTGCCGGCGGGCTTTGCGCTCACGACGGTCGCGCTCATCCTCTTCGCGCGGCTGCCCGTCCACGGCAACTACTTCACCGACCTGTTCCCCGCCTTCATCATCAGCGGGCTGGGGCTGGCGCTGGCCTTCGTGCCGATGTCGATCGGGGCCCTCACCGGAGTCACGTCAGCTGACGCGGGCGTCGCCTCCGGGCTGATCAACACGAACCAGCAGATCGGCGGCGCGATCGGCGTGGCCCTCGTGACCACGATCGCGACCACCTTTACGACGCACTTCGTCAATGCCCACGCCGGAGCGAGCCCGCTCGGCGGTGCCGCGCTGACGCATGGCTTCGAGGTCGCGTTTTACGTGCTCGCCGGAATCTCCGCGGCAGGAGCAGTGCTCGCTGCGGTGATGCTCGAGTCGAAGCCGGCCGACGCCGAGCTCGTCCCGGACGCACTGCCTGAGCTGGAGGCCGCGGCGTGACCGTCGTCGCACAGAGAGAACTCGACGACCTCGTCCTGCAGCTGAAGGGTCTCGTGCACGTGCGAGCGCTGCTCGAGACCCGCGGCGCCTCGGCGGCGGAGCTCGACGCGCACAGCGACGCGATCGCCCGCATCCGCGCCAAGCTCGCCGACCGCGTCAGAGAGCTGGATTCCGCAGCCTGACTCGCGCTCTTCTTGGGGCCTCTCGTGACGTGACGAGAGGCCCCAGGGATCAGCGGAATGCTTCCGAGAATGTCCGGCGGACTTTTTTGTAAGCTTTTTCCGGTAAACCCTTGCGACCGGCCGGTGTTTCGTCTATGCTCCTGCGCGCAATGATGCTGACCACCATGAAAACCCGAACGTTCCTCGTCGAGACGGCCTCGGCCGTCTCAGGCTTGCCGTGCTGGCACAGCTTCAACGCGAAGCGCCAGTCCGGCGACGTCGAGGCCCTCGCTGGGAGGTATGCGAGCTAGCTCTATAGCCGCATAACGAGCCAGTCGAGGGCGACCCAGACGGGTCGCCTTCGTCGTTTGAAGGCGAAGACCAACGAAGGAACCAGAGGTGATGCTCAGCTTGAAGAAGTCCTAGAACGAATCGAGGCCCCGCCTGAGAGAGAAAGATTCTCCGTGCTTCGGCGCTGTAAAAGACGCGTGTGCTTTAGCGTGCTCTTTTCTCGGGAGCGCACGAGGATCGGGCTCCAAAGCTCCTCCACGTAGGACGCGATCGTGCCGGAACGATCGTCGATCCAGGGCCGAAGGGTTGGCGAGTGGCTTGAAAAACATCGTTCGGCTTCGGCCGGACGAGACATCGGTTTCATCATCCATCTTGGGCGAGTAGCTCAGCTCGGCTAGAGCGCTTGTCTTACAAACAAGAGGCCGCTGGTTCGATTCCAGCCTCGCCCACCTACCTCTATGTGGCCGTAGCTCAGCCCGGTAGAGCGCCCGCCTGAAACGCGGGGCGCCGCAGGTTCGATCCCTGCCGGCCACATCTGACTCCGTAGCTCATATGGGAGAGCTGCCGGCTCTTAACCGGCGGGGTGCAGGTTCGAGTCCTGCCGGGGTCATCGTGCGCGGTAGAGGAGCGGCTGTCCTCGCGAGCCTCATGAGCTCGAGATCGTGGGTTCGAATCCCACCCGCGCTACTTCAACCCGGGGGCGTAGCTCAATGAGCAGAGCGTTCGCTTGTCAGGCGAGAGGTTGCCGGTTCGAGCCCGGTCGTCCCCGCCATTCATGGTGGCCGTGGTGTAACGGCGAGCACCCGAGGTTGTGAGCCTCGCAGTACCGGTTCGAGTCCGGTCGGTCACCCCATCTACGCGGACGCTGAGCACGGGAGAGCTCAACGGGCTGTAACCCCGCCGCCTCGCGCTGTGGTGGTTCGACTCCACCCGTCCGCATCTTGGGGATGAAGCTCTGGTGGCAGAGCACCTCGCTTGCAACGAGGAGGAGCGGGTTCGACTCCCGCCGTCTCCATCCCATGACACAGAAAGGAGGCGAGATGCACCTTCATCTCGTGCGGGTCGCTGTCCGGCCGAAGCCGGTGCCGCGCCCGAAGGTCGTGCGGCTCGAGGACCGCCGGAAGGCGCGTCTCGAGGCCGCGCGTCGCGACCGGCCGCGCCCGCCGCGGCCGGCTGCCTAAGGCATCGCTAGCGATGCCGACCTGAGGACGCGCGAGCTCTGCTCGTGCGTCTGTCTGAAATGGCCGGTCGAGCCCTGGGTCATTTCGGACCGTTGTGAGCCGCACGCTCTGCAGCACGAGCCTGCGGCTCTCACGCGGATGTGGCGGAACGGCTTACGCACCGGTCTCAGAAACCGGGGGTCCCAGACCATGAGGGTTCGACTCCCTCCATCCGCATCGCCCGCCAACGCCTGAGGTGGGCTGACGGGGCGCCTCGCCGAGCTGTCCAGGCGGGGCGCCGTGGAGTTCGACGGAAGGAGGAACCCACGATGGACCGGAACGGCAACGACGAGTTCTCCTTTTGAGCCGACCAGCAAGCGCCGCCGCGGCTTCCCGTCCGAGACGAACGTCAAGCGAGGGTCGCGCAGCGTCAAGGGCGGCGAGAAGGAGCTGCTCGAGCGGCTCGGCAACAACGACCCATGCCCATGCGGGTCCGGGCGCCGCTTTCAAGAACTGCTGCCGCAATAGCGGCCGCTTTCGACGGCGCCGGGCGCGCCGACTACTTCAGGGAGCGCGGCTACTAGCGCTCCGGGGGCGGGAAGCCGCCCCTCTCGCCTCCGTAGCTCAGCCGGAAGAGCACCGGCTTCGAACCCGGGCAGAAGCGAACGACCGTGGCGGCAAAGCCGCCACGGTCTCTACTCGGCATCGCAAGCGACGCCTCAGGGTTCGACTCCTCTCGGGCTCTCGTCACGCGCATCGGAAAGGAGGTGACGCCATGACGTCGAGCGCGTATGCGTCCGCCGAGGGGCGGACGACCATCGGGCGACCCGGCTCCGGCCGAGTCGCGAACTCGGATCTAGAAGGAGGCCCAGGATGGGCATTCCGTACCGCGCTCGCGTCGACGAGCGCTGGTTTCTGAACCTGCCCGGCTTCCATCGCGGCGCGTACATCGTCGCGTACGTCGAGGACACGACCGATGCGTGAGCTCGAAGAGCAGCGTCGCAACTGACCAGAAGCCGGGCGACACACCGTGGCCGAGCGGCGAGGCACGCGTCTGCAAAGCGCGCATACGGCGGTTCGAATCCGCCCGGTGTCTCTCCAGACGGAAAATGAAGGGAGGAAGGATGAGCACGATCAAGACGTTCGGCTCCGTCGACGAGCGGAGCCTGAAGCAGCTGGAGCGCTGCATGGACGCGGGCGACGCCGAGTTCGGCGTGCTCTGCGCCGACCACCACCCGGGCTACTCGCAGCCGATCGGCGGCGCGATCGCATATGAGGGATACATCTCACCTTCGGGAGCCGGCTACGACATCGGCTGCGGGAACAAGGCGGCCCGCACCGAGCTGACTCGTAAGGATCTCGAGTCACTCGGCGGCGTGGAGACTGTGATGCGCGAGATCACAAGCCGGATCTCGTTCGGCATGGGCGTGCCGGCGCAGGAGCGGGCCGACCACCCGGTGCTGGACAAGATCCGCAACGCGGACTTCGCGCCCCAGCGCGCCCTGGCCGGGCTGGCCGACAAGCAGCTCGGCACCGTCGGCTCCGGCAATCACTACGTCAACCTGATGGAGGACGAGGAGGGCCGGATCTGGGTCGGCGTCCACTTCGGCTCGCGTGGCTTCGGCCACAAGACCGCGTCGGGCTTTCTCGCGCTCGCCGAGGGCAAGCGATTCGGCGACCGCGCGGTCGAGGGCGAGATGGACTCGCCGCCGGTCCTCTTCGAGGCCGGCTCGGAGCTCGGCGAGTCGTACATCTCCGCGATGGAGCTCGCGGGCGAGTACGCCTACGCGGGCCGCGACGTCGTGGTCGACAAGGTGCTCGAGATCCTGGGCGCCGAGGCCGTGCACGAGGTGCACAACCACCACAACTTCGCGTGGCGGGAGGAGCACTTCGGCCGCAGGTACTGGGTGATCCGGAAGGGCTGCACGCCGGCCCGGCCCGGCCAGGAGGGCTTCGTCGGCGGCTCGATGGGCGACGAGTCGGTCATCCTCGAAGGCGTCGAGTCCGACGAGAGCGAGCAGGCGCTCCTCTCGACGGTGCACGGCGCCGGCCGGGTGATGAGCCGCTCGCAGGCCGCGGGCCGCGTGCGGCGGCAGACGGTGTTCGCATGCTCCGACCGGGACTGCGAGTTCTCGGTTCCGGCCAAGGGCTACTCGAGCCAGACGTGCCCGGACCATCCGACCGCGAAGATGCGGAAATGGAAGACCGAGCAGGTCGTCCGGCCGGGCGTGGTCGACTGGCCGGCCGTGCAGTCGAGCCTGCGCGAGCAGGGCATCGTGCTGATCGGCGGCGGCGCGGACGAGGCTCCGGAGGTGTACAAGCGCCTGCCGGAGGTGCTCGCCGCGCACGGCGACACGATCCGGGTGAAGCACACGCTGCGCCCGGTCGGCGTCGCGATGGCCGGCCGCGATCTGCACGACCCGTACAAGGACTAGCTACGGGTCAGTGGATAAAGCAGCGCTGCCGCTGCGATGGCCGCGGCGCCGACGGCGACCGAGGTCAGCGGCAGCGTGAACGCGAGCACGAAACAGCCGACGACCCCTGCGGCGGGGACGAGCAGCTTCCGCCGCAGTGTCAACGCGGATGCGTTCGCGACCGCGTAGTAGAAGAGCACGCAGAACGAGCTGAACCCGATCGCGTTGCGGATGTCCGTCAGCGCGACGACCACCGCGACCACCCCGCCGACGAGGAGCTCCGCCCGGTGCGGCACGCGGCGGCGCTCGTGCACGGCGGCGAGCGCGTGGGGGAGGTGCCGGTTCGCGGCCATCGCGAAGACCGTCCGTGAGACGCCGGCCAGCAGCGAGAGCAGGACGCCGAGCGAAGCGACCGCCGCGCCGACCTGGATGACGGGCGCAAAGCCGTCCAGCGAGCCCGCACGCACGACGGCGCGCAGCGGCGTCTGGGTCGACGCCAGCAGCGAGGGCGGCGCGGCCAGCAACGCGGCGACCGCCACGACTGCGTAGATCGCCACGGTGAGCCCGAGAGCGACCGCGATCGCCCGTGGGATCGTCCGCGCCGGATCGGTCACCTCCTCGCCGAGCGTCGCGATCCGGGCATAGCCCGCGAAGGCGAAAAAGAGGATCCCGCCCGACCGCAGCGCGCCGAGCACCCCGCCGTGGGTGTCCGTGAGGTGCGATCCGTCCACGGTTCCGCCGGCGAGCGCGACGACCACGAACGCCGCGAGCGCCGCGAGCACCAGCGCGACGATCACGCGCGTCAGCCCGGCGGTCTTGTCGATCCCGGCCAGGTTCACTGCCGTCAGCGCGACAACGGCGCCGACCGCGAGCGGGCGTGCGATCGACGGCGCCGCGTAGTGCGCGAACGTGAGCGCCATCGCCGCGCAGCTCGCGAGCTTGCCGACGATGAAGGCGGAGCCCGCGAGGTAGCCCCACACGTCTCCGAGCCGACGGCGCCCGTAGACGTACGTGCCGCCCGATTCCGGGTACAGCGCGGCGAGCCGGGCCGACGAGGTCGCGTTGCAGTAGGCGACCGCGCCGGCGAGCACGAGCCCGATGAGCAGTGCCGAGCCCGCGTAGCGAGCCGCGGGCGAAAGCGCGGCGAAGATCCCGGCGCCGACCATCGAGCCGAGCCCGACCACGACCGCGTCGAACGTCCCGAGCCGCCGCGCGAGCCGTGACTGCGCGTCCATTCGGGCACCATGCCAAGGTGAGACGGCTCGCGTTGGCGGCGCTGATCCTTCTCGTGATCGGGAGCGCCGCGCTTGCGGCGGTCCTCACCGCCGGCGGCAAGGCACCTTGGCCGGGCTCGACCCTGCACGCGACCTTCGTCGACCGCAACGGCGACGGCGTGCTCGAGCGCGGGCCCGGTGAGCCGTTTGTCGAGCGCACCGCACTGGGGCGCTGCTCTCGCGCGACCCGGCGGCTGGCGCTGTTCGCGCAGGTGACCGACGTCCACATCGTCGACGAGGAGTCGCCCGCGCGGCTGGAGATGCTCGATCGCCTCGGGCCGCCGTTCACCTCGGCGTTCCGGCCGCAAGAGGCGCTCAGCGGCCGGGTCTTCGCCGCCATGGTGCGCTCACTGAACGCACTCCATCCGCAGGCGGTCGTCGAGACGGGCGATCTGATCGACAACGCGCAGGAAAACGAGCTGCGCGAGGCGCTCGCGATCCTGCGGGGTGGGCGGGTTGACCCGAACAGCGGCGCGCCCGGGTACCAGGGCGTACAGGCGGCCTCCGACGCCGATCCGTACTACTACCGTCCGGATGTCGACCCGCCGCGGCACCCTGGGCTCCTGGCGGCGGCCGAGCGGCCGTTCGTCTCGCCGGGGCTGCGGGCGCGCTGGTTCCCGCTCGTCGGCAATCACGACCTGCTCGTCCAGGGCAACCTGGCGCCGACCCCGGAGACGCAGGCCGTCGCGACCGGCTCGCGCAAGCTCGTCTCGCTCAGCTCCAGCGCTCGGGGCCTTGCTCGGGCAGGACGTCTCTCCCCGTCGCTGATCCAGGCAATCCTCCGGCGCGGGCTTCCGGGCCGCTCGATCCGCGTCGCACCGGACCCGCGGCGCCGCGAGCTCACGGCGGGTGAGGTGCTGCGCGACCTCCGCAAGGCAAGCGGGATCGGCGGCTCCGGGCCGCTGCTCGACTACTCCTTCCGCCTGGCGCCGGGCGTGCGGGGGATTGCGCTCGACACCATTCGGCGCGGCTCGGGGTCCTCGGGCCTGATCCGCCCCGGTCAGTTGCGCTGGCTCCGTTCCGCCCTTCACGCGGCCGGCGCCGACCCCGTGGTCGTGTTCTCGCACACGCCGCTCACCTCGGCGACCCGCGGGGAAGCGGTTCTCGAGCTGCTCGACCGGGACGCGAACGTCGTCGCGGCCGTCTCGGGCGACACGCACAGGAACTCGCTCGAGCCACGCCGCGGCTATTGGCTCATCTCGACGTCGTCGCTTGCGGACTATCCGCAGCAGGCGCGGGCCTTCGAGCTCGACCGGACAGACGGCGGCGGCCTCGTGCTGAAGACCTGGATGATCGACCACGATCCGTCCGACCGCCTCGCGTCGATCTCCCGCCAGCTCGCCTACCTCGACTTCCAGGGCGGCCGCCCGAACCGTTTCGCCGGGGCGCGCAACGACCGCAACGCCCGGCTCTGCCTGCCCGGTTAGGCCTCCCGCAGCCAGTCGACGACCGGGCCTCGGGCCGCCAGCCGTGCCGCCCAGAACACCGCGACCGCGGCGCCCGCGCCGAGGCCCGCCGCCGTCACGGCGACCGCGCCCACCGACGGCCGCAGCGAAAGCGTCACGTAGCTCGCCGCGAGCCGCGCAACGGCGGGCCCGACGAGGAAGCGCTCGAGCAGGAAGCCGACCGCAACCGCGGCGACGGCGACCGGTGCCGCCGCCGCTCCCAGCACTGCGGTCAGCTGCCGGCGGCCCGCTCCGAGCGCCCGCACCGCCGCGAGCCCGACCCTCCGCTCCCACACCGTCAGTGCCAGCATCTGGGCGATCGCGTAAAGGCAGACGAGAGCGTCGATCACGGCGACGGCGCGCAAAAGCGCGACGAGAACGTCGATGAAGCCGCTCGAGCGGCTCGCCCAGCCCTGAACGGACTCGCCGGCGATTCCGCCGGTCGAGGCGGCGAAGTAGCCGTTCCGGTCGAGCTCGCGCCGCACCGCCGTCGTGCTCGCGCCGGAACGCACGCGGACTGCGACGACCGATGGCGCGTCCGGCTCTGCGGCGACGAGACGCCGTGCCTGGGCGTAGGCGATCCGCCCCTGGCGCTCGAGCGCGCGCACGACGCCGACGACGCGAAAGCGCAGCTCGCGGCCGCTCGGCAGCTGGGCCGCCAGCGTGGAGCCGGGGTAGAGATTGAGGATCTGCGCCAGGCCGAGGCCGACCTCGACCTCGTCTGGCCCGCGAACCCGGCGGCCCTGCGCCAGCGCGGGCGCCTCGAACGTCGTGTGATCTCCCGGAAACGCGATCATCGTGAACGGCTCGCCGAGCTGGAACGAGTCGGCCGCGTTCACGTCGTAGCGCGGCGCGGCGGCCTGCACGCCGGGCAGGCGCGCGATGCGGGAGGCCTCCGCCCGAGGAGCCGAGACTGCGAGCTGGTAGCGCTTGCCGATCGCGACCGGGTTGCTGTCCAGCCGCAGCAGCAGCGTCGCGATCGAGAGGATCAGAAGGATCACGACCACCGCCGAGGCGAGGACGAGCGTGCCGCCGACCGCTCGAGCCGGCCGCGCGAGCGCCATCCGCAGCCCGAGCCCGGCTGGGCCGCCTCCTCCCGGGAGCCGCCGCGCGGAGCCGACCACGTCGCCGCGGCGAAGCGTTGTGGCGGCCGGCGCACGGGTGGCGCGCCACGCAGGCCAGGCGGAGGCAGCCGCCACGAGCGCGACCAGCCCGGCCCATGCGCCCAGCAGCAGTGGCGCCACAGACCGGCCAGGCCCGAGCTCGCTCAGACTCGCGAGCAGCCGGTCGAGCGGCGACGAGACGGCTAGCCAGCCCGCGACGACGCCGAGGGCGCCGGCGGGTGCGGCCACGAGCGCGGCCTCGAGGGTGCCCGCGGCCACGACCGCCCCGGGCGAGGCGCCGAGCGCACGCAGCAGGCCGAGGGCCTCCAACCGCCGCTGCACCTCCGCGTTCGCGGAGGCGGCGAGCATCGTCCCGGCGACGGCTACCGCAATCAGCGAGAACGCGACGAGGAGCGCGATCACGATCCCCGCGGCCTGTCCCACGAGCGCGTGCAGTCCGCTCCTCGTCGTGAAGCGGAGCCCGGAAACGCCGAAGGCGGCCGAGCGGGCCTGGGCGAGCGTCACGTCCACGAGGCGCGGGTTCTCGAGCCAGAGCAGCACGGAGTTGACGGTCCCCTCGGGCGTGTTCGTGACGGCCAGGCCGTCGGTGTAGCTCGTCCAGAGACGCGGCCCGCGCGCGAGCGGGAATGCCACGTTGTCCGGCGCCACCGCGATCCCCGCGACCCGGAACGTCCGGCCGTCGAGGTCGAGCAGCTGCCCAGGACGAAGATGCCAGGCTCGCGCGAGGCCTTGCTCGACGACCGCGTCGCCGGGACGCGAGAGGTCGTGCCCGCCGACGAGCGCATAGCCCCGCGGCCCGTCGTGCCCGAGGCCGATCACCGTCGCGTCGTACTCGGAGCGCCCGCCCGCGGCCACGTACTGCCTACCCACTTGCAGCCGGTACGAGCTCGCCCGCACGTTGGCGAGGCTCGAGACCGCGCCGGCGACCTGCGACCGCTGGAGCGGCGAGAAGGTGGCCAGGATGTCCGGCAGGTGGGCCTTGCTCGCGCTGCGGTCGAAGCCGTTCCCGAGGCCGTACGCCGCCGTGACCGCCGCGCCGAGCATCGCGCCGGCCGCCGCGATGCCGCCCGCCGCCAGCAGCACCCGGCCCCTGCGCACACGTAGGCGCGCGAGCGCGTAGGCGAGGACGGCCCTCACTGCAGCCGGCCGTCGACGAGGCGTAGGACCCGGTCCGCGCGCCGCGTCGCCTCGTCCTCGTGCGTAACCAGAAGGACGGCCCTGCCCGCGTCGGCGATCGCGCGCAATAGCTCGAGCACGTCCCGGCCCGACTCGGCGTCGAGATTCCCCGTCGGCTCGTCGGCGAGCACGAGCTGCGGCTCGTTGACGAGCGCCCGCGCGATCGCGAGCCGCTGCTGCTCGCCGCCCGAAAGCACCACCGGCAGGCGCTCCGCCGCCGCACCGAGGCCCAGCTGCGTCACCAGCTCGAGCGCGCGCTCGCCTGACGGCCGCCTGCCGTTCAGCCGCGTCGGCAGCAGGACGTTCTCGAGGCCGGTCAGCTCCGGCAGTAGGTGGAAGGACTGGAAGACGAACCCGATCCGATCGCGGCGGAGCGGCGCCAGCTCGCGCTCAGAGGCGCGGTCGACCCGGACACCGCCGACCTCGATCCGGCCGGCGTCGACGCGGTCGAGCGCGCCGATTACGTTCAGCAGGGTCGACTTCCCGGAGCCCGAGCGCCCGGTGACCGCGACGAGCTCGCCGGCCTGCAGGTCGAGGTCGAGCCCGTCGAGCACGCGCACGGCCGCGTGACCCTGTCCGTAGACCTTGACGAGACCGCGCGCAGTAACGACGACCCCCACGAAGGCAGAGTGCCAGCAGGAGGTAGAGCGGCGCTAGCGGCGGCCGATAGCCAGCGTGACCCGCGTTCCGGCGGGACGGCGCGTTCCCGCGCGTGGGCTCTGTGCGATCACGCGCCCGACCTTGCGCTTCGACTGCACGTGGACGCGGCGAACCTTGCCGACCGCGCATCTCGCCCGCGTGATCTTCTTTCGAGCCGCGGCGACCTTCAGCCCGATTACCTTGGGTACGACGCACCGCGGAGGCGGCGGGTTCAGCGCGGTGTCGCGGACGAAGATGTCGTCGAAGCGGTTCGAGTCCCCGGAAACGAGATTTGTCGCCTGGGACTCGTAGGCGACGATGGTGCCGTCGCCACTGATCGAGGGCCGGATGCTCTCGCCGTCCGTCTCCTGGCCCGTGTTGGAGAAGCTGAGGCGGTTGGCCGCGCCGCTCTGCCGGTCGTACAGGACGATGTCCGCGACCGCGTTCTGGTCGGCCGGGACGATGTCGGTCGCGTCCGTGGAATACGCTACGAAGCGGCCGTCGGAGCTGATCGACGGCCAGGAGCTCGAGTCGTCGCCGAGGTTCCCCGCGTCGTCAACACTCGCCGTGAAGATGGCGTCCGCCGCGCGGTCGAAGACGTAGACGTCGGGGCCTTCGTCCGGGTCGAACCAGGCGAGGTTGAACGAGTCCGAGTCGAAGGCGACCAGCCGGCCGTCGGCGCTCAGGCTGGGGTGGAAGCTGTTCCCGTCGGCCTCGAAGTCGCCGGTGTAGACGCTCACGCGCGTCGTCGTGCCCGCCTGGCGGTCGCGCACGAAGACGTCGGACGTGAAGTTCTCGTCGAGCGGGATCAGGTTGTCGGCGAACGACGAGAACGCCACGATGTTCCCGTCGGCATCGAGCGTGGCCTGCCCGCTGGGCGCGTCGCCCTGGGCGCCGGTTGTGCTCTCGCTGACGAGGCTGAGCGTGCCGGCGCCGCGGTCGTAGACGAAGACGTCGCGCGTTCCGTTCACGTCACCGGGAACGAGGTTCGTGGCGTCGGACTCGAAGGCGATCACGTTGCCGTTGGCGCTGATCGCGGGCGCGTAGCTGCCTGCGTTGGCCCGTGCACCGCCCGCTCCGAGCGTGATCAGCGTCGTGGTGTTGGCGACGCGGTCACGGACGAAGATGTCGTTGGCGTTTTTGGTGTCGCCCGGGACGAGGTTGGAGGCGCTCGACGAGAAGACGACGTAGCGGCCGTCGCCGCTGATCGCCGGGGCGAAGCTGTCGCCGTTCGCCTGTGAGCCGTCGTTGGCGACGCTCACCCGCGTCGTCTGGCCGGTCTGCCGGTCGTAGACGAAGACGTCGCGGCCACGATTCGTGTCCCCGGCGACAAGGTTCGAGGCATCGGAGTAGAACGCGACGTACCGCCCGTCCTTGCTGATCGTCGGAGCGAGGCTGTTGCCGTTCCCCTGAGCCCCGCCGGTGGCAACGCTGACGCGTGTCGTCGGCAAGGGACTCGCGCCTGCGGACGGCAGCACCGTTAGCGCAACACCGATGGCCGCCGCAATGAGCGCGACCCTCGCCCTCTCACCCATCACTAAAGCCAGAATCCGATGTGGCAGCTACGCCTCCAGCAAGCCTCGGTCAAGAGCGTAGTGCACAAGCTCGGCGCGAGTCGAGAGCCTGAGCTTCTGCATGATGTGGGCGCGGTGCGTCTCGGCAGTGCGGACCGAGATGAAGAGCTTCTCCGAGATCTCCTGGTTTGTGTGACCGAGCACCAGCAGGCGTAGCACCTCGTGCTCACGGTCCGAAAGTGGATCCTCTTCTGCGCGACGCTGTTCTGCTGTCTCGGCTGCGATCAACCGCGCCCCGAGCTCCGGAGGCACGTATCGCCGACCCTCAGCGACCTCTCGGATCGCCGGCACGAGGTCGGTCTCGAGAGCCTGCTTCAAGACGTAGCCGCTCGCGCCCAGCTCGAGCGCCTCGAGAAGATCGTGCGGCTCGTCCTGCACCGACAGAACGAGTACCTTCCCGGCGGGATGCTCCCGCGCCAGTGCCTGAATGATGTCGGTTTCGCCCTGCTTGCACAGTCCAGCGTCCAGGACGATCACGTCGGGCTGGAGGGAGCGGGCCTCCGCCAGGGCCTCGTCCGTGGAACCGGCCTCCCCGACGGCTTCCAGGTCGTCCTCGGCGCTCACGAGCAGCGCAAGGCCGGCCCGTGCCGACGGCCGATCGTCGACGACGAGGACACGGACGATCAAGCGAAAAGTGCGCGATCTCCCACGCGCTCCAGCCTACTGGTCGCGAGTGTGTCCGAGTTCGGTCAGCGCGCCGGCCAGGCCGACGTCAGCCGCAGCGTGGGCATCTGCGCCGCGTACCGAGATTGCGGCCGCACGAAGCACATCGTCCCCGGCTCGAACGGGCCTGCAGCCGTCGCTCTCGGAAACCCATGCGGCACATGACCAGACCGACGCCGATCGTCACGAGCGCGCTCGTCAGGTGAGGCACCGACGAGATCATGTTGCGGACGTAGGCTCCGCTCTCATAGGCAATCAGCAAACCCCGGCCGACGTTCAGCGGCATCGCCCCGAAGGGATGAAATCCTTCTAGCGCGGCTGGCGCTGACTAACCGCCGGCTTGCGAGGCCGGGATCAAGACCGTGATTCGTGTGCCTTGGCCGAGTTTGCTCACCAGCTCGAAGGTGCCTCCGATCGCCTCGGCGCGATCACGCAAGCCTTGCAGGCCTGAGCCCGGGTGCTCGGTCGCGCCACCGGCGCCGTCGTCCCGGACCTCGATGCGGAGGCTGTCCGGCCCGGCGCTCGCGCGCACCTGGAGGAACGAGGCGCGTGAGTGTTTCTGCGCGTTCGCGATTGCCTCGGCGACGACGTAGTACGCGACCGTCTCGGCGTCTTCGTCCAGCCGCCCCTCGGGCACCTCGAGCAAGCTCACCGGGATGCTGGAGCGCACCGCGAGGCTTCTGAGGCCTTCCGCAAGCCCGAGGTCGGCCAGAACGGCGGGATGGATGCCGTGTGCGAACTCCCGTAGCTCATCGATCGCCAGCTGAAGCTCGCTCTCCGCCTCCTCGAGGAGCGCCGAGGCGCGCTCCGGCTCTTGCGGTATGACCCCGGCAGCGTTGTGGAGGTGCATCGCGAGCCCGGTCAAGCGCAGCTGCGCGCCGTCGTGAAGGTCGTGCTCGAGGCGGCGACGTGCGTCGTCGGCAGCAGAGACGAGACGCGCGCGGGAAGCGCCCAGCCGCGTGGCGAACTGCTCTCGCTCGGAGACGGCGGCGGCGAGACAGAGTGCCGACAGTGCCGCGACCGCGATGAAGAGCTGCGCGTTGAGGACGCTGCGCGTTATCGACTCGACGTGGAACGGCCCCGCATAGTGGGTCGTGCTCCAGACTGTGAAGAGCGCGGTGACTGCAACGGTGAGCGTCGCGCCCCGTTGGCCGAAGCGCAGCGCGGCCCAGATCAAGCCTGGGAAGACGAGGTAGAGCACCGGGTTCTCGCTTCGCGACGCGATTGCCGCCAGCCCGACGACGACCCCGAGAAGGACCGCAGCCTCGAGCAACCGCCCGCGCTGCCCACGCTGCGGCAGCGGTCGGTACCACGCGAGTGCCAGCGGAACGACGACCAACGCGCCGGACGAATCGCCGAGCCACCAGGTGCGCCAGACGGTGGCCAGTGTGTTCCAGTCGATCACGTTGCCGGAGAGCAGCGAGAGGGTCCCGACCGTGGCGCTGATCGCCGCCCCCGCGGCGATCGCCAGAACGATCGCACCCACACCGCGAACGCTGTCGAGCGGCGATCCGCGCCTGACGAGACGCCGCAACAGCACCGCCGCCAGGACCACCTCGAGCATGTTTCCGCAGGTCTGGCCCAGTGCAGAGCCGACGGGGAGCGCCGAGTAGTTGTTCGCCAGCAGGTCGCCGATCAGGACGCCCGGCCAGTAGCGCAGACCGCCGAGGTAGAGGAACGCGATCCCCACTCCGACCGGCAGCCAAACGATCGCGGCCACCGGGCCGGCGAACTCCAGCAGGTACCCCGTCTTGGCGCTTGCGTAGTAGAGGCCCGCCAGGGCGACCAGGCCGAAGGGGTAGCTGGCCGGTGCGTGTGCGACCCGGTCGACCCATTGCCTGGCTGCGGAATCGCGTTGCTCGTAAATGGCCTCGGACATCCGCCCTCAGCGCCCCTCGCCGGTCAGGTAGAGCAACGCTGCTTTCACGCGCCGGTTCACGTCGGATGCCTCACCCAGGTCGAGCTTGAGGAAGATCCCGTTGATGTGCCGCTCGACAGCGCGTTTCGTGATGTCCAGCGTCTCCGCGATCGAGGTGTTGCTCCGCCCCTCGGCGATCATCGAGAGAATCTCGCGCTCTCTGGGCGTCAGCTTCTCGAGCCCGGGATCGTTGTTCAGGCGGGCCGAGACCAGCTTGTCGACGATACGCGAGTCGACGAGCGAACGGCCGGCGACGACCTCTCGCAGCGCCCGCGCCAGCTCGTCTTCGTCCTTCACACGCTCCTTCAGGAGGTAGGCACGCTGGCTCGAGCCATCCTCGAACAGGCTCATCGCATACGCCGGCTCCGCGTGCTGGCTGAGAACCACGACCCCGACCTCCGGATGCGAGGCCCGAAGCTCGCTTGCGAAGCGGATGCCCTCGTCCGTGTTCGTCGGAGGCATCCGGATGTCGGTCACGACGACATCGGGCTTGACGCGCTCGACGGTCGACCGAAGCTCGTCCAGGTCACCGCAGGCGGCGACGAGCTCGACGTCCTCGATGGCGTCGAGAACGCGCGCGATGCCTTCGCGTGCCAGAAAGCTGTCGTCACCGAGAACGGCCCGGATCACGACGCGACGACCATTCCCGCCGAGCCTAGGCCGCGGCTGGACCCCAACGGGTAACAACGTGGTGTCAGGGCCGCTTCGATTGCGATTACCTCCTGGCAGGAACACGGCGGACTTCGCCCTGAGGATCGCGCAGCCGGACAGCGTTGATCGAGAGCGGGGGTCGGAGCCGAAAACCTAGCGCCGCTCCGCCTTTGGCAGAAGGCGGCGTGCACTTTTCTCGCTGGAAGTATCGCAGTAACAGTGTGCGCCGGGCAAGAACGACTGGTGCAAGCCGACTCACGAGTCGCGGTTTCGCACGACTTCTGTGGTGATTTCCACGGTGTTTGCACCGTGACAAATCAGCGATTCCCCGAATGACCGAGACGTTACCGGCAGCGCATACTCGCGGGAGACACGGTTGCCAGCCGTTCTAGGGAGACACGGTTGCCATCCGTTCTAGGGAGACACGGTTGCCAGCCGTTCTAGGGAGAGACGGTTGCCATCCGTCCATAAGCAGGGAGGCCATCCCCCAAATGCCAGCGGCCGCATCGCGCTCGCCCGCTCCCCCGGAGGGAGTCGCCGTGCGTGGTCTGAGTTGTGCGCCCGCCCAGGCGGACCCCCGCAGTCTCGACCTGCGCAGGGCGGGTGCCAGGGCCGTCCTCGTGGGACCGCCCGTGCCGGCTGCGCTGCCGTTCGAGATACTGGAGTCGAAGATCCATGTTCCCCCGCTCCTGGCCGGAACGGTCTCCCGGACAGCGCTGGTCAACCGTCTTCGCGCCGCGGGCGCGTTCCCCCTCGTGCTCGTGGTGGCGCCCGCCGGCTATGGCAAGACGACGCTGCTCTCGCAATGGGCCCATCGCGATGCACGTCCCTTCGCCTGGGTCTCGATCGACGAGTCCGACAATGATCCAGTCGAGTTTTTGAGACACGTTGCGGCGACGCTCGACCGAGTCGAGCCGATCCCGGCGTCCGTGCTCGAGCCTCTTCGCCTCGACGGAAAGTCGTTGTGGAAGCGGGCGCTGCCGCGCTTGGCCGAGGCCATCACGTCGCGCAAGTCGCCCTTCGTCCTCGCCCTCGACGGCGCCGACCTACTCACGCGCGACTCGATCTCTGTCGTTGCCGCGCTAGTCGAGCACATCCCGGCCGGGTCCATGATCGTGCTCTCGGGCCGCGTCCTCCCGAAACTGCCAGTTGCTGCGCTGCGGGCAGGCGGCCCGCTGCTCGAGCTCGGGCCCTTCGAGCTCGGGTTGAGCCGGCGCGAGGCCGAGATGCTGCTGCGCGCCGCGCAGGTGGAGCTGGCCGACGAGGAGATCACCGAGCTCGTGGAGCGCACGGAGGGTTGGGCGGCCGGCCTCTACCTTGCCGCCCTCGCCTTCCGCGACGAGAGCGGCTTCGAGGCCCGCAAGCCCGAGGACTTCTTCTCCATTACGGGAGACGATCGCTATTTCGCCGACTACTTCCGCTCCGAGTACCTGTCAGGGCTCGCGCCGGACCGCTTGACGTTCCTCCGTCGCACGTCGGTGCTCGAGACGATGTCCGGCCCACTCTGCGACGCCGTCTTGGAGCAGAAGGAATCGGCCCTCGAACTGGCTGCGCTCGAAGCGGAGAATCTCTTCGTCGTGCCGCTCGACCGACACCGAGGCGCGTATCGCTACCACCACCTCTTCCGCGAACTGCTCCGGCGGGAGCTGGAGGAGCGCGAGCCGGAGCTCGTGCCGGTGCTCAACCAGCGTGCGGCCGACTGGTACGAGGCTCAAGGGGACGCCGAATCGACCCTCGACTACTCGCACGCGGCGGGCAACGAGGACAGCGCTGCACGGATCCTCGGCACGATCGCGATGACCGTTTCCTCGACCGGCCGAATGGCGGCAGTCGAGTCCTGGCTCGACTACTTCGACAACGAGGCCCAGTTGAGCCGCTATCCCGCCGTCGCCGTCGAGGGATCCCGGATTCATGCCCTCCGCGGCCGGCCCGACCAGGCCGAGGCTTGGCTGGCTGCCGCGGAGCGTGGCGTGCCGACCAACGGCAAAGGCCGCGCAATCAGGGCGTCCATTGATGTCCTCCGCGCCGCGATGTGCGCCGACGGCCCGGAGCGGATGCTGGCGAACACGGAGTCGGCGCTCGCGGAGCTCCCAGCCGACCACCCGTGGCACCCCTGGGCGCTGGTCGTAAACGGAACCGCCCACGTCCTTCTGGGCGAGGACGACCGCGCCGATCGCGTCCTCGCCGCAGCAGCCGAGGCGTCCGATCGCGTCGGACGGGCCGAGAGCCGCGCGCTCGCACTCAGCGAGCGCTCGCTACTCGCGGCCGGGCGCGATGACGATCAGGCGGAGGCGCTGGCCCTCGAGGCGCGGCGCCTGATCGAGGACGGCGAGCTGGACGCCTATGCGACGAGCGCGCTCGATCTCGCGACCACGTCCCGCGCTCTCCTCCGCCACGGTCAGTGGGACGAGGCGCGCAGGCAGCTGACGATCACCCAACGGCTGGCGCCCAGCCTCACCCACGCCATCCCCTGGCTGTCCGTGCAGGTGCGGCTCGAGCTCGGCCACGCCTACGTCACCCTACGGGACCACAAGGGAGCGCAAGGACTGCTCGCCGAAACTCGCGAGATCCTGCGCCTGCGACCGTCACTCGGGGTGCTGGGCGAGCAAGTCGCGCGGCTCGGAGCCGAAATCGAGGCAATGCCGCAAGCAGCGGCCCGCGGGGGCTCGGGCCTGACGCGGGCGGAACTGCGGCTACTCCCCCTCCTCTCGACGCACCTCTCGTTTCGCGAGATCGGAGAGCGGCTGTTCGTCTCCCGCAACACGATCAAGACGCAGGCGATCTCCGTCTACCGCAAGCTCGGGGTCTCGAGCCGCAGCGCCGCGATCACCAGAGCAGACGAGCTGGGGCTGGTAGAGGGCGCAGCCGGAGGAGTCTCTACCCCGATCCCCGGCGACGTGCAGTCCGCCGCCTCCTAACCCCCTCCCTCTACGCCTCCAGGTCCTTGTACCGCCTCGCCTGTCTGCGGTCGTAGAGATACCCGTACGTCAAGGCAACGATGGAGAAGAACAGCAGGGTGCCCAGGGCGCCCCACCTTACCCACGCAGCTCCAATCAACCAGAAGATCAGGACGCATCCGATGGCGAACGCCGCCACTATGCCGATGATCTTGAACCAGAAACCTGCTCCGAGTTCGTCGTTCACCTCTCGCTCCTTTGACTGGATCAGCACGAGAGTCGCACTAGCAGGCCCAGGCGACATCGTCCAAACCGGGTGATGCGACTCGTGCGGTTACACGGGCGGGGCTTCACCGGCGGCAATTGCCGCTTCCTCCTGCCGCGCGGTGGCCAGGCGCGCCCGAGCCAGGTCACGAGTGATGTGGACGGCGGCCGAGGCAAGGGGGGCCGCGAGGACCAGCCCGAGCATGCCGAACACGCAACCCGCCCCGATCGAGATCACCAGCACCACAAGCGGGTGGAGGTCGAGCGCCGACCCCATCGCGAACGGCTGGACGACGTTCTGGAGCAGCCCGTTCGCCAGAATCACGATCAGGAGCATGACCAGGGCAATCGTCGTTCCCTTGGCGCCGAGCGCGATCACGACGGCGAAGGCACCCGCGACGAACGCCCCGACGAACGGGACGTAGGCAGTCACGAAGGTGACGACTCCGATCGTGCCCGCCAGTGGGACGCCGAGCGCGAGGGCGGCGAGGCCGACCACCACGCCGTTGAACGCCGCCACCAGGGTGACGCCGCGGAAGTAGCCTCGCAACGACCGGATGATCCCACCGGTGATCAGCTGCGCGACCGGAGGCGGCACACCCAGGTGGCGGTCGACCCATCGCCGCATCGAGGGGCCGTCTTTCAGCAGGAAGAAGAGACTGAGCAGCGTGAACGAGAGAGCGAAGGCGAGCGATGTTAGCCCCTCGATGCCGCTGATCACGCCCTTCACGAGGGTCGAGATGATCTTCGGGACGTCTTTCTCGAGGCTCGACTTGGCGCTCGACGAACCGGACTTGTCTACTCCGAGGTCGTTCAGCCACCCCTCGGCCTTGTCCGCGGCCGCCGCCGCGTGTTCCGAGATCGACGAGCTTTGCGCGGTGATGCCGCCGATCACGATCACGAGCACCAGTGCGGCGATCACGGCGAAGCCGACGAGCACGAGCCCGGCGGCCGCCGCTCGGGGCATGTGGCGGTCGAGCACGCCGACGACCGGCATCGCGACGGTCGCGACGATCGTCCCGGCCACCACCGGTCCGACGATGGTGTAGGTCGTCCCGAGTAGCCAGATGACGCCCGCCATGAGCGCGAAGAAGCCGACGAGGAGCCACGAGGTTCGCCCCAGATCTCGCAGCCAGCGCGGGGCCGCGAACACCGAGGCGAGATCTCCGGTCTCGCCGGTCGCGAACTCGAACGGCGCCGGCTCGGCCCTCACGGCGTGCGTCCTCCGCAGGTGCTTGAGGAGGTCCACGGCTATGCGCTCAGCCCGCTGATCGCGTCACCGATCAGTTTGAAGCCCAGGACGAGCAGGAGCACGGCCATGATCGCGGCGTTGTGAGCGGCCATCCACGTCTTGAGGCCGTCGAGGATCCTCGCCGCCCTGTTCCCGAGCGTGAAGTAGATGACGACCGGGGCGAGGATCGTCAGCGAGCCGATCGCGACGAAGATCGCCATCGCGCCGGCCTCCTGGCCGCTCGAGATGCCGGCCTGGGCGATCGCCGCTGCAGCCGCGATCGTCAGCGCGAGGTTCTTCGGGTTGAGTCCCGAGAGCACCACGCCGCCGGCGAGCGCCTTCCCTGCCGTGAACGTGTCGATCTTTCGCATCCACTTTGGCATGACCGCCTCCTCGCCCGCGGCTGGACGGCTGCGCCACTGCTTGACCGCCAGGAGCAGGAACAGCGCCCCGAGCACGAGCTTGAGGAGGCTCACCCAGGTCTCCGGCTTGCCCGCGTCCGTTGTGGCGTTGCCGCTAGCGATCACGAGCATGATCGTCCCGGCCAGGGTCAGCCCGGCGATCCAGCCGAGCGTGAACGCCGGTCCCGTCGCGCGGGCCCGTGGCGTCCCGAGCATCAGCACGATCGCGATGATCGGCACCGGGCTGATCGCGACTCCGATCGCCAGCGGCAGGATGTCGCCGATCGCCTTGCCCATCGCCGTTGATCGTTCTCGGGAGCGGTGACGCGAGCATCATCCGGACAGGGTGATGTCCAACCGGCGGCAGACGGGCGTGGGCGATTTCATCCGGTCGGCATGACGAAAGGCCGGGCGTCGGGGTAGACGCTTCCTCAGGAAGTGAGCAGGTCCTCCGACCTCCAGGTGGAGCGGATCGACGCGCTGTTCGTGCAGAGCGCGACGGCCTTCTCCAGCGGACTCGGAACCATCACGCTTCACGGCCTCGCCGACTCGACCGTCTACTTCGCCGACCGGCCGCGCCGAGAGATCGGCCACATCCCATCCCGCCGCTTCGTGGAGCTCTGGGCGACCGGCGTGGGCAGCTTTGCGGTCGACCCGCCGAACGCCGTGCTGTCATTCCTGGAGCAGAACGGCACCACAGTCGAAGGCGCGGTGGTCGTCCTGCGTGAGCCACATCTCGAAGACGACAAGCTCTCCTACAGCGTCGAGATACTCGAAGGAAGCCTTCCTGCCCGTGACGGGCCCTGCGCGCTCTTCATCGACGCCTTCGGGCATCCGCTCTCTCCGGTCTTGGGATCGGGGGCGCCGCGCCGAAAGCCTGCGCGGGGCGGCTGACCGCCAAGAATCGCTCCTGCTCGAGCCGGGCCGAGGCCGTGGGGCCGCCGATGCCCTGTCGGTCGGGCGTGGCTGCACGGTCGAAGTCGACGGAGTCGCCGAAATTGCGCTCCACGGTCACGGTGAGGCGCTCGAGCTCTGCCTCGATCGCTTCGCGGTGCTCCGGCAGGACGGTGTCATGCAACTCGAGCAGCATCGCCCGCAGCCGCCGGAGCACCTGGATCGCTCCAGCGCCGTACTCCCTGATCTCCGTCATCGCCAGCGCCAGGTAGTCCTCCCATTGCCGCCCGCGGGCGACGATCCGAATCGTGCCCGCGTCGTCCCGCATCACCTTCGTGCGCCCGTCCAAGGGCGTCGCCCCGATCAGCCGCAGGAGCTCCGTCATGTGGTCGAGGACCTGGACGGCGGTCGTCGGATCGTTGATCGCGGCGGACAACGCCTTGATCGCGATGTCGACCATGATCCGCAGTGCGAACGCGGGATCCTGCTCGATCGTCCGCTCGGCCCCGAGCGCGAACATTCCCGCCAGTTGCCGCTCGGCGCCGTTGGGCTCGCCGCCGACGCCCAGAATCTCGACGAGCGGTGAGCCCGCGGGCACGAAATCGCCGATCGCGTGCGGGATGAAGAGGATGCGGTCGTGCTCGCGCGCCCAGCCTACGAGGCCGCGCTCGTCGACCGCCTGGATCGCGCCGGCATGCTCGCTGCAAACCGTGCCATAGGGCTCCACGCCGACGCGCTCCGGCTCATCGGCAAGGGCCTCGAGCTTTCTGGCGCCGGCCTCGAATGCCTGCCGTCCCGCGTGGGCGACCAGCGCCGCGACGGCCACCGGCCGCAACCGGTGCAGGATCCGGTCGAGGAAGAACATGAAAAAGAGCAGGCTTGCAAGCACGCAGGCGCCTGCCACGGCCACCCCGATCGTCGGCACAAAGTCCGGCTCGACGCGGCGCAGGAGCGCGAACGAGAACGTCAACGTGGCGATCAGCGCTGCCAGCACGGCTTTGAGAGCTCGATCCCGATACCAGAGACGCATGTACCTGGGCGAGAACGTGTCGACCGCCATCTGGACGACGAGGACCGTGACGGTCACCACGAACCCCGTCAGCGCCGCCATCGCGCCGATGATCGCGGCGAGCACCGTGCTCGCGGTGGACGGCGAGTACTGCCACGCCTCCGGGACCGAGATCGCCTGGTCGAGGCGGGGCTCGATCAGCCCCAGCACCGCGCCCAGCACGCCTCCGATGAACGGGACCACCCAGATGCTGCCCTTTAGGTACTGCCTGATCCGGAAACGAGTGCTCCAGGTCATTTCCGCCGAGTTTCTCCGTCGGCTGCCGCCGCTGTTTCACCCCGAGTGGACGATGCGAGCGAGACGTGCAACGAGCCAAGGTGTACGGAACTCGGAGGAGCGAGCTCCGAGACAAGCCGCGGGCGTACCGAGCCGTGGCACGGTCCATTTGAAGGGAGACACGTGGCAATCGGACCCGTTCAACTCATCGTTCTGGGTTTCAACCACCCCGAATTCCACGGCGAGATCATCGCCGAGCTCGAGCGGCTGCGCGAGAGCGACACCGTGCGTGTGATCGACGCCTTGGCAGTCCACAAGGACGCCGAAGGAGAGATCGAGGTGCAGCACCTGAGCAACCTCTCGAAAGAGGAGGCAATCGAGCTCGGGAGCAAGGTCGGCGCATTGATCGGCCTCGGCATCGAAGGCGAAGAGGGAGCAATCGCGGGAGCCGAAGCGGGCGCTGAGGCGACCGCCGAAGGCGTGCACGCGTTCTCGGACGAGGAGGCCTGGGATGTCCTGGAGGAGATCCCTAACGACTCGGCCGCCGCGTTGCTCCTGATCGAGCACCACTGGGCGGTTCCGCTACGCGACGCGATCGCCCGTGCGGGCGGCTTCCGGATCAGCGACGGGTTCATCAGCCCGGTCGACCTGATCGAGATCGGGCTGCTCACCGCCGAGGAGGCAAAGGAGCATCACCTGGAGCCGGTAGCGGTCACCGCCGGAAACTGAGGTAGTACGAGAGATTGGAGAAACGAGATGTTCGGAGCACGCAGAGTCGCGCGCCGCACGTCGCGACGCGTCGCCCGCAGGCGCTAGCGACGGTTCGTGGATTTCAGGAGCCCGCGCCTTCGCTCAAGGGACGGGCTCCTGATCCGCTGCAGATCATGGGTCTCGCGGCTGCGCTGTGGGGACGCTAGTTGCCTCGGTCGCGGGGCTCGGGCTGGCGGTCGCCTTCACGAGCCCGACTTCGGTAGTGACGGTGATCGTTCTGCTCAGCATGCCGTCCGGACGGCGGCGGGCGATTGCCTTCCTCGGTGGCTGGCTCATCGCGATCGCGGCGATCGGCGCGATCATGGTGTTCGTGCTCCAAGGCCAGGACTTCGCCTCCAGGACCTCCACGCCCTCGCGGGCCGCCTCCGCCCTCGAGGTCCTGCTCGGCTCGCTGCTCCTCATCTGGGCAGTGATCGCCTTCCGTCGCCGCGCACCATCGAGCGGCGGCCAGTCGACCCCCAAGTGGCTCGCCCGGATCCAGGAGACCCACTGGCTGATCGCCGCCGCAGTCGGGGCCATCATGCTCAGTTACGGCCTGTCTCTTGCTGCGGCGAGCGAGATCCTCAAGGCGAACGTCAGCCATTTCGATGCAGGCGTCGCACTCGTCGTCTTCGCCGCGACCTCGATGATCACGGTCGCGGCACCGATCGTTGCCGTCGTGGTCGCACCCGACCGCGCGGAGCAGAGGCTGGCGACGTGGAAGGCGTGGTTGCTCGGGAACTCGCGGGCAGTTGCACTCGTCGTGCTGATGATCGTCGCAGTCGTTCTGATCGTCCGTGGCGCGAGCGACCTGATCGGATAGGCGGAGTTCAGCCCGGCTCAGCGACTCCGACGGGACGGTGACGGCGCCACGTCGCGCCGGCCACCGCTCCGAGAGCGAGAGTCGGGACGATCGTGAGGAAGCGATAGACCAAGACAGCGGCAACGACGCCGGCGTTGTTGCCACCGAAGCCCGCGAGCACGGTCGTCAGGCCCAGCTCGACGATCCCGAGGCCGCCGGGGGTGATCGGGATCGAGCCGAGCACCCGGGCCAACGACCAGCCGGCAAACGCCTCGATCAGGCTCACCTCTCCGGGACCGACCCCGAGCGCCCGCAAGCTGGCCAGGAGCACGAGGAAGACCGACAGCTGCCCCGCGAGTGTCGCGAGCGTGAGGACGTGCCAGCGCCTGCCTAGCAGCCCGATCGCCGCGATCCGGAAGCGGACGAAGCTCTCACCGCTCCACCCAACAGGGCCGCGGCGGACGATCTGCAGCAGGCGGTTCACGACTCGGGCGGCGAGATCGCCGACCCGACGCGCCATTCGCGAGCTCGCAAGCGCCGCTGCGAAGGCGCCCGCGACGACGACGAACGCGGCGAGGCCGATCGTGGCAATCGTCTGCAGGGCGGCTCCGTCACCGCCGGTCAGCGTGAGCAGGGCGAAGGCGAGCGTCGGGCAGCCGAGGATCGCGAGCTGGTTCCAGATCCCGGTCAGCGTCACCGCGAGCGCGATCTGGTCGGCGTGGAAACCCCAGCCGAACAGCATCGCGGCGGAGAGCCCGACGCCCACGGCGGGGCCTCCGGGCGCGAGGTACGTCCCCGCGGTCGAGGCCTGCGTCACGGTCAGGGCGGGCCAAAAACGGAGTCCGGGCAGCGCAGCCATCCAGGGCGGAGCAAACGTGACGACGTTCAGCGCCACCGTCGCGAGCAGGATTCCGACCCAGGCCCAGGAGAGCGCTTTGACCTGGGCCCAGACCTCGCCGTAGTTGGCGAACTGAGGGAGAACGAAGACGTACGTTCCGACGATCACGGCAACAGCCACGGCCCCCGCGAGGCCTCGCTTCAGCCAGCGCTTCCGGTCTCGCCCAGCTGGTTGCTCGACCTCGGCGCTCATCGGAGCGCCTCGAGCGGCAGCGTCTCGCCGATCTGCAGGACGCGGACGTCGACGTCCGGCGCGACCTCTGCGGCGACGCGAACGAATTCCGTCGCCGGCCGGTCGCCGGGCGGGGCTCCGAACGGCGTTCTGAACGTTCCCCAGTGGACCGGAACCGCGAGCTTCGGCCGGAGGAGCCGCAGCGCCTCGGCAGCGCCTCTCGCGTCGAGGTGGCCGGCCGGAAGCCGTGGGCCCCAACCGGAGATGGGCAAAACAGCGACGTCGACGCGGCCAAGCTCGGCCATGCCGTCGAAGAGATCCGTGTCACCCGCGAAGTAGACGCAAGTCGATCCCTCGGCGACGTAGCCGACCGAAGCCGAGCCGGAAGTCAGCGGCCACCGGCTCGACTCGTGCTCAGCGTGCGTCACGCGGAGGGCGAGCCCCCCGAGCACGAGCTCGTCGCCAACGTCCACCTCGAGCACGCGCACGAACCCCCAGCGCCGCATGAGCTTCCCGAGGCCGGTCGGGACCACGACCGGCAGGGATCGGTCCAAACGGCGGAGCGAGGCATGGTCGAGGTGGTCGAAATGGCCGTGCGAGACGAGGATTGCGTCGAGCGTTCCCAGCAATCGGGAGTCGACCGCGGCCTCCCGGCGGAGATGCCAAACCCGGCGCCCGAGGAGGGGGTCGGTGATCAGCCGCGTGCCGTCGACCTCGATCACGACGGTGCTGTGCCCCAGCCAGGTGAGCCCGCTCAAAGCACGTCCACGGGCATCGAACACCGCGGCCCGGCCGGGTTCATCACCCCCTTCGGATGAGGCCCGGTGCAGGGTCTCGCGCGAGAATCGCCGTCGAGCACCCGGCTATGACTACCACCGAACAGGCCTACAAAGCGCCACGCTGGAGCCCGAGCCGACCGAAGATCCGACCGCTCCATCTTGTGGTCGCCTGGGTCGTGGCTGCCTCTGCGCTACTTGTCGCGGCCTGGATCGTCCCCGGTGCGTCCGTCAACAACTTCAGCGGCGCGCTGGCCGCCGCAGCCGCGATCGCCGTCCTGAACGCGATCGTGCCGCCGATCCTCGCGGCTCTTCGACTGCCGCTGATGCTTCTCACCGGGCTCGTGCTCATCCTGGTCGCCGACGCGTTGATGCTGCTCGCGGCCGACAGCATCACCGGCCACGACCTGGAGATCGACTCGTTCTGGTCGGCGCTCGGCGTGGCCTTCGTCGCCTCGGCTGTCACAGTCGTCCTCGACATCGTTCTGGGGACGAACGACGACGACGCGTACACGCTTCGGGTGGTTCAGCGGATCGCCCGCCGCTCCGGAGAGCGCACGGTCACCGACGCGCCGGGGATCGTCTTCCTCGAGATCGACGGGCTTGCGCTGCCCGTACTGCAGCGCGCGATGCGGGACGGCAGCGCACCGACCATGGCTCGCTGGGTGGCGGAGGGGAATCACCGGTTCGCCGAATGGGAGACCGACCTCTCGTCGCAGACCGGGGCCAGCCAGGCGGGCATCCTGCTCGGCTCGAACGACGACATCCCCGCGTTTCGCTGGGTCGAGAAGGAAACGGCGAAGCTGGTGGCGTGCTCGGGGCCGCCCGACTGCGCGGAAATCGAGCGGCGGCACGCCTCGGGCGCGGGGCTGCTTGCCGACGGCGGCGCGAGCCGTGGCAACTTGCTCTCGGGCGAGGCGGAGCACGTGATCCTGACCGTCAGTCGGATGGACGCCGAGAAGCGCGCGAATCCCGGCTATCGGGCGTTCTTCGCAAACGGGTTCAACGTCGTGACGGTGCTCGTGCTGTTCTTCTGGGAAGTCGTGCTCGAGTGGTCGGCTGCCGGGAGG
>Ga0307308_10000024_pt1 | contig 39491 bp, 44 predicted proteins | sample ER_DNA_195_FD_194501 | JGI IMG/M metagenome (GOLD analysis project Ga0307308, IMG submission 194501) | Bulk soil microbial communities from the East River watershed near Crested Butte, Colorado, United States - ER_DNA_195 | ecosystem: Environmental > Terrestrial > Soil > Floodplain | place...
CGAGCCGCTGCTCGCCGCCTCGTACGACGCCCTGAAGTCGGTGGATCCGTCGATCAACGTGATCGGGGTCGGCCTTTCCCCGCGTGGCAACGACAACCCGTTCGCGCCGAGCAATGTCTCGACTTCGCCGGTGCGCTTTCTGCACGACATCGGCGTCGCTTACCGCGCGAGCAAGCGCAACAAGCCGCTGATGGACGAGCTCGGTTTTCATCCGTACCCGAACCAGAACAACGATCCGCCGCTGAAGGGCTACCCCTGGCCGAAGGCCGGCATTCCGAATCTGGACCGGCTGAAGCAAGCGGCCTGGGACGCATTCAACGGAACCAAGCAACCGGTCTTCGCCGAGCGCGGCAAGCCGGCGCCTGCGAAGGCGTTGAAGCTCGATCTCGACGAGACGGGTTGGCAGGTCGCGATCCCGCAGGCACTGCAGAGCCTCTACACCGGCAAAGAAAACGTGACGCCGATCGATGAGGTCACCCAGGCGCTGTATTACTCGGACATCATCCGTTTCGTGAGCTGCGACCCGTCGGTGCGGTCGCTGAGCTTCTTCCACTTGGTCGACGAGCAGAATCTTGACCGGTGGCAGAGCGGGCTGATGCGGGTCGATTTCTCGAAGCGCCCTTCGTACACCTCGGTTCAGACTGCGATTGCGCAGACGCAGGGCCAGTGCGCCCTCACGCCTCCGGGCTGGAAGCACACGACCGGCGTCAATGGCGCCAAAGTCGCCTTCGGCTATCTCGGGAACAAGCGATTGACCACCAAGCTCTGGCGCTTCCGCGTGTCGCTGCAGGAGGACGCGAAGTACAAGGCGGGCGTCATCCGGGTCGCACCTGGCCGCCTGAGCGTCAAGGCGAAAGCCTCGATTGCAAGGATGCTTGCGAGCACGCGCAGCCGGCCGCTGCTCAAACGAACGGGGACAGCGCACGCCTACAAGTCCACTCTGGTCGCACTTCCCAAGCAGCCGTTGAAGCGGGCGGGCTGGTACGTCTACGGGATCCGTGTCGCTGCGGCGATGAACCCGAAGCGGACCTACCTGGCGCTCAGCAAGCCGTTCCTCGTCAGGACCAGTAGATAGACAATCGACTATTGTAACCCGGTGCGTGATCTTCGCTACGACCGGCTGGCCGAGCTCGTGCTCGACCACTCGCTTGGGCTGAAGGCGGGGGAAGTCCTGAGAATCGAGGCCGAGGCCGTCGCGGCGCCACTGATCCTGCCGCTGCACCGTGAGGCGATCAAGCGCGGCGCGCACGCCTATACCGCGCTCGACCTTGCCGGCCTGAACGAGCTCCTCGTCGCGCACGGCTCGGACGAGCAGCTCGAGTTCGTGTCCCCGATCGAGCTACGCGAGATGGACACGATCGATGCCGCGATCTCGATCTGGTCCGAGACGAACACGCGCTCCTTTTCCCGCGCCGACCCCGACCGGCGGCAGCGCCAGCTCGCGGCTCAGCGACAGGTCGCAATCCGCCGCCGTGATCGCGTCACCCGCGGAGAGCTTCGCTGGTGCGGGACCCTCTGTCCAACGAACGCACACGCGCAGGACGCGGAGATGTCGCTCGACGACTACGAAGACTTCGTCTTCCGCGCCTGCCACGTGCTCGACGACGACCCGGTCGGGCACTGGCGGCGGATCGGCGAGCAGCTGCAAGCCCGCGCCGCCGAGCTGGGATCCGTGCGGGAGCTGCACATCGCCGGCGACGGGACCGACCTGACGGTTCTCGTCGAGGGCCGAAAGTGGCGGGCTGCGCACGGGCGCCAGAACGTCCCGGACGGAGAGGTCTACACGAGCCCCGTCGAGAACGGCATCAACGGCACGATCAGGTTCGCGTTCCCCGCCGTCTTCAGCGGGCGCGAGATGGACGACGTCCGGCTTCGTTTCGAGCAGGGGCGTGTCGTCCAAGCGGACGCCGCCGGCGGCGAGGCCTATCTGAAGTCGCTGCTCGAGATGGACGAAGGGGCGAGCGGCGTCGGCGAGATCGCGTTCGGCCTCAACTACGAGATCGACCGCTTCACCCGCAACATTCTCTTCGACGAGAAGATCGGCGGCACGATGCACCTCGCGCTCGGCATGGGCTTCGGTGACCTTGGCGGCCTCAACCGGTCGGCGCTCCACCTGGATTTGATCTGTGACCTGCGGAAAGAAGGCGAGGTCCGCGCCGACGGCGACCTCGTCTGGCAGGCGGGCCGGTTCCTCCGGGATCCCGAGCCTGCGCTGACGGTTGAGCATGTCTGACAGCCGCCACGAGCGGATGGCCGACGTGATCGTCGACTTCAGCGCCGGCGTGCGCGAGGGCGACCTTGTGACGCTCGAGTCCACGACCCTCGCTGCGCCCATGCTGCGCGAGCTCTACAAGCGAGTGCTCGCCGCCGGTGCCCATCCGCTCCCGCGCATTTCGCTCGAAGGCATGAGCGAGAACCTCCTCAAGCACGGCGACGACGAGCAGCTCGTCTGGGTGAACCCGGCCCGTGCAGACGACATCGAGACCGCCGACGTGCGGATCGTGCTCGAGGCGCCGGGCAACACGAAGCGGCTCTCGAACATCGACCCGTCGCGCCACGCACGGCAGGAGCGGTCGACCGAGAAGCTTCGCAATCGCTACCTCGAGCGCGCTGCTGCCGGCGACCTCCGCTGGGTCCTGACCGCCTTCCCGACCGAGGCCGCCGCACAGGACGCCTCGATGTCTCTGGTCGAGTACGAGGACTTCGTCTACGGCGCGATGTTCCTCGACGACCCGGATCCGGTCGCGCGCTGGCGCGAGTTCGGGGAGCGGCTCGTGGGCCTCGCCGAAAACCTCGGGCAGAAGCGGGAGCTGCGGATCGTCGCCGACGGGACCGATCTCCGGCTCGCCGTCGAGGGCCGCACCTGGGTCCCGGCGAAGGGCGAGGAGAACCTTCCGGACGGCGAGGTTTTCACTGCCCCGCTCGAGACCAGCGTCGAGGGAGAGATCTCCTTCACCTATCCGGCGGTCTTCAACGCGCGCGAGGTCGACGACGTGCGGTTGCGCTTCGAAGGCGGCGAGGTCGTCGAGGCAACGGCGAGCCGTGGCGAGGACTTTCTGCGCGAGATGATCGGCATCGACGACGGCTCGAGCCGCGTCGGCGAATTCGCCTTCGGCCTCAACGACGCCGTGGAGGTCTTCACCAAGAACATCCTCTTCGACGAGAAGATCGGCGGCACCGTCCACCTCGCGCTCGGGACGGCGTATCCGGAGACGGGGGGCCTCAACCGCTCGGCCCTGCACTGGGACCTGATCTGCGACCTGCGCTCAGGGAGTGAGGTCTACGCGGACGGCGAGCTCGTCTATCGCGACGGGCAATTCCTGAACGGCCTCGCCTGACGGAAGAAGTTCCAGCGCCGTCCCGTCAGGTGGCCGTGAAGACAGCGCGGGTTTGGCGTCTGGCGCGCATCTTCCTAGACGATGGGCGGAAAGGGCGACCAAGAGCGGCAACGGGCTTCTGCTGCGAAGCGGCGGAAGGCCGCACTCCGTCGGCGGCGCGAGATCCTGGACGCTCTGATGAAGGTCTTGCGCGGGTCTTGACACGAACACGTGTTCGCTCTAGACTAGCGAACATATGTTCGTCAAGTTTCTCGGAGTTCTTCTCGCGGCCATCATCGTCTGGGCGATCGCTGCCCATTCCTCGACGGGTGCCGGCAAGCCGCAGGTCTACACGGTCAGGCCTTACGACACGCTCTGGTCGATCGCGACCTCGCACTACGGCGGCGACCCGAGGGACGCGATCTACCGGCTGGAGCAGCGCAACGGCCTTTCGGGCGCGGTCGTCTGGCCGGGGCAGAAGCTCGTCTTGCCCTAGGGCGCCAGCCCGGAGACGTGGACACGCTCGCCTCGAAAGAGGTGGTTGTCCTCGTCCCACGGAAAGAAGATGACGACGGTGAACTCCAGATGTCGCCCGGTCGCGGGCACGCCGAGCCAGTCGCGCGCGTGCGTGGCCGTGACCAGGGCCTCCTCGCAAACCCCCTGGGGACCGATCACGATCTCCGTCAGGGCGAAGTGGATGTCAGGAAAGGCCGTTAGCAGGGCGTTGTAGAACCGGGTCGCGCCCTCGTGGCCTTCCCAGCGCTGGTGCCACGCCGGGATTTCGTAGACGCAGTCTTCGGTCAGGGTCGCGATCAAACCCGGGAGGTCACGATTCTCCTCGGCGACCGAATGGCGCTTCCAGAGCTCTCGGATCTCGTCGTACAGCCCGGCGTCGACCTGCCTGCGCAACTGCTCACGAGCGCGTTCGCTCACCGCAGCGGGCGGCAGTCCGGGGCCGTGCACGGAGCGAGCCTACACTTGCGCCCGTGGACCTCGACCTCGTCTTCTTCGGGACATCCGGCTCGGTGCCGACCGCGCAGCGCGCGCCTTCGGCGCTACTCGTCCGGCGTGGGAGCGAGCGTCTGCTCTTCGACTGCGCCGAGGGAACCCAGCGGCAGATGCTGCGCTCGACCGTCGGCCTCGTCGAGCTTCGTGAGGTTTTTTTGACCCATTACCACGCCGACCACTACCTCGGCCTACCCGGGATGCTGAAGACGTTCGCTCTCCGCGGCCGGGAGATCGACCTGCGCGTCTACGGACCGCCGGGCCTGGCCGACCTGTTCGGGGCGCTGAAGCGGATTTTCGGCAAGCTCACCTACAAGGTCGAGCTGCACGAGCTCGAGCCCGGCGACGTCCTCGAGCGCGACGGCTACAACCTCGTCACGTTTGCGCCGGCGCATGGAGTTTCGGCGGTCGGCTACGCGCTCGTCGAGGAGCCGCGGCCTGGACGCTTCGAGGTCGATGCTGCCGACGCGCTCGGCGTCGCCCCGCCGCAGCGCGGTTTATTGCAGCGCGGCGAGTCCATCGAGCTCTCCGACGGTCGTGTGGTCACGCCCGACGCTGTGCTCGGCCCAGCGCGGGCCGGGCGGAAGCTTGTGCTCGCCGGCGATACGGCCCCGTCGCCGGTCGTGCTCGAGGCTGCGCGCGACGCCGAGGTGCTCGTCCACGAGGCAACCTTCCTCGACGAGGAGCGGGAGCGTGCGCAAGAAACGGCGCACTCGACGGCGCTCGAGGCTGCCGAGCTCGCACGCGACGCCGAGGTGTCGCTTCTCGCACTGACCCACCTCTCGAATCGCTACTTCGGGCCCGAGGTCGCGCGCGAGGCGCGTACGATCTTCCCCGAGACGGTAGTGCCGAAGGACTTCGACGTGATCGACGTGCCCTTCCCCGAGCGGGGGGCGCCGCGCCTGGTAAAGGGCGGCGTGCGACGAGGTCGCGACGAGGTCGTGGAGCCCGAGCGGGAGGAGGCTGTGCCGTGACGGAACTAGTGCAGGTGGCGCTGGCGGAAGACATCGCCGAGGCCGAGGAGCTGCAGACGATCCTGCAGCGGGCCGGCATCGCGTCGGAGCTCGAGACTGCGGTCGAGCACCATCCCAGCGCGACCGAGAACGCGCCGCAGAAGGTGCTCGTGCCGGAGGAGTCGCTCGAGGCCGCGCAGCACGCGATCGAGGCGCTGACCGACCCCGACGACCTCGTCTCCGACGTCTGAACCCGGCCGGCGGCCCGACTTCGGCGCTCGCGCGGAGACGTACGACCGCCTTCGTCCGCAGGACGAGAACTGGTGGGAGCTCTACGAGCTGGTCTCGCGTGAGGCCGGTTTGGCGGGCCAGCGGGTCCTCGATGTCGGCTGCGGGACGGGGCGGCTCGCCGCGGCCCTCTCCCAACGCTCGTCGGTGTGGGGGATCGATGCCTCGCCGGAGATGCTCGCCGTGGCACGAAGACGCGTGCCGCCGAACGTCAGACTGAAGGTCGCGCGGGCCGAGAGCCCTCCGTTCAAAGAAGCCTGGTTCGACCGGGTCACCTACTGGCTCGTCGTCCATCTGCTCGACCGGCCGGCGGCGTTTCAAGCCGCCTGGCGGCTGCTCGCCCCGGATGGCCGCGCGTGCATCGTCACGTTCGACTCGACGTACTTCGCGGACTACTGGCTGAACCAGTACTTCCCGCGGTTCGAGGCGATCGACCGGGAGCGCTTTCCGACGGCGGACGGCCTCGAGAGCGAGCTGCGCGGAGCGGGCTTCGAGCAGGTGCGCATTCTTCGCCATCACCAGCGAGACCGGATCGACCGCGAGACCGCGCTCGCCAAGGTCGCGGGGCGTCACATCTCGACGTTCGATCTCCTCGAGCCGGAGGAGTACGAGGAAGGACGCGCACGCGTCGAGCGTGAGCTCCCGGCCGAGGTCGAGTACGAGATCCGCTGGCTGATCGCGGTCGCAAGCAGGTAGGAGGGTTTGGTGGAACGGCGATTCAAAGGCTGCGTTTCGCCAAGCCCTCTTTGATTAGAGTCGAGTCACTCGACCCGAGGAGGACATTGATGGCGAAGCAACTCAATTGCTCTGACGTCGGTTTCGACTGCAGCGCGCAGATCAACGCGGACACCGAGGACGAGGTGATGGCCCAGGCAGCCGAGCACGCCAAGAGCGTTCACGGCATGTCGGACAGCGACGTCCAGGCGCACGAGAGCGCGATCCGCGGCGCGATTCAAGACGTCTAGCGACCGAGCTAGATCTGCCAGGTGCCGCCGCGCAGGACGGGGACCTCGTCGCCGGCCGCGGTGAGCCCCGTCACGTCGACGTCGTCGCCGCCGATCATGAAGTCGATGTGGATCGCGCTCTTGTTGATCTTCGGCACGTCCTCTTCGCCGACGCCGAGCTCGTACGCGTTGCCAAGGGCGATGTGGCTGGCCGCGTTCTCGTCGAGCAGCGTGTTGTAGAAGACAGTCCCGAGCCGGCCGATCCGGCCTTCCTTGTCGACGAGCGCCAGCTCGCCGAGGCGTGAGGCGTCCGCGTCGAAAGCGGCTCGCTCGCGCAGGATGTCGGCGCCGGTGTCCGCCTGGATGTCGACCGCCCGGCCGCCCTCGAAGCGAACCGTCAGCCCGCTGACGATCGTGCCGCCGACATCGAGCGGCTTGGTCGCGCGGACGACCCCGTCGGCGCGGGCCGGGTCGGGCGTCGTGAAGACCTCCTCGGTCGGCAGGTTGGGCAGGTGCTCGACCCCGTCGACAGTCGACGTCGTCCCGCCTTCCCAGATCGACGTGGGGAGAAGGCCGACGGTCAGATCGGTGCCGGGCCCATGCAGCCGGATCGCGTCGAACTTGTGCTCGGTCAGCCGTTTTGCTGCCGAGTGCAGGGACTCGTTCCGCTCGCGCCACGCGGCGACGGGGTCCTCGAGGTCGAGCCGGCACACGTAAGCGAGCTCCTCGGTCAGCTTTGCCAGCGCCGCGTCGGCGTCGAGATCCGGATGGACGAGCTCGGCCCACGGCGGCGTGGGATACGGGAGGATCGTCCAGTTGATCAGGCGCTTGTTGATCACCTCGAGGCGCTCCTTGAGATCCGGCAGCTGATCGCGTCCTGCGCGCTTGGGATCGACGCCGTCGAGGACTCCCGGTGAGACGCGCGGCACGAAGACGATGCGGGCCGCATGCTCGTCTCCTAGCGCGAGCAGCCGATCGCCGAGCCACTTGGGGACGAAGTCGAGCGTCTCCTCGTCGGCGTTCAGAAGTCGGGCGCGCTTGACGTACGGGTCGTAGTAGACGGGCTCGACGAAGCGCGCTCCCTGTTTGTAGGCCGCCTCCGCGACCGCACGCACGATCGGCTCCATTCCCGTCTCGGCCTCGATCGTGAGGATCTGTCCCGCCTGGACGTTGGCGCTGAAGCCGACGGCGAGCGCGGCAAGACGGTCGAGAGCCTGCTGATCCACGGGTGGGAGGATACGCGTGGCTGGTCGTCCGGCCGGTCAGCTAGGCTCCCCCGCGATCACGAACCCCTTTAACCCGGTCCCGTGAGGCCGGAAAGGAGTGTGTATGACGCTGCTTGCCCCCGTCCAGCTGCTCGCGCGCGCATGGCCGTGATGCCCTCCGAGCGCGAGAAGGTGCTTCTGGACGCCGAGGACGTGGAGCGGACGCTTTCCCGGATCGCGCACGAGATCATCGAGGGGAATCCTGAGCTCGACAAGGTTGCGCTCGTCGGGATCCACACGCGAGGCGTTCCGCTCGCCCAGCGACTGCGCCGGCGGATCGCCGACTTCGCGGGTCGCGAGGTCGCGCTCGGCCAGCTCGACATCACCTTCTACCGGGACGACGTCCACGTCCGCGGCGGCGAGGCACCTCAACACCCTCAGCCGCTCGTGCGCGACTCGAAGCTCGACTTTCCGCTCGACGGGATGACGTGCGTCCTCGTCGACGACGTCCTCTACACCGGCCGCACGATCCGAGCCGCGGTCGAGGCGCTCTTCGCCTACGGCCGCCCGGCCCGCGTCCAGCTCGCGGTGCTCGCGGATCGAGGCCACCGCGAGCTGCCGATCCGCCCCGACTACGTCGGCAAGAACTTCCCGACCCATCGCGACGAGCGCATCCAGGTGCAGCTCCTCGAGGTCGACGAGGTCGACCAAGTTCTGCTGATTCCGTCCGCGTCCACAAAGGAGCCCTAGGCGTCATGGCTGAAATCCGCCTTATGCGGGAGGACCTGCTCCCGCCGAAGGAGCCGCCCCGGCGGCATCTGATCTCGATCGGCGACCTCGACCGCGAGGACGTCGAGCGACTGCTCGCGACCGCCCGCAACTTCGAGCGCTCGCTCGAACGGGAGCTCAAGAAGCTGCCGACGCTGCGCGGCAAGACCGTCGTCAATCTCTTCTACGAGTCCTCGACGCGCACGTCCGCGAGCTTCGAGCTCGCGGCCAAGCGTCTCTCGGCCGACACGATGTCGATCAAGTCCGCCGGCTCGTCGGTCGACAAGGGCGAGTCGCTCAAGGACACGGCCCTCACGCTCGGAGCCTACGACCCGGACGTGATCGTGATCCGGCATCCGCAGATCGGGGCGCCGCAGCTCGTCGCCCGCTTCACCGGCGCTCACATCGTCAACGCAGGCGACGGGAAACACCAGCATCCGACGCAGGCGCTGCTCGACCTCTACACGATCCAGGAGGAGCTCGGCCGGATCGAAGGCCTGCACGTTGCGATCGTTGGCGACGTTCTGCACTCGCGCGTGGCGCGCTCGAACATCCAGGCGCTGGCGCTGATGGGGGCGAGGGTGACCCTCGTCGGGCCGCCGCCCCTGATTCCGCGCGGGATCGAGGCGATGGGCTGCGAGGTCTCCTACGAGATCGACGCGATCGGAGCGGCCGACGTCGTCTACGTGCTCCGGATGCAGCAGGAGCGGATGGCGGAAGGCGCCAACTATGTGCCCTCGCTGCGGGAGTACACCGCCCGTTGGGGTGTCACTCCCGAGCGGCTACGGCCGGGTCAGAAGGTCATGCACCCCGGCCCGATGAACCGCGGGGTTGAGATCGACGGGACTGTCGCCGACGCGGCCGACGCGCTGATCGAGCAGCAGGTGCGCTCCGGGCTCGTCGTCCGCATGGCGGTCCTCTATGACCTGCTCACCCACGGCCCGGCCGGCGTGCAGGCCGCGGCACTGCATGAGATCGGAGCGGCGTGATGCTGTTCGGTAAGCAGGGCCACGAGAACCTGGTCGTTCGCGGCGCGCGCGTCGTCGACCCGGGGGAAGGCGTTGATGCCGTCCTCGACGTGCGAGTCGACGGGGGAACAGTCGCCCAGCTCGGGACGAACCTGGACACCAACGCGCACCGAGTTGTCGACGGCCAGGGTCTCGTGCTCGCCCCGGCCTTCGTCGACCCGCACGTGCACCTGCGCACCCCGGGGCGCGAGGACGAAGAGACGATTGTCTCCGGCACGGCCGCCGCCGCGGCGGGCGGGTACTGCGCGATCCTGGCGATGCCGAACACGGAGCCCGTCGTCGACTCGGCGCCGGTGCTCGCGTCGCTGGCCGAGGCCGCGCAGGCCGAGGCCGAAATTCCTGTCGGCTTCCTCGCGGCCATCACGCGCGCGCAAAGCGGAGCTCAGCTGACCGAGATGGCTGAGCTCGCCGACGCCGGTGCGGCCGGCTTCAGCGACGACGGACAGCCGGTCGTCGCGCCGGGCCTGATGCGGAGGGCGCTCCAGTACAGCGCGGTCACCGGCCGCAGGCTGGCGCTGCACTGCGAAGAGCCCACGCTCTCGACGAGCGGGCAGATGCACGAGGGCGCGGTCTCGGCGGAATTGGGCTTCACCGGGTATCCGTCGGTCGCGGAGAGCCTGATGGTCGAGCGGGACCTCTCGCTCGCCGGGTACGAGCGGCAGCCCGTCCACCTGCTGCACCTCTCCGCGCGCGAGTCCGTCGAGGCGCTCTCGCGCGCCCAGGTCGCCGGCATCGCCGCGACCGGAGAGGTGACGCCGCACCATCTCTGCCTGACCGACGAGGCGGTGCGCTCTCTGGACGCAAACGTGAAGATGAATCCGCCGCTTCGGGCCGAGGAGGATCGGCAGGCGCTGATCGCGGGACTGCGCGACGGCACGATCGCGGCGGTCGCGACCGATCACGCCCCGCACGCCCGGCACGAGAAGGAGGTTCCCTTCGAGGCGGCGCCCTTCGGGGTGACCGGGCTCGAGACGGCGTTCGCGGCGCTCTACACGCACATCGTCGAGCCCGGACTGCTGAAGCTGGAGACGTTGCTGGAGCGGATGTCGGCGGGCCCGGCGCGCGCGTACGGGTTCGACGCGCCGCGAATCGCGGTCGGCGCTCCGGCAAACCTCGTCCTGCTCGACCTGAAGGCGAGTCGCCGAATCACCGAGGCTGACTTCCGCTCGCGCTCGACGAACTCGTGGCTGCTCGGGCAGACGGTCAAGGGCCAGGTTCGGCTCACGGTCGCGGCCGGGAGGGTCGCCTTCGAGGGATGAGCGCTCTGGATCGTGTCGACGCACGAACGGCTGACTACGCCGCCGGCGTCGTGGAAGCAATTCGGAGGCACGTACCCGTACTCGGCGCTTACCTCCTCGGGTCGGCAGCAAGTGGCAGCTTCGATCCGGAAACGAGCGACCTGGACCTCGTCGTGGTTGTCGAGGCCGCACCAGACGCGCCGGCGCGAGGCGCTCTTCGGGAGGAACTTGAATCCCTCGAGCGTCCTGTTCGGCGGCTCGAGCTCGTCATCTACGAGCGCGGCCGGCAGCCGCCGGAGTACGCGCTGAATCTTCAGGTGGACGACGACGGCGCTGCCGATCGGCCGGACGAGGCTGCTCACTGGTTCGTGATCGACGCGGCGATTGGCCAAGAGGCGGCCATCGTCCTGGACGGGCCACCTTGGTCGAGATCCTTCGAGGAGATCTCGAAGGATCGGGTGGGTGAGGCGCTCGTCCAGTCGATCGCTTGGTCGGAAGCGCAGCCGGCCGGCGACGAGTTCGCACGAGTGAATGCCGTGCGGTCGCGCCACTACCTCGAGACGGGGGAGTGGCTTTCAAAGCGCGAGGCGCGGCGATGAACGGCTTCCTGGCACTCGAGGACGGCACCGTCTTCGGTGGGGAGTCCGTCGGCGCGAACGGCTATGCGTTCGGCGAGGCGGTGTTCACGACCGCGATGACGGGCTACCAGGAGATGGTCACCGACCCGAGCTTCGCGGAGCAGATCGTCACCTTCACAGCGCCGATGGTCGGCAACTACGGCGTCGAGGCGAGCCGCGCCGAATCCGCCCGGCCGCATGCGACCGCCGTGATCATGCGGGAGGCCCGCGGGCCGGCCTGGACCGACTGGTTGTACGACCATGGGGTCGTCGCCCTCTCGGGCGTCGACACCCGTTCGCTGACACTGCATTTGCGCAGCAGTGGTGCCATGCGGGCAATCGCGATGTCGGGCGACGCCTCCGTGGAGGAGGCCATCCAGGCGGTAGCCGGCCGGCCGGCGATGGCGGGGCGTCCGCTCGCAGCCGGGGTCTCGACCGCCGAGCCCTACGCCTTCAGCGACCGCGGCCGAGCCCGGATCGCCGTCGTCGATTACGGCTGCAAGCGCTCGATCCTCAGTCGCCTCGCTCAGGCCGGCGCGGCGGTGACGGTCTTCCCGCACTCGGCCCAGGTGCGCGACCTGCATACCTTCGACGGGATCCTGCTCTCGAATGGCCCCGGCGACCCGGAGCCTTTGCACGACGAGGTCGAGACCGTCCGGGCGCTGCTCGGCCGCGTGCCGATCCTCGGGATCTGCCTCGGCCATCAATTGCTCGCGCTCGCGACCGGCCACGAGACGTACAAGCTCCCATTCGGTCATCGCGGCGCGAATCACCCGGTGCTCGACAAGCGCTCAGACCGTGTGCTGGTCACGAGCCAGAACCACGGCTTCGCGGTCAAGGCGACGTCGGCGAAGGAGGTCACGCACGTCTCGCTCTACGACGGCACAGTCGAGGGACTGGACTTCCCATGGCTGCGGGCGCGGTCGGTGCAGTTCCATCCCGAAGCGGGGCCGGGGCCGCACGACGCCTGGCCGCTGCTCGACGAGTGGGTGCAGGAGGTGGCGTATGCCCAGGCGGCGTGACCTGCGATCGATCTGCCTGATCGGCTCGGGGCCGATCGTGATCGGCCAGGCGTGCGAGTTCGACTATGCCGGCTCGCAGGCACTGAAGGTCCTCCGGGAGGACGGCTTCCGCACGATCGTCGTCAACTCGAACCCGGCGACGATCATGACCGACCCGGGCTTCGCCGACCGGACCTATCTGGAGCCGCTCGATCTCGAAGGAGTCGCGGACGTCCTCGGCCGGGAGCGGCCGGATGCTCTGCTGCCGACCCTGGGCGGCCAGACGGCGCTGAACCTGGCGATGCAGCTGTCCGCCGAAGGGGTGCTCGCCTCTCTGGGGGTCGAGCTCATCGGCGCCGGCCCGGACGTGATCAACCGCGCCGAGGACCGCGAGCTCTTTCGCGAGACCGTGCGCCTGACCGGCCTGAAGGTGCCCGAGTCGACGATCGTCACCTCGCTCGAGGACGCGCCGATCGATCTCAGCTTCCCGGTGATCCTGCGCCCTGCGTTCACCCTCGGCGGCCATGGCGGCGGTACCGCCCGGAACCGGCGGGAGTTCGTCGAGCTGCTCGGCCGTGCGCTGGGGGAGAGCCCGGTCGGCCAGGTGCTGGTCGAAGAGAGCCTGCTGGGGTGGGACGAGTTCGAGCTCGAGGTGATTCGCGACCGCAACGACAACGTGGTCATCGTCTGCTCGATCGAGAACCTCGATCCGATGGGCGTCCACACGGGCGATTCGGTCACGGTGGCTCCGCAGATGACGCTGCCGGACGAGGCCTACCAGGAGCTTCGCGACGCTGCGGTCGAGGTGATCCGCGCCGTCGGGGTCGAGTGCGGTGGCTCGAACATCCAGTTTGCGCGGAACCGCGACAGCGGTGAGCTGCGGGTGATCGAGATGAACCCGCGCGTCTCGCGTTCGTCGGCGCTCGCGTCGAAGGCGACGGGCTACCCAATCGCAAAGGTCGCCGCAAAGCTCGCCGTCGGCTACACGCTCGACGAAATCCCGAACGACCTGACCGGGACGACGCCGGCCAGCTTCGAGCCGACGCTCGACTACGTCGTCGTCAAGGCGCCGCGCTTCGCGTTCGAGAAGTTCCCGGGTGCGGAGACCGAGCTCGGGACGCAGATGAAGTCTGTGGGCGAAGCGATGGGGATCGGCCGCACCTTCACCGAGGCGTTCCTGAAGGCGCTGCGCTCGCGCGAGCTTGACGGCGGCTCTGTCACCCCCTGGGCCGCGCTCGACACCATTCCTGACGGCGTCCATCCCTGGTTTCGGCGTGAGCTCGAGCGCGTGACCGAGACGCTTTCCGCCTGCTCGGAGCCCGGCGATCTCGTCGCCGACGACTGGCTGAAGCTGAAGCGGGTCGGGATCTCGGATGCCGACCTGGCCGCTGTCTGGGACACAAGCGAGGAAGACGTGCGCGCGCGGCGCCGATCTTGCGGGGTTCGGCCGGTGTACCGCCGCGTCGACTCCTGCGCCGGCGAGGTCGAGGCCGGCTCGAACTACCTCTACTCGACCTGGGGCGAGGCGGACGAGCAGCCGCCGGAGCCCGGGCGTTCCGTCGTCATCCTCGGCTCCGGCCCGAACCGGATCGGGCAGGGGATCGAGTTCGACTACTGCTGCGTCCACGCCGCGAAGACGTTCCGGGCGCTCGGCTACGAGGCCGTGATGGTCAACTGCAACCCGGAGACGGTCTCGACCGACTACGACACCTCCGACCGCCTCTATTTCGAGCCGCTCGGCGTCGAGGAGGTGCTGGCGATCTGCGAGCGTGAGCAGCCCGTCGGGGTCGTCACGCAATTCGGAGGCCAGACGCCACTGAAGCTCGCCCGCGCGCTCGAGGCCGCCGGGCACAAGGTGCTCGGCACCTCCCCCGAGGCGATCGACCTGGCCGAGGACAGGGAGCGCTTCGGCGCCCTTGTCGACGAGCTGCAGATCCGCTGTCCCGAGTGGAGCACGGCGACCGAGCCGGACGAGGCGGTGGCGGCGGCCGAGCGAATCGGCTACCCGGTCCTGGTGCGACCCTCATACGTGCTCGGTGGACGGGCGATGCGCGTCTGCTACGGGCCCGAGGAAGTCCGGGCGGCGATGGCCGGCGCTCAGGGCCGCGTCCTGCTGGATCGTTTCGTCGAGCAAGCGCTCGAGCTCGACGTCGACGCCCTCTGCGACGGTGAGGACACCTACGTCGCCGCGGTGATGCAGCACGTCGAGGAGGCAGGGATCCACTCGGGTGATTCGGCCTGTGTCCTTCCGGCCCCGGCGCTGAGCCCGCTCGAACGCACCTATGTGGAGGAAGTCGTGCGCGAGCTCGGCGCCGCGCTCGGCGTTGTCGGGCTGCTAAACGTGCAGCTGGCGATCGCCGACGGCGAGCTCTACGTGCTCGAGGTGAACCCACGTGCCTCGCGAACGGTTCCGTTTGCGAGCAAGGCGAGTGGGATCAACCTCGTCGAGGCCGCCTGCCGGCTCGCCGCCGGAGCCGACCTGGGCGAGCTGGATCTGCCGGCCGATCCGACGCCGGCACAGGTCAGCGTCAAGGCGGCGGTGCTTCCGTTCGCACGCTTCCCGGGAGCGGACCCCGTTCTCGGCCCGGAGATGCGTGCCACCGGTGAGGTGATGGCGACTGCGGCCGACTTCCCGACGGCGTTCGCCAAGGCCGAGCGCGCGGCCGGCCGGGGGCTGCCGACCGAGGGAACGGCCTTCATCTCGGTCTGCGACGGCCACAAGGAGTCGGTCGTGCCGGTCGCCCACGCGCTCGTCGGGTTGGGCTTCGACCTCGTCGCGACCGCCGGCACCGCTCACGTCCTGGCGGCGGCCGGCCTTGCGGTCGAATACGTGCGGAAGGTGACCGAGGCTGGCGAAGGGCCGACGGTCGTCGATCTCGTCCGGCGCGGGCGCTGCGATCTCGTGATCAACACACCGCAGGGATCCGGGGCGCGCACGGACGGCTACCTGATCCGCGAGGCGGCGCTCGTTGCCCGCGTCCCCTGCATCACGACCATCTCCGGCGCAGCCGCGGCGGTCGAGGCGATCGCGCATGCCCAGCCCGAGATCTCGGTCTCCCTCCAGGAGCGAATCGATGAGGCGCGAGCGAGTTAAGCTCGCCGGCGCCGAGCAGGTCGGCCCCTACACGCTGCTGCGCATCGGGCGTGGGGCGCTCGACCCAGGCATTCCGGGCCAGTTCTTCATGCTCGAAGCGCCTGGCCGCCCGCTGCCGCGGCCGATGAGCGTCTGCCTCGCTCCCCCGGGGGAGCTCGCTTTCCTGATCGACCCGATCGGACCAGGGACTCGGGCTCTCTGCGGGCTCGAGCCCGGTGATGAAATCGAGCTCCTCGGCCCGCTGGGCAACGGCTTCCGGCTCGACGTCGGGCGGCCGCTGCTCGTCGGGGGCGGCATCGGCATCGCACCGCTCCCGTTCCTCTCTGAGGCGCTCGGCGGACCGCCGGCGGTGCTGGGGTTCCGCAGTGACTGGCATGCCGAGGCGGCCTCACTCGTGCCGAACGCCGAGGTGGTGATCGAGCCGACCTACGTGACCGAGGCGATGCAGTCCGGTCATGAGGTCCTGGCCTGCGGCCCGGAGCCGATGCTCACGGCGGTCGCGCGGGTGGAGCCCGGCGCCCAGCTCGCCTGGGAGGCACCGATGGCCTGTGGCTACGGCGCTTGCTACGGCTGCGCGGTGGAGATCGGCGGTGAGCTGAAGCGCCTCTGCGTCGCGGGACCGGTGCTCGAGGCAGAGGCGGTGGCCGCATGAAGATTTTGAACGCCTCGGGTTGCCTCGATGCCCTGACCGCGCCGGAGGTGGCACGGGCGCTGGACGTGTTCGTCACCAAGACGGTGACGCCGCTGCCGCGCGAGGGCAACGGCCCGCCCCGAATCAGCGAGGTCGAGCACGGGATGCTGAACTCGATCGGCCTCGCGAACCCGGGCATCGACGCGTTCCTCGCCGAGACGCTGCCGCGACTCGGCGAGCTCGGCGTTCCCATCTGGGTCTCGGTCGGGGGCTTCGCCGTGTCGGACTACGCGGACCTGTGCGACCGGCTCGACGACCGACCGGAGGTTGCCGCGATCGAGCTGAACGTCTCCTGCCCGAACGTCGACGACGTTCCAGCCGGCGTGGGGGAGATCGTTGCGGCCGCGCACGCCGCGACGCGCAAACCGCTCTACACCAAGCTTTCGCCCGCGACCGCGGACATCGCGCAGGTGGCCCTGGCCGCCCAGAGGGCAGGCACGAATGGGCTCTCGCTGGTGAACACGATCCTGGGCCTCGCCCTCGACGAGCGGACGCTCAAGCCTCGCCTCTCGCGCGCTGCCGGGGGACTCTCGGGCCCGACACTGAAGCCGATCGCGCTGGCGGCGGTCTACGCCTGCTACGCAGCGACGGGCCTGCCGATCGTGGGAATGGGAGGAATCCAGTCCGGCCACGACGCGCTGGAGTTCCTGGCCGCCGGCGCGGCGAGCGTCGCGCTGGGCACGGTCTTGTTCTCCGACCCCGCCGCTCCAGGCCGCGTCAGAGCCGAGCTTGCAAATGAGATTGCGGCCCGGGGCGTTGACGGTGCTGACAACGCGATCGGGCTCGCGCACGCGGAGCCGACGGCGGTTTCGGAAGCGACGGCCCGCGCCGCCGCGATGTCTGGCTAGTAAACATCCTGCAAATCCGCCTGTTTCTTGGTGGTTGACGGCCTCGCCCCACTTGTTAGTATGCGGCGTCCGTGCCAGCGCTCAAGACTCAGGCCCAGGCACCCCTCCGCTCGCTGGATCAGCGCATGGAAGCGCTTAAGCGGGCGAATGACATACGCGTCCGCCGGGCGCAGCTCAAAAAGGACCTCAAAACCGGCTCTGCCAACATCGACGACATCCTGCGGAATCCGCCGGAGTACGTCTCGACGGCGAAGGTCTTCGACATCCTCATGGCCGTGCCGAAGTTCGGCCGCGTCAAGGCGGCCAGGTTCCTGAACCAGTGCCGGATCAGCCAGTCGAAGACCGTTGGAGGGCTGTCTGAGCGCCAGCGCGCCGAGCTCATCGGGCTCTTCAACAGGTAAGCGCCCGCCGGTCTTCGTCATCACCGGGACCTCCGGTGAGGGAAAGAGCACTCTCGCGCGCATGCTGCTGGAGCGCGTGCCCGAGCTCGAGCTGGCGATCTCGGCGACGACACGCGAGCGGCGGCCGGGTGAAGAGAACGGCCGCGAGTACTACTTCTGGTCAGACGAGGACTTCGACCAGAAGCTCGGCGAGGACGCCTTTCTCGAACACGTGCGGCTGCCGTGGGGCGAGCATCGGCGCTCCGGGACACTCTGGTCCGAGATCGAGCGGATCACCGGCGATGGGCGTCCGGTGCTGCTCGAGCTCGAGACAGGTGGGGCGCTTGCCGTCCGCGAGCGGATTCCCGGCAGTGTGACCATCTTCATCACCGCGCCCGATCGCGACGCGCTCGAGCAGCGGCTTCGCGCGCGCGGCACCGAAAGCGAGGGTGAGATCGAGGAGCGGATTGCGCAGGCGCTGGAGCAGAGCAAGCTCGCCGACGAGTTCGCCTACACCGTAGTCAACGACGACCTGGTCAGGGCTATCGACGAGCTCGAGGGCATCGTCCGAAGGGAAATTGTGGCTGCAGGTACCATGACCGGCCCATGATCCATCCCCGCATCGACGAACTGCTCGACAACGTGGACTCGCGCTACGCGCTGGTGATCGTCGCCGCCAAGCGCGCGCGGCAGATCAACAACTACCACCACCAGCTCGGCGAGGGCACCTTCGACCAGTTCTTGCCCCCGCTGATCGAGTCGCGCTCGAAGAACTACTTGACCATGGCCCTCGAGGAAATCTCCGAGGGCAAGATCAAGTACGCCTACAAGAAGTAGCGCCGAGGGAGCCGAAGCTCCCCCGCGCTTTTTCGAGCCTTCTACTTGACGCTGAAGAAGCCGTGCATGAGGCCCTCGTGGGCCGAGCAGTAGTACTTCCACTTGCCCTTCTTGAGGGTGACGGCCACAGTCTTCTTGCCGGTCGCGGGCACGGTCGTCAGGTGCTTTTCGAACTTCCCGCCCTTCTCTTGCTCGAGCGTGAAGTCGTGGATCGATGACTTGTCCGTGATCGCGAAGCTGTACTTGCCGGCCTTGAGCGACGCGAACTTCTTGCCGCCCTTGGTCAGCTTGATCGTGAAGCCGGAACCGACCGTGCCGCTCAGCTTCGTCGCCGATCCCTGACTCTGCGCTCCGCCTGCCACGAGGAGGGCGGTTGCGCCGGCGGCAATCGCCACCAGGGTTCGTCGGGACATGGCTTCCTTCCCTTCAGTCGAGGTTGCCGGCAACGCTACGCCTATCTGAATCGGTCGGCTAGCTGAAGTTCTTGCTGCGTGCGGGCACAATGTGCGCATGGCCCGCGTTGTCCTGGGAGTCACCGGCGGAATTGCCGCCTACAAGGCCGCAGAGCTGGCGCGGCTGTTCGTCAAGGCCGGCCACGAGCTGACGCCGGTCCTGACACCGGAGGCCGAGACCTTTGTCACCGCGAAGACCTTCGAGGCCTTGGCGCGGCGCGAGGCGCCAAGGGAGCTCTACCCGCATCTGGCCCGCGCCGACCTCCTCGTGATCGCGCCGCTTTCGGCCAACACGCTCGCGAAGCTTTCCCACGGGCTCGCAGACAACGTGCTCACCCAGACGGCTCTCGCCTTCGACGGCCCCGTGGTCGCCGCGCCGGCAATGAATCCGCGCATGTGGGCGCATCGCGCCACGCGGGAGAACGTCGCGAAGCTAAGGGAGCGCGGCGTCGTTCTGGTCGGCCCCGAAGAGGGAGAGCTGGCCGAGGGCGAGTGGGGGATAGGCCGCTTGAGCGAGCCCGAGGAGATCTTCGCCCGGGCTGAGAGCATCCTTGCGCGCCGCGACCAGCTCGCCGGCAAGCGAGTCCTGGTCAGCGCGGGGGGCACGCGTGAGCCGTTCGACGCCGTCCGTTTTCTCGGCAACCGCTCCTCGGGTCGAATGGGCGTCTCGCTGGCCGAGGAGGCGAGGCTCCGGGGGGCCCAGGTGACCTTGGTCGCCTCCAATCTGACCGTTCCGCCGCCCGGGAAGGTCGAGGTTGTCGCGGCCCCGACCGCGGCGGCGCTCGAGCGCGAAGTGCTCGAGCGCGCAGACGCGGACGTCGTTCTGATGGCCGCCGCCGTCGCCGATTACCGTCCGGCTTCGCCGAGCGAGGAGAAGCGGCCGAAGAGTGGCGAGCCCTGGACCGTCGAGCTCGAGCCGACCGCCGATGTGCTCCGGCAACTCGGCGAACGGCGGCGCGAGGGCCAACTGCTCGTCGGCTTCGCCGCCGACCGCGGCGAGCACGGGCTCGCCAGGGCCCGCGAGAAACTGGCACGAAAAGGGTCCGACCTGATCGTCTTCAACGACGTCTCAAGAGATGACATCGGCTTCGACGCAACCGAGAACGAGGTCGTCCTGATCTCGAAGACCGGCGAGCGGCGAATCCAAAAGGCCCCCAAGGAGCGAATCGCGAGTGAGATCCTCGACGAGATCGTGAAGCTGGTGCCCGCCACGTGATGGACGACCCGCTCGCCACCCAGGCGACCCAGGTCCGCGCGGACCAGTCGATCGCGCGCATCGTGGACAACCTGGCCGAGGTGGTGCACGCGCCCGAGGCGACATTGCGCCTGACCGTTCTTTGCCTGCTCGCGGAGGGCCATCTGATCATCGAGGACCTGCCGGGCGTGGGGAAGACGACACTTGCGAAGGCGCTTGCGCGGTCGATCGACTGCTCCTTCTCGCGCCTGCAATTCACGCCGGACCTGCTCCCGTCGGACATCACCGGGGTCAATGTCTTCAACCAGCGCTCGAACGAGTTCGAATTTCGGCCGGGCCCCGTCTTCGCGAACCTGCTTCTGGTCGACGAGATCAACCGCGCGTCGCCGAAGACACAGGCGGCGCTGCTCGAGTGCATGCAGGAGGACCAGGTCACTGTCGACGGCCACTCCTACGAGCTCGTCCGGCCGTTCATGGTGATCGCGACCCAGAACCCGGTCGAGTACGAGGGGACGTACCCGCTGCCCGAAGCGCAGCTCGACCGCTTCACGATGCGGCTCGCGATCGGGTACCCGCCGCTCGCCGACGAGGCGCGCATGCTGACCGAGCAGACGGTGGATCCGCCGCTGGAGACGCTGCAGGCTGTCGCTACGGGCGGCGACGTGCTGGAGCTGATGGAGCGGGCCCGGGCCGTGTTCGTCGAGGAGAGCCTCAACCGCTACGTCGTCGCGCTTCTGCGCCAGACCCGGCAGGACGAGCGGCTCTACGTCGGCGCGAGCCCCCGCGCGGGCATCGCGCTGCTGCGGGTCGCGAAGACCCTGGCCCTCGCGGCGGGCCGCGACTTCGTCGAGCCCGACGACGTCAAGGCGGTCGCCGAGCCCGTGCTCGCGCATCGTTTGATGCTGGCGCCCGAGGCACGGGCGGCCGGGTTGACGCCGGGGCAGCTGGTCAACGACGCGCTCGAGCACACGCCCGTTCCCGTATGACGCACAGGGGCCGCGCGGTGCTCGGCCTCGGTCTGCTGACCTACGTCGCCGCGCGCGCCTTCGGCTCGGTCCCGCTGTATCCGGTTGCGCTCGGCCTGCTCTTCGCCGTCGCCGCTGCCTGGCTGTGGGTCCGGCTCGCGCAGGGACCGATGCGCCTGCATCGCCGGGTCGGCGACGAGCAGCGGTACGAGGGGGACGACGTCGAGGTCGAGCTAACGCTCGAGCACGATGCGCAGCTACCGCCGGCGTCTTTGGTTGTCGTCGAGCAAGTGTCCGGGTTGCCCGAGCGCCACACGCCTGTCGACGCGAAACACGGCCGCTACACGCTCACGGGCCTCCGGCGAGGTCGGTACCAGTTCCTCGAGGTCAGGGCGGTGCTGGAGGACGCCTTCGGGCTCCAGCGCGCAGAGATCCCGCTCGGCTCGCCCTGGACACTGCTCGTCTACCCGCGCCTCGTCGAGCTCGACCGGCTCTTTTCGGAAGGTGGCACCTACGCTCAAGATGGCCGGCGGCTCCTCTTGCGGCGGCCGAGTGGCTTCGATCTGCACAGCGTTCGCGAGTACGAGCGTGGTGAGTCGCTACGCAAGGTTCACTGGCCGTCGACGGCGAAGCGCGGCGAGCTGATGGTGAAGGAGCTGGAAGATGCGCCCCGCGACGAGGTGGCGATCCTCCTCGACGCCGAGGCGGGTTTGGTCGTCGGCGAGAGCTTCGACACCCAGGTGCGCGCCGCCGGTTCGCTGCTCCTGGCCCAGGCGCGGCGCGGGCGTCGGGCGCTGCTCGTGATCAACGGCGCCCAGAGAACGGCTCAGCGCGTGCACTCGTACGAGACCGACTGGCGGCAGGCGCTCGACCTTCTCGCCGCCGCCGAGGCCGACGGCCATGCGCCGGCCGCGGCCTTGCTCGGCGAAGACTCCGGCCCGGTCTCTCGCGCCCTCGAGCTGACGGTCGTGACCGCGTCGCTCTCGCACCTCCTCGTCGAGCGGCTGCTCCAGCGCACGCTCAGCCAGCATCGGGCGTCGCTCGTCTTCGTCGACCCCGCAAGCTTCGGAAACGGCTCGTCCGGGCGTTCGCTCCAGCCCGAGCTGCTCAGGCTGCAGGCGGGTGGAGTGCCTGTCGCGGTCCTTCGCAACGGCGACGATCTCGGAGCCAAGCTCGGCGGGGCGTCGCTTCAGCGGGCGGCGGATGGTTAGAACTGCGGCTCTGTTCGCGGCGCCGGCGGCGGTGCTCGCATGGAGCTGGCTGCGGCTGGGGAACCCGCACGCGAGCAGCTCGAAGGCGCTCTGGCTGATCGCGCTCGCGCTGGTTCCCTGCCTGCTGGCGCGCGCTCGCTGGAGGGTCCCCGTGCTGGTCGCCTCGGCGGCCCTGGCCCTGCATGCGGCGTTCGGGGTCTGGCTCATGCATCCCCTCAGGCTCTTCGAGCGCTTCGGCCGCGGGTTCCTCGAGTTCTACGACGTCAAGCTTCCGTTTTCGTCCACCGCCCATCCGCGGATGGAGGGCGTGATCCTGATCGCGCTCTTCGCTTCGTGCCTGCTCGTCGGCCTCGCCATCGCCGCCAGGCGGCCGATCGTCGCGGCAGCGACGCTGCTGGTCGCGGCGGGGTGGCCGGCGACGCTGCTCACGGGCCCGGACGACCTTCGGCGCGGCGCCGTCCTGCTCGCCGTCGTGCTCTCGCTCGTCTTCGGCGTCACCGGCTCGATCGCGCCGCGGCGGCTCGCGTTCGCTGTGCTCGCCGGCGGCGTTGTCATCTTTTCGGCCTTCGCGGCGTCGACCTCGACGGCGGTCGCGAGCGGCCAGGTTCTCCGCTGGCAGGGCTGGGACTTCTACAACCGGCCGCCGAAACCAGTCGGTGTCGAGTACGTGTGGACTTCCGACTTCAGCGGGCTCCACTTTCCGAAGAAGGTGACCCCCGTGCTGACGATCAAGGCGCCGAGCAGGCCGACGTACTGGCGGGCAACGACACTGGATGACTTCGACGGCGGCAACTGGTACGAGAACAACCCCAAGCTCGTGCCGGCGTTCCGGATCGACGGGCGTGACCAGCTCGTGCTCGGCTCCGATCTTCCGACTCGCGCGGGGGACCCTTCGCGCTGGGTTCGCCAGGACGTGACCGTCCGGGCTCTCCGCGACAACCACCTGATCGGGGCCGGCGTTCCGGTCGCCTATGCCTCCGGCTCCCACGCGGTCGACTACACCCGTGGCGGAGTGGCCTACTTGCAGGACCGGCCGCTGTCTCCCGGAGATCGCTACAGCGTCTGGAGCTTCGAGCCGCAGCCGAGCCCGCGACAGCTCGCCGCCCTGTCCGCGCGCTACCCCCAGTCGATTCGCGACGCGGACCTCTACGTCGAGGCGCGGACGAAGGCGCCCCCATTCGGTGCCCCGAACCGCGCGCAGAAGCTGGTCGAGCTCTTCAAGGGCTCGTATCGAGCGAGGCAGTACAGGGGCTTGTACGAGCGGGCGCGCCGGGTCGTCGGTGACCCGACCAACCCCTACGCGGCCGTCCTCGAGCTCGAGGGGTGGTTCCGCTCGGGAGCCTTCGTCTACGACACGACGCCCCCTCCCGTAGGCAACGTGCCGGCGCTCGTCGCCTTCGTGCTGCAGACGCATCGAGGTTACTGCCAGCATTTCGCCGGGGCGATGGCGCTGATGCTCCGGTACCTCGGGATCCCGGCACGCGTCGCCGCCGGCTTCACAAGCGGCCGGTACGACAGCGCCAAGCACGAGTGGACGGTCACCGACCACGACGCCCACACCTGGGTGGAGGTCTGGTTCCCGCACTACGGCTGGCTGCCCTTCGATCCGACGCCCGGTCGGGGGACGCTGAACGGCTCCTACACGGCCTCGTCGCCACACTTCGACCTCTCGGACGGGCTCCTGGCGGTCGCCCAGAAGCTCCAGCGGCCGGGCACGTTCAACCTTCGGAAGCTGCGTGACAGCCGCCAGGGCAAGCCGGCGACCGCCGCCCAGCGCGCCAAGGCTCCGGCCAAGCAGGGACAGACGGGCGCCGGAATCGGAGCGCTGCTGGAGCTGCTCGTCCTTGTCGCGGCTGCGCTGGCGGCGCTCGTCGCCCTGACCAAGTTGGTGATTCGCAAACGGCGCTACCTGACGCGGGATCCACGCCGTCTGGCGACTGCGTGCATTCGCGAGCTCGCCGACTACGCGATCGACCAGGGGGCGAAGGCCCCTCCGAACGCGACGCTGTCAGAGCTGGCGCGGCTGGTCGAGGACGAGCTCGGCGTCTCCGCGAGGGAGTTCGCAGCCGCGGCCGCCGCGGCCAGGTTCGGGCCACTCGACCGTGCTCGCGAGTCCGCTAGAGCGGCTCACATCGAATTGAAAGCGCTTCGTCGGGAGCTCCGCTTGGCGCTGACCAGGTTCGAGCGCGTCCTCGGCCTGGTCTCGCTTCGGTCGCTCGGGCTGACCGGGTAGGGAGTCCGCTGGAGGCGATCGTGATGGCGGCCGGCGAAGGCCGGCGCCTGTGGCCGCTGACGGAGCGCTGGCCGAAGCCGATCTTGCCGATCGACGGTCGAGCGGTGATCGCGACACTCCTCCGGGAGTTGAAGGCGGCAGGCTGCGAGCCGGTGACCGTTGTGACGGGGCACCTGGCAGAGCGGGTCGAGCGCCTGCTCGGCGACGGCTCCGGCTTCGGGCTTGAGCTTCGGTACGCCCGGCAACTGCGCCCCGACGGCTCTGCCGACGCGGTCTCGTGTGGGCTTGCGGCGAACGCCGGGCCGCCGCTTGTCGTCACGACCGCGGACACGGTCTTTCGCCGCGGCGACCTCGCTCGCTTCGCCGCTGCGTTCGGAGCGGCGGGCAAGCCCGGCGCGGTCGCCGTTCGGCGCAGCCCCGCCGGTGCGCCGGTCGAGGTCGAGGACGGGCTCGTCCGAGGGATCGGAGGCGATGCTGCAGGTCCCTTCGCCCACGCGGCTGTCTGGGGCCTCGGCCCGGAGGTGGTGCCGTACCTGGACGGCCTTGGCGGGCCTCCTTTCGAGCTTGCCGAGGCGTACGAGCGAGCGATCTCCGCCGGGCTCGAGATTTCGGCCGTCGAGGTGGGGCCGACGCGAGATTTGACGGACCCGCTTGACTTGGTAGACGAGAACTTTCCTTATCTGAAAGACGTGATCGAATGACCGAGACGTACAACCTCTTCCAGCAAGGGCGCGCTCAGCTCCGCGAGGGGATGGCGGCGCAGGCGACCGTCGCGCTCGAGAAGGCCAAGCGGCGTGAGCCGGAGAAGGCCTCGATCCGCGAGGCGCTTGGGATCGCGTACTTCCGGATCCACCGCTACGACGAGGCCGCGTCGGAGTTCCGCAAGATGCTCGAGCTCTCGCCGGCCGACGACTATGCGCACTACGCGCTCGGCCGCTGCCTCGAGAAGCAGGGCCGCGACGCCGAGGCCCAGGGCCACTACAAGCTCGCGAGCTCGCTACGACCTGCTTCCAAGGACTACTCGGCCCGCATCCGCGACCGCGACCTGAACTAAGGCGATGCGCGCCGTCGTCCAGCGTGTGTCCAGGGCACGCGTGGTCGTCGGCGACGAGACGCTCGGCTCGATCGGAGTCGGCCTCTGTGTCCTGCTCGGCATCGCGCTGACCGACGAGCTTCGGGAGGCGGAGCGCTTGGCCGGCAAGATCGCCCGGCTGCGGATCTTCGAGAACGACGCCGGGAAGTTCGACCTAAGCCTGCTGGACACCGGCGGCGAGGCGTTGGTCGTCAGCCAGTTCACGCTGATCGCGGACACGGCGAAGGGCAACCGGCCGAGCTTCGGCGGCGCGGCACCACCTGAGCGGGCGGAACCGTTGTACGAGCGCTTCTGCCAGGCGCTCAGAGAGCTCGGCGTCCCGGTCGCGACGGGCTCGTTCGGCGCCCGCATGGCAGTGGAGCTCGTCAACGACGGCCCGGTGACGGTCGTAGTCGGCGACTAGGTATGTCATAGACATATGTGTTTGACCTATACTGACGCGCAGTGCGCCACCGCCATCGCCACCGAGTCCGCAGCCGGCACCAAACGAGGCCTGGCCACTGGCACGTGCGGGCGCGGGTCGAGCGCTTCGTCGAGCCGTCGCTTCTGCTCCTGCTGCGCGAGCGGCCGCTCCACGGCTACGAGCTGATCGAACGCCTGCCGGAGCTCGCCGGCGAGGGGCGGATCGATGTCGGCAACCTCTACCGGCTGCTGCGCGCACTCGAGGCGGAGGGTCTCGTCACCTCGGAATGGAGTGCCGAGCTACCCGGCCCCGCCAAGCGCACCTACGAGCTGACGCCCGAAGGGCTGCGCCTGCTCGACCGCTGGTCGGAAGCTCTGCGGGAGGCGCAACAGGACGTCCAGAACTTTCTCGACCGTTACGACCAGGAAGAGAGGGGGTGAACGAATGCACGGAAGGAGATCTCACCGACGCGGTTGCCATCACGGGCGCCGCTTCCCGGACGCGGAGACCCTGCTTCGGCGCCTGGAGGAATACCAGCGCGACCTGGAGGAGGAGACCGCCGACGTTGCCGACCTGATCCGCCGGCTCAAGGAGGAGAAGGCTCAGACGACCGCGACCACCGTCTAGCGAACCGTGATCCGGTTGGGCGGCCAGTAGGTGATCGAGGCAGGGCCGATGAAGCTCGAGCGCGAGACCGGGCCCCAGTTGCGCGAGTCGCACGAGGCGGCCCGGTTGTCGCCCAACATGAAGTACTGGCCGCGCTCCAGCTTCGGCCAGCTCCCGCTGCCGTGGTCCCGGCGTGCGGCCGGGATGTACTGGTTGGCCAGCGGCTTGCCGTCCACAAGGATGACGCCGCCTCGCTCGGAGACGGTCTCGCCTGGCAACCCGATCACGCGCTTGATGAAGGTCAACGAGCCAGGTTCTCCGCAGCTGGCGGCGCCCGGGGGAGCATGGAAGACCGCGATCTCGCCCCGCCTGGGGTCGCGGAAGCGATAGACGATTCGCAGCGCGATCACGCGGTCGGAGTAGCGCGCCAGGCAGCCGCGCGCCGGCTTCGCGCAGTGGAGCGTCGACTCCATCGATGACGAAGGGACGCGAAACGGCTTCGCCACCTCCGCCTCGAAGACGAGGACGAGCCCGATCGCAAGCGCGATCGTCAGCATCCAGTCGAGGACACGCCGCCACGGGCGGGACAGGTTTCCGAGCAGACGGCCTGGAATCACGCCTTGCTATCCTGCCAACACCACATTTCACCGGCTTGGCGAAATGGGCGCGCGGCGCCCATTTTTTATGAGTCGGGTTCGTCGTAGGGAGGAGCCGATGCAAGACGTACACACCAAGGAGCGCCAGCTCGAACACGAGCTGGCCGGGCGAATCGAGGAGCGCGTGCCGGGCACGGAAGTGCTCGCCGTCGAGCTGCTCGGGCCCGACCGCTTCTGCGTCTACATCGACCACCCCGAAGGCGTCGACCATGCGCTCTGCGAGCGCGTCACCCGTGAGCTCGACGACTACCGCCGCGAGTATGCGATCGACGTGTCCTCGCCGGGTGTCGAGCGCCCACTGCGCAAGCCGGCGCATTTCGAGCGCTTCGTCGGCCGAAAGGTCGCATTGCGCACCGCCGGCGAGATCGCCGGCCGCAAGCGTTTCAAGGGCGAGGTGATCGGCGCTGACGAGCAGGCAGTCCAGCTCGCCGCCGAGCCGCAGCCGGTTCTCATCCCGTACGAGCAGATCGTCCGGGGCAATCTGATCGACGAGGGAAGCAAATGAGCCGAGAAATCATCGAGTTCGTTCAGGAGCTCGAACGAGACAAGGGCATCGAGTCCGACACGTTGATCGAGGCGCTCGAGGACGCACTGCTCGCCGCCTACAAGAAGACGCCGGGGGCGTCCCGCCACGCCGTGGTCGAGCTCGACCGCGACGAGGGCGATTTCCGCGTCTTCTCGATCGAGCTGCCGCCTGATATCGAGGAGCGGCTGCTCGAAGAGGCGCGCGAACGCGTGCTGACCGAGCTCGAGCAGGCCGAGGAGGAGACCGGCGAGCGCTCGCACGTGCTCGTCCAGGACGAGGACCTCGAGATCGACTGGTCCGAGATCCCGGACCAGCAGGTCAAGCGCGCAGACGTGACGCCGGAGAACTTCGGCCGCATCGCCGCGCAGACCGCGAAGCAAGTGATCACCCAGCGGATCCGCGAGGCGGAGCGCCAGATGATGTACGAGGAGTACATCGACCGCGTCTCGGAAGTCGTCACCGGCATCGTCCAGCAGGCGGGCGACCGCAACAACGTGCTCGTCGACCTCGGCAAGGTCGAGGCGCTGCTGCCTCGCTCCGAGCAGGTCGACGGCGAGCGCTACGAGCAGGGATCGCGGATCAAGGCCGTGATCACCGAGGTCCGGTCCGGGACGAAGGGGCCGCAGGTGATCGTCTCGCGGCGCGACCCGGAACTGATCAAGACGCTCTTCGAGCTCGAGGTGCCCGAGATCGCCGACGGCCTCGTCGAGATCCGCGGCGTCGCCCGAGAGCCGGGCTATCGCTCCAAGATCGCTGTCGAGTCCCATGCCCAGGGCGTCGACCCGGTCGGCGCATGCGTCGGCCCCCGAGGCTCACGGGTGCGCATGGTCGTCTCGGAGCTCCGTGGCGAGAAGATCGACATCATCCCGTGGAACCCGGAGCCGGCGCGCTTCGTCGCCAAGGCGCTGTCGCCCGCGCGCGTGCGCGAGGTCTACCTCGACGACGACGGCAAGGAAGCGACGGTCGTCACGCCGGATGACCAGCTGGCGCTCGCGATCGGCAAGGAGGGCATGAACGCCCGCCTCGCCGCCCGCCTGACCGGCTGGAAGATCGACATTCAGTCCGACAGCGAGTTCGCCCAGGCCGAGGCCGAGGCTGCCTTCGGGGGTGGCGGCGAGGACGAGGAGTTCACCGGCCGCTGCGCCGCGATCCTTGCCAACGGCAAGCGCTGCCCGAACGCGGCGCTGCCCGGGTCGCGCTATTGCGGCGTGGCCGCCCACCAGGAGCTCGCCTTGCGCGAGCCCGAGGGTGCGGCGGACGAGGAGCCGATTCTGACCGAGGACGAGCCGGAGCTCGAGGCGCTCGCGGACGGGCTGCCTCCCGACTCCGAGTCAGTCGGCCCGGAGGTCCTGCCCGAGCCTGAGGTCGAGCCGGTCGACGCCGAGGCGCCGGCAGATGTTGCCGCGACGCACGGCCCACCTGCGACCGTGATTGCCGAGGCAGAAGGCGAGGTCGATCTCGACGTCACCCAGCACGCGACCGCACCGCCGGAGGAGATTCCGGCCGGCATTCCGGTCGAGGCCGAGGCGTCGGCGGACGAGGAGGATTCCAGCGCTGCGTGAGCACGCCGACCAGGACGTGCGCCGGCTGCGGGCGGAAGGCCCCACAGTCCGACTTGCTCCGCTTCGTCGTCAGCGATGGGGCCCTGGCGCCCGGGCCGAAGGCCCATGGGCGCGGGGCGTACACGTGCCGGCGACTGGCCTGCTTCGAGCGGGCTTCGGCGCATGCCGCTTTCAACCGTGTCCTTCGACAGACCGTGCGCGTGGATCCCGCGCTGGCACGGCTCTACACTGACGCCGATGGCTAACGGTCCCAACAGGCCAAATCGACCGATCCGGCCCCGCCAGGGTGCGGTCACCGGGCGCCGCAAGCGGCGCGTGGTGATCGACAACGCGGCGAATCGCCCCCGCGAGTCCCCCCGTCAGGCGCGCGAGCGCCAGGAGGCGCGTCCGCCGAAGCAGCCGGTCGCGCCGCCGACCGGCCCGGTCAGCGTCCCCTCGGGCGTGACCGTCAAGGATCTCTCGGCTGCGATGGGCAAAACCGTTCCGGACATCATCAAGGTGATGATGGGCTTGGGGAAGATGGTCACCATCACCCAGTCGCTGAGCGACGACGAGGTCGAGCTGATCGCGGCCGAGCTCGTTCCCGACCGCGAGCTGCAGATCAAGCACGCCGCCGAGGAGGAGCTCGAGCCGGAGGAGTACGAGGACGTCGCGGAGGATCTCACCGACCGCCCGCCGGTCGTGACAATCATGGGTCACGTCGACCACGGCAAGACGACGCTGCTCGACGCGATTCGCCAGACCGCAGTCGTCGAGACCGAGGCCGGCGGGATCACGCAGCACATCGGCGCCTACCAGGTCGAGCACAACGGACGCAAGATCACCTTCCTCGACACGCCGGGCCACGAGGCGTTCACCGCCATGCGCGCCCGCGGTGCCAAGGTCACGGACATCGCCGTACTGGTCGTCGCCGCAGACGACGGCGTCATGCCGCAGACGCGCGAGTCGATCTCGCACGCGCGCGCGGCAGAGGTACCCATCGTCGTTGCCGTCAACAAGATCGACCTGCCCGACGCCGATCCGAACCGGGTTCGCGGTGATCTCGCCGGCGAGGGCCTGCAGCCCGAGGACTGGGGCGGGGAGGTCCAGTTCGCGGACGTCTCTGCAAAAGCAAAGGAGAACCTCGACGACCTGCTCGAGAAGGTTCTGTTGGTTGCGGACGCCGAGCTCGAGCTGAAGGCCAACGCCAAGGCCGAAGGCTCCGGCCCGATCGTCGAGTCACGTCTCGACGTCGGTCGCGGCCCGGTCGCGACGATGCTCGTCCAGCGCGGGACGATCCGCGTCGGCGACTCGATCGTCGCCGGCGATGCGTGGGGGAAGATCCGCGCGCTCTACAACTACCTCGGCGAGAAGGTCGAGAGCGCCGGACCGGGCACGCCGGTTGAGATTCTCGGCTTCGATCATCCGCCGCCCGCAGGCGAGTTCTCGCGCGTGGTCGAGAACGAGCGCGCGGCGCGGCAGTTTGCCCAGGTGCGCGGTGAGCGGCTCCGGCGCGAGCAGCTGGCGACACAGGCCGGTGGCGCCATCTCGCTCGAGCGGCTGTTCGAGCAGATACAGGAGGGCGGCGTCCAGGATCTCAACCTCGTCCTCAAGGGCGACGTCGTCGGCTCCGTCGAGGCCGCGATCAGCGAGCTGCAAAAGATTCAGCATCCCGAGGTCGGCGTGCACGTGATCCACCAGGGCGTCGGCGGGATCACCGAGAACGACGTCAACCTCGCCGTGGCCTCGAACGCGATGGTGATCGGCTTCAACGTGCGGCCGTCCGCCGAGGCACGCCAGCTCGCCGAGCGCGAAGGCGTCGAGATTCGCACCTACCGGGTCATCTACCAGCTGACCGACGACATCGAGCAGGCGCTCGTCGGCATGCTCCGCCCGGTCACGACCGAAGAGACGATCGGCGAGGTCGAGGTGCGCGCGCTCTTCCGCGTCTCGCGACTCGGGACGATCGCGGGCTCCTACGTGACGCAGGGGATCGTCCGCCGCGGCTCCCAGGTGCGCGTCGTTCGCGACGGCACCGTCATCCACGAGACCTCGGTCTCGCAGCTGAAGCGGTTCAAGGACGATGCCCGGGAGGTCGCAGAGGGCTTCGAGTGCGGGATCCTGCTCGAGGGCTTCAACGACGTCAAAGAGGGCGACATCCTCGAGGTCTACGAGACCCGCCAGGTCGAGCGCACCGATCTCTCCGAGGCACCGACCGCACCCGCGGCGAGCTAGCTCCTAGGGCCGGAAGACCCAGAGCCCGCCGACCATGTCGGCGGCGACCACGTAGTGCGACGTGGGATAGACGCCCCAGGTGAACGTGCAGCGTGGTGCAGGTTTGCAGATTCGCGCCACCCCCTTGTCGGGATCGCGCGAGGTCGGCGGCAGGAATTGCGCGACGAACTTCGGCTTCCGCGGGTTGGAGATGTCGACGACGATCACGCCGAGCGAGTACCACGAGAAGTAGGCGCGCTTGCCGATGATCTTCGGATCGTGGACGCCCAGGCCGAAGCCGGCCGCGCCCGTTCGCTTCGCGGCGGCGAGCAGCTTGGCGGGCGGTTTGAAGATGCTCAGCAACTTCGGTTCGCTCGGCTTCGAGATGTCCCAGAACGAGGGCCTGCCGCCGGTCGTCTCGTGGGTCTCGATCAGCACCCGGCCGTTGGGAGTGACCGCGGTCGAGTGCGCTGAGCCCTGGGTGTCGGTCGTACGACCGAGGTAGCGCGGCTCGGCCGGCTTCGAGATGTCGAGGATCACGGTGCCGAGATCCCAATACGAGAGGTACGCGCGGGTCGCGGCCGCGTTGATACGAACGGAGTGGACGAAGACGCTTTGCTTGCCGGCGCGCAGGCTCTCGGGCGCGATCCACGAGCCGACCTCGACCGGATGGCGCGGATCGGTGGCGTCGAAGATCCGGAATCCAGGGCTCGGCGGATGCCCCGGGAACTCGGCGAGCGGGATCGCCGTGTAGACATAGGCGCGGTTGCGAATCGTCTGCAGCCAGATCTCGTGCGAGCCGCCCGGGTCGGTGCGCACGAGCGAGAGAAGCTTGGGGGCGCGCGGATTCGTCACGTCGTAGAGGCCGAAGCCGCGGTACGAGTTGGTGCCCGGGCAGTTCTGGAAGCTGACCGCCGCGAGCTCGCCCGTGAAGCTCGGCGTTGCTGCGTGCTGGACGATCGTCTTCTCGGTCCAGGTGCCGCGTACGCTCAGGTCAGAGCCACCGTCGGCGAAGGTGGAAACGCGTCGCGGGTGGCTCGGCTTGCTCAGGTTGTAGACCCGTACGCCCTGGGCGGGGCAGTTCGTCCCGTGCCAGCTCGACAGATACGCGAATCCCTTGTGGACGAAGACGTCGCCCGTATAGCCGCCGCCCGGGTGCGCGTGACCGAGTGGGCGGAGCGTGTGGCCTGAGGCGGGCGACATCGCGAAGACCGCCGCGCCGAGCGCGCCCAGGAGAACCCGCATGACTCCTTAGACGAACAAAATTGCGCTGGGTCTGTTCAATAAGCCTGTGGGCGCGGGCTTCGTCGGGATTCTCTCCATCGAGCTGCACTTTCCCGAGGGCGGCTCACTCAAGGGCAAGCGCAAGTACGTCAAGTCGGCGAAGGCGCAACTACAGCAGCGCTTCGGCGCCTCGGTTGCCGAGGTCGACCACCACGAGCTCTGGCAGCGCTCGCGGCTGACCGTCTCGTGCGTCGCCCGCGAGCACGCGGAGCTGCTGCGCTTGCTCGACGGCGCCGAGCGCTATCTGGCGAGCCAGGAATTCGAGCTCGGCCGCGTCGAGCGAGAGATCGTCTCGCTCGACGACTAAGCCTCACCTGGTTGGACAAGACGTCGCACTCTTGCAACACTAATGGTGCATGAGTACTCCAGCTACGGTGCACGCGACGATCGACACCGAGCTTCAGCGGGCGACGATCGAGGTGCTGCGGGAGCGAGGGTGGGACGGACTCACCCTCGAGCGCGTCGCGGTGGTCGCCGGCCGGGCACGCTCGACGCTTTGGCGGCAAGGTCTTACCCGTGAAGCCCTGATCGACGCGCTCGTCGGCGAGCTGGCCGAGGACTTCCGCTCGACGATGTATCCGATCCTGACATCCGGCGGCAGCGGGCGCGAACGCTTCACGCGCAGTCTCGAAGCGCTTTGTGAGCTCCTCGACCGACACCTTCCGCTGATGCTCGCGACAGACGAGGCCTTCCACCAGGACGAGGCGCCGGATCAGCCGGCCGCCTACCTGCATCCGTTCATCCAGTTCTTGCGTGAGGGTGCTCAGGACGGCTCGCTCGCCGCCGGCGAGGACGTCGTTCGCACCGCTGACGTCGCCTTCAACGCGGTCGCGTGGACCTACGTCCATCTCCGCGGCCGTCATGCGTGGGCGGCCGACGAAACGCGCGACCGCGTCGTCGGGCTGGTGCTGAAAGGGATTGCGGGCGCCGAGCACCCACGAAAGGAGCAAGCATGAGCACAGGCAACACGCTTCCGTACACGGAACCTCTCGTCGTCCGTGAACCGGGCCCCCGTCAGATTCCCGAGCCTCCGCGCCGCGGCGAGCCCGGCGGCCCGCCTTGCGCGATCTGCGGCGGGAAGACGACCCCGGCGGTGTGGTCGGACGAGCACTGGACGCTGCACCCGCCGGTCGGGGGCAGCTTGCCGGGGGCTGTCTGGCTCGCCAGCCGCGTTCACGTCGATTCATTCGCCGACCTGCCGGAGGAGCTCGCCGCGAGCTTCGGCACGGTCGCTGCGCGCGTCGATCGCGCGATTCTTTCGCTCGGCGACGTCGCCCGTGTCCACCTCTATCGCTGGGGCGACGGAGGCGCGCATTTCCACGTCTGGTTCCTGCCGCGGCCCCTCGGGATGCTCGAGGCGTCGGGGATGATGCTGCCGGTGTGGGAGGACGTTCTCCCGAACGTCTCCGACCACGACCTGGTCGAAGCGGCGGAGCGCGTCGCAGCAGCGATGTGAGCTCGACGGTCTCGCTCGCGCGTCGGCTCGGGACCGGAGACGCGGTCGTCATCGGGTTGAGCTCGATGATCGGGGCAGGCGTGTTCTCTGCCTTCGGGCCGGCGGCTCGAGCGGCCGGCAGCGGCCTTTTGATCGGGCTGGCGATCGCCGGGGGCGTCGCCTATTGCAACGCCGTCGCCTCCGCTCAGCTGGCGGCCCAGTATCCGACCTCTGGGGGCACGTACGTGTATGGCCGCGAGCGACTCGGCGAGTGGTGGGGGTTCGTCGCGGGGTGGGGCTTCGTAATCGGCAAGACCGCCTCGTGTGCGGCGATGGCTCTGACGTTCGCCTCTTACGCCGTCGCCGGCCCGATGTGGGCCAACCGCCTGGTCGCGGTCGCCGCCGTGATCGCACTGACGGCGGCGAACTACCATGGGATCTCCAGGACGGTCGGGATCGCTCGGGTCCTAGTCACGCTCTCGATCCTCGCCTTGCTCGTGGTCGTGCTGGCGATTGCGACCTCCGGACACGTCCACTCCGGCGTCGGCTCGTCCTCGTTCGGCCCCTACGGGGTCCTGCAGTCGGCCGGGCTGCTCTTCTTCGCGTTTGCGGGCTACGCACGGATCGCGACGCTCGGCGAAGAGGTGCGCAACCCCTCCGAAACGATCCCGCGGGCCGTTCCGATCGCCCTCATGATCACTCTCGGGCTCTATCTCGCCGTCGGGGTGACCGCGCTCCTGGGAGCCGGGCCGGCGGCGCTCGCGCTCAGCACCCGGCCGCTCGCCACCGCGGTCGACGCGGCCGGAGCAGCGTGGGCGCTGCCGGCTGTCCGCATCGGCGCCGCCGTTGCGAGCCTCGGGGCACTGCTCGCGTTGATCGCAGGCGTCGGCCGGACGACGCTGGCGATGGCCCGCCACAGCGACCTGCCGCGGTGGCTTGCGTCCGTTCATCCCCGGCACCGCGTACCTGACCACGCCGAGATCGCGGTCGGTGTCGTGGTCGTGCTACTCGTGTCGACCACGGACTTGCGCAACGCGATCGGCTTCTCGTCCTTCGGCGTCTTGCTCTACTACGCGGTCGCAAATGCCTCTGCGTACACGCAGCCGGCGTCCCGCCGCAGGTGGCCCCGCGCCTTCAACATCGCCGGGCTGGTCGGCTGTCTGGTGCTCGTGGCGGCACTGCCCTGGTCCGCGATCGTCGCCGGCACCGGCGTCGTCGCGATCGGTCTCCTCGGCCGGGCGTTTGCGCGCCGCGGCAGCGCGCGAAAGGCGGCGCGGGTTGAATAACCGGAATGAGCGGCCGAATGCGACGCGTGAACGAGGCCGTGCGGCAGGTGCTTTCAGAGGCGGTCGGCGAGCTGAAGGATCCCCGAATCGGCTTCGTCACCGTGACCGGAGTGGAGACGTCTCAGGACTTGCGCCAGGCCCGGGTGTATGTCAGCGTCCTCGGCCCTGACACGGCCCAGAAGGAAAGCCTCGCCGGCCTCGAGGCCGCCCACGGCGTCCTCCAGGGGCGCCTCGCCAGGGAGCTTCGGCTGAAGAGGACGCCGCAGCTCGCCTTCGAATACGATCCGACCGTCGAGCGCGGGGTTCGCATGACGCAGCTGATCGATGAGCTCGCTCCCAAAGACGAGTGATGTAGAAGCGGTCGCGGACGCGATCCGCTCGCATGACCGCTTTCTGCTCGTCACCCACGAGAACCCCGACGGCGACGCGCTCGGGTCGATCCTGGCGATGAAGCTTGCACTCGACGCACTCGGCAAGGACAGCGTCATGTACCTCTACGGAGACGCCCCGCTTCCCGCCGAATACTCGTTCATGCCACTGGACGAGCTCCGTCGTGAGCTCCCCGAGGACTGGCGGGAGCGAGTGTTGATCGCCCTCGACTGCGCGAACGAGAGCCGACTAGGGCCGGATCCGGAGCCGCTTGTAGGGGCGTCATTCGTGCTCGACATCGACCATCACCACGACAACAGCCGCTTCGGCACGCTCAACCTGATCGTTCCCAACGCGTCCTCGACGGGAGAGGTGTTGCGAGACCTCTTCGCCGAGCTCGGCGTCGAGCTCACGCCGGACCTGGCCGAGGCGCTCTACATCGCCCTGGTCACAGACACCGGCCGCTTTCAGTATTCGAACACGACCGCCAAGTCGCTCAGGCTGGCCGCGGAGCTGGTCGAGGCGGGCGCAGACATTCACCGGATTTTCCAGGGTGTCTACGAGACGGTCCAGTTCGCGAAGCTGAAGCTCTTGGCGCGGGCGCTCGAGCGAGCCCAGATCTACGACGGCGGCAGGCTCGTCGTCTCGTATCTGCTCCGCGGTGACTTCGCAGACATCGGGGCCGCCGAGGCCTATTCGGAAGGGATCATCGACTACCTCCGCGCCGTCGAGGGCGCCGACATGGCGGCGCTGATTCGCGAGCCGCCGCGCTCGGACGGGCCGACGCATAGGGTCAGCCTGCGCGCGAGCAACGACGAGCTCGACGTCTCGGCGATCGCCCGCAAGTCGGGCGGGGGCGGGCACCGGCAGGCTGCCGGCTTCTCGAGCGACGACTCCGTCGAGGAGATCACCGAGTTCATCCAGCGAGAGTTCCTCGCGAGTGCCCCCACGCGGCAGTAGCCCCAGCGGCCTGTTCCTCGTCGACAAGCCGGCGGGCCCTTCCTCGTTCTCTGTGGTCGCCGCGGTCCGCCGCCGCACGGGCGCACGCACCGGGCACGCGGGCACGCTCGACCCGTTTGCGACCGGGCTTCTGCTTTTGTTGTCCGGCAGGGCAACTAAGCTGGCCTCATGCTTCGTGGGACTCGACAAGCGCTACCTCACGGATATCGACCTGACGGCCCGCACTTCGACCGGCGATCCCGAGGGTGACGTCGTCGAGCGCCTGGACGCGCCGGGCGAACAGGAGCTCGAACGACGGCTCGCGGGCCTCCGCGGCGAGATTGAGCTGCCGATCCCGGCCGCATCGGCGGTCAAGATCGGCGGCGAGCGCGCCTATCGCCTGCACCGGCGCGGTGTCGAGGTGGAGATGCCGCTGCGCCGGTCTCGCGTCGACGCGCTCGACGTCATCGCTTATAGAGACGGCATCGCCACGCTCGATCTCCGTGTCAGTTCCGGCACCTACATTCGTGCGATCGCCGAGGCGCTGGGGGGCCACTGCGCCACCCTTCGGCGCACGGAGGTGGGGCCGTTCTCGGTCGACGAGGCCGATCCTGAGCGGCTCCTGCCGCCCGAGGAGGCGCTCGAGCGGATCGGTCAGCCTGCCAACGGCGACGGAGCAGAGGCGTGAAGGTCGCCCGCGCTCCGGCAGAGCTCGAGCGCCGGCCAAGGGCAGTCGCTCTTGGCACCTTCGACGGCGTGCATCTCGGCCACCGCCGCGTGCTCGAGGTGACGCGGGCCGGCGCTCCAGAGCTTGAACCGACGGTCGTGACTTTCTGGCCCCATCCGCGCATCGTGCTCGGAAACGAGGTCGGGCTGCTGACGACCCTCGACCGGCGGCTCGAGCTGCTCGCCGATGCGGGAATCGAAGAGGCCCTCGTGGTCGAGTTCACCTCCGAGCTCGCCCAGATGCAGCCGGAGGAGTTCGCCGAGGAGCTGCTACGACCGCTGGGCACGGAGGTGGTCGTGGCAGGGACGGACTTCCGCTTCGGGCACGGCCGGCGCGGGGATCTCGATGTGCTGGAGCAGCTGGGGTTCGGCGTCCGGCCGGTGGAGCTCGTGCCGGGCGTTTCGTCGACGGCGATCCGCGCGCTGCTGCGAGACGGCGGGGTCGAAAGTGCGGCGCGGCTGCTCGGCCGGCCCGCCGAGGTCGAAGGCACGGTCGTATCCGGCGACGCGCGCGGCGGGACGCTCGGCTACCCGACTGCGAATCTCGGCGTCGAGCCGGCGCTGCTCGTGCCCGCCTACGGCATCTATGCCGGCTGGGCCGAGTGGCACCGCGCCGCGATCTCGATCGGGACGAACCCGCACTACGGCGGTCATGAGCGCCGCGTGGAGGCGTTCCTGCTCGATTTCGAAGGCGACCTCTACGGCAAGCGGCTGATCGTCCAGCTCTGGCGCCGACTGCGAGACGAGCGTGCTTTCGCGAGCGAGGAGGAACTCGTCGCCCAGATCAGATGCGACGTCGAGGCCACGGAAGCCGCAGAACCGCCTGTCTGAGCAGTTCCAGGCCGCAAGTTTCCGCAAAGAGCGGAATCTAGGTTCACATGGGAGACGAAGAGAAGGCTCAGCGGAGACCCAAGCTGGAAGTGGTGACCACGGTTCGTTGCCTCGGTTGCGGCGCTGTCTACTCGAAGCCGGAGAGCGGGGGGACGGCGTCGGCGAACCCGGGTTGCCCGGACTGTGGCTACGTGGGCTGGCTGACGACCTCGTCGGCTACGGCACTCGCGCTGCGCCACCGCTTCGCCGAGGATCCCCGGCGGCGTCACTCGGCGTAACCAGGCTGACCCCACCGAAGAAGTGATGCTGGGCAGGCCAGACATGCGGCTCGAATCCGGCGTGCTCGAGTGCTGCAACGGCCTCGTCGGAAAACCCCGGCTCGAGCTGGACGCGACCGCCTGCGGGATGAAGCCGGGAGCGGCCGACTGCCGCTTCCGCAGACAGGCCCTCGTCCAGCACCCCGGCGGCGACCTGGACGAGCGCGCCTCCCAGCCGCGTCCCACCGGCGGCGCCGATTCCCAGCTCGACCGCGCCGTCGCGCAGGGCGAGGGTGGGGGCCATCATGCTCCTCATCCGCTCCCCGGGAGCCGCGCTTCGGCCGCCTGGGAGCAGGTCTGTCTCGCCCAGCATGCTGTTCAGGTGCAGGTCGAGCCCGGGGAGATAATCGCCCGAGCCGAGCCCGAGGCTGGTGGTCAAGACGCAGGCGTTTCCCTCGGCATCGGCGACGGTGATGTTGGTGGTGTGGCCGTTCCCGTCGAGATCGCCGGGGTCCAGCGCCTCGGCGAGTCGAACAACGCGCTCGGGCTCGGTCAGCCCGGCCAGACGCGGCAGGCCCTGCAGCGCTTCGGGCACCCCGGAGAGGTCGCCGCGGGTGTGAACGCGCAACTCCAGGTAGTCGACCTCGACCGGCTCGCTCCAGAGCGCGGTGTAAGTCGCGAGGTCGTCACGGGTGACCAGTCCGCCAAGCTCCTCCATCAGCGTCAACAGCGCGTCCGCGATCGAGCCGGTGTAGAACGAGCTCGGCCCTTCCTGGGCAACCAGCTCGACCGCACGAACCAGTCCGGGTTGCTGGAGCCGGTCGCCTGCGGCGAGGAGGTTGCCTCCGGGCGCATAGATTCGCGCCCCCTCGTTCATCGTCATCACGGGCGCGAGCATCGCCAGGCAGGAGGCGTGGGCCGGCGGCATTTCGACGCCGGAACGGGCAAGCCGCAGCGCGGGCTCAACGAGCCGCGGCCAGTCCAGCCGTCCGTAACGGCGCCAGAGCTCGTCGAGGCCGGCGGGCACGCCTGGGACGCCGCAGGAGGCGACGCCG
>Ga0307308_10000027_pt1 | contig 39021 bp, 38 predicted proteins | sample ER_DNA_195_FD_194501 | JGI IMG/M metagenome (GOLD analysis project Ga0307308, IMG submission 194501) | Bulk soil microbial communities from the East River watershed near Crested Butte, Colorado, United States - ER_DNA_195 | ecosystem: Environmental > Terrestrial > Soil > Floodplain | place...
GGGCGACCTCGTTGCGACCTGATCGCCGCCCGTTCTAGCCGCACGCTTTCAAAGGGACATTCCCGAGCGTTGGCCCACACGAAGGGTTCGGGTGCGCCTGTCGCCGGCTTCCACGCTCGCGGCAACCATCCTCCCCGGATGGCGGCCCCCAGGCCGAAAAGCTACTCCCCAGCGGAAGATCGGCGAGCCGCCGACGTGATCTCAAATCAGCAGCCCGCCTTCCCGTCTCGAACAGCGATTTAGCTACGTAAGTGCGCATCGGGGCAGTCCATGGCGACAGGCGAGTCGCGCGGGGTATGGCTGGCCAGTCACGCGTATCGGTCCCTACGGAACGTCGGCGCAGATAATGCGTCCGACCAACGCGGAATAACCCGAAACCGCGCGCGTCGTGTCGACTAACCAGCCGGTGCCGTCGACGGAGGGCAGGTTGGATGTGATGTAGGGCCCGTCCCCTGGCACGATTCCGCCGCCGGTGGCGCCGCCGCCACCGATCGCTCTCTTCCCGGCGGGACACGTCATGAAGATCGAGTTGTGGATGTCGTTCATCACGATGTTCGGCGGCGGGCTTACGACTTCGTAGCCTTGGATCCCCCGAGGCGGCAACTGGCCCGGCTTGAAGTCAGCCGCGAGCAGCGTGTGGTCTCTCACCTTCGACGAGATGACGGCATTCGCCTTGAGCTGCGGCGTGCCGACGCTATTCAACGGGAGCGCCAAGATCTTGGCGTAGCTCGTCCCACTAAGCCCGACGATCAGGGCGATGCAAGCTACGACCATCGCCGGCGACGGTCTGCGAACCCACGGAAACATAGCTCCCCTTTCCGCCGCAGTCCTCGCTGGTGTTAGGGGAACAATAATCGGACGGGGAGCTGTACGGACCGTCACCGCCGTCAGTCAGGTTCGCGAACTCCCCCGTCAGACCTATAACGGCCGTCAAACGGTCGCACCCCTCCTGGTCACGTACCAGGAGGTCGCGCAGGGTGGCGTTTGCGTAGACCTGTAACGCGGCGAGTGGTGCTGTTAATGGAGGCTGATCTGTCGGCACCGATCTCACCGGCCCACCGGCGAGGACAACTCCTTCTCTTCTCCGGACTGTCCGGCCACGGGTCCCCAAGCCGAATCAGGTATCGGCCCAAGGCAGTCCCGACCACGTTCGGGTAATCCAACAGCTGGACGTGAAACGACAGGCTCCTTTGTGCGCCACGACGAGAGGCCCTGCCTCCTCTCTCGTTGCCGGAACTCCTGAAGGGGGCCACCGGTCGGCGACCCAACGTATGGCTCGAGGTTCCCGTAGGCGCGCGCCACTGGCGCATCAGCGCGCAGTCGATGGCGCATCGGAAACGCCCCTTTTGCAGCGCAAAAGGTCAAATGCGCCATCGGAGCGCCCTTTGTGCGCCATCAACAGCTCCGCCGCCTTGGCGGGCTTGTGGCCCCCGCCCTCAGAGGGCCAAGCGGAGCGACAGTCGAGACCGCAGGGCGGCTCTCCCCAAATCCGTCCAGGCGGCCGCTCCGCCGCCCAAAGCGCCCGCACTCGCGCAGGCTTGCCGTAAGAGAAGACCGCGTTCTCCCCGATCCCCTGCGCTGGGTAGGACGCACAACGATGGTGCGCCTGTCCTAAAACTAGGTCAAGGCCTCTTTTCGGAAATTGCGACATTTACCATCGAGTCAGGCCCCACGACCCCTCGGTGCCTTGCTCGATTCGTCGCTGCTGTATCGAGAGACGGTGCTGAACGACGCGGACACACATGAGCCGAACGCAAATCGATGTATGACAATATCCAGGCGAAGAGCGGCAGAGATTCGGTATGCGCACTGCGGCAAAACGGCTTCATCCGAGCCGGTTCGACCCTGGTCGTGTGACTGTTCGCTGACGCTCTGAAATGCCGTCGGTGGTGTTACGGCGCCACCGACGGCATAAATAGGCTAATCCCAGACTCGCCACCGCTTGAATCCCTAAATACCGCGAACGAGCGCTAGGAATCCGCCGCCGAAGGTGGAATCCTGTGCGCGGCCCAGGGAAACGGAGGCTGCCCAACTACTCCCCAGTCGGGCGGCGACCGGTAATCGCGGCGCAGGCCGTAAGCGCCGCGCCCTGGGCCTCGCTCTTCACGATCTAATTACGATCTGGGGGGAGCGTGTCCGTCGGACAGCGCGCCCCCTCTTGGGCACCGCACGATGGTCTTCGCGGTGATGATCTTCGTCGCGGTCGTTTGCGCCGCGATCGCGGGCCCCACCTCATCGGACGCGTACCATTCGAGTAATGGGATGGATCCTCGCTGCTGTGTTCTTGCCGCTCGTCCTTGCCGTCGTTATGGCCGTACTCGTCGTCCGACTCACGGTCGCGACATTGAAGCTCTTCGTTGTCGTCGCGATCGCGTTCGTCGACGTCGTCGACGAAATCGTTGTGCCGCGGCGTCTGCCCTCCTGACCGCCGGACGATAGCTCCCCTGCCAGGTGCGCTTGCACGCCCTGCGACGGGGAATCCATGAATCTGGGACGCTGCGCATGCCACTCTGACGGTGCTGCGGCCGGTGATGAGACGGCCGGGCGATGCAATAAGGTCGCCGCGACTCCGAGCGCGGTAGTCGCAGGCGGGCGCACTGGTGACGCGCCCGCTGCTGTTCCGGCCCCGCTGCCCTAGGCGCTCCCCGAGACCCGGATTGGGGCAAACAGGGCCGCGGAAGTAAAGGTTGGCCGTGCTGACGCTATGCCTGCTGACCTCATAGCTAGCACGCTGTCGATGCAAAAGAAGGGGAGCGTAGACCCGTAGGCGTCTATGCTTGGGAGGCGTCTTGCTCGGGACTCTTCGGTAGAACGGGAGTAGAACGAACGACGAGTCCAGAGCGGTCAGAAATGCCGCCGTTGTCGATTTGCAGCGACTTCTCCGATGGAGCTAGCCGGGCTCGAACCGGCGACCTCCTGGGTGCGATAACGCCGCCTCATGATTTGCTCAGGCGGGTGGTGCTTGTTCAAGCGATTTGACGCGTGCTCAGTTCAACCAAGTCATCTCAGTTCGGTAGCACCATCGGTAGACCAAGATTTGGCGCGGCCTCGATGCCCTCGTCACACGACCGAGCGAGAATCTCATCGTCGCGCAAGCGCCGCGAGCCGGAGCGACGCTTCACATCTTCCGCGCGTACCGCTTGGTCAAGCCCTTAGACGTGCGCTCGCCGCAGCGTCATCGCGTGGCGCTCGTACGGCTTGTTCAGCCGGTCTGACGCGCTGTCAGGTTCCGTCGGGTTTCTCTCAGTTGGTAGCACGGTAAGTAGAACGCCCGCCGCAAGCTCCCGTTCCGGTCTCTCTTGACCCCGGCGAATTACTCGAGTGGGTGGCGTCGGCACGTCCCGACTAGAAGGAGGCAACGAGGCAGCCGGCTTCTCGTCTAACGGGGTGAACGAGCCGCTCCAACTTCCCTTCGCGGCAAAACTCGCGTCGGCCCAGAGCACCTCGCCGCCCGCGGGCTTATCCTCGCGCGCATGAAAGGGCGCGGCCTCGGACACCCTGCGGTGCTTCTCGGGCTGGCAGCCGTGCTCGCTGTCGTCGGGTTCCAGCTCTGGGTGACGCCGTCGAACCCGCCCGGCTACCACCGCGACGAGGCAGCGCTGTCCTACAACGCCTACTCGGTCGCGACGACTGCACGCGACGAGGACGGAGCGTTCATGCCGTTGTTCTTTCGTTCTTTCGGCGACTACAAGAGCCCGCTGTACCCCTACGTGCTTGCCGGGATCTTCAGGATCACCGGCCCGCACAAGATCGTGGCCAGGGCGTTCTCGGCGGTGCTCGGCGCGATCGCGGTGCTGCTGCTCGGTCTCCTGGCGAAGAGGCTGACCGGACGCACAGTCGTCGCAGTGGTCGTCGTCGTGCTCGCCGGGCTGACCCCGTGGCTGTTCGAGCTTGGACGCGTGGCGCTCGAGGTCTCGACGCAGCCACTCCTGATCACGGCCCTCTTGCTCGCGCTGCACCGGGCATGGCGGCGCGGCACCTGGACCGGCCGCGAGGGAGGACTCGTCGGGCTGCTGCTGGGCCTTCTGCTCTACTCGTACACGGGCAACCGGCTGCTCGCGCCGCTCCTCGCCGCTGCCCTCGCGGTCTTCGCCGGCGGCGGCCGCCGACGCTGGCTGCTCGCGGTGTGGGGAACGTTCGCCGCGTTCCTCGTCCCGCTCGGCGTCTACGCGATCCGGCATCCGGGCGCCGTGACGGCGCGATACGGCGTGACCACGATCGCCCACCAAGGTCATTCGCACGCGTGGGTCGTACTGCAGGCGATCGCCAACTGGTTCCACGACATCGACCCGTGGTTCTGGGCAAGGTCCGGCGACCCGGCTCCCTACGTGCACAATGGCGGCTACGGCTCCCTGTTCGGAGCGGTCGTCGTCCTGGCCCTCGCCGGCTTCGTGTTCGTCCTGTGGCGGAAACGCAACGACCTCTGGTGGCGCTATGTCATCGTCGCAACGCTGATTGCGCCGATCCCGGCGGCCCTCACCGTCGACCGGCACAACGCGATTCGCCTTGCCGCGCTCCCCGTCTTCTGCATCGTCCTCGCTGTGCCGCCGCTGGACGCCCTGCTCGTCTCGCCCAGATCCTCACGGCTGGCGGCCGTTGGTCTCGGTCTCGTCGCCGCCACCGTCGCCGTGCAATTCGTGCAGTTCTTGCACGCGTACCAAGTACGTGGCCCGGCACGCGTCGGCCTGTTCGATGCTGGCGTCGACCCGCTTCTGCAGCAGGCCTTCGCAACTGGCAAGACGATCTACATCGACTACGACGACCGTGGCGCACAGACTCAGGCTCACTGGCACGCGGTCGAAGACGGCGTGCCACGGGACCGCATCCAAGTCCTGCCGGACGGCGGCATCCCACCGAATGGGAGCGTCGTCTTCGGTCTCTTCCAGGCGTGTGACTACGTCTGCAACAAGTTCGCGACTTGGCAGAACTACTGGCTTGCGAGGGCGGTCGCCCCGCGACCCTGAACCCGGCGCCGGCAGATCGCCCGATTCCTTAACTGGGTCAACGGTACGGGATCCGGGTCAAGCGCATCTCGGGCCACAAGGGAAGCCGAGGACCACCGTTGGGACGTCGAGAGTCGTTCGGGCAGCACCTGGGGCGGCGGCGACGGGTGAGTGGGTAAGCGCAAGGCGTTCGGCTCGCCACCAGCGTGCGGAAGCACGCCCTAGCGGATGCAGGAAAGGGCGATAGCGCGACCGGGGTTGTCGAGCGGCGGCACCGCCGGAGGAGTCCCGTAGTTCTTCGGAAAGTGGCCCAGTACGCCCCAGTCGCTGTTGTTCCACGCGACGAGGTTCGCGGCGTCAATCGAGTTCCCGACTCCAGATGGCGGTCTGCGAGTGCGTGACGGAGCGAGCACGATGGTAGAACGGTGACTAGGACATGTGCCGGCCAAATAGCCGCACGACGTCTTTAGCAGGCGCTTTGTAAGTGGAGCTAGCCGGGCTCGAACCGGCGACCTCCTGGGTGCGATCTAGGAACTGCAAGCGTTCTGCAAGCATCGGCCTTCCTAAGGGTGCCGGCTCATGCCGGATCAGCACACCCCGTTGGAGCAGCTTTGGCTTCTAAAGCCGGGTGAACGGCACAACGCGGCACACGCTGACCACTTTGCACAGCTTTGCAAGCCGGAGGTCACCGGTTCGATCCCGGTACGCTCCACTTGCGAAGGCGCTGGAAACAGCGCCTTTTTCTATGGATTGCGTGAGGTACCGCCAGCGCGTGTGGTTCCGTTGGAAACGGTTTGGAAACGGTTCGCGGCTTTGAAGCGCTCAGGCGCTGAAATTGTTGTCCCCGCGCAAGCCAGTAGACAGCTTGAGCAGGCTCAATCTCAGTGGGTCACGGTGTCCCGGCGTGCGACGGGGATGGTTCGAACTGCGAACTCCTTGCGAACGTCGATCCCGCGCGCTACGGGCGGGCCGCATTGAGCTGGCTCGACCGATTTATTGACGAGCGATTCCCCCCCTCTAACGGAGGTCGCGCTTGCCGCGTCCGCGCTAGCCGAGCCATTGTCCCAAAAGGCCGTTCGCCCCAGCGGTTCGTCTAGATGACATCGCAGAGGAGCGCATACGGCCGGTTCGCCCGGGCGGTCGCCCGACTCGACGGGCGGGTAGGCGTTTGGGCGAGGCTCTCTCGTTCTACCTCCTGCTCGCGGAGCCCGGACCCGCCGCGCAGTTCTTGTCTTGATCCAGCCGAGACCGGCGGGCCGGTAGACGCCCCGAGCGTCGTTCGCGACGACACCCTCTAGCTCGTGTTCGCATCAGCCGCGTCGATTACGGAGGTACGAGTTTCGCTGGGGGGCGCACGACTGGCACACGCCCGGCGGTTGCGGCGACCACCGTCACCGTCTTCATGACGGTTTGCGTCCTTGCCGGAATCGTGGTTGTAGTTGTGACTGTGCTGCTCGTCGGTACCGTCGTCGTGGTTGTTGTGCCATCAATGGTCGTGACCGCCGTGGTTGTGCCCTCGATCGTCGTGACCTCCGTGGTCACGCTTGCCGGGATCGTTGTCACAGTCGGGACCGTTTTCGTAACGGCTGGGTGCGAACCCCCACGAGGCTGCGCTGGGCGACCGGCGAAAGCTCTGGTCTTAATGGTGACAAGTTGTGTGTATTCGGGAAACTCGACGACCATTTCCGCGCGGTACTTCCCCTCGAGCGGCGGATACTGAATCCAGATTTTGGCTGTCCGTTTGAAGGTGTTGGTCGGCGGCTTGAAGCTCGTGAGGAACTGGTGACTCCATTCTTTCCGCTCGTCGAACGGAAGGTGACTAAGGTCGCCTAGCAGGGTCCAGACGATCGCGGCGCTCTTGTTGCGGAGGCCCTCTACCGTGATCTCGACCTCGTACTCTCTCCCCTGCTGGTCAAGCTCGGCTGTGCTGTATCCAGCAGTGTCCTGTCCCGTCTCCGCCAGGAAGTCGCCGAACTGCCTCGGGAAGCTGTCGATGATCCTCATCGTTGCCTCCCGCTTCGGTGGCGGTTCCGACTGGAACTTAAGAACAAGGCCGACGATGCCGCCAATGAGCACGACGACTGCTCCGAGCGCGACAGCGATCCTCTCAATGCTGTCGAAGTAAGAGAGAAACCCTCCGCGCGACCGGTCCGACTTTGGTCCCGGAGAGACCTCGACGTTCTGTAGTCGCTCGGCCTCCGCCGCCTGTTGCTCGCGGGACGAACGGCGCCTTGTGCGTTCATATCGCCCGCGCCGTTTGCGTTGATCGCTCAACCCGACCTCACCCCCAGGCTTCCGTGGAGCGTACTCCCGAAGCCGAGGAGACTTCAAGCTCGCTTGCTGTGACAACCTCGGAGTCGCGCGCGAGAAGCTGAAGGAGAGACGCGCCGGCGCGCTATCGCACGGTCGAACCGGCGTCTTACTGGCGCTTCGAACTCGAGCGGGGTCCGCGATCAGCCGTCGCGACTATTCGCGGGCGGCCCGATCTCCTGCCACGACTCCCACTGCGCCGGCGACCCCGGCAAGCCCGGTAACGGCCGACCCGGCACAACGTTTGACTGCGCATTTCCGTCCCCAGGGTCGACGCCGCGCTCCCTCCACGGCGAAGGCTGCCGCCAGATCCGCGCCAGGGGCGTGGAGAGTTTCCCGAGGACTCTCCCTCAGAGCCCTTGCCACAGTCGCAACGCGGCGACGGGGGGACAATCGCTCACGTTACAGAGGCCGCAGACCCGCCCCCCGATTTTTACCCAGAGGGGACACGGACACAAAGCCGTTAGGTGCAACGAGGCCGGCGCGGGGGCTCAAGCGCTCGGCGCCGAGATGTTCGTCCCCCGCCCCCGGCCTAGCGTATTGCGGAATCCAGGATCGACTGGGACGCCTTGGGGCCAGAGCCGAAAAGCGTCCCAGTCTTGGGGAGCCAAAATGGGTAGCCCTGTTGCGACAGGCGGCCACCCAGCGGCTCTCCCTAAGCGTTCTCCGTTTGTCCGTTCGGATCACCAGGCAAAGGGTCGGATCGACCCAGCAATTAGTCCTGGCGGCACTCGTTGGGGCTCAAGCGCTCTGCGCCGAGATGTTCGTCCCCCGCGCCGGCCCTAGGATGGATCGGCGGGAGGCATCAGGAAAGCGCTGTGAGCAAGAGCCAGACGACGACCCAGAGGACAGTGAGGGCCAGAAGCCCGATGACGATGCGGCGGATGGCCATACCTCATTGTGTAACTAAGACCAACGCCTTGCAATCGCCGCCGAGGCAAAACGACTACGTTGTACCCGTGCCAAGCGATACCGAAGCAGCCTTCCTCTTCGCCGACATCGCAGGCTTTACGGCGCTGACGGAGGCGCATGGAGACGAGCAGGCCGTGCAGCTCGTAGAGGAGTTCGCCAAGGCGGTTCAGGTGGAGCTTCCGCGTGTCGACGGCGAACACATAAAGACGGTCGGCGACGCGCTCATGCTCCGGGTACCCGATCCTGGCGATGCAGTGCGTCTAGCCTTGTGGATCACGCGCAACGCGATGGGCGGCCACCAGGCGCCGTCGGTTCGCGTCGGCGGCAACTACGGAGCTGCTCTCGAACGCGGCGGCGATTACTTCGGGGCGACGATCAACGTCGCAGCGCGGGTGTCGGCGCTCGCCGGCGGCGGCGAGGTGCTCGTCACCGGCCGCACTGCGGCGCTCGCCCCTGACCTCGACGGTGTGCTCTACGAGTCTCGCGGGCGGCAAGTCCTACGCAACGTTGCCGAGCCTGTCGAGATTTTCGCTGTCGTTCGCGTGGACGAGAACGCCGAGCAGTTGGCGGTCGACCCCGTCTGCCAGATGGTGGTCGATCCAGATCACGCGGTTGGTCGCTTGCTCGTGGACGAGAAGGCCCACTACTTCTGTTCGCTCACTTGCGCAGCTGCATTCGCCCAGCACCCGGAGCGGTACGTGCAGTAACTGGCAGGCCGGGAAACCGTGAGCGCTCCTGAGGAATCAGTTGGCGCAACTAGCCCACGCAAAGTCTGGTTCGACGACGCTGACCGGAATCGGCAATCCCGCCTCACATCGTCAGAGGGGGCAGAAGCTTCGTAGAATCGCCAAGCCGTCGCCCCAGCGGCATCGGCAAGATGACCAGCCAGGGCTCAGCACACGGGCGCTTCCAGCGGGCGATCCATCGCCGCAACGTTGAGAATGCGGACATGGCCGCGCGGGAGATGGGCGGTCTGTCACTCGCTGACGCGCTCTCCCTCTGCGAGCTACTCGCGAACGCCGACCCGGCCCGCTACGAACGAGCCGCGTTGCGCTGGCTCGAGCCGGTTCATTGACGAGCGGTTGCCGCCACTCACCGAGCTCGCGCTCGCCGCGTCAGCGCTCGTCGAGCTTCGCTATGGCAACCGCAACGTCGGGATTGAGGCGCTGAAAGGCCTGCTCCGTCACGGATAGCCGCACATCGGCTTACCGCAGGGATCGCTGCCCCGAGCGGGAGCCTCGTGGGCGAGGGTTCCCGCTCGGGGGTTGTCCGCGTCTACCGAGGCGTGAAGAAGCCGGTGACGGTGCCTTCAATCGTTGCCGTCCCCTCAGGTCCGGAGAAGAGGGTCTGAAGCGGAATCGTGCAGGTCGTTGTTGGTGTGATCGGCCCGGCCTTCGACGATGTGTCTGTTTCGGCCATTGGGCTACCGCCGGTCGGCGTGAATGTGAACGTGGTGTTAAACGCCGTCGGGATGAACACCGACGTGCTGCCGACGACGTGCGCCGGCGTGAACTCTCCGTTCCCGTTCACGACGACCATCAGCGGCTGGCCGTTGCAGATGGCGTCGATCTGGGTCGAGTTCTTCGCGTTGGCTGGGTCCGCCGCTGCCACCGGAACCGTGACGGCCGCAGCCAACGCCAAGCCGGCAGCTGCCGTGAGTAGGCGTCGTTTCATTGCTCCCCTCCGCAGTGATTGGTTGGTGCCGCTTATCCGGACTGGAGCCTCTTTACCCCGACGGCCCAATGCTCAATCCGCACTGTGCATACTGCGCATCGAACCGTGTACGACCGGCGGCTAGCCCCGGGCTTCTGGAACGGCGCACCCGGTACCACTGTGGTCCGCCGCACAAATGGTGCGGGCGGGGAGAGTTCTCTGACGACTCTCCCTCCGTCGTCCTTTGCCACAGTCGCAACGCGGCGACGGGGGAGCGATCGCTCACGCTGCAGAGGCCGCAGGCTCAATCTCAGTGGGTCACGGTGTCCCGGCATGCGACGGGGATGGTTCGAACGGAACCCAAGCGCCGCTTCGTTCGCGTCGACGGTCGGCGACAGTGTGGGCAACGCTCGGCGTCACGGCGCATCCGCTCCTTGCAATGCGGACACTCACGGTACATCGCCTCTGGCGGCGACACGGCCAAGGGAGCGGGGGCGTGCTTGAGGGGGGCCTTCCCGCGTTTGACGAGGTGATGGGAAGACGGGTGACGCCGCTGGAAAACGGAAGAACAAGCGCGCCGATGATCTCGCCGCTACTCTCGGCGGCCCATGCTACGCCCCCTCCTCGGGTTTTTACTGGTATCCCTGGTCGTCGCTTCAGGTGCGAGCGCCAGGCCGAAGCCGCAGCCCAAGCCGAAGCCGCCGTCTGATCCGGTTGCGTGGACGAGCTACGGCTATGACAACCAACTCCGGAACGCGGTGCCCTCGACCCTTCTGACGCTTCGAAGCGTCACGCGCTTGGCTCCGGCCTGGAAGACCGGACTCGACGGCCCTGTCTACGCCTCGCCCCTCTCCGCTCGAGTCGAGGGTCACCAGGTGACGTACGTCGCGACTGAAGCCGGGTCCATGTACGCCCTATCCGTTACGACCGGCGAGGTGCTGTGGCAGCGCAGCCTCGGGACCACCACCACGGAGCTCTGCAGCACCTGGGGTATCACCTCCACCGGCGCAATCGACCTCGCACGTGGACTCATTTATGTCATCGGCGCTACCGGACGGTTGCACGCACTCTCGCTCGCGACCGGCGAAGAGGCGGCCGGCTATCCGCGGCAAGTTGTGTCACGCCCCGACATCGAATACGTGTGGGGAGGTCTGCGCATCGCCGCTGACCGGTTATACGTACCGATCGCCTCGTACTGCGACGTCGGCGGCGCAGACGGATTTCCGGAGGGCGGCCTGCTGGCGATTCCGCTCGATGGGGTGGAGGCGACAACGACGTGGGATCCGGTGCCCGGTCCGGACAACCTCGGCGGGATCTGGGGTTGGGGCGGCGTCTCGATCGATCCTACGAGCGGCGTCGTCTACACGGCAGTCGGCAACTCACATGCCTGGTCGGACGAGTGTTCCTGCTTCGTTGACAACGCGGGCTACGGGGACAGAATCGTCGCGTTGAGCCCTGACCTCACGAGCGTGCTCGACTCCTCCAATCTGCCCATCATTCCTCCGATCGGGGACTCCGATTTCGGTGCCGCCGCCTTGCTCTTCCAACCGGCAGCCTGCCCGCCGCTGGCCGCCGCGAACAACAAAGATGGGACGCTCTATATCCTCGACCGCGAGCACCTGTCACAGGGGTCACTCGTCTTCATCCCGCTCGGCGACGGGGTGGCGCCTTTCGTCGGCGAGCCAGCCTGGTCGGCTTCGAAGCAGATGATCTACTCCGCGCAGTCCGTCCTCTACAGCGACGACGGGAAGCGGCTTGGCAACGGGGTACGTGCTTTCCACGTCGACCCTGGCTGCGGCTTCCGGCCGATCTGGTCGAAGGCGCTCGGCGACGGGAACCAGGCGAAGCCGCTTGTCGTCGGGAACGTCCTGTTCGCCACCGGCGGCAAGCCGGGCGGGTTCTACGCACTCGCCGCGGCCAACGGCGTCAGCCTCTGGTCCTACGCGACGACCGGTAGCACCGTCGCCGCGATGATCACGGTTGCTGGAACCGTGCTAGGAGCCGACACCGAGGGAACCGTGTACGCCTTTCGTCCCACTGGCTCGTTGAAGCCACCTGGACCGGCGTGCTCGATGTACGGGGCTAACAGGGCCCCGTCTCGTCCGCGAGCGCAATGCCTGTCACGAGAACGCCGCCCGAGCGCGCGTAGCTGACAAAGCTCAGCTCGCTTCGCGGATCCCCGTAGATCGGTGAGTAACGGGGAGCGTGGATCTGGACGTCGGCGAATCCGCGCGCGGGCACGCAGAGCGAGATCTGTTTACTGGTCGGTTGCTCGCCGGCCTCGGCCGCCCAGTTGCTGGTATTCGAGACGATGCGAAACGGCCGCGGCGGTACGTCATTTGGGCCGCGCACGGAAATCGTCAGGAACCTCATCTTCGGCTCCGTCTGCCCCTGAGCTGCGAAGACTCTGATCCTGGCCACGACCTTCGGAACGGTCCAGCCGTCGCGGTAGAGATCGAACGCCAGCCACTCGGCGCGCCACGGGTTGTCGGCGGCGATCAACGCGACCCCGCGGTCCTCGCCCAGTTCAGTGCCGGCTAGCCGAAATCTCGTCTCCGCGATTCCCTGGACGGCGTAGGGACTGGGTGAGACATTCCCCCTGCCCGTCGTGCTGTCGAAGGTCAGTTCCGTCGTCGGAAACGTCTCCGGCGTTCCGGTGAATGCCCCCTCGTAAACGGCAGCACGCTGCACGGAGGCGTTCCAGAACTCGACGTTCCACCAGTACGCGACGTTTTCCCAATAGTTGCCGTAGAGGATCGGGTACGGGACCATCGTCACCTTCGTCCCGGGTCCGACCGTTCGGTCGATCCAGTCGAAGACGACACCCTGCTCAAGCGTGATCGGTCGCCCACTCGTGCCGTCGACGCTCAAGAGCCTGTTGAAGGCGAGGGCAGTCTCGGCGAAGATCAGGACGCCGCCGAGAAGGACGACCACGAAGACGAACTGCGTTCGGCGAAGAAATGCCGCGCCGAGCAGAAAGAGCAGGATAAGGACGAACAGTGCGAGGCCGAGGAAGGCACGCGCGCCGTTCACGGAGCCGCCCGCGTCGAGCAGCGCGCCGTTGAGAACCGCGACCGGCGAGTCGACGTTGAACTTCTCGTAACGCACCACCGGCACGAATGAGAAGGCGAGAGCGAGAAGCCCGGCCGAGACCAGGAGCGACCCTCGCGGGCGGAGCTCGGCCCGCAGCGCCGCCGCGAAAGAGATCAAGACGAGCGGCACGACGTAGAACAGATAGCGGTCGTGCAGCCTACCCTGGCCGAAGCGCAAGTCGTACGACGTCACTTCGATGAGAAGCACCGCGAACGTGACGATCGCAATCACTGCAAAGGCGTGTTCCTCACGCGCCCGCGGCCGGACGAAAGTCGCGAAGAGCCAGGCGACGCCGAGCACGAACGGCAGGATCCCGAGGCCAAGGCCGAGCGGTGCGAGGTGCTCCAGAAGCGAGCGGCCCATGCCACTCGGAAGAACGTTCCCCTCGGCCGTCACCGAGTACGTCCCCAAAGCGCTCGAGAGTCGGCCGACGGCAAGCAGGACAACTACGGCGACCACCAGCACCGCGAACGCCACCGCAAGAGGCCGATGCGCCTCCACGAGCTTCCGCCCGGCGACTCGGACTCGAGACAGCCGGGACCGCGACTGCGTGTACGCCAGTTCATGGAGAAAGAACGCAATGGGAACAACGATGAATAGGACGAGGAACTGCGTTCGCGCCAACGTCGCCACCGCGAGCGCGACGACCATCACGACGTCGTTCTGTGGCCGCGGCGAGACAGCGGCGCGGTACACGGCGAGCACCGCCCAAGCGAACGCCGGGTACGCCACCACCTCGGTCATGAGCATTGACGACAGCGGGATCCAGGGAATGCAGACGCACAACGACGCCACGATGTACGACAAACGCTTGCTCCCGGTGACCGCGTGCGCGAGCAGAAACGTCGGCAGGCACGCAGAGCTCATGACGAACGCATTCAGAACATGGGCGTCATGCAGCGCCGGTGGAACCAGCCGGTCGTGAAAGAGCGGCGCCAGTAACAGCGGATACAGCTGATTGACGTTCCCGATCAGCTCGCCGTGGATATGCGGAAGCGGTGAACCGAGGTTCGCGATGCTGATAGCCAGCCGCTCGTAGAGCAGCTCGTCGGTCATCACGTACCAATCGGCAACCTGGCTCGTGAGAGCAGCAAGACAGCTGGCGAGTGCGAGCCAGAGCGCGACCAACGGCAGCTCGATTCGCTGTGTCACCGCAAGCAGAGACGCCACGGCTATACCGTTGCGTGATCGAACCCTGCGTGTGGCTGGCAGCAGCCCCAGTCTCCTCCTTGCCCGGCAACCTACCGGTCAAAAGCTCGACCTTCCGGCAGGCGCGCAGCGCGGTCGAGCGTACTTGGTGGTGACGCGCCGGATTACCCGCCCTGAATGGCCGAGGCCAGAAGAACGGCGAAGTCTCCTGCGTCGTCCGTCCACCAGCGCTGCACGGCGAGGCCGGCCGCCTCGAGCTCGCCGGTCAGCCGCCGCTGGTGGAACTTCGCACTGATCTCGGTGCGCATGAGCTCGCCTGCGTCGAACCCGACCTCGAGCTCGAGCGCATCGAGCCGCACGGTCTGCTCGCGTAGCGATCGCACGAACATCTCCATCCATTCTGCCTCCGCGTTCCAGTGCGCGACGTGCTCGAACGCCGAGACGTCGAAGTGGCCGTCGAGCTTGTGGTTCAGGACCCGGAGCACGTTGAGATTGAACTCGCGGGTCACGCCTGACGCGTCGTCGTACGCTGCGACAAGCCGCGCGGGGCTCTTGACGAGATCGACGCCGAGCAGGAAGGTGTCGCCGTCGCCGAGCGTCGCGGCGACGGCGGAGAGGAACAGACTCCGCCGTGTCGGCGGTAGGTTCCCGATCGTGCTGCCAAGGAACGCGAGCAACCGTCGCCCGTTCCTCGGCAGCAGCGGAAGGTGGTGCTCGAAGTCGCCGACCACTGCCTGGACATCGAGGGCGGGGTACTCGCGCGCGAGCCTTTGTGCGCTTGCTCGCAGTGTCTCCTCGCTCACGTCGAACGGTACGAACCGTCGCGGTGCAACAACGTCGAGCAGAAGCCGCGTCTTGTCAGACGTTCCGGAGCCGAGCTCGATCAGCGTGGCGGCGTCCGTCAGCGCGGCGATCTCGCCGGCGTGGCGCTCGAGGATCGAGCGCTCTGCGCGCGTCAAGTAGTACTCGGGGAGCTGGGTGATCGCGTCGAAGAGCTCCGAACCGCGCTGGTCGTAGAACCATTTCGGCTGGAGCTCCTTCGGCGTCGAAGTCAGTCCGAGCCGCACCTCCTCGCGCAATTCCGAGTCGCGATCTTGCGCCGAGAAGAGCACGGCGATCTCTGCGGTTGGGTTACGCGTCGCGCTCATGCGTCGGCCGCCAGCCGGACGCCGCTGAAGAGCTGCCGCCGTTGCGGGTAGTCCCAATTCCGGAACGTGATGCGTGCGACCAGCGGGTCGGTCGCCCACGAGCCGCCACGCAACACGCGGTGCTCGTTGCCGAAGAAGACCTCGGAATACTCGGCGTACGGAAACGCCGTAAACCCCGGGTAACCCGCGAAGGTGGACGATGTCCATTCCCACACGTCGCCGAGCATGCACTCGCACCCGACCCCGCTGGCCGCGCGCCGGGCGACCGGCAGCGGTCCGAACGAGTCGCGCCCGAGATTCGCGCCGCCGTCGGAATCCGCACTCTGCGCGGCCCTTTCCCACTCTGCCTCCGTCGGCAGCCGCTTGCCGGCCCACGCCGCGACCGCTTCGGCCTCGAAAAACGAGATGTGCTGGACCGGTTCGGCCGGCGGCACCGGCTCCCGCCGCCCGAAGCGCCGTCGGTCCCAGCCTCCGCGACCCCGCTGCCAATAAAGCGGCGCTTGCACACGCTCCTTCTGAAGCCATTCCCAGCCGTCGCCGCTCCAGTACCGCCGTTTGCGATAGCCGCCATCCTCGAGAAACTCCGCGAAGCGCTCGTTCGTTACCGGGTGACGCTCGATCCGGAATGCCGGCAGCTCGACGACGTGCGCCGGCTGCTCGTTGTCGTAGGCCCAAGGCTCCGTGTTTGTGCCGAGCGTGAGTGGGCCGGCCGGAACGAGTACTTCGTCGGGCCGGGGTGGCGCTTGCGGCTTCTCGTGGGGCGGGGTTGCGTACGCAACACCGGAGAGCTGCAGCGTCTGCAACATCGTCTCCTGGTGCTGCAGCTCGTGCTGCAAGACGAGGCCGTACACATACGCGCCGCGCACGAGCGGATCGGACTCCTCGAGCTGCGCGTCCTCGAGAACTCTCAGCGCGTGACGTCGAACGCTCTCGAGGTAGGCGCGGGCCTCCGGCGGTGTAAGAGTCGGTAGCCTCGAGCGTTGTCCGCGTGAGTGCTGGAACGCGTCGTACAGATCGTCAAGGCGCTCGAGTGACAGGTCATTGTCAGCGAGGCGCCGAATCAGCCAAAGCTCCTCGAACCAGCCGATGTGGGCGAGGTCCCAGACGAGCGGCGACATGATCGGTGAGACCTGCGCGACCAACTGTTGGTCGGCGACGGGCTCGAGAAGACGCAGCGTGGTCTCACGTGCACGCTTTAGCGCCGCCGCGAGCTCCTGCTTCGTGGGCGCCCGCTCGCGTACACCGGTTGTCATGTCAGAACGCGAGCGGCGAAGGCGGGATCCGCGTCGTGCCGCGAATGCCGTGGAGGACGAATGCGACCTCGTCGACGTAGCACCAGCTCCAGTCCTCGCCGGGCTCTATTGAGCGGATGATCGGGTGGGACGTTGCGTGATGGTGCGCGGTCGCGTGGCGGTTGGGCGAGCTATCGCAGCAGCCGACGTGGCCGCAGGTGAGGCAGACCCGGAGGTGCAGCCACTTGCTGCCCTCGCGTAGGCAGTCTTCGCAACCGTCGACGGATGCAGGGAGCTCGTGCAGCGTGACTTCGTCGAGGTGGATGCAGAGCTCGCTCATCCGACTCGAGCTGCCGGGCGCGCGAGGTGCTGGTGGACGAACTGCACGGCCATAGATCCTTCGCCCACGGCTGCGGCGCAGCGTTTGCTGGAGCCGGACCGGACATCTCCGGCGGCGAAGATGCCGGGGACGCTTGTTTCGAGCAGGTTGTCGGCGCCGGCGGCGTCGCCGGTGAGGATGAAGCCGTCGGCATCGCGCGCGACCGCGTCCTCCAACCATTCCGTGCACGGCTGTGCGCCGAGGAAGAGAAAGAGGGCCGAGAACGGCAGTTGCTCGCCGCTCCTCAGCGTGACAGCCTCGAGTTGTCCGTTCGCCCCGTGGAGGGCGGCGATCTCACTGCGGTCGCGGACGGCGACGCCGTAACGGTCCAGCTCGTGGATGAGGTAGTCGGACATTGTTTCGGCCAAGTCGGCCCGGCGGTGCAGCAGCGTCACGAGCGCTCCGCCGCGGGCGAGCCAGACGGCCGCCTGGCCGGCGGAGTTTCCGCCGCCGACGACGGCGACACGCGAGGCGCCGCACAGCTGCGCCTCGGGCGGGCCGGCCGCGTAGAACACGCTCAGGCCCTCGTAGTCCGCGAGTTCGTCGAGGGGAAGCCGCCTGTAGGCAGCGCCGGTGGCAAGCACGACGGCGCGTGCGGCGATCTCGCGGTCCTCTTCGAGCCGTACGAGGTGTCGTTCGTTGCCGGGTTCGAGCCCGATGGCGCGATAGGGCGTCGCGGGTCGTGCGCCGAACTTTCGCGCCTGGCTGACGGCGCGGCTCGTGAGCTCCGTGCCACTGATGCCCGCGGGGAAGCCGAGATAGTTCTCGATCCGCCTCGACGATCCCGCCTGGCCGCCCAACGCGGTGCTCTCGACGATCAGCGTGTCGAGCCCTTCAGAGGCGCCGTAGACCGCGGCAGTGAGGCCGGCGGGACCGGCGCCCACGACTAGCAGATCGACTTCCTCGCGCTGCGCCAGCTCGCGGCCGACCCCAAGCGTGCGTAGCACCTCGCCTCGCGATGGGTGTTGCAGCTCGGTGCCACCAGGGAGCCGAACGAGCGGCGGCTCCGCTCCGCCCAGGGGAGGGGCGTCCTGCCAACTAAATGGAAGCCGGTTGGCACGGACGAAGTCCAGCATCTGCATCGTCGCCTCGGATGAGCGAGGTCCGACGATCTCGAGACCGATCCCTTGAACGCGCTGGAGTGCCTCACGCCGAGCGATGAAGGTCGAGAGGACGAGGTCGCTGAGCGGACCATCCTCGAATAGCAGTGCGCGCAACGCGTCGCGGTCGACCGCGATGTAGCGCAGCGGTTTGGTCACGACTGCGCTCACGAACACCGTCTGCCCGGACAGAAGGTTCAGCTCGCCGAGAAAGCTCGAGGCACCATGGCGAACGATTTCGTTTCCGGCCGAGTCGAGGATTGCCACCTCGCCCTCACGGATCGCGATGAACGGATAGATGGGATCTCCGACCCGGTACAGCACGTCGCCCACGCTCGCGGTCAGCTCTTCGCCCAGAGCGGCGAGTGCCGACAGCTGCGAGGCGGACAGCGAAGGGATCGCGGGAACTGCCATTCGCCGAGCGTAGCCCCCGAGCCCTTCACTGCGCCACCCAGACCGGACCCGCGCATGAACCTCCGCTAATGATCAGGAACCCGCCAGCCGAGCTAGCTCATCCTCCGGTAGCGCCAGACCGAGAGCGGCACGAAGAGCGCCACGATTCCTACGATCCAGCCGAGCGGCCCAGCGAGTCCGGTACGCCCCCGGTGAGCGCGAGCGTGCGCGCCGCGTCGGCGGGTATCCCGGGGGAAGCGCGAGAGTCGGTGACGCTACGAACCGGCTGGCATCCGTGCTAGGCGTCTAGCAGCGCGCCGTGGAAGCAACGAGACGAATTGGTCCCTGTTGAATGTTCGACGTGAAGTCAATTTCGAAGGGGTACGTACTACCGGTTGAGACCTGCGTTCGGTTGTCAAATCCGGTGTCGGCAATCCGACCGGCCTCGTCGTACATGGTTCCGTCGAGCTGGAGGTATTTCAGCACCTTGCAGCCCAGCCCGCCCGTGTACGTGATCTGTCCGATGACCTTACCTCCGACGAGAGAGTCATCCCACTGGGCGCCTTCCACGACCACCTCGCCGCTGAATGCCCCCGGGTCGAAACTGATCCCATGACCGGTCGGCGGACGAGTGACGACGCGGGTGCTCGTCTGCACGACGACCCGAGTCTCAGTAGTGGTAAGGACGTTCGCTCGAGTCACGACCTTCGTTGGTCCCGCCACCAGGCCGATGGCGACGCCGAGAGGCAAGAGAGCCGCAATTGCCAACAACTTCATCGATTTGCCGCGACGGTTCCGGAAGGGGCCCGTCCTAGCTCAGCGTGAGGATGATCACGCCGGTCGCGAACGCAACCCCACCGGCGAGGATCATCGCGGATCGCCGACGAGCGAGCAGGTCGGCAGTCCGCGGTCCCGGAGTCGCCGCCTCGGGGATCATCGCGAGACCGAAAAGAAGCACCGCGAGCCCCAGCGCGACTGTCCCCAACGGGCTCTTGGCGATTTCCGTGAGAAGCTTCTGTGGCGTCAGCCCGGTGACATCGACGCCCAGAACATGATGCGATACAGGCGACGAGGACGACTCGGCGGCTGCCGACCTTCCTTCGACTCCGCCCAGGTCGAAACCAAGTGAGGACGAGAACGATGTAGTAGCGCCGCAGACGTTGCGCTTCTTCGCCGCCGCGACAACTGACGGGGAGCTGACGACGGAGTCGAAGATCGCGATGGTGACGCGGAGCAACCTGCCGCGTTTGGCGCGCAGCCCGATCTGATACGTCCCGCCTGGCAGCGGCTTCCCGTGAACGCGACCGTTGAAGCGGAAGCGGTTGATGCCGACGTGGCCGCGCACTGTGAAATGGCCAACGACTCGACAGAGCGGGAAGACTTCGACCACGGTGAACCGAACCCGCCCCGCGTGGCGAAGGCGGAACACGAGAATCGAAAAGCGCCGCGCTTTCGGGCCGTGCAAGACGAGGAAGGGTCGGGAGCTGCGAAGGTGCGTAACCGCTGGGGGCGGGGCACCACTCGAGCCACCCGACGAGGCAGTGAACATACTGGCAGCTACCGACCCCGGCGCGGCCGAACCGTTCCCGCCAGACGTTCCGTTCTGCAGTGACGGGATCGTTCCAACCCGTGCCGCCGATGTGGCCGAGTTCGCCGCTTTGGTCAGGCTGGTCGGGGCCGTCCTCGGGACGACAGTCGTAATCGTCGGCGTGGTCGTGACCTTCGGCAGCGTCGTCGTGACCCTCGGCAGCGTCGTCGTGACCTTCGGCAGCGTCGTCGTGACCTTCGGCAGCGTCGTCGTGACCTTCGGCAGCGTCGTCGTGACCTTCGGCAGCGTCGTCGTGATCGGCAGCGTCGTCGTGACCTTCGGCAGCGTCGTCGTGATCTTCGGGAGCGTCGTGCTGACCGGAAGCGTGGTCGTGATCGTAGGCAGCGCCGTTGTGATCGCTAGAGCCGGCGCTGAAGACGGTCGAGCGACCGCCGTACTAGCCACAAAGCCCAGGAAGAGAAGAACGGTGAAAGGTGCCGCAACCCTCACGGCTCCCTAGTACCCCGATCGGCCACTTCGTAATCCCGCCCTTACGATTCCCATCGCCCCAAGGACGGGGCGTACGTCTCGCGGCAGACTGTGGCGGCTAGCCGACCTTCGCGAGAAGGTCATCACAGGCCTGCTTGCAGCGGCGACAGACCGCGGCGCAAACACGACAGTGCTCGTGGTGAGCAGCGTGGAGCTCGCACTCCTCGGCGCAGACGAGGCAAGCCACCGCACAGGCTTCGACCATCGCGGCGATGAGGCGGAAATCCGGCGTGGTCTGCCGCGTCACGATCCGGCCGGTGGCATCGCATGCGTCGGCGCAGTCTAGGTTCAGCCGAATGCAGCGGACCAGCTCCGGCAGATCGCTCTCCGCGAGGCAGGCGTCTGCGCAGGCGGTACAGCTGGCGGCACAGTCGACACACTCGTCGATACACCGGAGGAGAGCGTCGCGATCGAGGCTGCTTGGATGTGGATGCAAGCTGATGATCTCTCGAAAAGTCATGGTCTCCTCTCCGTCGGAGCGGCTAGCGACAGCGCCACCGAAGGGAGGGTACTGTGTCGGCGCCCGTGAGTTGGCCAGCTTTTATCGACAGCGCCCCGGAAACGGGGCACGGGGTTCAGGTCTACGACGAGCTCGATGAGCTGTCGCGATCACTCGCGCGCTACGTCGATGCTGGTTTGCGCACCGGCGCGCCGGCGATCGTGATCGCTACACACGACCATTGGGAGCGCTTCACGCGTGACCTGAAAGCTCGCGAATGGGACCCGGGGAGCCTTGAGGAACAAGGCCTGCTTACCTACATGGACGCTGAAGAGACGCTCGCCGCGGTCATGGACCTCGAGTTGCCGTCGTCGGAGCGGTTCGCGGATGTCGTCGGTCGCGTCGTCGACGGAGTCGCCACCCGCTTCCCCGACCGGACTATCCGCGGGTTCGGGGAAATGGTCGATCTGCTCTGGCAGCGAGGTCGCGAGGACGCCGCGATCGCACTCGAAGGGCTTTGGAATGAACTGCAACTGAGGCGCCGCTTTGCACTCCTCTGCGGCTACCACCTCGACATTTTCGACATTCGGGTTCAAGCTGAAGCGCTGCCCCGTGTCTTCCGCGCCCATACGCATGCGCAGCCGGTCGAGGACAACTCCCGATTGGCAGCGGCGCTCGACCAAGCACTAGCCGAGATCGTTGGCCCGGCCGAAGCAGCGCGGATTTACCTTGACGTAGCCGAACGGGTGCCGCGCGGCTCTCTCCCCCGTGCCCAAGCCGTGCTCGGCTGGCTAAGCACAAGCGGCAACCTGAATGCTGCCAGAGTCCTCGAGCGCACTCGAATGCACTACCTGCGCATGCGCCGCGCGTCCACCTTGGCGTTTGCACCGTAACGCCCTGTAGGCCGTCCTACGTCATTTCTTTCGTTTCGCAGCGTTGAATGTGACAGCGGCGCGGATGAGCTCTTTGAACGCCGCTTCGTCAATCGCGTCGTCTTCGCGAATGTCGATGGCCCGACGGGTATTTCCGCCGAGGCTCGAATTGAAGAGCTGAGCGGGGTCCTTCAGCGACGCGCCCTGAAAGAAGGTCAGCTTGACGACCTGTTTGTACGATTCGCCCGTACAGATGCCCCCGTCGTGGGACCAGACGGCGGTCCCCGGGGAAGACTCCTTCACCCACTTCCATTCCTCGACGACCTCGGGGTCCGCCTCGTGGATGAGCTCGCGCATCCGTTTCAGCACCGAACCTCGCCAATCGTCGAGCTCGCGAATGCGCTGGTCGATCATCTGGGAGGCGGAGTTTTCCATCGCGGTCATGCTAGCCGCGGCCCGATCAGCCGTACGCACAGCCGGTAGAGCCGCATCGGATCACGGCCGGTGGGTCTTCCTCGTCGAGGACCTTGAGCAGCTCGGTTCTTCCGTCGGTCGCGAGGGCCTGCCTCGTGTCTTCGGGGAGATGTAGAGGATCGCTCGACCAAGCTGCCCCGCTGATCTCGATCACCACACGCGCAGTCTGGTCACCGCGTGTGATCTCCCACAACCAGCCACGGGCGTCAACGCCCGCGCACGCATGCCTGCCGAGGTTGGCGCTGATCTCCCAGCGGTCTACGTGCGTCGGTAGACACCTGCTGTTCGCGTTAGCAGCCCCTCGTCGACCAGGCAGCGGCGGAGCGATGCGTAGTCCTCGTGGAATTGGCCGAGCCGATCGTTGACCTCCGGCTCGGCATAGTCGATCCCCTCGTCGAATCTGGCGGCGAGGTACTCCAAGACCACACGCCGTTGTGACGCGCGCACGGGCAGAGCCTTCAGGCGGCCGTTTTCGACGAAGTTCCGCAAGACACGCGCCTGCTCGGGGGTCGCGCCGGGAAGCTCACGACGCCTCGGAGGCCGGTCGCGAGCAGCGTCGCGAAACGGGGCGAGGTCGACGCGCAGCCCATTTCGATCCTCGACGACACCGGCCGCGATCAGGCGCGGCAGGGCGCGCCGGACCTCGCCCGGAGCGAGACCTCCCGTCCTGGCCACGTCGTCGATCGTCCGCGCGCCGAGCGCGATCGCCGCGACAACGCGCAACCGATCTTCGTCGCCGAGGAGGCCGGTAAGGGTCGCCGCCGTCACGGCACACACGATACTCGCGTCAATCAGGCAGCAGCGGCACGGTGAGACCCGGCTTGCGGCCGAGTAGCACACCTCGGGTGATCGCGGCCAGGCCGAACCGGTTCCGGATCTCGTCGACCGCGGCGTCGAGCGCCGCCGAGTCGTCAGGGTCGAACGGAAACGTGAGCTGTACCGGGCAATCGTTCTCGAGGTTTGCGACCGCCACCCCGACGAGGGTGAGACCTCGGCGCTCGATCAGCGGGACCGCAGCCGCCAGCAATCCTCGCGCCGTGTCCGCGATCACCTGCGTCTCGGCCGTCGCCCGCGTCATCGTGAATGAGCGCGTGGCGCGCGAGAAATCGTCGAAGCGAAGACGCAGGACGACGGTGCGCCCAATGCGGTGAGCTGCACGCATCCGTCGCGTCACGCGGTCGACGAGGCTGAGCAGGATCGCGTCAACCTCGTCGAGTGACCTTCGGCGGCGGCCGAGCGCGCACTGCGAACCGATCGAGCGCCGGCGAGGGCGTACCTGCACCGGCCGCGGATCGCGGTTGTGCGCGAGCGCATAGAGATGGCGCCCGGCTGCGCGGCCGAGAATCGTCACGAGCACGCCCTCGGACATCTGGGCGACCTGCCCGACGGTTGTGATTCCGAGACGCCTCAGTCGATCGGAGGTGACGACACCGACACCCCAGAGCCGCTCGATCGGGAGAGGATGGAGAAACTCGAGCTCGTGCTCGGCCGGTACCACGAGCAGGCCGTCCGGTTTCGCAACGCCGCTCGCCACCTTCGCGAGAAACTTCGTCCTCGCGACGCCGACGGTGATCGGCAGGCCGACGCGCTCGCGAACGTCGCGCCGCAGTCGCGCGGCGATCTCGCTGGGAGTGCCGGCCAGCCTCCGGAGGCCGCGCACGTCGAGGAACGCCTCGTCGATCGACAGTCCTTCGACCAGCGGTGTCGTGTCTTCGAACACCCGATAGATCGCCTTGCTCGCTTCGGCATACGCCGACATGCGCGGCGCGACGACGACGGCGCGCGGGCACAGTCGCCGCGCCAGCGCTCCACCCATGGCCGTGTAGACCCCACACGCCTTTGCCTCATAGCTCGCAGCAAGCACCACGCCGGCACCGACGATCACAGGGCGGCCACGCAGACGCGGGTCGTCTCGCTGTTCGACCGACGCATAGAACGCATCGGCGTCTGCGTGCAGGATCGTCGGTTCGGCCGACACGAACATATGTTCGCAGAGATTCCCCTCCCGGATCCCAACGACTACGCCGAAACGCTGGCCGGCTTCGCTTCCGGGGCTGGGACGGTCGAGAGCTCGGCCTCGATCCGCGGGAGCCACTCGAGCCGGCGCGATCAGGATCGCCACCGCGAGCCCGACGCCGAACTTCTTGAAGAACAGCATCGACCGATCGGTGCGTGATCGCCAGGTTGAATCCATGGCGCCACTGATGACTGAAGACCGCCGTCTGAGACCCGCGCGCCGGTGCTTAACTATTCAGTTCAATCCCGCGAGGAGGATCAATGATGGATGACGCGCGAATTCACGAACAGATCGAGGCGCTCGTTGCGGAAGAACGGCGTCTCTGGGAGGACGAAGCCAGAGGCGGCAACGTCGAAGCGGATCGGAAGAAGCTTGCCGAGGTGAAGGTCTCGCTCGACAAGTGCTGGGATCTCCTGCGCCAACGGCGCGCTTTGGAAGAGCAGCGGCTCGACCCGGACGCGGCTCAGGAGCGTGACGAGTCCGTCGTCGAGAACTACCTGCAGTAGGGTCCTCCGATGGATTCTGAGCGGGCGCGTGAGCTGCTGGCCGCCGAGCGCAAGCGGATCGAGCGTTTGCTTTCGCAGCGCGCCCACGAGGACCCCGGAGACTCGACGGACGCGGACGATCCCGGGAATCAGGGAACCGATCTCTACCAGGACGAGTTGGACGAGAGTCTCGCGGACGACCTGCGCGAAGACCTGGCCGCGCTCGAGCGCGCCGAAGCGCGCCTCGCCGCCGGAACGTACGGCCTCTCCGTCGAAAGCGGACGGCCGATCCCGGATGAGCGCCTCGAGGCCCGCCCCACGGCCGAGCGGACCGTCGAAGAAGAGGAAGCGCACTAGGGAAGGCTGACGGCGGTCCGAGCGCCCGACCGGGAACATCGTCGGGCCTCCCGTCGTTTTTATGACTGCGGCTCGCGAAAAGTTTGCACGAAGCCGCTTTCATCTAAGGAGGAACACTTTTGAAGGAGGAACACTTTTGACCCAGCATCCCGCTCTCTATCTCGTCGACGTCCGCTGTTCTTCGTGCGGGGCGACCTTCGTCACCCGTTCGACCGCAGAGACGATCTCGGCGGACGTCTGCTCGAACTGCCATCCCGCCTACACGGGCAAGGGGCGCACGCTGGCGGGTGGCGACCGCATCAAGCGCTTCAACGAGCGCCTCGCCCGCGCGGCCGGCTAGCTAGCCCTCGGTCCGGGAGCGCGCGGCGGCCGCGTACGAGTCGCCGCTCGGCCCCCCCGCTCGCGGGACGCCGGCGGCGGCGTACGCGTCCTCCTCGTCCAGGGTCTCGTGCTCGAGCAAGGCAGTCGCAAGCGAATCGAGCTTGCTGCGGTTCTGCTTCAGAAGCGCCAGGACCTGTTGGTGTGATTCGTCGACGATGCGCCGGATCTCGTCGTCTACACGCTGCTGCGTCGAAGACGACACTTCCGCCGCGCCCGGCAACAGGGGGCCAGAGCCGTCGCGAGGAATGACCGCGATCGGGCCGATTGCCGGGCTCATGCCCCAGCGCCCCACCATCTGGCGCGCAATCTCGGTGAGTTGCTGGATGTCCGACTCGGCGCCGGTACTGGTCTCGTCGTAGACGACCTCTTCCGCAGCGCGGCCGCCGAGCGCGACCTTGATCCTCGCCACGACCTCGGGCTCGCTGTAGTTGAAACGGTCGCTGTCGGGTGCGGCGAAGGTGACGCCGAGCGCCAGCCCGCGCGGGATGATCGAGATCTTGCGCACGGGATCGGCGCCTTCGGTGAGCATGCCGACGATCGCGTGACCGGCCTCGTGGTACGCGGTGCGCCGACGGTCCTCGGGGCTGATCATCACCTGCCTTTCCGCGCCGAGCACGATCCGCTCGAGCGCGTCCGTGAAGTCAGATTCGGTGACGGCATCGTGCTCGCGCCGCGCCGCGAGGAGCACCGCCTCGTTGACGAGGTTCGCGAGATCCGCGCCGACCATGCCCGGCGTCGTCGCAGCGATCGCCCCGAGATCGACGTCTGGCCCGAGCGGGACGCTGCGGGTATGCACCTTGAGGATCGCCTCGCGGCCAACACGATCGGGCGGCTGCACGGCAATGCGGCGGTCAAAGCGTCCCGGACGAAGCAGAGCCTGGTCGAGGACGTCAGGCCGGTTGGTCGCGCCGATGACGATCACGCTCGTCGACGAGTCGAACCCGTCCATCTCGGTGAGGATCTGGTTCAGCGTCTGCTCGCGTTCGTCGTTGCCGCCGCTGAAGCCGGCAATCCCGGACGTGCGTGACCGGCCAATCGCGTCGAGCTCATCGATGAACACGATCGAAGGCGCCGCCTCCTTCGCCTGCGTGAAGAGATCGCGCACGCGTGACGCCCCGACGCCGACGATCGCCTCGACGAACTCGGACGCCGCCAGCGAGAAGAACGGAACGTCCGCCTCCCCCGCGACCGCCCGCGCGAGCAGCGTCTTGCCCGTGCCCGGCGGACCGGAGAGCAGCACTCCGTGCGGGATGCGGCCGCCGAGCTTCTGGTACTTCTCGGGGTGACGGAGGAAGTCGACGACCTCCGTCAGCTCGGCCTTCGCCTCGTCGATCCCGGCGACGTCCGCAAACGTGATGCGGTCGCCACTCGGTTCGTAACGACGCGCGCGCGAGCGGCCGAACGAGCCGAGAACGTTCTGCACGTTGCCCGCGCGGCGCATGATCCAGAAGAGGAGGAAGATGAAGAGGATCGTCGGCCCGAAGCCGAGGAGCAAGTTCTGCCACCACGGCGCTCCGCTGTCGAGCGGCTGCGCGTTCACGACGACGCGCTTCTCCTGGAGCAGGCGCGACAGCGCGTTGTTGTCGGCAAAGGCAGGGATCTCCGTCCGGAAGCGCAGCGTCGGCTTCGACCCCGCGTACTTCTGTTTCTCCGTGAAGGTCCCCTGGATCGCCGTTCCCTTCGAGGTGATCTCCTTGACGTGACCGTCCGTCACCTGTTGCAGGAAGAACGGGCTGTACGGGACCCGGATGCGCGATGCCGGCTGCGTCGCGCGCGAACCGAGGTAGAAGTTGAGGCCAAGCAGGACGACGGCGAAGATGATCCACCTGCGCGTTGGACGAAAGCGCGGCGGCTGCGGGGAGGTCGGCGTGGATCCGCGCGGCGCCGGCGGGGTGCTCGCGTTCTTGGGCTGATCGTTTCGCGCTGCCATCAGGGCTTCGCGCTGCAGCGCGCTCCAGTGCCGCCGATCGGAAAGTCGCGAAACACGAACGTGAGATTCTCCTCCATTCGAGCCTGCACGTCACTTGCTGATGGGATACGCAGCTCCCCATGGGTCGTGCTCATGAGGTACCCACGAGCTCGTGATACTCGGGATGCTCCTGGATGTACCGGGCGATGAAGGGGCAGAGCGGCACGACGACGAGCCCTTTCCCACGCACGTCTTCGAGTGCGGCCTCGGCGAGGCGGCTGCCCAATCCGCGACCCTCGTAGGACTCGTCGATCTCTGTGTGTATGAAGACGATGCGGTCGTTTCGCCGTCGGTAGGCGACAAAGCCGATCACCCGACCGCCGAGCCGGAGCTCGTAGCGGCTCGCCTCGGGCGCGTCGACGACCTCTGCCTCTGTCAACGCAGTGTCAGCCACGAAAGCCGACCTTCTTGTGCGTGCCGTCGCAGAAAGGCTTGTTTCCGGATTGGCCACACCGGCAGAGCGCAGCCCTCTCACCCTCGTAAAGAACCTCTCCGTCTGCGTCGAGGATGCGCACGCCGCCTGACAGGAGCAGCGGTCCGTTCGCGGACGCACGGACCTCAGGCGGCTGCTGTCGCCCTGGCGGCGGAACGCCGATCCTGCGCGTCCGCAGGGCGCCGGATGGACAGCGCGCGACCGCGGCTTCGACCTCGTCCGCCGTCGCCGCATCGACCTTCACCCATGGCCGACGGCTGTCGTCGAACACCTGCGGCAGCGAACGGACGCAGTTCTGCGAATGGAAGCAGAGGCGCGGTTCCCACTCGACCACGATCTCGTCGGTCGCGTACTCCTTCGTGAGGCTGTCTCGGTTCGAGCTCATCCTCGCCTCTCAGGTCGTCTCACCCCCATGACGTTAGCGGTGCACGTTCAGGCTAGGGCGATTCGCTCCCCGCGTCGAGCCCGTGCTCGATTCGGTACACGATCGGCTCCGCCCATTCGCCGTAGGAGCGCATCTTGGCCGCCGCCCGCTCGACGTCGTACGCCGTTCTGCGCAAGGAGATTTCGCCATCCTCGTAGAGCGCCCAGGCCGCGCGAGTGTCACCGTCGAGCGGCGCTCCAACGCTACCCGGGTTCACCAGCAGCGTGCCGTTCGGCCCTGGTCGCTGGAATTGCTGGTGACTGTGGCCGAAGAGGATCGTTCGATCCCGCTCGCCGGCGAGGAGGCGCTCTTCGCCCTCCTGCGCTTCGGGCGCGAAGCTCTCGATGTCAGAGAGCGGCGAGCCGTGGCAGACGAGGATGCCGTCCAGCTCGGCCTGCTCCGGCAACCCGTAAAGCCGGTCCACGAGCTCGGGACCGAGGGCCTCGCGTGCCGCCGTCAGTGCCGTCGCGAGGAACTCCTGGACGCTCTCCGGGGCTTCTGGCCGCTCGCGCAGCCAGCGGTCGACGTTGCCGCGAATGCGAACCTTTGCCGGCAAGCCCTCCAGCAGCTCGGCCGCCTCGCGTGGCCACGGCCCCATCGATGAGTAGTCGCCACCGAGCAGGTACGACGTCGCCCCGGCGACCTCGGCGTCCGCCAGCACGGCTTCGAGCGCGACGAGATTGCCGTGGATGTCGTACAAGAAGGCTGTCGGTGAATCGTTCACCGCGCGTCGATCATCTCAGCCGACCGACGAGAGCTTGGCGGCCGGATCCCAGAGACGGAATCCTCCGACAAACGCGTTCGCGTTGCCGCCCAGCCGGGCGTTTGCGGGTAGGTCACCGAGCTTCTTCGTGTTTCCACCGCCGAGCACGACGTAATCCGCCTCGAGCGCCGCCACGAGTCGGTCTACTGTCTCTGCGACCGCCGCCCGCCACTTCTTCTTACCTAGACGCTCCAGCCCGCGCTCGCCGACGTAGTCCTCGAACGTCGCCTTTCGAAAGGGCAGATGGGCGAGTTCCATCGGTTCCACGACGCCGTCGACCACGAGAGCCGTCCCCAGGCCGGTGCCGAGCCCGAGAAACAGCATCTTGCCCCCCTCGTAGCTCCCGAGCGCCTGCATCGCAGCGTCGTTGACCACCTTCGTGGGTTTGCCGAAAGCCTCCGGAAAATCGAACCCGATCCAACCCGGGCCGAGGTTCACCGGGTCGGCCACCACACGGCCGCCGTGCACCGGCGCCGGAATCCCCACCGAGACGGCTCCGTACGGCCAGTCTTCGGTCAACGCAACGATGCGCTCGACCATCTCCTTCGGCCCGAGCTCCGGCCCGGACTCGAATCGGCGGACATCGTGGTCGCCGCCTGAGAGCAGCAGCTTGACATGAGACCCGCCGACATCGACTGCAAGGATCTTTTTTTCAGGGTCGTTCGACATCGGCCGCTCGCGACCGAGTCTACGCTCCTGCTCTCACGAGCTCGGCCAGACGGTCACGCACGCGGTCGATCTCAGCCCCGTACATGTGCAGCTCATCGTGGCCCGCCCCCCGTGTCTCCTGCACCTTTCGCACGAGCACGAGACCCTTCAAGTGCAGCACGAGGTCGTCGAGCTCGCGGAAGCCGTCCGCCACTCTGCCGTTGCTGCTCTCGCGCGCGGCCGACATCAGGCGGCCTCTTCGAACGCGAACGCCTCGGTGTCGACCGCTGCGGCGTCAGGGCTCGGCGCGGGGGCCGACTTGACGAGCGTGACGGCGATCAGCGCACCGAAGACCAGCAGACCGGTGAGAACGTAGAGGCCGGTCTGAAAACCGTGGTCGAGAGCGACGCCGCTGACGGCACTGACGGCGGAATGACCGTGCGCATAATTGCTCGTCGATGTGGCCGCGATCGCGCTCACCGCGGCAATGCCAATCGCACCGCCGATCTGGCGGCTGGTGTTGATCAGACCGGAGGCGACACCGGCATCGGCGCGCTCCACTCCGGTGAGGCTTGCGATCGTCACCGGGACGAACGAGAGCCCCATGCCGGCGCCGCCGAGGACGAACGCCGGGAAGAGATCCCAGAAGTAGTGCCCGTCGACGGGCAGCCGCGTGAGCCAGGCGACTGACAAAGCCGATGCGACCAGTCCGGCAGTGAGCGTCGGGCGGACGCCGAAACGTCCCACCACGATCTGCGCGATATTCGACGTCACGACGACCGCGAGTGCGAAGCCGACGAAGGCCACGCCGCTCTCCACCGCCGAGTAGTGGAGGACATCCTGCAGATAGAGCGTCAACAGGAAGAACTCGGAGAACGCAACAGCCCCGACGATCGCCATTGCGACGTTCGCCCCGGAGAGCGTCCGCGAACGGAAGATCCGCAGCGGCAGGAGTGGTGACGGCGAGCGCAGCTCGATCACGACAAAGGCGACGATGAGAGCTGCCGCGCCTGAGAGGAGCGCGACCGTTGTCCCGGCGGTCCATCCGTGTGTGGCCGCGCGCGTCGTTGCGTAGACGAGCAGCATAAGACCGGAGGTGACGGTGGCAGCGCCGGGAAGGTCGAAGTGACGATGCGCGAGGTCGGGACGGCTCTCCTTCAGCAGCAGCGGCGTCAGCGCGATTGCGGCGATGCCGACAGGCACGTTGATGAAGAAGATCCAGGACCAGCTCAGGTACGAGGTCAGGATGCCCCCGAGCAGGACGCCGGCGGCTGCGCCGCTGCCGGACGCAGCGCCGTAGATGCCGAGCGCGAGGTTGCGCTCACGGCCTTCTGCGAACGTGGTCATGAGCAGCGAGAGTGCGGCAGGAGCGAGCAGCGCCCCACCGAGGCCCTGCACCGCCCGGAAGGTGATCAGCGAGCCCTCCGACCAGGCGAGCCCGCACAGGAGGGAGCTCAGGGCGAAGAGCCCGAGCCCGAACACGAAAAGCCGACGGCGTCCGAAGAGATCCGCCAGACGGCCGCCGAGGAGCAGCGTGCCCCCGAAGAGGATGGCATAGGCCGAGATCACCCACTGGAGGTTGGGTTGCGAGAACCCGAGATCGGACTTGATCGAGGGCAGGGCAACGTTCACAATCGCGACGTCCAGAATGACCATGAATTGCGCCGTGACAATCAGTGCAAGGGCGCTCCAGCGCCGGTCAGACTTCGTGGAAATACTCACTAGTTGTCCTCCAAAATCATTGACTTGAACAACGTTATAGCACAACAACCGTTGGCCGCGCTACACTGTTTTCCATGAGTGCCATCAGCCCCAAGACGAGCGCCCCCCGCCCGGCTCCCCGGCTGCCCGACGAGCTCGTCGCCTCGCCGACCTTCCTCATCAAGCGCCTTGGCTTCGCAGCGAAGGAGCGGGCAATGGCGGCCTACGAGGAGACCGGTCTCCACCCCTACCACCACGCGATCCTCATCGTGCTCGACGAGGGCTCGCACGCGAACCAGGGGTCGATTGCCGATGCCCTCGGTTACGACCGCGGGCAACTCGTGGGGCTGCTCGACGAGCTCGAGGAGCGTGAGCTCGTGGAACGTCGCCGCGATCCGGAAGACCGCCGCCGGCACCTCGTCCGCCTCACTCCGGAGGGGAAACGAGCGCTCCGCCGGTTCCGCGCGCTCGCCCGTCAGCTCGAGGACGAGTTCCTCGCTCCGTTGAACGAGCACGAGCGGGCGCACTTGCACGCTCTCTTGCTCCGCCTTGCCGAGAAGCACGAGCCGCGCTGCGCAATCCTCTCAGCCGACTCCTCGAAGTCCTAGACGCTTAGACTCGCCGCGTGTTCGACCACGCGGAACGGCAACAGCGGCTGGCCGTACGAATGGAGGCTGAGGATGTCGAGGTCCTCTTCCTCGCGCCGTCGGCCGACCTCGAGTACCTCACCGGCATCGAGCGGCAGATCCCGAACTTCGGTGAGGCCTCGTATGCCAACGGCTGGGTGACGGGAGCGTTCTTCACGCCGAAGAGCAATCCCGTCTTCCTCTTCCCCCGCATGTTCGCCGCATTCGACCTACGCGAAGACCCCGAGGGCGAGATCGTCGTCGTGAACGAGACGGACGACGGCTTCGGAATGTTCGAACGGGTCGCGCGGGGCCTTGGCTCCAACGGCACGGTTGCCGTCGGCGACCGCGTCTGGGCGGAGACCACGCTAAACCTCGGCCGCGTCCTCGGCTTCGATCGCCTCCGTACGGGCTCGACGCTGGTGAACGAGCTCCGCAGAGTCAAGACACCCGAGGAGCTGGAGGCGATGGGACGGGCGATCCGGACGGTCGAGGAGACGATGGGCGCCGTGACGCCGCTCGTCGTCCCCGGCGCGACGATGGCCCAACTGGCCGAGTCGATCGAGCACGAACTGCGCGCGGCGGGGTCACGCACAACCTCCTTCACCACACACATCTTCACTGGCCTGGGCGACGGCGAGCTCGACTCGACCACCGAGACCGCGCATGAACCGATGCCGGAAGGAACGTCGGTGATGTTCGACTTCGGCGGCGTCGTCGACGGCTACTGCTCGGACTTCGGACGCACGATCTACTGCGGGGATCCTCCCGACGACTACCGCGAGGCCTACGAGGTGATGCTCGCCGCCTACGAGGCGGGTCGTGCCGCTTGCGCCGCCGGCATGAAAGCGGCCGACGTGAACGCAGCGTGCCGCGCGCCGATCGAAGCGGCTGGGCTCGGTGAGCACTTCCGCCATCGCATGGGCCACGGGATCGGCATGGACGTACATGAGCGGCCGTTTCTCTCGGAGGAGGACCAGACACCGCTCGAGCCCGGCATGACCTTCACCGACGAGCCGTCGATCATCATCCCCGACCGCTTCAGCGTGCGGATCGAGAACATCGTGGTCTGCGAAGAGGGCGGCGGGCGGATCTTGAACGACTACCCCGCCGCCCTCGTCGCGAATAGCTGACTACTTCGGCGCGACCCGTGTGACGTCGACCTGGTACTGCGCGTTGAAGACCGCGTTCTTCAGGTCCTTCGTCGCCACGAACACCTGCGTCGGCTGCAGGAGCGGGAAGAAGGGGCCGACCGTGTTGAGCCTGCGCTGGATCTGCCGGTAGATCGTCTGGCGGGCCGAGGCCTTCGACGTGACGCGCGCCTTCGCGGCGAGCTTCTCGATCGGCGGGTCCGAGCCTGCCGGCCAGCCGGCACGCGTGCCAACCAGCTCACCGGGCATGAACGCCAGGTAGTCCAGGGGATCCGGATAGTCGGGGCCCCACAGAGAGAGCCCGAACGCCATCTTCCCGTCGCGGTACTTCTGCAGCCAGGTGCCGACAGTCGCGCCGCCGAGCTCGATGTGGAACCCGGCCGCCTGCAGGTTGGCCTGGACCCGCTGCGCGAGCGAGGCAAACGGGACGCCGTTGATCGTCAGGTCGCTCGGGAACTCGAGCGTGATCGTCCGGTTTCCGGCCCCCGACTCCGCTAGCTCGCTCCTCGCCTTGGTTAGGTTCTGCTTGATCGCGTCCTTCCTGGGTAGGGCGCCGAGGAACATCGACGGGATGATCCCGGGGGCCTGGATCGCGCCGGGGCCGGCGACGCTCACGATCGAGCGATAGTCGAGCGCGTAGCGAACCGCAGCCTGGAAGTGCTTGTTCGGCGTGATCGACGAAATGTCCGAGTTGTTGTTCGCGAACAGCCAGAAGGTCCAGGTCGACGGCCTGGTCGCGACGTTCAACCGCTTGTTCCCCTTGATCGTCTGCGCCTGATCGGCGGACAGGTCGATCGCCACCTCATGGGTGCCGCGCTGGATGTTGATCAGCTGCGTCGGCGCGATCATGTTGCGGACCACGACCGTCTTGAAGGCCGCCTTCTTCGATCCCCAGTAGCGCGGGTTCGGCACGAGCGTGATCTGGGAGGTCGTGCTGTAGCGCTGCATCAGGTACGGCCCGCTTCCCGCACCTCGGGACGCCGACGAGTTCAGCCACTTCTCCGCCTTGTCGTTCTTGTCCGCGCCGACCGCGCTCGTTCCGCCATGCCTGCGCACGAGCTTGGAGTTCACGACGCCGAGCGACGTGTTCGTCAGGATCGACGGAAGCGCAGCGTTCGGTGTCTTCGACCGAAGAATGACCGTGTACTTCCCGCCCGCCGCAACGGTGACTCCGTCGAGCAGGAAGGAGGGGTTCCCCTTGAGGTTGATGAGGCGCCTGAACGAGAAGACGGCGTCCGCGGCCGTGAGCGGAGTGCCGTCCGCGAAGTGGACGTTCCGTCGCAGGTTGAACGTGAACGTCTTCGCATCCTTGGACGCCTTCCACGACTGCACGAGCTGCGGCACCGGATGCGCAAGGTCACCGCCGCGGTAGGTGAAGAAGGTGTCGTAGATGCCGCGGTCGACGATCGCCGCGGTCGGCTCGAACGCCCGTTGCGGATCGGCCGTCTTGATCTCGAAGGAGCGGTCGACGACGAGCGTCGCGGTCGGTGCCGACGGTGCGGTCATGGCGCCCGATGCGGCGACTGCGGCGACGACGAGTGCGACTGCTGCGAGGGCGGCTCTGGCGCCCCAGCGGGTGCGAAAACGGTTCATGACGGCCTCCGGGGAAGGTGGTCAGCGGCCTTAGAGCTTATTCCTTCACATGCAAAAGTGGAAGCGGCTTGGGCCGTTCGGCCGGTCGCGCGGGCGGACCACCGCCCGCCTGCAGCCAGCAGGCAACGGTCCTGTCACCGTCGATCTCAAGCGTCACCGGATCCTCTGTCGAGCAGCGGTCGAACGCGTAGGGACACCGCGGATGGAAGCGGCAGGCGACGGGAGGGTGAGCAGGATCGGGCACCTCTCCCGGCAGCGCTTCGGGCAGGAAGCCGCTCCCGTCGGGATGGGGCACGGCTCCGATCAGCGCCTCGGTGTAGGGGTGCAGCGGCAGCGACCAGAGCGATCGGGCAGGTCCCGTCTCGACCATGACGCCGAGGTACATGACCGAGACGACATCCGCAACGTGGCGCACGATCGCGAGGTCGTGCGAGATCAGCAAGAGGCTGAGCGAGAGCCGGCGCGAGAGGTCGACGAGCAGGTTCGCCACCTGGGCCTGCGCGGACGCGTCGAGCGATGCGAGCGGCTCGTCGAGGACGAGCACGGATGGATCCGCGGCAAGCGAACGGGCGACCGCGATGCGCTGCCGCTGCCCGCCGCTGAACTGGTGCGGATAGCGGGCGGCGGCGCTCGCCGGGAGGCCGACGAGATCGAGCAGCTCCTCGACGCGACCCCGGCGATCCGCGGATGGGGCGAGACCGAGGACGTCGAGCGCATCGGCGAGCTGCGATCCAATCTTCCGCCGCGGGTTGAGCGACGAGTACGGGTTCTGGAAGACCATCTGGAGCCTCGCCAGCTCGCGCGGACGAGCACGCCTCGTCAAGGGCGTCACCTCGCGTCCTTCGAACCGCACGGTTCCGGCAGTGGTCGGCACCAGCCCGACGGACGCGCGCGCGAGGCTCGACTTCCCGCAACCGGACTCGCCCACGAGCCCGACGATCTGGCCGCGCTCGACGGTGAGACTCGCGCCCGCGACGGCACGGACGCGCTCACGACCGCGGCGCTCGTACACGACCTCGACATCCTGGAGCTCGAGCGCCGGGCCGTCACCGCTCAACGGCACGTTGTCATTCATGGCCGAACGGGTCGACGTGGCAGGCGAGGCGGCGGCCGCCGGTCGGAACCAGAGGCGGGTCGTCCGTCGCGCAGATCTCGATCGCGTACGGACAGCGAGGGTGGTAACGGCAGCCCTCCGGGATCTGCTGCGGGCTCGGTGGCGCGCCCTTGATCGCCACGAGCGGCGTGTCACGTGCAGCCTCGGGGTGTGGCAGCGCATCGAGCAGCGCACGCGTGTACGGGTGCCGGGGATGCCGGAGCAGCTCGTCCCGACGGCCAGACTCGACGACCCGCCCCGCATAGAAGATCGAGATCCGGTCGGCGATCGACGACATCACGGCGAGGTCGTGCGTGATCAGCAAGACCGAGAGATCGCGTTCACGACGGAGCCGGTCGAGCAGCCGGAGGATTCCTGCCTGAACCGTGACGTCGAGTGCCGTCGTCGGCTCGTCGGCGATCAGCAGGCGCGGCCCACAGGCCAGCGCGATCGCAATCGCGATGCGCTGCCGCATCCCGCCGGAGAACTGGTGCGGGTAGGCGTGCAGGGCGCTCCGTGGGCCCGGGATGCGTACCTGGTCGAGTAGCTCGACGGCGCGATCGCCGGCCGCGTGACGGCTGAGCCCGAGGTGGCGGCGCATGTGCTCCGTCAGCTGTTGCCCGATGGAGAGCATCGGGTGAAGGGAGGTCATCGGGTCCTGGAAGACCATCCCGATGTCGCGTCCCGAGACGGCGCGTAGATCGCGACCTTTCAGCCGCAGCAGGTCCTGTCCTCCGAATGCCGCGCGTCCTTCGACGACCGCGCCGGCCGGCAGCAGGCCGAGCAGTGCGAGCATCGACATCGTCTTGCCGCTGCCGCTCTCACCTGCCACGCCGAAGACCTGAGCAGGCTCGACGTGGTAGTCGATGCCGTCGACGACGGTCGCGAAGCCCCTCGGCGTCGGGAGTCGGACTCGCAGCCCCTCGACCTCCAACAGAGCGGTCAGCGTTCGTCACCGCCCCAGGAGGTCTGGGGATCGAAGAAGTCGCGGAGACTGTCGCCCAGGAAGTTGAACGCAAGCACGGCGGTGAAGATCGCGAGCCCAGGGAAGGTGCCGATCCACCACCATTGAAAGTACTGGGCGCCGTCGGCGACCATCGAGCCCCACTCGGCCTGGGGCGGCTGAGCGCCGAGGCCGAGGAACGAGAGGCCGGCGAGCAGCAGGATCGCGTTGGCAAGGTCCAGTGTTGCGAGCACGAACACCGGCCCCGCGACATTCGGCAGGACGTCCCGGAACAGCGTGCGGCGAGCCGAGGCGCCGAGCAGGCGCGCCGACTCAACGTACTCCGTGTCACCGACAGACAGCACGAGGCCCCGGACGACGCGCGCATACGAGGGCCAGGCAACTACGACGATCGCGAGTGCGGCGTTTCGAAGCCCGCGCCCGAGGACCGCGGCGACGACCATGGCGAGGATGATCGCCGGGAACGCAAAGAAGAGATCGACCACGCGCATCGAGAACCCGTCGACGATGCCGCGGAAGTAGCCTGCGAGGGCGCCCACCAGCCCGCCGATCATGGCGGCGAGCGAGACGAGCAGCAGCGCGATCGGCACCGAGACCCGAGCGCCGTAGATGACACGGCTGAGGACGTCACGTCCGAGCTCGTCGGTCCCGAAGAGATGCGCGCTGGTGGGGCCCTGCGCTGGCGCGAACGTCTGGGCGAGCGGATCGTACGGCGCGACGAACGGCGCGAAGATCGCCACGAGGAGCCACGCAACAGCGATCACGCCCCCGGCGACGGCAAGTGGCTGCCGCCAGGCCGGGCGCGTTCGTCCGCCACGTTTACGAGCGCGCATCCGGAAGGCAAGGGTGCTCACCTGACGCGGATCCTCGGGTCGATCAGGCCGTAGAGGACGTCCACGATGAAATTGACCGTGATGTAGACGACTGCGACGAAGAGGCTCACGCCCGCGATGGCCGGGACGTCGAGGTTGACGGCAGCCTGGTACGCGTACTGGCCGATGCCCGGCCAGGAGAAGATCTTCTCCACCAGCACCGCACCGGTCAGCACGTTCGCGAAGACGAGGCCGAGAACGGTGATGACCGCCGGCAGCGCTGCCCGAAGGATGTACCGCCTGACGACGATCCGTTCGGGAAGTCCTTTCGCACGGGCGGCGCGTACGTAGTCGTTGCCGACGACCTCGAGCACCGCCGAGCGTGTGTAACGGGTGAGCAAGCTGACGTTGAACGCGGCGAGCACGAGCGCCGGGAGCACGAGGTGGTGCAGCGCCTGCCCGAAGAGCCCCCACTGCCCGGCGAGGAGTGCGTCGATCGTGTACAGCCCGGTCTTGTGCGGGGGTGGCAGGACTCCCGGATCGAGCCGGTCGGCGCCCGGGAACCAGCCGAGCTTGAAGAAGCCGAGGTAAAGCGCGACGAGCGCGATCCAGAACGTCGGCATCGAAATGCCGCCGAGCGAGACCACACGAAGGACATGGTCGGTGGGACGGTTCCGGCGCATGGCGGCGATCACCCCGAATGTGATCCCGAAGAAGGCCGCGATGACGATCGAATACAGCGCAAGCTCCGCGGTGGCCGGGATGAACTGGCCGAGATCGTGCGTCACGGCGTCGTGAGTGAGCGACGATTGCCCGAGATCGCCCTGAACGAGATGCTGGAGGTAGAGCCAGTAGCGGACAGGAAGCGGCTTGTCGAGTCCGTAGTGCGCCTTGAAGGCAGCAACGGCAGCGGGATCGGCCGACGCCTGTTCGCCGAGGTTGGTGGCCACCGCGTTGCTCGGCACGAGCTGGGTGAGCACAAAGACGACGAGCGTGATGCCGACGGCGAGCAGAACGAGGGCGACCATGCGCCGGAGCACGAAGCGCAGGAAGCTCGAGGACGGACGGGGTCTACGCCGGGCCCTCGGTGCGTCGACCATGGCGGTGGGCGCCGTCGTCAAGGGCCAACGATCGTACAGCGCCGCACGCTTGACCGGCTTCAGGTGTTGTGTGAGGCTTCACAGGTGACGACGTTCGCTCCCGTGCGGGTCGCTGCGGTCCAGGCGACTCCGGTGATGCTCGATCTGGACGCGAGCGTCGAGAAGGCGATCGAACTGACCCGCGACGCCGCCGGACAGGGCGCGAAGCTGATCGTGCTACCGGAGTGCTTCCTCTCTTTCTATCCCTCGGCCTCGATCACCCAGTCGCGCTACGACGAAGGGATGACGGATCTCTTCGAGCGGATGTGGCTGAGCGGGGTCGACGTCCCC
>Ga0307308_10000032_pt1 | contig 37636 bp, 41 predicted proteins | sample ER_DNA_195_FD_194501 | JGI IMG/M metagenome (GOLD analysis project Ga0307308, IMG submission 194501) | Bulk soil microbial communities from the East River watershed near Crested Butte, Colorado, United States - ER_DNA_195 | ecosystem: Environmental > Terrestrial > Soil > Floodplain | place...
GCCGAATCGCTCCTCGATCCGGGCGAGGTCGTCCTCCGAGCCCTGCGAGACCGGGCCCTTGAACCACTTCTTCGCGGAGAGGACCCACCAGCCCCCGACAAGCAGCAACGTGCCGATGACCGCGATTGGCGCGTAGTTGAAGCTCAACCACGTGAACCCGCTCTTGAACGGGATCCCGGTCGGCGTGATCGGCAGGATGAACAGCACCGAGATGAACGCCACCCAGACGACGGCGATCGTCCCGATCGGCTTGTACCAGCGGCCGAGGTTCCATTCGCCCGGCTCCCACGCGTCACCCAAGCGCAGCCGCAGGTAGATCGGGATCGCATAGGCGATGTAGAGTCCGATCGTCGCGATCGACGTCACCGCCGCATAGGCGACGTAGCCCGCGCCGACACCGATGTCCTTGGAGAAGAAGGCCGGAAATGCGCAGAGGAACGCCAGCACTGCGATCGCGAGCACCGCCATGTACGGCACGCGCGCAGCGTTCAACCGACGCCAGATCCGGTGACCCGGCGTCGCTCCGTCTCGCGAGAAGGCGTACAGCATCCGCGAGGCAGAGGTGATCGACGACATCCCGCAGTAGAGCTGCGCACCGACGATGATGAACAGCAGGAACTCCGCCGCTCGTAACCCGAGCGAGTCGAGGAGGACCTGCTTCACGGCGAAGATGCCCGCTCCCGTCGTGCTGGCGAAGCTCTGGATCGCGAACGTGATGCCGAGAGCCAGGATGTAGCCGAAGATCGCCGACACGACGACCGACATCACTACGCCCCGCGCTGCAGACCGTGACGCGTCCTGCGTCTCTTCGCTCATGTGTGCCGATGCGTCGTAACCGGTGAAGGTGTACTGCGCCTGCAGCAATCCGAGCAAGAGCACGAACCAAAGCCACTGGTGCGAGAAGCCGCTGTTGTTGATCGTCTTCGAGAACACCGTGCCGACCGACTGGTGATGATCCGGCTTGAACGCCAGGAATCCCACGATGATCAGAACGCCGAAGACATGCCACCAGACCGAGATGTCGTTCAACAACGCTACGAGCTTGACGCTGAAGATGTTCATCAGAGCGTGCAGCCCGAGGATGCAGGCGTACACGTAGATGATCTCGTGCGGCGAGGCGTGGAACGTGCCCGGCCACAGCAGGTTCAGCAGCGCGTCCGTGAAGATCGCCGCGCCGTAGTCGATCCCGGCGGTGATCGCGATCTGCCCGATCAGGTTGAACCAGCCTGTGAACCAGCCCCACACCGGGCCGCCCATCTTCGAAGCCCAGTAGTAAAGACCGCCTGCCGTCGGATACTTCGACGCGATCTCGGCCATGCCGAGGGCGACGATGATCACGAAGCCAGAGACGATCGGCCAGCCGTACGCTTCCTCGACGGGCCCTCCGTAATTGATACCCGTCGCGTAGAGCGTGAGCGTCCCGGACAGGATCGAGATGATCGTGAACGAGATCGCGAAATTCGAGAAGCCGCTCATCCCACGCCGTAGCTCCTGGGCATAGCCGAGGGCGTGGAGCATGCGCCGGTCCTTCTCGTGCGCCGAGTTATCGGCCACAGTTCCGCCTCCTAGTAGGGGTCGGAGGATTCTGCCGTGCGACGCGCCGCGGTTCAATAGGAGACCCCTAGTGGTTGCGGAAGTCGACGATCAGCCGCGCCGGGGAGGTCGCGGTCGTGACCCGAAAGTCAACCTTGTCCGAGAGCCCGATCGCCCAGCTGAGGACTGCCTCGAAGTCGCCGGTGCGCACCAACTCCTGGACGACGGACGCTCCGACACTTGCTCCGTCGATCCGCCTCGGGCCCTTGTAGACCATCACGCCCTCGGCGGTGTTGAGGTCGAAGCCCGAAGCGGGCTCCATCCGCACCACGACGACCGCGTTGCCCTTGACCGTCACGGGATTGCCGGACCCGTCCTCCTTGAGCGGTGACTCCTCGTACTCGACGCGGTAGCCCGGCAAGGCGTTCTTGAACTGAAAGACCACGCGGTCGTAGCCTTCGTGGCGCCCGACCGCGATGCGCTCCAGCAGTGCCGTCTCGCTTCCGGCCGCTGCACCCTCGACCGGGTCCGTGCCCGCGTCGGCGAGCGGGTCGATGCCGTCCGTCGTGGTGTCAGGGGTCGTGGCGGTGGTCGTCCCGGAAGTGGAGTCGCCTCCGGGAGCAGCTGTGTTGTCTCCCTTCCCGCAGCCCGAAACTGCGAACAGCGCCGCCACAGCCAGCCCGAGCCAAGCGATCCTCCGGATGGGCGGAGCCTACTCGGACCTTGTTAGGGGAAGATGACCCGATGCAGGAGATCGCACCCGGGCTTCGCCGCTGGACGGCGTGGCACGACCACTGGGAAGAGGACGTCGGCGCGCTCGCCGTGGAAACGGGCGACGGCCTCGTCTTCATCGATCCGATCGACCCTCCTGTCGAGCTCGGCCCGCCGGCGCACGTGCTCGTAACCGTCTACTGGCACGGGCGGACGAGCGGTGAGCTCGGAGCGAGCGAGGTCTGGGCGTCGACCCGTTCGGCACAGCCCTTGCGAAACCGCGGCATCGAGGTGACGCATCCGTTCCGCGCCGGCGACGAGCTCCCCGGAGGGATCGTGGCGTTTCAGACCGCACGCACCGCCGAGGTCGTCTACTGGCTCCCCGAACATCGTGCGGTCGTGGCCGGAGACGTGCTGCTCGGCGCCGGTGCGAAGCCGCGCCCCACGGACGAACCGCTCCGCCTCTGTCCCGAGCGCTGGCTCGGCAAGAAGACGCACGCCGACCTGCGGGAGACACTGCGACCGCTACTCGACCTTCCAATCGAGCGTGTGCTCGTCTCACACGGGGTCCCGGTCGTCGACGGCGGCAAGCACGCGCTTGCCGCCGTCCTCGACTAAGGCTTACGGAAGCGTTACGAACTGCGAGAGAAACGACCGGGCAGACTCGGTGTCCAACCGGTAGTCGACGTTCGTCGCCTTGCACAGGAAGTCACCGGTGATCGTCGTCCCGGCGACGATGTTCGTCTCCGTCGAGCCGGCGCCCAGGAAGTTCGGGCCTCCGGAGTCTCCGTAGCACGTGCCGCCGTCACCATGAGCCGGGTTCATCGAGATCTTCAGCCAGCTCTGGGTCGTCGTATAGAGGCCGCCCGTCGCGAAGAACCTGACATCCGCATAGTGGAAGGTCGGGCCGTGATCGATCGTCACCGACTGCGCGCCGTAACCCACCGACGTGAACCTCGTTCCAGGAGCGATCTTCTGGAGTGATCCCGCCTCCGGCAGACGCGCGGGAGCGATTCCCTTCACCGCTTTGTCCAGCACCACGACCGCGACGTCGAAGGGGTCGCTCTGTGCCCCCCTGAACCTCGGATCGGCGTTCCAGGTGCCCCAGTACGTCTTGCTCGTTCCGGCGACGTACGACGAAGCGAACGTGACGGCAACGCGGCTCACGCCCTGATCGCAGTGCGCGGCTGTCAGAAACACCGTCGGAGAGATGAGCGTGCCGGAGCACGTCGCCCACGTCCCGTCGGAGTACGCGACCGGCGCCAGCAGCGCGCCGACCTCCGGATGCCCAGACCCGTCGGGCGCTCCGTTCGTGATTGCCCCTGCGATCGAGCTGAAAGCCAGCGCGCCGAGCAGAACTGCGGCGCAGGCCGAAGCGACTCTCCCCATTCCCCGTGCTCCCTTCGGTTGACCTCGGAGAGCCTGAGAGTACTAGTACTGCTCCGCACGTCACGAGGGAAGTCCGTAGAGGCTCCGGCTCCCACTCGCACCGCTGAGCTATTCCTGTGGGCCAGGCTCATTCTCATCTTGCTCTCATCAAGAACAGGCAAGCTCGGAAGGTGCGCGTCCTGATCGTGGAAGACGAGTTGAAGATGGCGAGCCTGCTCCGTCGCGGCCTCGTCGAGGAGGGGCACGCCGCCGACGTGGCGACGACCGGCGAAGACGCGGTCTGGATGGCTCAATCCCACCCGTACGAGGCGATCGTCCTCGACGTCATGCTGCCCGGGCTTAGTGGCTTCGAGACGTGCCGGCAGCTCCGGAACGCCGGTGTCTGGTCTCCCGTCCTGATGCTCACTGCACGGGACGGCGTCGACGATCGCGTCGCCGGTCTCGACGTCGGCGCGGACGACTACCTGACGAAGCCGTTCTCGTTCGCCGAGCTCCTCGCGCGTCTACGTGCGCTCGTCAGGCGCGGTGGCGGCGAGCGGCCGACGGAGCTCGTTGCCGGGTCGCTCCGACTGGACCCCGCCTCGCGACGGGCCTGGCGCGGCCGGACCGAGATCAGCCTGTCTCCGAAGGAGTTCGCGCTGCTCGAGGCGTTCATGCGTCGGCCCGGGCAGGTGCTGTCGCGGCTCCAACTGCTCGAACACGCCTGGGACTTCGCCTACGAGAACCGCTCGAACGTCGTCGACGTCTACGTTCGTTATCTTCGCGAGAAGGTCGACCGGCCGTTCGATACCGAGTCCATCGAAACCGTTCGCGGCGTCGGCTACCGGCTGCGCGAAGACCCCGAGGCATGAACCGCCTACCGATCAGGGCCCGACTCACGCTCGTCTTTGCACTCGCGATGGCGGTGGTGCTCTTGCTTGCCGGCTCGCTCGTCTACGTGCGCGTGGCGAGCAACCTCAACGACGCGCTCGACGAGCAACTCCGCTCACGTGCTCAGGACGTCTCAGCGCTCGTCCGCCGCGACGGCTCGCTGAAGTCGACGAGCGGCACGCTTGTGGAGCACGGAGAGTCCTTCGCCGAGCTGCTGAGCTCGAGCGGAGGCGTTCTCGATTCGACGGCACCCGGTGGAGCGAAAAGCCTGCTCTTGCCGTCGGAGCTCGACAGAGCACGACACAAGGCGATCTTCTTCAACCGCCCGTCCGTCCCCGGATTGGACGAGCCGGCGCGGCTGCTGGCGCTGCCGGTCGTCCGCGGCTCGAGCAATCTCGTCCTCATCGTCGGAGCGACACGCGAGAACCGCGCAGAGACTCTGCGCAGCCTGCGAAACGCGTTCCTCATCGGCGGGCCCCTCGCGCTGATCCTCGCATCGCTTGCCGGGTATGGGCTCGCCGGCGCAGCGTTGCGTCCGATCGAGGCGATGCGGCGACGCGCAGCGGACATCTCCGCTACGTCGCTCGACGACCGGCTGCCGGTTCCGCCCACGCAGGACGAGGTCTCCCGCCTGGGCGAGACGCTCAACGCAATGCTCGCCCGGATCGGCGACGGGCTCGCGCGGGAACGGCGTTTCGTCGCGGATGCAAGCCACGAGCTGCGAACGCCGCTCTCGTTGCTGAAGACGGAGCTCGAGCTCGCGTTGAGACACGCACGTACCACGGAAGAGCTCGAGTCGGCGATCCGGGCAGCTGCGCAGGACACCGAGCGCCTCTCGCGAATCGCCGACGACCTTCTGCTGCTCGCCCGCGCAGAGCAAGGGCGGGTGCCGATCAAGCGCGAGTCGGTCGACGTCGCCGATGTCCTGGAAACGGTGGCCGAGCGCTTCCGCCCACGCGTCCGGCTCGAGCGGCGTGACCTGTCGGTCGCGCCCGGCGATCCGCTGGTTGTGAAGGGCGACCGCGTTCTGCTCGAACAGGCGCTCGGCAACATGGTGGACAACGCATTCAGTCACGGCGCGGGCCCGATCACGCTCAGTGCGGACCGGCGAAACGGTTCGGCGGAGTTGCACGTCCGAGACGAGGGCGGCGGCTTCGCGGCCGACTTTCTCACGCGTGCATTCGAACGGTTCAGCCGCGGCCAGAAGACGTCGACAGACGGCAGCGGCCTCGGGCTCGCGATCGTCGAGACGATCGCCGATGCACATCAGGGGCACGCAGAGGCGGCGAACACGAACGGCGGCGGCGCAGACGTGTGGATCACCGTGTCGCTAGGTTGACCGCCGATCTGTTAGGTTCGTAGACAGGTCTCGTTAGGGTTCCTAACGAGAGGGGAACCGAGGGAGGCTCCGATGCGAGGGACGGCTGTCGCCTGCAGCACTCTTTCCGCCCGAGGGCTCCTTTTCTTTGGCGCGCTGCTCGTGGCGCTCGTCATCGTCGGGGATTCGAAGAGCGCGGCGACGGCTCCCAAGCCACCGCCCGTCGCGGGCCTGGCGAGCACGACCGTACTGTCGCAAGGTTGGGCGCTCCGGTCTGCGACAGGACTGACCGATTCCGGCGCGACGATCTCACGCGTCGGCTACGCCACCTCGGGTTGGTATCCCGTGACGCTGCCGTCGACAGTGCTCGCCGGCCTCGTCGCGAACAACGTCTACCAGAACATCTACTTCGGAAAGAATCTCACGTCGATCCCGGACCTGACGACGCAGAACTGGTGGTACCGCGGCGAGTTCACGGCGCCGGCCACCGCACCGGGTCAAGCGTACTGGCTCCGTTTCAAGGGAATCAGCTACCGCGCGCAGATCTGGCTGAACGGAACTCAGCTCGATGCGAACGCGATCGGCACGATGGCCGCCCACTCGTACAACGTCACGAGCCTGGTCAACGCAGGTGGCTCGAACGCCCTTGCGATCCTCGTCACCCCGCCGGCCCACGGCTGCAAGGACCTTTCCGTGTGCACGGTCGACTGGAACCCGGAAGCACCCGACATGAACGCGGGGCTCTGGGGAGCGACGAGCCTGGATACGACCGGGCCTGTCGCGCTCGCCGACCCGTACGTGAAGACCGTCCTACCGCTGCCGGCGACGAGCTCAGCCGACCTCACCGTGTACGTCGACGCCGTCAATGCGACGAACGCACCGGCGACGACCACCATCAGCGGAACGATCACCAAGGCCGGCTATCCGACGATCTCGGTCAGCCAAACCGTGGCGCTGAACGCGAACGAGCGCCGGGAGATCGTCTTCGACCCCGCCGCCTATCCACAGCTTCATGTCTCGAGCCCGGCACTCTGGTGGCCGTATCAGTTCGGCAGCCCTGAGCTGTATCAGCTTGCGATGTCCGCCGACAGCGGTGGCACCACCTCGGACACGAAGTCGATCAACTTCGGCATCAGGCAGTTCACCGACTATCGCACCACGGTCAACGGAACGTCCTTCGTCGGCTACAAGGTGAACGGTCAAAACATCTTCATCCGCGGCGGCGGATACGTCTGGGATCTACTGCAGCGCTGGGATACCCGCACGAATACAGCGACGGTCCAGTACGTCAAGGACATGGGCCTCAACACGATCCGGCTCGAAGGGACTCTCGGCAACGAGGAGCTCTACGACCTCGCCGACAAGGCGGGTGTCCTGATCATGCCGGGCTTCGTCTGCTGCAGCACGTGGGAGAGCGACGCCAACTGGAACGCAGAGCAGCAACAGGTCGCAAACGCTTCGCTCGCCACTCAGATGCGGGCGCTGCGAGCCCACGCGAGCTCGTTCGTCTGGGCCTTCGGGAGCGATCAACCTCCGAACGCCGCCCACCTGGCCATGTACAAGAGCACGGCGACGGCGCTGCACTGGCAGAACCCGACGCTCGACAACGTCGCCACCTGGGCGAACGCGAACGCCGGCGTAAAGATGGACGGCCCGTACAAGTGGGAACCTCCTGTCCTGTGGTGGGACACGAGCAAGGCCGGCAGCGCCTTCGGCACCACCGCGGAGGAGGGCACCGAGTCGCCGCCCCCGCTGGAGAGCCTGCAGAAGTTCATCGGTCCTGCAGATCTCTGGCCGATCGGTTCCGTCTGGAACTACCACGCTGGGAAAGCGAAGAGTGTTTTCGACAACATCACCGTCTACACGAACGCGCTCACGTCTCGTTACGGCGCGGCGACGGGCGCAGCGGACTACTCGAACAAGTCCGAGCTTCAGAACTACGAGAACGCCCGTTCATTCTTCGAAGCGTGGAACTCTCACGAGTACACGCAGTCGTTCGGTGCGATCTTCTGGATGCTGAACAACGCGTGGCCGTCCGTCCATTGGAGCCTCTACGACTACTACCTGAAGCCGTCGGGCGGCTATTTCGGGACGAAGAAGGCCAACGAACCGGTGCACATCGCCTACGACTACTTCACGAAGAAGGTGTTCGTCGTCAACTCGACGCTTAACTCGCGGAGCAACCTCACGGCGACGGCCACCCTCTACAACATTCCCAATCTGAGCGTTGCCTCCACGACGCAAGCGACGCTCAACGTGCCGGCGAACGCCTCGACGCTGGCGCTGACGATCCCTGCCGTGGCCGGCCTCTCGACCACGTACTTCATCCGACTGCAGCTGAAGGACTCGTCGGGAGCCGTCGTGAGCAGCAACGTCTACTGGTATTCGACCTCGCCCGACACGTTGGCAAACAAGACCAACTGGTACATGACGGCGACGAAGAACTCCGCAAACCTGACCGGCCTCAACACCCTCGCAGCCAATTCGAGTGTCAGCGCCCTCGTCACCAGAAGCCTGGCCGCCGGCACGGAAACGGCAACCATCACGCTCCGCAACACGAGCACGACGAATGTCGCCTTCTTCGTCCGTCCGGAGATCACCGCCGGAAACGGCGGCAACGAGGTGCTGCCGGTGAACTACTCGGACAACTACGTCTCGTTGTGGCCCGGGGAATCCAGCACCATCGCCGCCACCTACCAGACAAGCGATCTGGGCGGTCAGCCGCCTTACCTGCGCGTGCGCGGCTACAACGTGCCGACGACTTCGACGGCCTTGCCGTAGCGGGGTGCTCCCACTGCTGGCCGTGCTCCGAGCCCACCCCTAAGCTTTCTGACCATGGTCGCGGCGATGACCCTCGTGACGGGCCCGGCTCCCGAGATGGCGAACATCGCCCGCATGGCGCATGACGCAATCGAAGCGTGGCTCAAGGGCTACGACGGCTACCGGGGAACGATCGTCTTCACGGACGAGGATGCCGAGCGGGCGCGGATCATTACCCTCTGGGACACCGCGGCCGCAGAAGTGAGCTCTCGCAAAGGACGAACCGAGATGCGGAACCGCGTGGTGGAGGCTGCCGGCATGTCCATCGCCGGAGTCGAGCTCTACGACGTCCCGGTGTGCGAGGTCCTGCCGGCCTGAGCTCGGAGATCTTTCTCGCGACGGACCGACTGTGGTTGCGGCGGTTCACCGAGGACGACGTCGAGAACCTCGTCGAGCTCGACGGCGATCCCGAGGTGATGCGTTTCATCAACGGCGGCCGGCCGACACCGCGCCAAGAGATCGAGAGCGACGTCCTCCCGGCGTTCCTCGACTACTACGAGCGGTTCGCCGGTTACGGCTTCTGGGCCGTGATCGAGAAGTCGACCGGCCAATTCGTCGGTTGGTTCCACTTCCGGCCGGCGAAGGACGCCCCTCCCGGCGAGGTGGAGCTCGGCTACCGGTTGCGCAAGGCCGCCTGGGGAAAGGGCTATGCGGCCGAGGGATCGCGTGCGCTGATCGAGAAGGGCTTCACCGAGCTCGGGGTCCAACGTGTTGTCGCGAGCACGATGGTCGTGAACGTCGCATCGCGCCGGGTGATGGAGAAAGCCGGCCTGAAGTTCGTCCGGATCTTCCATCAGGACTGGCCGGACAAGATCGAGGGCGACGAAGAAGGGGATGTCGAGTACGCGTTGCTGCGATCCGAATGGGAGCGTGACTAGACGGTGTCCCAGGGCACTGCTGCATAGACGGCCGCGATCGTCTCGAACCGCCCCTCACGCATCGGGACCGTAACCTCGTCGATCTGGCTGACAACCGCGACGCCGCGGGCGTTCGAGAGGAATGCTCCCTCGAACGAAGCGAGGTCCCGAAGTCGCACCGTCGCGCGCCGCGACGGCACGCCCAATCTCGCTAGCTCTCGTTCGAGGAGCTGCATCGTGATCCCGTGCAGGTGTGGCGCGTCGGGCCACGCTACACCTGAATCGTCGAGGAGGCCGATGTTCGCGATCGCGCTTTCGGACACGATTCCCTCGTCTCCGGTCAGCAACGCATCGTCGAACCCATTGCGTCGCGCGAGTCGCGAGTAGTAACCCTGACCCGTCGCAAGGTGCTTCAGGTGTGCGTCGGGTCGCTGGTAGCGCACCGACTGCAGCCTTTGCGGCGTGGACACCTCACCAGGCGGCTTGACGGTGACCATGATCGCCGGCTCCTCAGCCGACTCGAAGATGTAGACGCGCACCGATGCGTCGTCGAGGCCGCCGAGTGCGTGTCGAATGAGCGCAACGACGCGTTCGCGGTCGAGACCGGCATCGAACAACTCCGTGTTCGCCGCCTCCAGCCTGTCCAGATGAAGGGCCAGGCCACGCGTGCGGCCGCCACGGACCTGCATTGCAGTGAAGTGACCATAGGCAGACGCCGTCGACCACAGCTGTTCGACGTCGACTTCACGTCCGTCGATCTCGATGCGCATTCCGTGTCAGGTCTGCGCGTAGGGCGCGGCTGACATGTACTTGAAGCCGCTGTCGACCGCGAGCGTGACGATGACCGACTCGGGGCCGAGCTCTTCGGCTACCCGTCGAGCGCCGACGACGTTCGCCCCACTCGAGACGCCCGCGAAGATCCCCTCTTCCTGGGCGAGCCGTCGGGTCATCTCGATCGCCTCCTCGTTCTCGATCACCGCAACCTCGTCCACGCGCGAGCGATCGAAGTGCGGCGGCACCAGCCCGGTCCAGCCCTGCATCGCAAACGACCCTCTCTCGCCGCCGCCGGTGATCGCCGCAGAGGCGGCGGGCTCTAGCCCGACGATGCGGATCCCGTCACCGTGCGCCTTGAGTGCCTCCGACACGCCCATGAGCGAGCTGGCGGTCCCGATGCCGTGGCAGAAGGCGGTCACGCGCCCCGAGGTCTGCTCCCAGATCTCGCGCCCGAGGGTGTCGCGAAGGCCGGCGATGACGTACGGGTTGTTGAATTGGTCCGTCGCGTAGGCGCCGGGCTCCCGCGCGAGCTCCGCCGCACGCTTGACCATGTTTTCGATGTCCTGCGACGTGACGCGCCCAGGCCCCTCGACGGAGGGGATGACTTCGAGCTCCGCACCTAGGGCGCGCATGAGCTGCAGCCGCTCCTCGCTGAAGCAGTCGGCGATGACAATCCGCACGGGATAGCCCTTCGCACGGCAGACAAGAGCGAGCGCAGGTCCGGTGCTGCCGCCGGTGTACTCGACGACCGTCGTCCCCGGCTCGAGGAGCGCGTCGCGCTCGGCGCCTTCGACCATCGAGAGCGCCAGCCGGTCCTTCATCGAGCCCGTGGGGTTCAGATACTCGAGCTTCACCCAGAGCTCGGCGCCGTTCGCCGGCGCGAGCGCATTCAGGCGAACGAGCGGTGTGTTCCCGATCGTGGAGAGGACGCTCGTCTCGGGCACTGTTCCGATCCTAACGACGCGATACCGCCGGCTTTTCCCAGACCGAGACGTGCTTGCGACTTTCGCTCGTGAACGGTTCGCGCTTCCACCCGCTCCAGCGGTCGCGTAGCTTCATGCCGGCAAGCTCCGCCATGAGATCCAGCTCAGCGGGCCACGCGTAACGGAAGGGAACCGAGAACCGCTCCACCCTTCCGTCGACGAGCTGGAAGTGATGGGACGTGAGGCCCTGCCGCGCGACGTCGTATTCGTCGATTCCCCATCTGGTCTCGCTCACGTGAAAGGCGTGGAAGGTCTCGCCGGGCGGAAGCAGTCGCAGTCCCGGTACGCCTACCTCGATGACGAAGCAACCGCCGGGCTCGAGGTGCGCGGCGACGTTGCGGAAGCACGCGACCTGGGCCGCCTGCGTCGTCAGGTTCGAGATCGTGTTGAAGACCAGATACGCGACGCTGAACGTGCCGTCCACGGTCGTCGTCGCGAAGTCACCGATCGTGACGCCGATGTCTTGGCTGCCTTCCTTCGCTCGCAACTTCGCGACCATCGCGTTCGACATGTCGATCCCGTGCACCGACACTCCCCGTTGCGCGAGCGGGACCGCGATCCTGCCCGTCCCGATTCCGAGCTCGAGCGCACGCCCACTCCCCGCGAGCTCGGCGAGCAGGTCGACGACAGGCTCGACGACCGCCGGGTCGAACATCTCTCCGGTCGACTCGTCGTACCGCGCGGCGACGCGCTCGTCGAAGTAGCCGTTGTCGTGCACCGCCGAAATCTAGCGGACACCCGCGGCCGCACTCTCGACGGCATACTGCAAACGATGTCCTTGCTGCGTTTGACGTTCAGACGCTGGCTCATCCGAGGCCTGAGCAGGATCCACTTGGCCGTCCAACGGCTCAGCCGGGGCCGACTTCTCAGCAGGGTCGCCGGAATGCCCGTGCTCTTGCTCACGACAACGGGCCGCAGGTCCGGCAAAGCGCGCACGACACCTCTCACGTTCTTCCGCGATGGCCGCGATCTCGTGGTGATCGCGTCGAACGGCGGCGCGGATCGCGCTCCCGACTGGTCCCTCAACCTGCAGCAGGACCCGCGCGCGGTCGTGGAGATCGGTACCGACGAGCTGACCGTGGAGGCTCGGACCGCATCCCCTGAGGAGCGGGAGCGGTTATGGGTCGGGATCACGGCGACGTACCCCGGCTACGCCGCCTATCAGCGAAAGACGACGCGCCGGATCCCGGTCCTGATCCTGACACCCAAGGAGTAGCCTTCGGGCGTGACTCGCGAGTTCGATCACGGACATGAGCCGCGAGCCGAGGAGATCGCGTTGCATCAGCGGTTCCTGACGCTGCAGGGGCAGATGGAGGCGGCTCAGTCAGAAGGAAACGAAGCGGAGGTTCGACGCTTGCGTCCCCTGCTCGAACGCGCGCGGAAGCGTTGGCTCGCGGCGAACATCCGCGTCACCCGCGGCCGCTAGGTCGTCCGCGATGCTCTACACCCCTGAATCTCACGAGCCGCTCGAACCGCGGCCCTGGGATCCCGACGTGGCGCTGACCACGATCCGGGAGATCGCCGCTGACTGCGAAGCGTCGTTCGACTCTCCCTACTGGCCGGTGCATCCGCGCGACGACGACGGCACCGGGCCGTACGCGACGCTCTATGAGGGCCCGTCCGGCGTGATCTACGCGCTCGACTTGCTCGCCCGCCGCGGCCTCGTCGACACGACTCGAGACTATGTTCCGGTCCTCGAGCGACTCGTCGAGGTGTACCGCGCGAAACCTGAGTTCGAGGAGTGGAACCATCCGCCGAGCTTGTTGGGCGGAGAGACCGGGATCCTGCTCGCGCTGTACCGGTTGGCGACGTCTCCCCAGATTGCGAACCGGATCGCCGAGCTCGTCGCTGCGAACGTCGCCGATCCGCACCACGAGTTCATGTGGGGCAGCCCGGGCACGATGCTCGCGGCGCGTGCGATCGACAGGCCTGATCTCTGGCGCGAGAGCGCCGACCATCTTCGGGACGCTTGGGAGGACTCGGGCCTCTGGACACAGGACCTCTACGGAAGACAAGAGCAGTACCTCGGTCCGGCGCACGGGTTTGCCGGCTGTGTCCTGGCGCTCGCACACGAGCCGAGTGAGGAGCTGGACCGCCGCGCAAGCGATGCTTTCAGGCACTTCGCGGTCCAGGAGGACGGGCTTGCAAACTGGCCCGGACTCGCCGGTGCAGATCTCGTCACCCGCCAAAAGGACATCCGCATGCAGTGGTGCCACGGCGCACCCGGGATGGTCGCCTCGCTTGCGGAGATCGCACCGGGGGACGACGAACACGAGCGCCTGTTGCTGTCCGGCGGCGAGCTCACATGGCGCGCGGGGCCGCTCACGAAGGGCGCGAATCTCTGTCACGGCACAGCCGGCAACGGTCTCGCCTTTCTGAAGCTGTTTCGGCGAACCGGCGACGAGCTCTGGCTCGAGCGCGCTCGAGCGTTCGCAATGCATGCCGTTGCTCAGGTCGAGCGAGAACGACGTGCACTCGGCCGCGGCCACTACTCGCTGTGGACCGGCGACCCCGGCACAGCGCTGTATCTCGCACTTTGCCTGGACAGCAGCGCGACGCTGCCTGGACTTGACGACACCGACTTCGCCTAACGCGATGTCGAGAACGGACGGGGTGCTCCGTTCTACTGATGACAATGTCGAACGCGGAAAGGAGACGGTGAGATGGCGAGATACCTGTTGGTCGTCGATTTCCAGGGAGGCGTCTGCGAGACGCCTATGGAGGAATGGGAGCCGGAGGAGATCACGGCGCATCTGGACTACTACCGCGCCTTGCACCAGGAACTGGTCAGCAGCGGGGAGCTGGTCGAATCCGAAGTCCTGACCGGGCCCGATCTGGCGAAGATCGTGACGTCCGACGGCCTGACTGCGCCGGTCGTGACCGATGGGCCGTTCCAGGAGTTCAAGGAGTGGCTCGCCGGCTATCAGATCGTCGACGTGGAGTCGGAGGCCCGCGCGATCGAGATCGCGGCCAAGATCTCAGCGGTGCCAGGCCCCGGAGGGGCTGCGACCCAGCAGCCGATCCAGGTCCGGCAGGTCATGGACCAGGCGCCGTCCGATGCTGCCGAGATGGAGGAGTGGCTTCAGCACGTGGGTGACGACCGCTGAACGTGCCCGCCCCAGTCGAGGACCTGCTGCGCGAATTGGCGCCGCAGGTCCTCGGCGTGCTCACCCGGAGATTCGGCGACTTCGATGCTGCCGAGGACGCCGTCCAGGAGGCGCTGCTGGCCGCCGCCGACCACTGGCCGCGCGAGGGTGTTCCCGCTGAGCCGCGCGGGTGGCTCATTCAGACCGGCGAGCGCCGGCTGATCGATCAGCTGCGAAGTGAGCAGTCGCGGAGGAAGCGGGAGACCCTGACGGCGCTGCAGGAGCCGCCAGCGGCTGAGGTCTCCGACCAAGACGACACGTTGATCGTGTTGTTCATGTGCTGCCATCCGGCACTGACCCCGGCCTCGGCGATCGCACTGACCTTGCGCGCGGTCGGCGGACTGACCACCGCGGAGATCGCGAGCGCGTTCCTGGTGCCCGAGGCGACTATGGCTCAGCGCATCGCGAGGGCAAAGCAGCGGATCAAGGCTTCCGGTGTGCCGTTCCAGATGCCGACACGCAACGAACAGACGGACAGACTGCGCACGGTACTGCATGTGCTGTACCTCATCTTCAACGAGGGGTATGCCGCAAGCAGCGGCAACGAGCTGCACCGCACCGAGTTGTCGGATGAGGCGATCCGACTGACCAGGTTGGTGCAGCGACTGCTTCCCGAAGACGGTGAGGTCACCGGTCTCCTTGCGCTCATGCTGCTGACTGATGCCAGACGCCGCGCGCGGACCAACGCCGCAGGCGAATTGATCCCGTTGCCGGAGCAGGATCGAGCTCTGTGGAGTCAGGCGCTCATCGCCGAAGGGGTTTTGTTGATCAACCGCGCAATGAGCAAGGGCTCTGTCGGCGAGTACCAGCTCCAGGCCGCCATCGCCGCCCTTCACGACCAGGCACGACAAGCCGACGACACCGACTGGCCGCAGATCTATGCGCTGTACGGCTTGTTGGAGCAGATGACGGGCAACCCGGTCGTGACGCTCAACAGGGCCGTTGCAGCTGCCATGGCCCACGGCCCGTCGGCGGGGCTGGCGTTACTCGACGAGGTCGACGACCGGCTCGACGGTCACTACCGCCTTGACGCGGTGCGTGCGCATCTGCTCGAGATGGCCGGGGACCCCGACGCGGCGCTCGTGCACTATCGCGCAGCCGCAAGTCGTACGACGAACGTTCCAGAGCAGCACTACTTGGCGAAGCAGGTGTCGCGGATAACGTCCCGCCAGTGACGTCACTGGCGCTGAGCCGGCTACGGCTGATTCACAGCAGGCCGGACGCGGCCCGCTCCGGTACGGACGCGTCTTGGGGTCTGACCCCGAAGCCACGGCCGAAGCGGACGATTGTGGAAACGGGGGTTCCGCACCTGTGTGTGCCATTACGCGGTCAATTCCCATTGCCGCGTTCGCGGGCCGAGAGCTACTCGGGAAGCCAGCCGTCGCGATGCGCCGTCGGCTCGCGGCTCGGGACCGACGCGTACGCCACGCCCCCGTCCATCGTGTCCTCCTCCACGCTCGCTCCGTAGCGCTTCGCGACTTCGTCGACGGGGAAGCCAAGCGAGTCGGGCTCGGCTGAGTGTTCCCGAGCGCCAACTGCGATCACGAGGCACGGTCCGGTTCCTGCTCCGATGACCACGTGCTTCGTGTTCGGCGGGCAATGCACGAAGTCCCAGGCCCGCAGTGGCCGCTCCTCGCCTTCGATGACCAGAACTGCTTCGCCCGAGACGACGAGCAAGCCCTCTTGATCAGCCTCCCAGTGGTACATGGACATCGGTTCGCCCGGGTTGAGGACGAAGGGATTGACCCCGACCTGTTCGGCTTGCGGCTCGTTTTCGAAGTCGTCGAGCACGAGGGAGACGGCGCCACGGCCGTCGACGTGACGCCAGACGGCGTCGCGCATGTTGAGGACGAACCACCCCTCGCCCTTCGGGAGCAGCCCGTGCTCGGTCTGCTCCGGCTGCGACTCGGGAATCACGAACGCGGAATTTTCAAGCCGCCCAGGAGAACTCGGAGGTAGAGATACCGCTCTTGCCTTCGTACTCGATCCCGAAGGCGTTGATCTTCGAGCGGGTCGCCTCCGCGATTGTCAGGTCAGACCCCGCCGGGTGAAACATGCCCTGGAGCCGAATCGGCTGACCGTTCTCAACACCAAAGGGCACGATGTCCTCGACCTCGAAATCGATTACGTCCCCAACCCGAACGCTGTGGCGAAGGCCGTCGTCTTGCACCTCGATCGCCGCTCGTTCGACACCGAGCATCTCCCCGACCAGTGGCACCAACGCCGCCATCGGGCCGCCAAGTTGGCCGCCAAAGACCTGCGTGAGCTTGTCTGCCTGCTCGTCTGTCGCGCGCTCGTCGATGAACATCCCGAGGCGCCAATTCCCGTCCGTCATCACCTTCGGCGTGTCGGCGATTGCTGCAACGCTGAGTCCGCCAATGTCTGTGCCTTCGATCTCACCCTCGCGAATGTTGAAGACGAGCGTCACGCGACAGAAGTCGTAGGTCGCGCCATGGGAGAATGAAGCGTTACACGGGCAAATGAGATCGCACGAACACGTTTCGACGTAACTGCCCTTCAGGTTCCAGGACATCGAAAACCTCCGATCTATGAGAGCCGATTCTCAGAGCCTAGTCACGCTCAGGCGACCCTAGAACATCCAAGACCTCGACGCGAGGGTGTCGCCTACTCGACGTCCTTCAAAAAAGCGAGGACGCGTTGCTCGAGCAACATTGCGGCACTCTCGTCGTAGTCCGGCAAACTGTTGTCGGCGAACAGGTGTCCATCGCCGGGGTAGAGGAACAGCTCCGCACCATCGATCGTCTCGGTGAGCTCTCGCGCGGCGGGTAGATCCTCCAGCGCCCACTCGTCGCCTTCCATCATGTGAATCTGAAGCGGGACTCCCTGCGGCCAGGAGCCTCCGAACTCAGAGGCCGGAATGGCAGAGGAGAACAGCAGCGCGCCTTTGGCGCCCGGACGCGTCTGGGCGAGCATCTGCGCCGGCATCGCCCCGAGCGAGAACCCGGCGTAGACGAGCTCGTTCGGCAAGTCGTCGGCGGCGAGTCGACCGCGCTCGGCAATCGTCCCGAAGCCAACCTCCTGCGCGTACCCGACACCTTCGTTCAGGTCGGTGAACGTCTTACCGTCGTAGAGATCCGGGGCATGAACGACGTGCCCGGCAGCGCGCAGCTCGTCGGCGAAAGCGAGGAACCCCGCCGTCTGTCCCTGCGCGTGGTGGAAAAGGAGTACCTCAGCCATGACGCTCCTCGCTGTAGCTAGCGTGATCGGCGGGGCTCAATCTCACCGTCCGCACTCCCCACCCCGCGAACCGGGCGCGAAACGTGCCGTCGAACGTTCCCGTCGTCGAGGTGTTGCGGCAGGCGCCGTCCAATTCGGTCGACGTCTCTTGAGCCGTAAACGTGCCACTGCCCTGGATCGGGAGCGGCCCGGTGAGGTGGGCGGCGATGGTCGGTAGCTGGCCGGAGAGTGGATTGGAGCCGAGGGCATACATCACGTGATACCACGTGTAGGCCGTGGCTGCGGCAGCGCTCCGTTCCGCGACGCTGAGTGACGCCCAGCCGTTCTGGTCCGGTGACATCAGCAGCGCTGCGTCTGCACCTTGGGAGACGGAGAGCGTGCTCGAGTCCCCGCACTCGGTCGACGGTTGCGGCGTGCAGTCGACCACTCCACCGGAGTTGAAGTTCACCACGCCGGTCAGGCCGGCGCGACGGATCGTCCTGAAAAACCTGGTGCCGGTTCGAAGGACGAACGTGCCGCGCAGCCTGACCGCGACCTCGGCGAAAGCGCCGCGACAAGGCAGAGGCGGTTCGGCCGGGTGCGGCGCACTCGTCGCCACGATTTCCATGTTGATGACCAGTGTCTTGCCGAATCGCGCTTCCAAACGGCCGCGCTCGCCGTCGAAGGTGGTGGTCTGTCTGGGCGCAGCCCTGAAGGCGTGTAGCTCGTGGCCGTTCGAGAAGGACCGCGTCAGCGAGACGCCAAAGATCTCCGCGTCGCCAGGGCGATAGAAGTCGCGGCCGACTATCCGACCGTCGAGCCTCCACGGCGCGAGCTGTCTGAGTCGGGCTCGTTCCTGTTTGCTTGCCTTGACTGCGGCGGGCGCTGCGATCCGGGTAGGCGAGATGTCGAGCACGACGTGGTCGATCGCGTCGGCGCGCGCCGGAAGCGCGAACGCGATTCCAATTGCAGCGACTAGTACACCGATCTTCGCCACGGCCGCCGGATTATCGCAACAAACGCGGGAGGACGTGCATCGCCGGCACGGCAGCCACCTGGCCTTAGCCGGGGAAGCCCTGGCCACCGTGCCGGCGTGACCAAGGTATGGGGGAGCTTATTGGCCGGATTAGCGCAGATGAGTCAAGTTCGACGATTCCTGAGTGACAGATCCACTGTCGCTATGGTCAAGTGCCGTGGGGACGCTGATCGCTGAAGTCGCAGCGCTCGGTTTGGCGATCGCCTTCACAAGCCCTGTCTCCGTCGTGACGGTCATCCTCTTGCTGAGCATGTCGAACGGCCGGCGGCGCGCGCTTTCATTCGTTGCCGGATGGCTGATCGCAATTGCGGTGATCGGCGTACTCACGGTCACCGTCCTCCAAGGACAGAACTTCAGCTCGAGGCAGACGGATCCGTCGCGTGTTGCCTCGGCGCTCGAAGTCTTGCTCGGCTGCCTGCTCTTGGTGGGATCCACGGTCGCCTATCGCCGGAGAAAGGGCTCGACCCACTCGGCGCCCGCCTGGCTTGACCGGCTGGATCGGATGCACTGGTCGTTTGCCATCGGGGTGGGGTCCTTGATGCTCACGTATTCGCTCTGTGTGGTTGCCGTAGCCGAGATCCTCAAGGCGAACATCACAAGTCTCGATGCCGGTGTCGCCTTCGTCGTCTTTGCTCTGGCCTCGATCACCACGATCGCCGCTCCGATTGTCGTTGCGATCGCCGCGCCGGAACGGTCCGAGGAGACGCTCGCCAGGTGGAAGCTGTGGCTGATTGGCAACTCCCGCACGATCGTCCTTGTGATGCTGATGGTGATCGGAGCCATCCTGATCGCCAGAGGTACGTACAGTCTGACCGCTTAGGTCCGTCCCCCACCGGCGGCGATCACCCCGATTGGATGAAGGCCCCAGTCCGGGTCGGGGGCACACTGCGGAGGAGATCGGAATGAGCCGAAGCGCGCGCCCCACCGAGTCCAAGAACCTCGGCCGTTCGGCGCGACATCCCGCTGCAAGTGCTCCGGCCCCGGTCGCGCGTGCAAGACGACACGTGTACTTCAGCGCGGACGAGCGGGTCGCAAGAGGGAAGGCCGCGCGCCAGGGGGCGCCGAGGTCGAGCCATCGCACGTGGGAACCTGCGACGGATCGGCTTGATCCCGTCGCACTCCTCGAAGAGCAGTGCGAGAGCCGGGTTCCGGAGCTCGTCCCGATCCGTAACGGACGGATGCTCGCGTCGCCGTTCACGTTCTTTCGAGGAGCGGCGCTGATCATGGCAGCGGACCTGGCGTCGACCCCGCGGTCCGGCGTCAACGTGCAGCTGTGCGGCGACGCACACCTATCGAACTTCGGCGTGTTCGGATCGCCCGAGCGGCAGCTCGTGTTCGACATCAACGATTTCGACGAAACGCTTCCCGGTCCGTGGGAATGGGACGTGAAGCGACTTGCAGCAAGCTGCGAGATCCTGGGTCGCGACCGCGGCTTCGCCGCCTCCGACCGGCGAGCGATCGTCAGGGCGGGCGTCGGCGAATATCGGAACGTGATGCGGCGCGCGGCAAACATGGGGACCCTCGACGTCTGGTACGACCACCTCGACATCGAAGAGGTCCTGGACTGGGTCCACACCGAGGCCGCCGAGGGACGAATTGGCAAGAAGGAGGCGAGGGAGGCGGAAGAGGACGTCGCGAAGGCGAGGACGCGCGACAGCACGCGGGTCTTCGCGAAGCGGGCTGACGAGGTCGATGGAAAGCTGAGGATCGTCGCGGACCCCCCGCTCGTCGTGCCTTTCGACGACCTGGCCGATCCTGGGACGACTTCCGGCGAGCTGGAAAAACAGATTCGCTCGTCGGTCCAGAGATACCGACAATCCCTTTCCGACCACCACCATCCCATCGAGGAGTTCGAATACGTCCACAGCGCACGCAAGATCGTCGGCGTCGGCAGCGTCGGCACCCGCGCCTGGATCCATCTCTTCGTGGGCCGAGACGATCAAGATCCGTTGTTCCTACAGTCGAAGGAGGCACAAGCGTCGGTGTTGGAGCGATTCGTCGGCAAGAGCGAGCACGCCGAGCACGGCAGGCGGGTCGTGGTGGGTCAACGGTTGATGCAAGCGGCCAGCGACATCTTCCTCGGTTGGTTCCGTGTCAAAGTCACCGACGGCTCGCTCCGCCACTACTACGTGCGCCAGTTCCACGACTGGAAGGGCGGCGTCGACGTGGAGACCTTCCGGGTGCCGGGGGCGACGCTCTACGCACGGCTGTGCGGAGCCACGCTCGCCCGCGCGCATGCCCGCTGGGGCGACCGAATCGCGATCGCGTCGTACCTGGGCAAAGGCAACGCATTCGACAGGGCGATCGCCGACTTCGCCGCCGAGTACGCCGACCAGAACGAACGTGACTTCGACTCCTTCGTCGAAGCGGTCAAGTCCGGGCGCCTTGCGGCGCAGACCGGCGTGTAGCGACTCCGTCCTCGAGGCTGATCTCCGCGGACAGCTGATCATCCACCGGCCCTGCGAGCTCGTCGCGCACTCTCATGTCGAAGTACACATATGCCGTCGTGAGGGCGACGAACGGCAGCGTCACCGCGTAGACGATCCCGGCGACGACGTCGACTATGGGAAGCGGCGCGTTCGTCACGAGGATCAGGAGTGCGCCCAAGAGTGGCCCGGCCACGAGCGCGATCGCCGCCCCGAGAATGGTGAGTGACCCGACCTTCAACCACTTTTGCCGAACGAGGCGTCCGCTCCGTCGCAACGCCTCGAATGGGGAGAGACCCTCCAGCTCGATCACGGGGGCGATTAGCGCCCAACGAACGGCCAGCCAAACCGCGATCGGAATCAGGACCAGAGAGCCGGTGAAGAGCAAGACTGCGAGGACGGCGATCATCAGTGCGACGAACAGGGACCTGAGGCTGCCGGCCGCGAGCCGGTAGGCACGCAAGGCCCCGACCGGCCGTCCGGCATCGATCTCCACGAGTGCCCACGCCGTGGCCATCTGGACGAAGCCGAGCGCGAGCAGGGTCAGTGCGGTCCCGACGGCGACGACGAGGAGGACGAGCAGCCCTCCCCCCTCGCCTCCGGTCGAGATGCCTGCGACGCTCGATGCCCTGGTCACGACCGTCTGCAGGAGCGCGATGAGCAGTGCGATCGGTACGAAGAGCAGCCCGATTCCCACGAAGAGCGACATCCGCCGGCGGTACATGCGTCCGGCCGCGGCAATGATCTGACCCCAGGCCCGACGACGTGCCAGGTGGAGCGGCGCGGTCGGTCGCCAGGTGACGCGCGAGAGCGCGAACGCCGAGAGCGCGATGAGCGCAGTGAGCACGAGGAGGACCCCCCGCGGCTCGTGCACGAGTCGCCGCAGGAGTTCGGACCCTCCGCCGACAGCGCCGCAGAAGAAATCGGTTGACCGGGTCCCCAGCACGCCCCCTGCTGGAACTGCGTAGCTTCGGCTGCGCCAGCCCTCCGCCCACTGGACCGGCTCGGTCCACTGCCGTTTGAGGTTCGGGCCCGTCGGACCGTTGTAGAACGCCCGCTGGAGCTCGCCCCAACGACCCTCGAACCCGATCCAGGGAAACGCGGCACGTGCCTCGGTCCTGTCCGTCGGAATCGTCCGCACGACCGGCCGAATGTCAGACGTGGGCCCTCTGGTGTCGTCGCAACCAACTCCCTCCGAGGCGGCGCTGCCGAGATAGAGCGCCTCACCGAAGAAGTTCGCGTGTGAACCGGCCGCGACATGCACGACCGGATGCGTACCGCCGACGAGCTCGAGCTTGCTGTCATCCCAGCTCGCCCGCTCCGCCCCCTCGTGCTGGCTGTAGCCGACCTCGAGCGGACTCCGGTTGAGAGCGGCCGCGGGGGTCGATGCGTCGAAGAGGAGCTGGATCATCTCCCAGTCGCCTTCGTGGAGGTTGTTCCAGTCGTTGAAGACATAGAACAGCCAGTACTGCAACGCCAGCTTCCCCGGATGCCCGGCCTGCGTGACGACGTGCGCGTAGACGGTCGGCTTCGTCCCGGCGGAGATCGTGCGCGCCCATTGCTCGTACGTGCAGCCGGGAGTGAGCGCGTCCCCCGGGAAGTCGAGGTGGTATCCGTAGAGCCCCTTCCCGACCTGGGTTGCCGTCGGCGCGATCGAGATCAGGTCGGTGCGGTTCCACGGGCCGCGCAGCGAAACCGTGTCGGCCCCGAAGAGGACGTTGACGTCGAGCGGGAGATACGGCTCGCCCGGACCGCACTCTTTCGCCTGGGTGACCAGCCGCACGACCGGCGCGAATCGCTCGGCGAGCGCGCGCTGGTCAGCAAGTCCGGCCGAAGCGGCCCCACACCAGCACAGTGCGACCACGGCCACGGCGACCGTGGCCGTTCGGCGGCGCGACAACATCATCGGGCGACAACTCGCCTCGAGACTCGCCGCTTGAAAGGCGTGTTACATCATCCGAAGGGGATGACCCCTACTGTTGTGCCGTTCCTCGACACCCATCCGGAGGTACCCGTTGACCAGATTCGTCGTCGACTCCAGCGCTGCGCTCCACCTGGCGAGTGCAGACATCGAGGTCCCGGCCAAGCACAAGCTGCTCGCGCCGACGCTCCTGCGTTCCCAAACGCTGTCGGACCTGCACGAGGCCGTCCAGCGGGGCGAGATCCCGGCGGACGTCGCACGCGAACACCTCGCTCGCATCGGGCGGATGCCGATCAGGCTCCTCGGGGACGCCGTGCTCCGGCGCCGGGCCTGGGAGCTGGCGGATCGACTGGAATGGGCGCAGACCTACAACGCCGAGTACATCGCACTCACTCAGTTGCAGGCGGACGCGTTCATAACCCTCGACAAGGAACTCGCGCGCAGCGTCAAAGGAATCGTCGAGACCGCGTCGATCGACGCGCTGCGCTAGTGCCCGGGGCTCATCAAAAGACGGTGGCCCAGTCGTTCTTGACGCTGACGACCGTCCAGCCATCCTGACCGGCTTGCTCGAGCGCCTGTTCAGCGCCGGCGGTGTAGTCGAACTCGCGCTTGTCGTCGTCGTGCAGGACCAGGAGGCGCAGGGTTGGCTTGTCATCGTGCTTCGTGAACTGCAGCATCGGTACGTCACCATTCGAGTTGCCGGCAGCGAGCAGCGGGCGGCGACCCGCTCGGCTCCAGATGCGGATCGGCTTCTGTGGGCCATCGTCTAGATAGTCGGCCTCTGCCTTGTGCGTGATCGTGCCACCGCGCTCGTCGTTCGTGTAGGCGAACGTCGATGCGCTGCCGATCACGCGCTCCCGCGGAATGCCGTAGACCTCCTGGCTGATCGGCCGCATGAAGTCCCGACCTCCGCCTGAGGCGATGTAGTTCGAGAACCCGTTCGCCTCGAGATAGGCCAGCAGCTCGACCATCGGCGCATACGCGCATTCGAGATATCCGCGACCCAGGGTCGGGTGCTGCGCGGTGCGCAGGAATTCGTCTGACCGCGCCTCGAAATCCTCGACGCTGATTCCCTCGTACGCCGCGAGAATGCCGGCGCCCAGGATCTTCACGTTGCTGTCATCACCCGCGTAGTGCTCGGCCATCAAAGCGCCTAGCCAGGCGTAGTCGCGCTCATAAGCCGCCTTCCACGGTTGCCGATCGCGCAACTCCGGCTCGGCTTCGGCCATCTCGACCAGCCTGCGAAGGATGAAGTCGAGCTGGATCGGCATCGGCTTCTCACACCACAGAGTGCCGTCGTTGTCGAACACCGCCACGCGCTCCTCAACCGGCACGGCATCCGATCCCTCGCAGGTTCGAGCCACGAAGTCGAGGATCGCCTGTTTTGCCGCACCCTCCCGCCAGCCGGCCAGCGCGATCTTCTTGGACGAACTCACGGTCTCGGTCGCGGGAGCCATGGACAAAGACTTTAGGGCGGCCTTTCCGGACTGGACATCATCCAAAACGGATGAAGAACGTTGGGTCGTGACGCTCCCTCCGATTAAAGCTGAGTTAAGAGCGTTTGAGGCGGCGTCGGAGCTTGTCAAAATGAGCTGTCGTGAGCGCCACGGCCAAAGACGTGATCTATGTTCTCGGCGGTCTCGCGGTGGTGGTCTTCTTCATCGTGCGTCAGCGGCGAAGTGGTCGGTTCCGAGAGCGCTCGTTGCTTTTCCCCATCGCATTGGGCATCTATGGCGTCGTCCTACTGACCGACACTTCCAAGCACGTCTCGATCAACGTGGCCTCGGTCGTGCTGCTTATCCTGAGCGGGCTCGCGTCCGTCGGCTTCGGCGTAATCCGCGGGCGAACTATCGAGCTCTTCGCACGAGGCGGCGAGCTTTGGGAAAGCGCTTCGTGGATGACGATCGGAGCGGGCTGGGGCGGCCTGCTCGTGACTCGGATTGTGCTGATCGGGGTCGCCACTGCCATTGGAGCAAAGCTCGCTGCGTCGCCCACATCCATCCCGATCATGTTGGCGATCACGCTTGGTGTGCAGATGCTCGTCGAACGACACCGCGCGAGGGCGGTTGGAATACCCATAGGACCCTCTCGAAGAGCGCGGCTAAGTGCTCGGCGTCGACGGATCTAGCCGCTTGTAGGGAAGTAAGTCAAAAGCTCGCCTCGAGCGACAGCACGCTCGCCTGGGGAGACCGAAGGCCCATAAGCGCGCGGCCAGGTTAAAAAACCCGTCGTTTGAGGGAGGATTCTTTGGCTATGCGAAATCCGCCACCTGGTTACCAAACGGTCTCGCCGTACCTGCTTTACGAGGATGCGCCGCGCGTCATCGAGCACCTGAAAGCTGCGTTCGGGTTCGAGGAGCGGTTGTCGCAAACGGGAGGTGCAGGCCGGACGCACACCGAGCTGGTCCTGGGTGAGGATGGACTCGTCATGATCGGCCAGGCCTGGGAGGGATTCTCAAGCCCCCGGTCCCTTGGGACGCATCCGCCTTCCCTTATTCACGTGTATGTAAATGACGTTGACGCCCTCCACGGGCGGGCGAAAACCGCTGGTGCTGACTTGACCGATCTCGAGACGGCCGCCCCGATCGGAGATCGACGCTTTACCGCGACGGATCCCGAGGGTCAAGTCTGGGTTTTCGCGCAGCGCGTGGCTGAGCCAACCTGACCCCTAGTCCACCCTCAGGTGACATTCGCGAACGCTGGGGCACGTCAGCGGCTGATCACCCACCGGCGGCCCGTCGACTCGGATTAGTCGTATCGGGTGACGCGCACGTCTGCTCGTGTGTTATTCGCGGAGAAGCGGGCGATCACGTCCAATGCGACGCGCCGCGCTTCTGTGGGATCCCGAGCAAGTGGAACATCGAACGTCAACTGATTGTCGCGGAAGAGGACGCGGCATTGACATCCATTGGCTCGCGCGAATGTGACGAATCGCTCCACCTCGCTCGCGGGCCGAACTTCGAGTTCCATGCAAGAAGCATAGGGCCGTACCTCAGAGACGGCCGAAGCCGTTCGGGGGACATTCGTGAACGCTGGCCCAGGACCGCGTTGGATCACGGCTCGCTGTGCTAGCTAGTCAACTCCTGGGCGATGGGGTCGGGGCGCCCGCTTCCAGCGACTCGGTATGAAGGACAACGTGACGCTATCGCCACAACTCCGAGCGGAATGCCTGCCATGAAGGCTTTGACAATCCCCTGGTGGGCTCGGTCCAAGTCGTCCCCCTCGGCCTCGAGGCTACGCCTGAGCGTTATCCGGCGCTGCGACGATGTGCGAGCTAGCGCTTGGGAATCTCTCCGACGCCTCTGCGGAAATCGGCTGCCTCCTCGTCCAAGAGCAGCCCAACCGCGTACGTGAACGGCTCAGCCGCGTCAAGCGATCCCGGCGCCGACTGCGCGGCCCGGAAGAACTCGAGCACCGCGCGCGCCTGCTCATCGCTGATGTCTGCGGACAAAAGGTGTGTCGGGAGTGGCCGGTGCCAGTCGAGCTGAGGCGTCTCCGTCTCGGTAGGACGCGGCTGTGCAGCCGCATCGCCGATCGGGAAGCCATCCGCGTCGAGCTGCTCGAAGGGCACGTTGGACACCTCGGTGTGGTTTCGCGCGGCCTCGAACCAGTAGACGAGCGCCGAGGGAACGATGGGTGTGGGAAACGACAAGAGCGTGAACCACCCCATCGTGGAATTGGGAACGGTCAGGTTGCGAGCGAGGAATTTTGTCTGCGCCAGCCCAGGCAGTGAGCGTGTGGCGGAGAACCCTGCGTCGGCGCCATTGGTGTCGCGGAACGACAGCATCAGGGCGATCGTGTTCGGAAACGGATTGGTGGCGGTGATCTCGGTCCAGGTCATCGAACCGTCCGCCGCGGCCATCACGGTCCAGGACGCCCCAACATAGGTACGGGTGCCGAACCAGGCCATAGCCTGATGCTAGCTCGTGCCAAGGTGGGCCATCGCTCGGGGACATTCCCGAACACTGGCGCAGGCGACTCGACTAGGGCAAGCGCTCCTCGTGGTAGCTCTCCTTGTCCTCCTCACGCCACTTCGCCTCGTAGGCCTCCGCCTCCGCGAACTCCTGCTCCGTCAGCGCTCTTGCTTGCGCGTCTTCGCTCGCGGGATGCTCGCCGGCGGCAGTTCGGCGACGTGTGGCCACGAAGCCGACGACGACCAAGGGTACGGCGACCAGGGCAAAGATGATCCACGGGATCACGGGGGCAGCGTACCTCTCAGAACGCCAACCCTCGCGATCGGTGGACAGCTGGGAGCAAGGGTCGCACAGATGCGGCGACGATGACCGGCTGTCGCGCTGCTTGGGACGCTTCGAGCCGACGACTCGCGGCGGATCAGCCCAGTGCAGCCGTACCGTTCCGGAGGGACCTCTCATGCGAAAGGAGATTGCGCGATGACCAAGGATCACCCGCGAGGCTGGTTCGTTGCGAGCGTACGCGAGCTGCCGTGGCAGGAAAACGAGCTGGGCGCGACCTGCGAGTTCGACAAGCGGCGGGAACGCTTCGACGAGTTCGGCATCAACCTGACTCTCTTGCGTCCAGGGCAGCCGATGACGATGTACCACCGCGAGGGTTACCAGGAGGGGTTCCTCGTCCTCCGCGGCGAGTGCCTGCTCATCGTTGAGGGTTCGGAGGTTCAGCTGCGTGAGTGGGACTACTTTCACTGTCCGCGAGATGTCGCACACGCAATCGTCGGGTCGGGCGCCGGCTTGTCACTCGTGCTCGCGGTCGGTAGCCGCGTCGGCCCAGACGTGATCCTCTACCCCCGCGATGAGGCGGCGCTGAAGCACCGTGCTGGAGTTGAGCAGGACACGCCTCATCCGCAAGAGGCCTACGCACGGTTTACCAGGCCGGCGCCACAGATCCGCTTCCGCAGCGAGTTCCTCACCGAGTAGCCGCCGCACGCCACAGACGAGTCAAGTCGTCAAGCATCAGTGCCGAACACTGGCCCAGGGCAGCGCGTCCGCCGCTGGTCGTCGACCTGCTCTGATGGATCTATGCAGTTGCGCGGAGAGGGTTCGAACGGCTTGGCTCTAGCGTCTGCGCCGAAACAGCCGCGCAAGGTTAATGGCGTAACCCCAGCCGAATGCCCTCGGCGTGAATAGGCGCGGGTCATTCGGGTTCCACCAGCGCTCCCTAAGACGCGCTTTGAACCCGTGCCGCCGCCAGTCGTAGGGCACCCCGAGAAACGTGCCGGTGCGGGGCTCCTTGTTCGAGGCTGACATTGAGTGCTCCTTCTCTGCCTGCACTCGAAGCGTACCCCCGTCGACTGAGGTGAGGTCGTCACAGGGCGGTGTTGAGTCGCCCGATCCATTCGTGTTTCGGGTGCACCATCTGAAGAGCGTTTCGGAGCCACGCGATCCTCTTCAGAGTGAGCGTCGGTAACGTCAGGGCGAGATCGGCCTCGTCTTTTTTCTTCGGCGACTTCGCCTTGAAGAGCAAGACGACCTCGGGGACGAGATAGGGAATCCCGTCTGGGCTGAACTCGATCGCTTCTGCAAGTGGTCGTCGGATCCGCGGATCGCGCCGGAACACCCAGTCTCCTCCGTCCCAGGGCTCGCGCAGTACGTCGACTCGCCAGCGGCGCGAGCGGTCGCGGCCCCACGTCTGGTGTAGCCCCTCCCGCGCATCGCCCAAAGGCCACGCAAACCCAATGGCGCTCCTAGACTTCCACGAGGCATGCCGTTGCTGTTGCACGATCCGGTCGCGCACTGGCTTGTCGTCGCCGCGGCCGTCGTGGTCGTGAGTGGCGAGACAGTGGCCACCTATCTCGGCCATGCCCGGGAGGGGAAGCGTCGAGTCTTCGGCAGTCTGGCGGACTCAGTGCTGCTGTACGCGAACGGCCGCGGTGCGGCGGTGCGCCAGGACCGCGGGACGAGGTTGATCGTCGCCCTCGCCCTGTACCTCGCGATCGCGGCCGCCCTTGCGGCTGCGAGGATCCCACGCCTCCGCGTCGACGCCGACAACTGGTGGACTCTCGGCCTGGGGCTCGCCATAGTCTTCGCAGGGGCCGCGCTTCGAGACTGGGCGATCCTGAGCCTCGGCCGCTACTTCCGCCGTGAGGTGACGATCGAGACGGGCCAGCGGATCGTGCGTCGTGGGCCGTATCGCACGCTTCGCCACCCTTCCTATACCGGCATCTGTCTCATCCTCGCCGGTTTTGGACTCACCTTCGGAAGTTGGGTGAGCGCCGTCGTCGCGCTGCTTATCGTCTTCGCAGGGATCCTGCCGCGTATTTATGTCGAGGAACACGCGCTCGCACAAGCATTCGGCTCCGACTACACCGCCTACGCGACTTCGACGGACCGCATGCTCCCCCACGTCTGGTAGCGGGTCAGCAGCCGTCTAACCGGTTTCGACGACCTCCTTCAGGCCGGCCAACATCTTCTCCCAGTTGGCTCTTGAGTGCTCGGCTGCCTCCTCGCTCGAGTTGTTGTCCTGACTGAGGGAGACGTGCGTTTTCTGTCCCCGTTCCTCAAGCTCGTAAAGGACTGTGTGGTAGTTCTCTGGAATGTCCTCGTCGCCGCTCAGCGGACTGAAATGCGTCAGTTTCAGACGAAGTGCCTGCTCGACCTCGACGATTTTCCCCTTGTCTTCGTACTCCTTGCCCTCGTACTCGCCTTTCCAGACGATTGGGCTGCCTGGCTGCCAGTCGGTCACGACCTGAGAACCAAACATGTATTTCTCGATCTGCTCAGGATCTGTGAGTGCGGTCCAAACCTCGCCCGGTGAAGCGTTCACCTCAATTGTTGCGATCGCGACATGGTCCGCCATGATCTCCTCCTCGGTGTCGGTTGTGGCCAGGACTTACCCCGCGCGAATCTTCTTCAAGCAGGCAATCCGAAACGGGTCCCGTCGTCAGTCTTCGCGGACGAAAGCAAGTTCGTTTCCGTCCGGGTCCTTCACGTCATTCGTGGACACTGGCCCTACTCGACCCAGGCAAGATCAGTTGCAGGAAGGAGACGAAGTTGTCGAAGCGATTAGGAAGCGCTGACGATCCGTTCAGTGGTCGGCACCCAACGAGTCACGAACGGATGTCCGGACTGCCCTGGGATGCGTCGTACCACGACGGCCCTCCGCCTTGGGATATCGGCCGGCCGCAGGCGGCAATAGTGCGTTTGGCATCCGAGGGCGGATTCGCCGGCGCGGTGCTCGATGCGGGCTGCGGGACCGGCGAGAACGCTCTTTACCTCGCCTCGCTGGGATTGTCAGTTCTGGGCGTTGACGTGGCTGAGACGGCACTGGCGATCGCCCGAGAGAAGGCCGGCGACCGTGGGATCGAGGTCGAGTTCGCTGCGGCTGACGCATTCCAGCTGGAGCGTTTGGGACGCAGGTTCGAGACGGTGTTGGACTGCGGCCTGTTCCACACCTTCGACGTCGACGAGCGACCGGAATACGTCGCGAGTCTGGCGTCGGTGACCGAGCACGATGGAACCCTGTTCGTGTTGTGCTTCAGTGACAACGGTCCCGATACTGGCCCGCACCCGATCAGTGAGGAAGAGCTGAGAGCGGCGTTCGACCCCAGCAATGGATGGAATGTCGCCGCGATCGAACCGGACCGGATTCAGACGAGATACCACGACGACGGCGCACCGGCGTGGCTCGCGACAGTCAGACCAGCGTCACTCCCGCATCAGCATTAGCGCGGCCTCGCGCTCGAGGTCGACGTACGCCTCTCCGCTGACGTCGATCGCGACCTGGTTGATCGTCCCGCCTGTGAACCGGTGCGGAGCTTCGCCCGGGTAGTCGTCGGTGATCACCTCGCCTTCCTGCCGACCCACGTAGAGGCCGGAGCCAGCGATCGCGAAGGCGCCCAGTTGGGTCTTGACCGGTCCCTCGCCGACCTTCTGTTCTCCGTGGTAGAGCGCGAGGGTTCCGGTCGTGCAATCGGCCTCCTGGGTCTCCTTGTCGAACGAGGCGGAAAGGAAGATCTTCTCGCCGGTCGGCACGTCTTCGGAACCGACGACGCCTTGCTCGACGCTACCCACGAAGCTGTTCACGTAGTGGAGGCGGTTGTCCTTGACGTAGAGGGCGTGGCCTCCGAAGCGCGAGCCCTGGGCGAAGAGCACGCCTTCGGCCCCACGCTTTGGTATGTCGACCACCGCTTCGATCACGAACGACCTGCCGCGAGTACTGACCGACTGCCACTCGGGCACCGGGGCGGTCTCCGGGTAGTAGACATAACGGGCTTGTGGTGCAGTGAGCTGCGGTCGCGGTGTGGTCATGATCTCGACCGCCGAGCGATCGTCGAGAGGGAACGCTCCGTTCGCTCCAGCCTCTGAGAACCAGATGTTCACGAGCTCCCGAACCTTCTCCGGGTTCCCGGCGGCGAGATTGTTCACCTCGGCGCGATCGACGGCGGTGTTGTACAGCTCCCACTCGTCGTCGTTGAAGTGCCCCCACCCGGCAAGCGTTGGGTGATTGGTTACCGCCTTCCACCCCTCGTGCCAGATCGAGCGCGAACCCAGCATTGCGTAGAACTGCGTCTTCCTACCTGACTCTGCCGTGGCGTCGTCGATGGTGTCGCGCATGCTGACTCCGTCGAACGGCGACTGGGTGTGGCCCTTGATCGTCTCTGGAGCGTCGACTCCTAGGATGTCCAGGATCGTCGGCACGATGTCGATCGCGTGGAAGTACTGATCGCGGATCTCGCCACGCGCTTTCGCTGCCGGCAGCGAGACGATGCATGGGTCGCTCGTCCCTCCGTTGAATTCGTAGCGCTTCCACATCTTGAACGGCGTGTTGAAGGCCATTGCCCAGCCGTTCGGGTAGTGGTTGTACGTCTTCGTGCTGCCAAGATCGTCCAGCTTGGCAAGGTTCTCCGCGAGGTCGTCGGCGATCCCGTTGGCGAACTTCATCTCGTTGACGGAGCCGGTGGGGCCGCCCTCGCCACTCGCGCCGTTGTCGGAGACGAGCACGACGAGCGTGTTGTCGAGCTCGGCGCTCTGCTCGAGGTAATCGAGCAGCCGACCGATGTGGTGGTCGGCGTGCCCGAGGAACCCTGCGTAGACCTCGGCCATCCGTGCGAAGAGTCGCTTCTCGTCCTCGCCGAGCTCGCTCCATGGGAGCGTGTAGTCGAGTATCGGGAATGGCAAGCCGTCGGGGCCCGTTCGAGTTTCCGGCGTCCCGATCGGGTTGATCGGCGGCAGCTCCGTGTCGGCCGGGACGATGCCTAGCTTCTTCTGCCGGGCAAGCGTCTGCTCGCGGATCGCCTCGTAGCCCATGTCGAACTGACCCTTGAACTTGTCGATCCACTCCTTCGGCGCGTGATGCGGGGCGTGGCAAGCGCCAGGCGCGTAGTAGAGGAAGAAGGGCTTGTCCGGCGCGATCGCCTTCGCGTCCTTGATGAACTCGATCGCCTTGTCGGTGAGGTCGTCGGTGAGGTGGTAGCCCTCCTCGGGCAAACGCGGTTGGTCGACAGGGTGGTTGTCGTAGACGAGGTCCGGGTACCACTGATTGGTCTCGGCGCCGAGGAAGCCGTACCAGCGCTCGAAACCTCTCCCGGTCGGCCAGTTGCGGCGGGTAGCCGCGAGGTGCATCTCGTCGGTCGGGCACAAATGCCACTTTCCGACCATGTACGTGTTCCAGCCGCGCTCGCCCAGGATCTCCGGGAGCATCCCGTTCTCCGGCGGGATCGTTCCGCTGGCATTCGGAAAACCGATCGCCGCTTCGGTGATGCACGCCATGCTGTTCCGCGTGTGATTGCGGCCCGTCAAAAGGCAGGAGCGTGTCGGCGAACAGAGCGCCGTGGTGTGCCACTGCGTATACCGCACGCCGCGGGCCGCGATCCGGTCGATGTTCGGAGTCTCGATTGGCCCCCCATAGCTGCTCATCGCCGAGAAGCCGACGTCGTCGAGAACGATGTACAGAACGTTTGGCGCACCATCCGGTGCTTTCGGAGGCTCGAACGGGGCCCAATCGGGCTTCGAGTCGCGGATGTCTACGTTGATGACGCCCTGGAACGGCTTGCTCATCGCTGATCCTCCCGATCCACGCGTGGGTTGAAAGCCGGAGATGGCGCTCCGTGCCCGGAGCGTCGCGCGATGGGCTCCCTAAGGCATCACCCCTTCAGGACGAACAAGACCTCAGTCCGTGAGCGCAACCTTGAGGAAGCGCTCGATCATCGGTGTCACCTGCTCAGGCACCTCGAGCTGATGAAAGTGACCTGCGCCGACGGTCATGCCGAAGTGGATGTCAGGTTTGAACCGAAGCAAGCGCGCAGGGTCATTGCTCTCGTAAGGCGCCGAGCTCAACACAAGTAGCGGCACCATGCACAACGCCAACGCGGCAACGCCGTTCCACGCAACCGCCCCTCGGATCCCCGCCGCTGCCACGCTCAAAGGTACGGAGCACATGGTCTCCACGATCCAACGTCTCTGCTCGGCATCAGCTGTCGTCCCGACGCCGTCCTCGACCCATGCACGGCGAACGGCTTCGCCGTCGGGACCTGCGAGCTCCATGGCGAATCCCTCGTAGATACTCCGAATCTCGGGCGATGGGTTGATCGGCCCAGGGTCGTCGGCAACGACCGCCGAGGGCAAGGATGGGTGTCTTGCAGCGAGCTCAATTGCGATCATGGCTCCGAGGCTGTGGCCGATTACGACCGGCCTCGAGATCCCGATCTCCGCGCAAAGCCAGGCGAGATCGTCGGCGAGGCTCGGGAGGTCGTACCCATCCTCGGGCCGATCGCTGCTACCGCAGCCGCGCAGATCAAACGTTGTTACCGCGTGCGACGATCGGAAGTGCTCGAACTGCGGCTTGAAGAAGCTGTGGTCGCAACACCAGCCGTGGACGAAGACGAGCGGCGGATCCCCGCGTCCGGCTTGCTCGTAATACAGGCTGAGGTCGTCCCGCCTTGCGTGCGGCATGGATTCTCCTTCCGGCGACGCGAATGATTCTCTCACTGGCGTCTCGTCGGAACACGCGAATCTCTCCGGCGTCGGCTTACCGCGGCATCGGATCCACACACGACCGCCAGTTCGAGGGTGGCTTCTACTGAGGACTATCGCGCCGCCCGGCTCCTGCCGATAGCGGTAATCGTGGTCGTTCGAGCCTTCGTGATCGCAGCTTCAATCTGCGCGCTCCTGACGGCCGACGTGTCGGCGGGAGTGGAGAGTTCAGGCCGGCCGGTGTACGCGGTCACCGACGCGGGAACAGACGGGCGACTGCTCACACGAAGAGACCCGGCCACACTGGCTCCGATCGGGCCATCGGCAAGCCTGCACAGTTCGTCGCAAGCAGCCGCGTTCTCCCCGAACGGTTCTCTGCTCGCCTTCGTGGAGTGGGCAGGCAACAGACCCTCTGTATACGTCCTCAGCCTCTCCCGAATGCGGTGGCAAGCCCAGGTGCAACTCAGGCTCGCGACCGGCACGGTCATCGTGCGCTGGCTCGATTCGAGCCGGGTGTTGGTGTTCGCTGAGCGGCCTGACGGGCTGCGAGTCTTCGTCCTCGACGCGATGAGGAACCGTCTGAGCGTCGCAAGGCGAGTAGCCGGCCACCTGACCGATCGTCAGCAGGTCGCCGTCGGTCGCACCCGAGCGGCTGTTCTCATCGGAGCAGCGCAGAAGATCGGGCCGGTCCGCTTGGCGGTCGTCTCGTTTGCCGGGCCGACCCGCATCGTCACGCTGAAGCAGATCCATGAGGGAGCAATCGACCGCAAGATCTACCGCCCCTCACTCGTCGCCGACCCCACCGCAGATCAGGCATACGTCGTCGGCGGGATTCGCGATCCTGTAGCCGCCATCAATCTCCGCACGCTCGGCGTCGCATACCGGAGGCCCCTGGCGTCCGCCGACGCGAACGACGTCGCAGGGGCTGAGCGGATGACGGTGTGGCTCGGCGGCGGCCGCTTCGCGGTCGCCGGGTGGGATGACGGGGCGCCTGGATTGGACTCCAGGCTGCTCGGGCTCCGAGTCGTCGACACCCATTCATGGCGGGCGCGGACACTCGATCCCGACACCGACTATGTCTGCGTCGCCGGCCACTCACTCGTTGGTCATCACCCCGACGGCACCCTAGTCGTCTTCGGGTTCGACGGGGTGCGACGCCTTGAACTAAGCCCCGTTGACGCTCCCGCCTTCCCCGTGCCGGTGGCAAGCAACGACCGCTATCTGTACCTGCCGGATCCTGGCGTCGGAGCTCTCGTGGCCGATCTTGTCTCACGCAGGTTCATCGGGCGACTTCCGATCCAGGGCCTGGACGAACTCCTCTCGCCCACTAATAGCCTCGGCGCCGGGTGTCGTTGACTCGCGGCCGAGGAAAGCCGGCCCTACTCATTGCCGTGCGTCCACGAACTAGTCAGTCGTCTGCGCCAGCGTTCGGGAATGTCCCCCGAAGGTCAGCGAGTGTCACCAGAGGACTCAGGATCAGCCGGTCGACTGCAGGCGCCCTATCGTGGCGACGGCCTCCTCGAGCGTGAGCGTGCGGAGGCCGATGAGCGTCTCGGCAAGAGGGAAGAGAGCCGGACGCTGTTCGCGATACGTTCGTACGAACGCCTCTCCTCGTGAGGCCTGGCCGAGAAAGAAGGCAAGGTGGAGCGCCTCCGCCAGCGACTCGAGCGGACCGCCTACCGGACCTTCGATGTCCAAGTTCAGCTGACGCGGTACCGCGAGGTCCACTTCGAGCAGGCGCCTTCCACCGCTGTGGAGATCCTGCGCGGCGAACACAATCCGCCCCACGGTGGCCAGGGAAGTCGCGCTGACACACAGCACACACGGTTCGACCGTGGTGTACAGCGTGGACCTGTGATGGCGTTCCGTTGGGAGCAGCTGTGCGAGCGCATTCACCTCGGCATGCGCGAGGCGTGTGCCTGCGAGCTGCCCTCGCGGCGCGGCCGTCTCGAAGATTCGGTTTCTTCCGCGGGCGACCACAGTTTCGCTCTCGTCAACGACGACTGCACCAACAGGAATCGTCCCTGCGCCGAATGCCTCCCATGCAAGCCGGAACGCCTCGCGCCACGGCGCGTTGAGCCTGGCCCATGCCTTAATGGCCAAAGTGGAACCTTACGAGCGAATCTGGCATCGGCCAGTGTGCGGGAATGTCACCAGAAGCAGCCTCGTCTCGGCCAATGTGCGGGAATGGCCCTGGATAGATCGCATGCGGCCTGGATACGCTGGCCATCGTGAGCAAGGTGACTGCGACGTGGTCGGGTGTGGGGGAAGGTGAGCAGCTCTGGTTCCTCGGCACACTCGCAATCGTCCGGATCGCGGGCGAGGCGAGTAATGGGCGCTTTGCTCTGATCGAGTTCCTCTTCCCGCGGAACGCGTCGCCACCTCTTCATACGCATCCGCAGGACGAGAGTTACATCGTGCAGGAGGGACGGCTGACGCTGCAGGCCGGCGAGCAGCGGTTTGATCTCGTGGCGGGCGCGGCAGCGGTCGTGCCGATGGGGGTCGCGCACACCTTCCGCGTGGACAGCGAAAGTGCGCGGGTGCTCGTGCTCAGTACGCCTGCAGGGCTTGAGCGTCTCGTACGAGACGGGTCAGTCCGGGCTACGCGGCCGACACTGCCGCCGAGCGAGACACCGCGACCGTCGCCTGACCAACTCGAAGAACTCTTCAATGCTCACGGTCAAGTGAATGTGGGTCCACCGCTTCTACCTGACGACTGACTCCGCTGCGCGGGCGAGAGCAAGCCTGCGTGCGCCAGTGTTCAGGAATGTTCCCCAGAGGTCGCGCCCTAAGATAGAGGGCGTGTCGCAGCCCGTGACGCTTCCGCTCATCGACCACTTGGCCCTGCGAGTACGTGACGAGAGACGCAGCCGCACCTTCTACGAGCGGGCCCTCGAGCCGTTCGGAGTGAAGGTAGTGGAGAGCTCGCGGGGGCCTGGGTTCGCCATCGAGGGCGGTGGAGATTTCTGGATCGAGGAAGGGGAACCCCCGGCCGCTCCCGTTCATGTGGCCTTCGCCGCAGCCGACCGAGCCACCGTCGACAAGTTCCACCGCGCCGCTGTCGAAGCCGGCGGCCGCGACAACGGCGCGCCGGGTCTTCGACCGCATTACCACGGCGGGTATTACGCAGCGTTCGTCATTGACCCCGACGGGAACAACGTCGAAGCGGTCTTCCACGGGGACCGCCAGCTGCCTGCCACGTGACGCTCGCTTGTGCCAGCGTTCAGGAATGACGCCTGACCTGACCTAGGACGAGAACGCGGGTGCGTACTCGAATGGTCCGGCGACTGACGGCGTGTACGTGCGTAGAGGTCGAGCTTGGAAGGCGCTGCCCCACCTTGGCTCCGGCGGCATCACACCAAGTTCCACGGCTGGACGGAACCCGAAGCGGCCGTAGTACTGGGGAGACCCGAGCAGGACGACCAAGGGGACATCCTGCGCGTCCGCGGCGCTGAGAAGCGCGTTCATTAGGGCGCTTCCGATCCCTTTCGCTTGGTGGTCGGGAAGGACGCCGATCGGACCCACTGCGACCACGGAGTCGAAACCGACCTTCGCGCGACTTGCGGTCACATGACCGACAACCGCGTTCTGAGCCAGCGCAGTAAACGACAGCTCATCAATCACGTCCTTCGCCTCCCAAAGTGCGGCAAAGATTCCCACCTCGGGTGGCACACGATCGCCGTGATCTTGTCGCTTGAACGCTTCTGCGTAGACAACCTTCGCTGCTTCGTAGTCGCGCGGCTCCTGTGCTCTGACGATCACGCGCACATGGTCGCACGCGCCGCACGTT
>Ga0307308_10000033_pt1 | contig 36374 bp, 33 predicted proteins | sample ER_DNA_195_FD_194501 | JGI IMG/M metagenome (GOLD analysis project Ga0307308, IMG submission 194501) | Bulk soil microbial communities from the East River watershed near Crested Butte, Colorado, United States - ER_DNA_195 | ecosystem: Environmental > Terrestrial > Soil > Floodplain | place...
CTGACGGTGCTGTCCGTCACGGCGGTCCTCTTCTTCTTCGACTGGCAGCTGGCCCTGATCGCACTCGCGATCACTCCCGTGATCATCGTGCTCGCCTATCGGTACAGCCACGTGACGCACCCGACGTTACGCGACGTTCAGCAGAAGCTGGCGGACGTCGCGACGGTTGCCGAGGAGAACATCGTCGGCGTCCACGTTGTCAAGTCGTTCGCGCAGGAACCGCAGGAGGAGGAGAAGTTCCGCGTGCGCTCGGAGGCAGTGTTCGAGCAGACGGTGCGCGCGAACCGGCAGCGTGCGACCTACGTTCCGCTCATCTCGTGGGTGCCGATGCTCGCGCAGGCCGCCGTTCTGCTCGTCGGTGCGCGCATGGTCGCGAGCGGAGAGCTCACCGTCGGTGGGTTCGTCGCCTTCAACCTCTATCTGGGGATGCTGATCATGCCGCTGCGCTCGCTCGGGATGTGGGTCGGCCAGGCGCAGCGCGCGACGGCGTCCGGTGAGCGCATCTTCCAGGTCATGGACGAGCCAGAAGAGATCGCGGACCGGCCGGGAGCGGTGGAGCTTCCGGCGGGCGGCGGGCGGCTCAGGTTCGAGAACGTCGGCTTCGAGTACCTCGATGGCCGCGCCGTGCTGCAGGAGATCGAGCTCGAGATCGAGCCGGGAAAGACGATTGCCCTCATCGGCCACACGGGCTCGGGCAAGACCACGCTCACCTCGCTCGTCCCGCGCTTCTACGACGTCACTTCCGGCCGCGTGACTCTCGACGGCGCCGATGTCCGAGACGTGAAACTCGCCTCACTGCGCCACGAGATCGGGGTCATCTCCCAGGATCCCTTCCTTTTCTCTGCGACCGTCCGGGAGAACATCACCTTCGGCGCTCCGGACCTCGACGATGCCGAGGTCGAGCGGATCGCAGTCCTTGCGCAGGCGCACGAATTCATCGACAAGCTGCCGGACCGCTACGACACGGTGATCGGCGAGCGTGGCATCACGCTGTCGGGCGGGCAGCGACAGCGCCTGGCGATCGCACGCGCGCTTGCGCTCGATCCGCGTGTCCTCATCCTCGACGACGCCACCGCGTCGGTGGATGCATCGACGGAGGCGCGAATCCGCGTCGGCCTGCGCGAGGCGATGCGAAACCGCACGACGCTGATTATCGCCCATCGGCTCTCGACGATCGCCCTCGCCGACGAGATCGTCGTGCTCGACGACGGCCGGATCGCTGCACGCGGCACACACGAGGAGCTCCTCGTGACGAGTGCGGTGTACCGCGACATCTACGAACACGGCCTGCTCGAGCGTCAGTTTGCGGACGCCGTCGAGGCGCGCGCAGAGACGGACGCCCTCGAGGCTGCCTCATGAGGGTTCGAATCGACACGGGATCGGCACAGACGCGTTCGGGTTTTGCCGGTAGCGTCGGCCGTGGGCGGCGGGTGGCAACGTTCCCCTCCCGGGTGGGGACGCGCGCGCGTCTAACCGGAAAGGGTTGCGAACAGTGAGGGTCTGGCAGCCCGGAGGCCACCTGAGCTCGATCAGGAAGGTCGAGGTCGAGGACTGGTCGTGGCGCCGGACCCGCCGGCGCATCGCTGCGCTCGCCCGATTGACGCGGCCATACAAAGTGCGCACGGCCTTGTCGGTCGTCTCACTCCTAGCGGCGACGGCGACGGCGCTCCTTCCCCCGCTCCTCGCAAAGTACGCCGTTGACGACGCTATCCAAAAGAACGACCTCGCCAAGCTCTGGTGGATCGTCGGCGCGTTCGTGCTCGCCGGACTGCTCAACTGGGCGATGAGCTACGTGCAGACATACCTCACCGGCTGGGTCGGCGAGCGGATCCTGGCCGACCTCCGGATCAGGCTCTTCCGCCACCTGCAGCGACTGTCACTCGGCTTCTACGAGCGCACACGCGCCGGGGTGATCATCAGCAGGCTCACCAACGATGTCGAGGCGATCGACCAGCTCGTGACCGACGGCGTCACGAGCCTCGTGCAGAACAGCCTCACGCTGATCGGCACTGCGATCCTGCTCTTCATCCTCGATTGGCGGCTCGCCCTCGCAACGCTCGCGGTCATCCCGCTGATGAGCATTGCGACGGTGATCTTCCGCGTCCGCTCAACGCGCGCCTACCGGGCGGTGCGCGAACGGCTAGGCCTGGTCACCGCGACGCTCGCCGAAGACATCGCCGGCATGCGGGTGGTGCAGGCCTTTACCCGCGAGGACGCCAACACGCGGAACTTCAAGGTGGTGACCGAGCGCTACCGCGACTCGAACATGGAGACCGTCGTCCTGAACGGCCTCTATTTCCCGTTCGTCGACCTCCTCTCCTCGATCGCACTCGCAGTCGTGCTCGGCTACGGCGGCCATCTCTACTTCAACGGCGACGTCACTCTCGGAACGCTCTTCGCCTTCATGCTCTACGTGCAGAACTTCTTCGACCCGGTTCAGCAGCTCTCGCAGCTCTACAACACGTTCCTGTCGGCAACTGCGGCGCTCGACAAGATCATGGACGTGATGGAGGAGGAGCCGGAAGTGCTCGACCGCGACGGTGCACAGCCTCTGCCAGAAGTGGAAGGTCACGTGCGGTTCGAGGGCGTCCGCTTCAGCTACTCGAAGGGCGGCGAGGTGCTGCACGGGCTCGACCTGGACGTGCCTGCGGGGACGACGGTTGCCCTCGTCGGCCACACCGGAGCGGGCAAGTCGACGATCGCCAAACTGCTTGCACGCTTCTACGACCCGACCGAGGGACGCATCACGATCGACGGCAGTGATCTCCGCGACGTGACACAAGCCTCGCTGCGCCATCAGCTGGGCATCGTCCCGCAGGAGGGCTTTCTCTTCGCCGGCACGGTGACCGACAACATCAAGTTCGGCCGGCCCGATGCGACGTCGCAGCAGGTCGTACAGGCCGCGCAGACGGTCGGCGCGCACGATTTCATCCTTCGCCTCGAGGACGGCTATGAGACGCAGCTGCAAGAGCGCGGCTCCCGGCTTTCACTCGGCCAACGTCAGCTCATCGCGGTCGCGCGTGCTCTGCTCGCCGACCCGAGCATCCTGATTCTCGACGAGGCGACGTCGTCGGTCGACATCGGCACCGAGCGGAAGATCGAGCAAGCACTCAGGATCCTGCTCTCTGGCCGGACCGCTTTCATCATCGCGCACCGTCTCTCGACCATCCGCGGCGCGGATCTCATCGTCGTCCTCGAGCACGGTCAAATCATCGAGCAGGGAACCCACGACGAGCTCCTGGCAAAACGAGGCCTCTACACTTCGCTCTACGGAGATTGGGCGGTCGCCTAGGTCATAGGATGCAGGCCATGACCGTCAGCAACGTTCTTGCAGAGGGATTCGACCTCTACAAGCGGTTCTTTTGGCGCTTCGTCGCGACGGCGGCGGTGGTCTTCGTTGTGCTCGATCTCGTCTCTGCCGTCGCGGACCGAGCGGCCGGCGGCTCGGTCACATCCGAGGTGCTCTGGAGCCTGATCGCGGTCGTCCTCTCCTTCATAGGCGCGTTCTGGCTGCAGGGCGCGCTGATCGAAGCCGTGCGTGACGTCCGCGACGGACGCATCGACACGACGATCGCCGAGCTCTACGAACGCACGCGCCCGAGACTGCCCGCTCTGATCGCCGCCGGCATCGTCGCCGGGCTCGCGATCGCGCTCGGCCTCGTGCTGCTGGTCGTGCCCGGCCTCTTCCTCCTGACGCGCTGGGCGCTGATACCGGCCGTGATCGTGATCGAGAAGCGGAGCGCCGGCGAATCGTTCGACCGCTCCTGGCAGCTCACCCGAGGTCACGGCTGGACGGTTTTCGGCTCGCTCTTCGTCGCCTACCTCTTCTACGCCATCGGCCAGGGGATCCTCCGCGCGCTCTTTGCACCACTCCCGAACTTCGCCGCCACCTGGATCGGCGGCCTCGTGGCGCACAGCATCACGACCCCCTTCATCGCAGCCGTCGGCGTAGTCCTCTACTTTGGTCTCGCGCGCATGTCCGTCGGGGTCGAGCCGGCGACGCCGCAGTCGAGCGAGTAGATGGCTCTCGACAAAGAGACCGAGGAGCGGATCGAACAACCGGTCTCTGCGGAGGCTGAGCGCGAGACGCGGCTGACGCCCGATCAGGCCGTCCGCCAGATGAGGATCAACGTGCCCGTGCGTGGCAACCGCAAGCTGCGCAAGCTGCTCGAGCGGGTGAACAACGATCCCCAGCTCAAGGGCTGGTGGCATGTGGCGAACGTCAACGCCGTCGCCCGGATGCGCATCAACGACCACTCGTGGGTCCACATCCAGATCGTCGCGAACATCGCGCTGAAGCTCCTCCGCCAGCTGACCAAGCACCACATCGAGCCGTCGGTCGTCCGCGACTACGGCTACAGCAACGACGACGCCGAAGTGGTCGTCTTGCTCGCGGCGTTGACGCACTGCATCGGCATGTCGGTTCATCGTGACGGCCACGAGGACTTCAGCCTGTTCCTCGCGGAGCCGAAACTGCGCGAGCTGCTCGAAGGGCTCTACGAAGAACCGGACAAAACGGTGATCGTCTCGGAGGTGCTGCAGGCGATCACGAGCCACCGCGAGTACGGGAAGCCGCTGACCCTCGAAGCCGGAACGGTGCGCGTGGCCGACGCGCTCGACATGGAGCAGGGCCGCTCGCGGATTCCGTTCGCCCGCGGCTCGATCTCGATCCACTCGCTGAGCGCGGCGGCGATCGAGGACGTGGCGATCAAGGACGGCGATCAGCGTCCCGTCCTCATCGAGATCACGATGAACAACTCGTCCGGCATCTATCAGGTCGACAGCCTCTTGAAGGCGAAGCTGCAGGGGTCGGGCCTGGAGCCGTACGTCGAAGTGGTTGCGCGGATCGACACCGAGGCGGAGAAGCGCCTGGTGCCGATCTACCGGCTCGAGATCTAAAAGAGGCTCATACGGGGCTTGCGCATGCTGGCGCTAGGTGTTGTTCACTGGCGGCTGATGAAGCAGAAGCAGTACTCGTCGACGCCGCCGGAGCCGTCGCCAGGGGCGAGGAAGTGCAGCTTGTCGACCATGTGGTTGTGGCCGCCTACGAAGGGCTTATAGTTCCCTGTCCCCTCCAGGATCGTCAGTTCGAAGGTTCCTTCCAGGAACCTCCCGCCCTGCCCGTCGTCAACAAAGTGTGTGTTGCTGCCGGTGAACCGCATCGAAAACGAGCCTCCGGGGATGTGATACGCACACAAGTTCCCGTTGAACTGCACGTAGAAGTCGCCGACAGGCTTGTTGGGGTTCCGGCTACCCGGAGTTCCCTGAACAGGATAGATCCGCGTTGTTGAGTACGACCCGTCGTTCAGGTCGACCATCGAGAGGCCGAGGTTAGGTCCGTGAGCAACGGGCTGGTAGAGCCCCTTCAGGAGGACGACGAAAGAATTGTCCGGCTGAGTCTTCGCCTGTGCTCGCACCTGCCCAGGCAACACCAGGGCAGTCAGCGCGACCAGTCCGCCGCCGATTGCGGTTTTTCGGTTGACCAGGGTTTGGTCGGTGATCGACGCGATCTCCACGACAGTTCTCCCTCCGGATCCGATTCCCCGCTTCGGTTGGAGCAGGGCTGCCTGCTACGCAGCGAGGAAAGAGGCTAGGCGTCGCAGAGGCCAGAAGATGGCGGCCCAAGAGGCGATGTCGCGCCACTCAACCCGCTGAACACAGGACCCTACCGTGTTCGTATCAGATGTGTCAAGCGCAGTGGCGATGGCAAAACTCCCCTGGGCGAGTGTCCTCTCGCCGGGCTTCACAGGGGTCTGTAACACCCTGATAGATGGCAAATATATGGACGTGAAGACGCTGGTACGGCCGGGCTCGTAGCAGCCTGTGGGCATCTTCGCAATGAGCTTCCTAGGTCCGTGTCCGCCGTACGGAACGGGCGAACAGGATCGTTTACGAAACCGTCGTCAAAGTCGCAGAGCGTGCCGGCGTGAAGGCCACCTCTCACGCGCTCCGAAAGGCGTTTTGCGGTCGCGTTCCTTACGTCCCACCCGGCCGCCATCGAGTCCCTCCAAGCACTCATGTGAATCACTCTCGCCTCGATACGACGCAGGACTATCTATCTGCACTGAACCGCTCTAAGGCGATGGAGGTCGTCCGGGATCTCTCCTGGACGACTTCCTCGGTGTTTCCGTCGCAAGACTCTGAACAGGCTTCGATGAAAGGGAAGGCCCATACGGGATTCGAACCCGTGCCGCCGCCGTGAGAGGGCGGTGTCCTAGGCCACTAGACGAATGGGCCGAGCGAAGGGGCCAGTGTAGCGACGAGCGCGGGGACGGAGAGTGCCCAAAGCCCTGAATCCACGCCGCTACAATGCGCCAACCCGTTGCGGGGTCGTCTAATGGTAGGACGCCTGACTCTGGATCAGGTAGTCGGGGTTCGAGTCCCTGCCCCGCAGCCTCAGAAAGCCCGCTCGCGAAGCGGGCTTTCGCACTCCTGACGGGGATGGCGGACCTCTCGCGAGACCGCGATGAAACACCGCTTGAAACCCGCGAGCTTCTAGGAGCGTCTTGCGAGACGGCGGGCGAGGCGAACTGCCGCGTAACCGCTGCCCGCGATCCCAGCCATCGCCACCCCGAGGATGTTGGTGGTGACGCAAGTCCTGCAGGCGTTGCAACAGACGGCGGCCATCGGGGCGTTTTCACCGTACTTCGCCGTGGCCTGAGCCACGCGGCCAGTCCAAAACTGCTGCATATAACAAAGTGTAGGGCGCATTTCCGCTGGGCGCTACGAGGCCTGCATCAATGCGGCGACTAGCTCGACCGCGGTCTCCTGCAGGACGCACGATTGGGTGCCCCGAGGCGGGCTCACGAGGACGGTGTATATCGCGACAAGCGACCGCGACGAGAGCAGCTTCGAGGCCCGTCGATTACTTCGATTACGTTTCCGATCGATCGTCGCGGCGTCCAGCGGCACCGACCTGCGGCCCTTCTCCGTCTTCGGTGTCGGGTCAAGGTTCGAGTCCTTGCCCCGCAGCTCGACAGATCCCCGGTCGGTTCGCGTTACCGGAGCTCGACCCGGCGGCGGACGGTCCCGGCACGCGGGTGCCGCGCCTCCAGACCGATCTCCGTGCCCGCCGGCGCTTCGACGACCCACTCGAGCTTCGCGAGGTCGCCGGTCGATTCGTCATTCGCCCACCAGGTCGTCGAACGCTTGTCGGCGCGGCCTTTCAGCTGGCCGACGTCGGTCTTCGCTTCGCCGCCCACCAGTCGTGCGCGGTCCGGTAGATCGAGCTCTACCTCGAGGCCGCGCACCGCACTTCGTTCAACGGCCCGGTCGGTCACGCTCGTCGGGAGCCAGCCGGAGTTCTGCAAGACGAGCCGCACGAGGTACGAGCTTTCGCCGAGCTTCTCCACGTCGAGTGAGCGGACCTCGAGGAGCGGTGAGATCAACAGGTGGAAGAGCGCCCAGTCGGAGTGCGGCGTGACTTCGTCCTCGAGGCGGTCGAACGGAACGTTGAACCAGTAATTGATGATGTCCCACCCTCCGAGCTCGACCTTGCCGAGCTCCGGGTGGTCGAACTCGTACCAGTCGACGTACGCGTCCGGGTAGTTCTTCTTCGCCCACTCGATCAGCTTCAGATCGTCCTCGACGGGGTGCTCGCGGATCCAGTCGGTGAAGTGGTAGTCGGACAGGCCGGCCTGGCGCTGCGGGCTCCAGAACTCCGTCGTCCAGGAGAAGACGCCGAGGTGGTCGTACAGCCAGTCGTGGGCACCGCCTTTGATCGTCTGCTTCGGCTCGTACTTGAAGTCGTGGAAGACGGAGACGGCCGGGTAGCCGGTGAGCTCTGTGCCACGCTCGCCGATCAGCTTGTACGCGCGCAGGTCTGCGGTCGGGAACTCGTCGTCGGGCCGGCCGGCGTAGGGCCGCAGATGAACGCCGCTGAAGGTGTGGTACGCGATATGCCCGGTGATGTTCGGGCGCTCCGTCACCGCCTGCACCATCGCTCGGACTTCCGGCTCGGACGTCGGGTACGGGCCGGCGCCGCGCTGCTCGTGCTCCGGCACCCACTCGGCCGGGAAGTTGCGGTTGAGATCGAGACCCTCGAGCGGCGGCGGGATCTTGATCGTGACACCGTCGTAGTTCTCGATCCGTCCCTCGGTCAACAGACGGTAAAACGGCCCGTCGTCGGGAGAGTCGACCGGCTCGCGGCGAACCAGCAGCTTCTGTTCATCCGGATGCCGGCGCCACGCGCCGTTCGGGTCCTCGATCCGCATGTCGAGCACGCGACCGTCACCGTCGAGATCCTCTACGCGTAAACCGTCTTCCGAGTCCTCGCGCGGATAAGGACGCACGCTCGAGCGGATGAACCGCCGTTCCTCGAGCCCGCGCTCGGCGCCGTCCGGATTCAGACGCGGGATCACGTAGAACGTCCGGGTGTCGAGCGCCCGCGTGACGAGGTCGTTCTGTCCGTGCTCCGTCAGCAGCTTGTGGATGAGATGGAGCGCCGCCGTGCACCCGGTCCACTCCATGGAGTGGATGTTCGCCTCGATCAGGAACGCCGGCTTGTCCTGGTGATCGCCGGTGTCGCTGTTCGTGAGCGTGACGAGCCAGATGTCCCGGCCCTCGAACGACATGCCGATGGACTCCACTGTGCAGAGCTGCGGAACTTCGTCCGCCCACGCGCGCAGCGTGTCGGTCAGCTCGTCGTAACCGTAGAAGTGGTCGTACGCGACGGGACGCACGTTCTTACTGCGTGAGCTCGGCTACGAGCGGGGCCGTGTCATACGGTTCGAAGCCGAGCCGTGACGCGATTTCCTCGCTCGAGGGTCGCGTGCCCTCGGCGAAGAGTGCGCGCAGCAGCTCGCCCGTCTTCGGGTCGCGCCACCAGTCCTCCCCCACCTCGTCGACCAGGTACGCGCGAAGCTGCGCGTGCCGGATCCAGGCGCGGAGATAGTCGGCGGAGTAGAAGCCGGCGTCCATGTCGGCCAGGTGGCCGTCGGCCGGGTAGCGAACACCTGTCGCAGCGGTCAGCCGCTCGGCATAGTCGTCGCTCGTCAGGCCGGCCTCGTCGAAGTTGGACCAGAAGTCGATCTCGAACTGAAGCTTCGCCGTGTAGCGCCGAAACAGAAGCGCCTCGAGGAAGACGGTCGCCTCCGCGTTCGTGCGGGCCTCCTCGTCGGTGAGATCGAAATGCTCCGCGTGCCAGGCAGGCTCGCGGGTGATCGCCTCGCAGATGTACGAGTAGATCTCGGTCAGCGCATGATCGCGGGAGATCCGGCGAAACGTGTAGGGCAGATTCGGGTCGACACCGGCGTAGTGCAGCGCGTGACCGGCTTCGTGGAGGAACGCCTGGTAGTCGTGCAGTCCTCCCTGCGCGCGCGTGATCAGGTGCACGACGCTCGGCGGGTCGGATGCGATCACGCAGGCGCGAGGAGACTTCTGGGGCCGGTCGTCGAGATCCAGTCGGATGTTCTTGTCCGCAGCGAGGTCGAAGCCGAGCGCCGACAGGGTCGCGAGACAGACGTCGGTCGCCTGGTCCTTCGTGTACGTCGAGTCGAGCGGCGAAAGGCGGCGCACGTAGCCCATGTGCGCCGACGAGGGCTGATCCTCCCGGTCAGGCCCGAGCAACCGCTCGAACCAGCGTTCGCGCATCGCGATGAACGCGCCCTCGATCTGGTCGCTCGCCGCTGCGAGGACCGACTCGAGCTCGCGCAGCGAGATCTGTTTCTCCTCTTCGTTGCGAGCGACCGCGTCAGGCTCCTCGGTCAGGTCCGCCTCGAGCTCCTCGTACGCGCCAAGCAATTCGAGCCGCTGCTGATTGAACTCCGCCGACTTCTGCCCGTGCAGCTCACCGAGCTCGTCGCGCTCGTTGTAGTCCGTGATCACCGCAAGACGCGCGAGCGCCGAGCGAAGAGGCAGCTCCTCGCCCTTGAAGGTCAGGCGTGCGGCGAGGATCGCGTTCTCGAGCTCGTCGTCCTTCTCGGCCAGCTCAGCGGCGATGAGCCCACTCTCACAGGTCTTGCGCAGCCGGTAGAGCCACTCACGCTGGTCTCCCTCCGCAGCGTCCTCCTCGTCACGCAGGGCCCGAAGCTGCTCGCGGCTGAAGAGATCGGCGTAGCGAACGACGATCGCCGCTTGCTCGGAGACCTCCTTCTCGCCGACGCGGACGGCCCGGCCTTCCTCCGACCGCTCGTAGAGGTAGCGCTGGAGCTGCTCCTCGAACTCCGCAGGGCTGCGTACGGCGGTCGTCGACATCTCGAAGACTCTATCCAGCGTCGCGGGACACGCGCCCCACCAGGCGGCCGACCGTCCCGGTCAGCTGCTCGAGCGTGAACGGCTTCGAGATCACCGCGTCCGCGATCGCGCCCTCGAGACTCGGCGAGCCGACCGAGCCCGTAAGCATCACCACGGGCAGACCCGGATGACTGTCCCGCAGCTCACCGAGAAACTCGATCCCGTTCGCGGAGCCTACGTGTACGTCGAGCAACACGATGCCGACGTCGCCGTCGTCGATCGCCTCACGCGCCTGCGGGATCGTTGCCGCCTCGCGCACGGTCCAACCGTCCAGCTCCAGGTTGACGCGGCACAGGAAGCGGATGGCAGAGTCGTCGTCGACGACGAGAACGGTGTGGCTGGGCGAGTCCACCGCGGCCGGAAGTGTACGCGTATCCCGATGGGACGAACCGTCGTTTTACTTATTGAAAATGAGAAGCGAGCCCACTCACACCGACTACGATCTCGGGCGGTCTCTCGCCCGCCTGCTCGGCAACGCGCCGCGTCCATCACCGCAGTTCCGGCGGCGTGCCTGGCTTCAGTTCCAGCGTGCCATCGACCCGCTCGCTTCGCCTAGGCCTCTACGGCGGCGGCGGCAGCGGTAAGGCGCTTCAGCGTCTCGTCCTTACCGAGCAACTCGATGCTCTCGAAGAGCCCCGGTGAGATCTTCGACCCGGTGACCGCGACGCGGATCGGCTCGAACGCCTTGCGAGGCGAGAGCTCGAGCTCCTTCGCGAGACGCCGGAGAGCTCCTTCGATCTCCGCCGCCTCGAAGGGCTCGACGCCCTCGAGCTCCTGACGCGCTGCTTCGACCACCGGCGCGCGGCCGTCGAGGAGCGAGCGGTCCGGTTCGACGTCGCGAAAGAGGAAGCCGGCGAAGTCCGGAAACAGTCCAAAGCGCTCGATCTTCTCCTGCACGATCGGCGCCGCGCGGCGGATCAGCTCCTCGTCCCAGTCGTAGCCCTCGGCTCGGAGGTACTTGACGAGCTCGTCCGCGTACTCGTCCGGCTCGAGCGCACGCAGGTACATCCCGTTCAGCCAGTCGAGCTTCTCGTAGTCGAACGTCGCGGGGCTCGGCACGACGCGGTCGAGGCCGAAGCGCTCGATCAGCTCGTCGCGCGACATGATCGTCGTCTTGTCGTCGTAGCTCCAACCGAGCAACGCGAGGAAGTTCATCAGCGCCGGCGCGTAGTAGCCGGCGTGGCGGAATTCGTCGACGGTCACCGAGCCGTGTCGCTTCGACAGACTCTTGCCGTCGGCGCCCAGCACGTGTGAGACGTGGGCATAGGCCGGCGGCTCCGCGCCGATCGCGCGAATGATGTTGATCTGCTTCGGCGTGTTCGAGATGTGGTCCTCACCGCGGATGACGTGAGTGATCTCGTCCCACACGTCTTCCATGGGCGAGGCGAAGTTGTACGTGGGACGGCCGTCCGAGCGCACGAGGACGACATCCTCCAACTGATCATTCGGGAACTCGACGCGGCCGCGGACGGCATCGTCCCAGGCGGTGACGCCTTCGTCCGGCATGCGGAAGCGGATCGCGCCCTCGTCCTCGTAGGCCTTACCCTCGTCGACGAGCCGGCGTGCGATCTCGGCGCAGTCGTCGAGGCGGTCGAGCTGAAACGTGACGTCGCCGTCCCAGTCGAGCCCGAGCCAGCGCAGCGACTCCTGGATCTGCTCCGTCGCCTCGTCGACCTCGCGGCTCGTATCCGTGTTCTCGATGCGAAGACGGAACTCGCCGCCCTCGTGACGGGCGAAGAGCCAGTTGAAGAGCGCGGTCCGAACATTCCCGATGTGCAGGAAGCCGGTTGGGCTCGGAGCCATGCGGACGCGGACGGACACGCCGTTAGGTTACTGAGGTGCTGTTCGGAGCCCACTGTTCGGGAGGAATCAAGAAGGCGCTCGGCAACGGCATTGGGATGGGCGCCGAGACGGTTCAGCTCTTCGTCCAGAGCCCACGCACCTGGCGTTTCCCGGCCCACGACCCCGCAGATCTCGAGGCCTTCAGGGCGCAGCGCGAGGAAGCGGACCTCCCGGTTTTCGTCCACGCTCTCTACCTCGTCAACCTTGCTGCCCCTGACGACGCGATCTACGCCAAGAGCATCGAGACGATGCGGGCGACCGTCGACGCAGCGTGCGCGATCGATGCGGACGGCGTCGTGTTCCACGTCGGCTCGCATCTCGGCGCCGGTCTCGAGGTCGGCCTCGAACGGGCGGTGCCGGCGATCGCGCAGGTGCTCGAGCGCTGCAACGAACGCACGTGGCTCCTCGTCGAGAACTCGGCCGGCGCCGGCGGAACGATTGGGCGCTCGCTCGACGAGCTCGTGCTGATCGTGGACGCACTCGGGCGCCACGAGCGGCTCGGTGTCTGCCTCGATTCCTGTCACCTCTTCGTGTCGGGCGTCGACGTCACAGATCCCGGCATCCTCGATGCGCTGCTCGTCGACCTCGACGACCGGATCGGCCTGGACCGCCTGCGCGCGCTGCACGCCAACGACGCGAAGGCGCCGCTCGGCTCGAACCGCGATCGGCACGACAACATCGGCGAAGGGCTGATCGGGGAAGGGCTGGGTGTCTTCCTCGCACATCCGAAGCTGCAAGGACTGCCGGTCGTGCTCGAGGTTCCCGGCAAGGACGGCAAGGGCCCGAACGCCGAGGAGATCCGCAAGCTTCGTGAGCTCCACGCCCGCGCCACTTCGTAGGTATCGCTGGACGATCCTCGCCGCCGGCGTGTTCGCGCAGGCGGCCAACTCGGCGATCCTCCTCGGGTTGCCCGCGATTGCGCCGGCAATCCGAAAAGAGTTCGACCTTACGCTCACCCAGGTCGGTGTCGTGCTCGCGGCGCTCAGCTTCGGGTCGGTTGCAACGCTCCTCTTATGGGGCATCGTCGCCGACCGGATCGGCGAACGTGCGGTGATCGCAGTCGGCCAGAGCGGGGCCGCAGCCGCGCTCTTCTGGGCTGCCTACGCATCGTCGTATCCAGAGCTCATCGCCGCACTAACGGTGGCCGGTGGAGTGGGCGCAGGGGTCAACGCCGCCAGCGGCCGCGCTGTCATGGCGTGGTTCGGCGAAGACGAGCGCGGCCTCGCCCTCGGCATCCGGCAGATGGCCGTTCCGCTCGGCGGCGCCGTGGCGGCACTCGCTCTGCCTGCGCTCAACAGTCACATCAGCCTGCATGCCGCGTTCGACGGCCTTGCGGTGGCGTGCCTCGCGGCCGCGCTCGTCGGTGCGGTCTTCCTGCGCTCCGAGCCCGGTCAGGAAGAGGACCACTCGGTGCTGGCGCGCCCGCTCCGCGACCCGCGCGTCTGGCGGATCTGCATCGCCAGCACCTTCTACGTCACGACGCAGCTCAGCTTGCTGGGGTTCTTCGTCCTCTTCCTCCACGACCACCGGGGTGTCTCGACCAGTGTCGCGGCAGCCGGCCTCGCGGCCACGCAAGTCTTCGGCGGGATCGCGCGCATCGCCGTCGGCCGCCTCTCCGACAAGCTGCATCTGCGCATCGTTCTGTTGCGCCGGATCGCGCTCGGGCTCTCGCTCACGGTCGGAGTGCTGGCGGCGCTACTCGACCTCTCCGTCTGGATCGTGATTCCCGCACTCGTGGTTGCCGGAACCTTCGCGCTGTCGTGGAACGGCCTGTCGTTCACCGCGGCGGCCGAGGCTGCCGGACGCGCACGCAGCGGCGCGGCGATCGGGCTCCAGCAAACGTTCCTGTCCGCCGGCGCGATCGTCGCGCCGATCGCGTTCGCGACGGTCGTCCACAACGCGTCGTGGCGGCTTGCCTTCGTGCTCGCGGCGCTCAGCCCGCTCGCCGGCTACGCGCTGCTCAGTCCGTTAGCCGAGCGAAGACCTTGAACGTCGGCTTGCCGACGGGCAGCTCGTGGAACTCCGGGTTCACGCAGCCGAGGTCGCCGGAGCGGTCCAGGCCGTAGCACTCCTCCACCTCGACACGGCACATCGGGAGCGCCGCCCGCGTCGCCCGCATCCCGCCGAACCCTTCCTGCCGCGCCTCGGCGTCGCGCAGCAGCTCGAGGTTGATCTCGACGCCGTACACACGCTGCATGCAGCCGATGTAGGTGTGGCCGAACTCCTCGAAGGCGTAGAGGAACGGACAGGCCCGCTCGACACAGGCCGACGGGTAGACGACCTTCTCGCAGTGCACCTCGCACCGGCGGCACTCCAGCTCATCCTGCGGCCGGAGAGGTATCTCCGTGACGCTCTGGGCCGCGAGCCGCTGGGCCGGTTGTTGCATGACGGAATTCTCCTGCCCAAAAGCCTCCGCCGCAAGACTTGACATCCGCCCAGCGGATCAGCTAGGCGGTTAGTCTGGCCCGAGTGGCGCGACGACTCCTCTGGGCCTCGCTCGCCCTCGCGCCGGTCACGATTCTCGTCGACGTTCTCGTCCACCCGGACAAGACGGTCCTGTTCGTCCTTGCGGCCGCCTCACTCGTGCCGCTGGCGTGGCTGATCGGAGAAGCCACGGAGCATGCAGGAGAGCACACGGGCCCGCGGATCGGCGGCCTCCTGAATGCCAGCTTCGGCAACGCGCCGGAGGTGATCATCGCCGTGATCGCCGTCAACGACAACCTTCCTGGCGTCGTGCGCGGCTCGATGGCGGGAAGCGTCGTTTCGAACGTCCTGCTCGTCCTCGGGCTCGCGCTGCTCGTCGGGGTGGACCGCGCCGAGCTCGATCGCCGCTCCCTGCTCGGACAACTCGGCCTCGTGATCCTCGCGGTGCTCCTGTTGACGATCCCCTCCGTCGCCGGCTGGCACGGTGATCCAAACCGGCACTCGCTCACGCTCCTCAGCATCGGGCCGGCCGTCGTTCTCCTCGGGGTCTATCTCGTCGTGACGATTGCCGACCTCAGGCGCCGCCCCGCTCACGAGGTCACGAATGCCACAGGTTGGAGCCTGCGTCTGTCGCTCGTCGTCCTCGGGGTGACCACGGTGGTGACTGCGCTGATCAGCGAGATCCTCGTCCACTCCCTCGAAGCCTTCGCAAAGGCCGCGCACCTGTCGGAGTTCTTCATCGCGATCGTGATCGTGGCGATTGTCGGCAACGCCGCGGAGCACGGTGGCGCGATCGTGATCGCGCGGCGGGGCAAGATGAAGCTCGCCACGGAGATCGCAATCTCCTCGAGCGCGCAGGTCGCGCTCCTCGTGATCCCGGTAGTCACCTTGGTGTCCTTCGCGTTCAAGCATCCGCTGTCGTTGGCCTTCCGTCCGATCGAGCTCATAGCCATGGGCGGCGCGGCGGCGTTCGTCGCCTTTGTAATCCGCGACGGCAGGAGCCGCCGCTGGGAGGGCGCGCTCCTCATCGCCGTCTACGGCGGGCTCGTCGTTGCGTTCTACTTCGCCGGGGACCGCTGACGGGATGTGCGGTTAACCGCACCTCGAGGTTGCCGGTGCACCGCCTTGAGGTGCTCTGTGTACCGTGGAAAACTGGCTCCAACGAGATGGAGGACAGATGAGCGAGACAGTCGCAGCAACACCCGCCACCGAAGCGATGCCCGCTGCAGGCGCGGTCGTCTCTGCGCGAGACCTCACCCGCCGCTACGGCGAGGGTGACACCGCCGTCGACGCCTTGCGCGGGATTTCGCTCGACGTCCCCAAGGGCCAACTAACCGCCGTCATGGGACCGTCCGGCTCCGGCAAGTCCACGTTGATGCACATCCTGGCCGGCCTCGACAAGCCCACCTCGGGGGAGGTCACGATCGCCGGCACCGCGATCTCGAAGCTGAACGACTCGGACCTGACGAAGCTCCGGCGCGAGCACATCGGGTTCATCTTTCAGTTCTTCAACCTGCTGCCGATGCTGACGGCCGAGGAGAACGTCGTCCTGCCCCTCTCCATCGCGGGGGAGAAGCCCGACAAGGAGTGGGTGGACGAGCTGATCGAGAAGATCGGGCTCACGGACCGGCGCAAACACCGCCCGTCCGAGCTCAGCGGCGGGCAGCAGCAGCGCGTCGCGATCGGCCGTGCGCTCGTGAGCAGGCCGAGCATCGTCTTCGCGGACGAACCGACCGGCAACCTGGACTCGAAGACCAGCGGCGAGATCCTCGAGCTTCTCGAGCGCTCCGTTCAGGAGCTCGAGCAGACGATCGTGATGGTGACGCACGAGTCGCGCGCCGCGGCGATCGCCGATCGCGTTCTGTTCCTCGCCGACGGCGTGATCGTCCGCGAGTCGAAAGACATCTCTGCCCAGGACATCGTGGCGGCGATGGACGAGCTCGGCGGTTCGTGACCAAGTTTGCGCTGAAAGCACTGCTCGGCCGCAAGCTCCGCACGGCACTGACGGCATTCGCGATCGTGCTGGGCGTCGCGACGGTCAGCGGCACCTACGTCCTCACCGACTCGATCGACAAGGCGTTCGGCTCGATCTTCACGGAGAGCCGCAAGGGGTCGGACGCCGTCATCAGCGGCAAGTCCGCCTTCAAACTCGGAGACGGAACCGGTGTCACCGCGCCGACGTTCGACCAGGGGCTCCTCGAAAAAGTGCGGGCGCTTCCCGCTGTCGCCGTAGCTGACGGCAGCGTCAACGGAGAGGCGCAGCTGATCGGCAAGGACGGGAAGGCGATCGTGTACGGCGGCGCGCCCAACCTCGGCTTCAGCATCGCGCGCGGCGCCTCGCCCTTCAATCCGCTGAGCCTGGTCGCGGGGAGCTGGCCGAAAAGCAACGAGGTCGTGGTCGACAAGTCGACCGCGAGCAAGGAGCACTTCACGATTGGCCAGAGCATCAGGGTGCAGGCCGTCGGGCCGGTCCAGCAGCTCAGGCTCTCCGGCATCGTCAAGTTCGGGTCGGTCGGGACGATCGGAGGCGCCACGTTGGCCGGGTTCGACCTTCCGACCGCACAGAACCTGTTCGGGAAGCCCGGCAAGCTCGACGAGATCGCGGTGGCGTCCAAGTCGAGCGTGCCGACCGCGCAGCTCTTGACCGAGATCCGAGGAATCCTGCCCAAGGACACCGAGGTGCGCACCGGCCAGGCACAGGCGCACGAAGACAGCAAGGACACGAACGAGTTCATTTCGTTCCTGCAGAAATTCCTGCTCGGCTTTGCGGGGGTGGCCCTCTTCGTCGGGAGCTTCGTGATCGCGAACTCGCTCTCGATCACAATCGCGCAGCGCACGCGCGAGCTCGCGACGTTGCGGACACTCGGCGCCTCGCGTAGGCAGGTCCTTCGCTCGATCATCCTCGAGGCCCTCGTCACGGGGATCTTCGCCGCGACCGTCGGGCTCTTCGCCGGACTTGCCCTCGCGAAGGGTCTGTTCAAGCTGTTCGACGTCGTCGGCTTCACGCTCCCGAACAACGGCCTGACCTTCGAGACACGCACCGTCGTGGTTTCTCTGGCGGTCGGAATCATCGTCACCTTGCTCGCGAGCCTCCGGCCCGCCATGCGCGCCACCCGCGTCCCGCCCATCGCCGCGGTCCGCGAAGGCGCGACTCTTCCCGAGTCCCGGTTCGCCCGGTACCGCTCTGCTGCATCCGTGCTACTCGCGGCACTCGGGTTCGGGGCGCTCCTGTGGGGGCTGTTCGCACCCGACCTCGGGACGGCAGGAGTGCTCTTGTTCATGCTCGGGGGTGCGCTCCTTGTCTTCTTCGGCATCGCGTTGCTGTCGGTGCGATTGGTACCTCCCCTCGCCGGAGCACTGGGATGGCCGGCGACCAAGATCGGCGGCAGTGCCGGCGCTCTTGCGCGCGAGAACGCGCAGCGAAATCCGCAGCGGACAGCGTCGACGGCCTCCGCGCTGATGATTGGCCTCGCGTTGGTCACGCTCGTGTCGATCCTGGCAGCCGGGATCATCACCAGCTTCAGGGGCTCCGTCGACAAGATCTGGAAGAACGCCGACTACGCGATCACTGCGCAGAACAACTTCTCGCCGATTCCCGTCGCGGCAGCGAATGCGGTCGCGAAGACACCCGGCGTCATCGCGGTCGGAGACGTTCGCGCAGGAGAGACGGAAGCCTTCGGCAAGACGATCAACACGACCGCCGTCAACCCGGCTACGAGCCGGATGTTCAGCCTCGACTGGAAGGTGGGGTCCGGAGCCGTGCTCGCCACGCTCGGCGAGGACGGCGCCTTCGTCGACAAGGGCTACGCAAAGAGTCACGGCCTCGGAGTCGGTTCGCCCGTGCCGTTGACATTTCCGGACGGGTCCCGCGAGTTGTTCTACGTCAAGGGCATCTTCGATCCGCCGACAGGAGGCTCTCCGTTCGGATCGGTGACGATCTCGGCCGCATCGTTCGACCGGCACATCGATCGACCGGAAAACCTCTACTCATTCGTCTTGATGAAGGGCGGCCAGACGAGTGCGAACGCCGCTGCGCTCGACAGCACCTTGAAGTCCTTCCCGAACGCAAAAGTCGCAACCCGCCAGAAGTTCATCGACAACCAGATCTCGGGGCTGAAGTCAGTGCTCAACATCCTCTACGTCCTGCTCGCGCTGTCGGTCGTCGTCAGCCTCTTCGGAATCGTGAACACCCTCGTCCTCACGGTCTTCGAGCGCACGCGCGAGATCGGGATGCTCCGCGCGATCGGGATGACGCGCCGACAGATACGCCGGATGGTGCGCCACGAGAGCGTGATCACCGCGCTCATCGGCGCGGTGATCGGGATTGCGCTCGGCATCGTTCTCGCCGCGTTGCTGATCGCGCGGGTCGACTTCATCGTTCTGTCGATCCCGGTCGGCCAGCTCATCATTTTCGGCGTCGCGGCGATCTTCGTCGGGATCCTCGCTGCGATCTTCCCTGCGCGCCGCGCGGCCCGGCTGAACGTGCTCAAAGCGCTGCAGTACGAGTAGGGCCGACTACTCGCCGAAAGCGCCAGGCGCGCGCTTGAGCGGATACGTCGCCCAGTAGAGCTTCTCGACCGATCCGTCGGCCGCGCGAACGACCTCGAGCAACTCGCCCTCCTCCGGCCCGGAAACGCCGCGGAAGCGATCGTCACCCGCCGGTTCGAACACCGACGGCGGGAGGCTCGGCGGTGCGGTTGCAGACCGTGCTTCGAGCTTGCCTTCTCGGTAACTGATCACGACCTCCTCCCCTTCGGTCCACCAGCGGCCGAGCAGCGGCCCGACCGGCTCAGGAACGTCGGCGGCGGGCCTCCATTGCTCCGGCTCCGGGGGATAAGCCTCGACGACCTTGACGGCGAGCTTTCGCAGCAACTCCTCGATCTTCACCCCCGCGCCGGAGTTCACGAGCACGACGGCGCCGGCCCGCTCCTTCGGCGAGATCGCAAGGCCTGTGAGGAAGCCCGGCATCGCGCCGCCATGCCCGACGAAGATCCGGTCCCCTTCGCGCATGAGCATCAGCCCGAGTCCCCAGCCCAGCTTCCACGCTTCGAGGTCGGCCAGCGACTGGAACCGGCGCATCTCCTCGACCGTCTCCCTGGTCAGTACACCGTCCGCGCCGTCGACGAGGAAGACGGCCCAGCGCACGAGGTCGGCCGTCGTCGACCAGAGCGACCCGGCTGCCGCGAACGCGCCCTTGCTGAGGTCCTGCTCCAGCCGGACGCGGTCCGAATAAGGCTCGACGAGGTAGCCGTTCGCCGACGGCTGCAGCTGCTCGAACGTCGTGCGCTCGAGCCCCAGCGGATCGAGGAGGCGCTCGTGGATGTACTGCTCGTACTCGAGCCCCGAGCGACGAGCCACAACCTCGCCGAGGAGCGCGAAGGCGAGGTTCGAGTAGTGCCAGCGAGCACCTGCCGGCAGTACCTGTTCCGCGTCCGCGAGCCCCGAGATCAGCCCGGCGCGATCGGGAAACTCGAGCGTCTCCCAGACGTAGCCGGGCACTTCGCGCTGAAGACCCGACACGTGGGCGAGCAGCCGGCGAAGCGTCGGGCTGCCGTGATGCGCTTCCTGGATGTGCTGCTCGAGCCGATCGTCGAGCTCGAGCTCACCCGCATCGCGCAGCTGCATGATCGCAGCCGCCGTGAACGTCTTCGTGATCGAGCCGACGCGATACTGCGTGTCGGTCGTCGCCTCCTGCTCTTCGTCGACGTCCGCGAGACCGATCGCCTCCTGCCACACGAGCTCGCCGTTCCCGATGGCGGCAGCACTGACTGACGGGATCCGTTCGCCTGCCTGGGCCTCCCGGACGAGGCGGGACAGCTCGGCGACGGGCGGCTCAGGCTGCGGCAAGCGTCTTCAACGCCGCGGGAATGACCTCGATCGCGGTGTCGATGTCGTCGTCGGAGATGTCGAGGTGAGCGACGGCCCGCACGACGGACGGGTGCACGGTCGTCGAGACGAGGACGCCGCCATCCTTCAGGCGCTCGATCGCACCGGCCCGGTCCGGCCCGACGTCGATCTGTACGAAGTTCGTCTCGACCTGCTCGAGATCGACCGGAACTCCAGCAGCGGCGAGCCCCTCGGCGAGGCGGCGAGCGCGTGCATGGTCGTCTGCAATGCGGTCGACGTGGTGGTCGAGTGCATAGAGGGCGGCCGCCGCGACGATTCCGGCCTGGCGCATTGCGCCGCCGAAGAAGTGCTTGCCTCGGCGCGCCTCCGTCATCAGCCCCGTGGAGCCGGCGATCAGCGCACCGAGCGGGCAGCCGAGGGCCTTCGAAAAACAGAGGGTGACCGTGTCGAAGCCGCGGCCGATCCGCGCGGAGTCGACGCCTGTTGCAATCGCAGCGTTGACGAGCCGCGCACCGTCGAGATGGACGGCGAGGTCGTGCTCCCGGCACGTGGCGACGATCGCGTCGACTTCCTCCAGCGGCCAGACGCGCCCGCCGGCGCTGTTGTGCGTGTTCTCGATCGTGACTACGCGGGTGGGCGCAACGTGGACGCTCGTCCGGTCACGGATCTCGGCGACGACCTGATCCGGAGAGAACCGGCCCTTCGTTCCCTGGAGCCCGATCGTCAGAAGGCCCGAATGTGCGGCGGGCCCACCGAGCTCCGACAACATGATGTGCGCGTGCTGCTCGACGAGCAACGCGTCGCCCGGGCGGCCGAGGATGTTCAGTGCGATCTGATTCGCCATCGTCGCGGTCGGCAGGAAGACCGCCTCCTCGTGCCCGAGAAATTCGGCACCACGCCGCTCGAGCTCGTTGACGGTCGGGTCCTCTCGCTTCTGCTCGTCGCCGACGGCGGCGTTCGCGATCGCGTCACGCATCGCGCGGGTCGGCTGGGTCAGGGTGTCCGAGCGGAGGTCGATCACGGGCCTATTTTGCAGTTTTGAACCCCTCCCCTACGCGGGTGATCGTCCAGGACCCTTTCCCGGCCGATGATTGTGGCGGAAGGTGTGGAGATGCCTCACTCTGACAACAAGCCTTACCTCGGCGGCGGCCTACGGCTCGCTTCGGGCTCTGCCGCGCCCTTGCGTCTCGACCATTCGTTTTTCGAGAAAGAGGTCCGACCGATGCTCGGCGCGATCCTCCTCCAGAAGGGGTGGATCACGCACGAGCGACTCGACTCGGCGCTCGAGGAGGTCAAGGTCACGGGGATGCGTCTCGGCGAAACGCTGCTGAGGCGCGGCTGGCTCTTCGAGCCTGAATTGGCGGCCGCTCTGGCCGAACAGGCCGGCCTTCGCTACGTGGACCTCGTACGGCACCCGCTCGACCCCAAGGCCGCGGCGATGCTGCCGCTCGAGGTCGTGCGCCGAATGTTCGTCGTTCCGGTTCGCTTTCTGGAAGACGGTCGGATCGAGGTGGCAGTGGGCGACCCGGCCGACGTCGACCTGGAAGGGCTCGAACGAATGCTCGGCCGGGGCGTGGAGCTCGTGGTCGGCGAACGCACTGCCATCCAGGACGCCTGGCGCTTCACGCGCTGACGGCACGACGTAACCACAGCGCTACCCTGCCTGCGTGGATCGTGCGCTTCTGCAGCGGCGGTTGAGCGAGCGCGGTCAGCCTGCATACCGTGCCGGCCAGGTGTGGGACTGGGCGGCTCGCGGCGTCGGCGGCTACTCGGAGATGACGAACCTCCCCGGCGAGCTCCGTAGCGAGCTCGAGCAGGAGGTCCCGTTCTCGACGCTCGAGCTCGAGCGGGAGGCGAAAGCAAGCGACGGGACGGTGAAGGCACTGTTCCGAACGCGCGAGGGTCATCCCGTCGAGGCGGTGTTGATGCGCTACCGCGACGGAAGACGCTCGCTCTGTTTGTCGTCGCAGTCGGGCTGTCCGCTCACGTGCACCTTCTGCGCCACCGGGCAGATGCGCTTCGGCCGCAACCTGACTCCGTCGGAGATCCTCGACCAGGCTCTCCACTTCCGTCGCATCGAGCCTGTCGACCACGCCGTCTTCATGGGCATGGGTGAGCCGATGCTGAATCTCGACTCCGTGCTCGAGGCAGCGCGTTCGCTGCCGGACGTCGGCATCACGTGGCGGCGCACGACGATCTCGACGGTCGGCTGGCTGCCCGGGCTCACACGCTTCGTCGACGAGGTCGAGGAGCCGATCCGGCTCGCGCTCTCACTGCATGCGGCGACCGACGAGTTGCGCAGCGAGCTGATGCCCGTGAACGAGCGTTACCCGCTGGCGGAGGTGCTGGCAGAGTGCGAGCGCTACTTCAAGTTGCGCCGGCGCAAGGTGTTCGTCGAGTACGTGATGCTCAGCGGTGTGAACGACCGGGTCGAGCAGGCGCGCTCACTCGCGGACCTACTCGACCCGAAGGTTTTCAAGGTGAATCTCATCCCGTACAACCCCACAGGGATGTACGAAGGTTCGTCGCGCAAGGCGATCGCTGCCTTCAAGCACGTACTCGACCGCGCGCGACTGCCGGCCACGGTGCGGCTGACGCGAGGCCGCGACATTGCCGCGGCCTGCGGCCAACTCGCTGCCGGCTAGCTCGCAGCCTTCTGCAGCGCAGGTGTGCAACTCGAGCGGCCGCGCTTCTCGAGGTACTGCTGGTGGTAGTCCTCAGCCTCGTAGAACGTCTCCGCGGGCTCGATCTGCGTCACGATCGGTGCGCCCCAGTTTCGCTGCTCTCCGGCCTTCGACTTCACAGCGGCCTCCTGCTGCTCGGCGTCGTGGAAGAAGATCGCCGAACGGTAGTTGTCACCGATGTCCCAGCCCTGACGGTTGAGCTGCGTCGGGTCGTGCTTCGCCCAGAAGACGTCGAGCAACTGGTCGTACGAGATCCGGTCGGGGTCGTAGCTGACCTCGACGACCTCCGCGTGACCGGTCGTGTGCGAACAGACGTCCTCGTAGGTCGGGTTTTCCATCTGGCCGCCGGAGTATCCGACGCGCGTCGCGGTCACTCCGTCGAGCTGACGGAACGCCGCCTCGACGCCCCAGAAGCAGCCGGCGCCGAATGTTGCCTTCTTCTCCACTATTCCTCCTCCAGTTCGAGTGCTGCCGAGTTGATGCAGTAACGGATGCCGGTCGGGGCAGGCCCGTCCGGGAACAGGTGGCCGAGGTGGCCACCGCAGTTCGAGCACATGACCTCGGTCCGAACCATCCCGTGAGAGCTGTCTGTCTCCTCGTCGATGGCCTCACCGTCGGCCGGCGCGTAGAACGCGGGCCAGCCACAGCCGGAGTCGTACTTCGCCTCCGAGCTAAAGAGCTCGGCGCCACAGCCGGCGCACCGGTAGGTGCCGGGCTCGAACGTGTGGTCGTACTCCCCGGTGAACGGCGCCTCGGTGCCCTTCTCCCGCAGCACGCGGTACTGCTCGGGATTCAGCTCTGCGCGCCACTCCGCCTCGGTCTTTTGGACTTTCGTCATCAGTTCTCCCTCATTTGGGTTCCTCCCTACAGTCTTGCTGCTGGTGCATTCGTTACGCATCCGAGGGATGGAGGCCCGCCCCGGAGCGGCCGATTCCTGGCTTTGAAGGGAGGAGCCAAAGATGAAGGAAGCCGTCGTGCTTATGCGGTTTCTGCGGCACGACCCGCTAGGGCAACGCTTCGGCGTGGCCGCTCTCGTCGTCGCCTGGTTCGCACTTGCGTGGACCAGCGTGGCAGCCCTTGTCACACTGCCACTCCTGCTCGCCGTCTCGGAAGTCGTGAGACGCCGGCGCGAGGACGAGACGATCATCGTCGACGATCTCGAAGATCTGTACTAGAGAGACCCGCTAGACCGGCTCGGCGAGCCGGCCGCGGTTACGCAACCCATACACGGCGATCGCGCTGAGCAGCAGCGCGTCGCCTGAGAGCGCGAACAGGTCCGCGAGATTGAACGCGAGAGCGTGCACACCGTTCGTGACGATCAGCGGATCCGGCACACCCTGCGCCCACGCGAAGAGCGAGATCAGGTTCCCGAGCGCACCACCGCATGCGACGCCCGCACCGATCGCTGCTGCGTTCGACGGCACGCGTGGCACGAACACGACGAGCGCTGCGATCAGCGCGAACATCATCAATGCGACGAACGGCGTGCGCGCGTGATGGAACTCTGCCGTCGCAACCGACTTGTGCACGAGATCGATCGTGGCAAAGGAAATAGCGATGCAAGCGAGAAGCGTACGACGCAGTTGCACGACACACAGCATGACACGCAGCTCAAGTCCGTCCGACGGACAACCGAAGATTTACCGATGGGACAACGCCGCTATCCAGAGTGTGTCACCCGCGAGGGAAAGCCGCGCTTGCGTTCGCTCGAAGAAGTCGTCGCCCTACCGCGACGAAGCCCGCTCGCTGCCGAGCTGCAGGGTGCACTTGCAGCTGCGTCCCGCCTACATGGATTGCGATCGGATCTCTCGCCCGTACCGGTGCGTGCGACGGCGACGATCACTGAGGCCGGCGCATACCGCTTTCGCCTGAGGGACCCGATCGACCTGCGTGTCTCGCGCGTCGGCGGTCGTTCTGCGCTCGGCTTCTTGCATGAGCTCGGGCATCTGCTCGACCACCAGATCTTCTACGACCGCAAGACACGCTCGTGGGCTTCGGCGGTCCACTCCGCGTTCAAGCCTTGGCGGCAAGCAGCGGCATTGCTCGACAAGCGTGTACTGCCCGGTGGCTACTCGCGCCAGCGGTACTTCCAGTCGGTGCACGAGGTGTGGGCACGCTCCTACGCGCAGACCGTGATGCTGCGATCAGAAGACCCTGGGCTGATGCGACGGCTCGAGAAGCTGCAGTCCGAGGACGATGCGCATGTGTGGCAACCGCAACAGTTCGCAGCGGTTGCGATCGAAGTCGAGCTCGTGTTCGAGCGGCTCGGCCTCAGGCAGCTGAGCCTGCCGCTCGCCGCCTAGCGGCTACGCGCCCTTCTGGGCTTCCAGCTGGCGCGGCTGATGCGGACTTGCACCGAGGTCCGGATGGTCCTCGAAGCCGTACTTCACGATGGCGCGCTTCGCCGCGAGCACCTCGTCGAGCCGCTTCACCGGCCGCCCGTGGGGCGCCTCGTTGAGAAGCTCCGGGTTCTCCTCGGCCTCGCGCGCGATTGCCAGCATCGCGTCGGCGAACTCGTCGAGCGTCTCCTTCGCCTCAGTCTCCGTCGGCTCGATCATCAGCGCCTCCGGAACGACGAGCGGGAAGTAGATCGTCGGCGGATGGAACCCGTAATCCATCAGGCGCTTCGCTACGTCGAGGGCAGAGACACCGTGCTCGCGCTTCAGGCTGCGCGCGCTGAGGACGAACTCGTGCATTGCGAGCCGGTCGTAGGGAAGGTCGTAGGCCTCCCTCAGACGGGCGAGCAGGTAGTTGGCGTTCAGCACCGCGACCTCAGACATCTCGCGCAGGCGCGGACCGTAGGAACGGATGTAGGCGTACGAGCGAACGAAGACGCCGAACGGGCCGGTGAAGCCCCGGACCTTGCCGATCGACTTCGGCCGGTCGAAGTCGAGGGTGAAGCGGTCGCCGTCCTGCACGACTGCCGGGACGGGCAGGAACGGCTCGAGCTTGTCGCGCACGACGATCGGTCCGCCCCCGGGACCGCCGCCGCCGTGCGGTTGCGAGAACGTCTTGTGGAGGTTGATGTGGACGATGTCGAAGCCCATGTCGCCTGGCCGGGAGATCCCGCACACGGCATTCAGGTTCGCCCCGTCGTAGTAGAGGAGGGCTCCCGCCTTGTGGAAGATCCCCGCGATCTCCTCGATGTGCTCGTCGAAGAGCCCGAGCGTGGACGGGTTCGTGAGCATCAACCCCGCGGTGTGCTCGTCGACCATCTCGCGAAGGTGCTCCACGTCGACGTTGCCGCGAGCGTCGGTCTCGACCTTCGCGAGCTTATAGCCGGCCATCGTCACGCTGGCGGGGTTCGTTCCGTGTGCGGTGTCGGCTGTGATGATCGTGTCCCGCGTGTCGCCTTCGCCGCGGTCGGCGAAGTAGGCCCGCATGAGCATCAGGCCGGTCAGCTCGCCCTGCGAGCCGGCGGCCGGCTGGAGCGAGCAGGCGTGCAGGCCGGACACTTCGATCAGCGCCTCCTGCAACCGCCACATCAGCTCGAGCGCCCCCTGGATCGCGCCCTCGTCCTGGTACGGATGCAGGTCGCGAAAGCCGGGCAGCATCGCGAGCCGTTCGTTGACGCGCGGGTTGTACTTCATTGTGCACGAGCCGAGTGGATAGAAACCGGTGTCGATGCCGAAGTTGCGCGTCGAGAGCTCGGTGAAGTGGCGGACGATCTCCGGCTCGGCAAGCTCGGGTAGGCGCGGCGGCGTCTCCCGGCGCAGAGCGTCGGGCACCTTGGCAGGCGGAAGGTCGTAGTTCGGCAGGTCGCCGCCACGGCGTCCTGCTTGCGACTTCTCGAAGATCAGCTTCATCTGGACAACGCCTCGACGAGCCGGTCGATGTCTGCCGGAGTACGGCGCTCGGTGACCGCGACGAGCAACGCGTCGTCGAGGCCCTCGTAGTCGCGGCCGAGCGCGTAGCCGGGATGAACCCCGCGCTCGCGCGTCGTTCGAATCGCCTCCTGCGCATTCCGTCCGGCCCTGATGGCAAACTCCTTGAACGTTGTCTGTTCTGGAAACACCGGCTCGAAGCCCGCTTCGGCAAGACGCGCCTTTGCGTACTGGGCGAGGCTCATGCAGGTCTCTCCCACCTCGCGCAAGCCCTGCGGTCCGAGCCACGAGAGGTGCACGAGACCTCCGAGAGCGAGCAGCGTCTGGTTCGTCGTGATGTTCGACGTCGCCTTCTCGCGGCGGATGTGCTGCTCGCGGGTCTGCAGGGTCAACACATAGCCGCGCTCACCTGCGGCGTCGAGCGTCTCGCCGACGATGCGACCCGGCATGCGGCGGATGAAGTCGTGCTTCGCCGCCAGGAAACCGTAGTGGGGACCGGCGAAGGACTGGTAGTTGCCCGCGCTCTGGCCCTCGCCGATCGCGATGCCGCACCCGTAGACACCCGGTGCCTCGAGCACGCCGAGCGAGATCGGGTCGACATGCGCGACGGCGATTGCACCCGCTTCGTTGGCGGCGGCGGCCAGATCCGGAGCGGGCTCGAGGACTCCGAAGAAGTTCGGCTGCTGGAAGATGACGCAAGCTGCGTCGGTCGCCGCCTCGCGCAACTCGCCCGGGTCGGTCGCGCCCGCGCGGTGCGGCACCTCGACGACCTCGAGCCCGAACCCGGGGGCGTAGGTCTTCACGACCTGCCGCACCTGCGGGTTCGTCGCCTCGGTGACCACCACCTTGGTGCGCCCGGTCGCGTGCTTCGCCACGTAGCAGGCGTCCGCGGCCACGGTGGTGCCGTCGTAGCCCGATGCATTCGAGACGTCCATTCCGGTCAGCTCGCAGATCACCGTCTGGTACTCGAAGATCGCCTGGAGCACGCCCTGGCTCATCTCCGGCTGGTAGGGCGTGTACGCGGTCAGGAGCTCGCCGCGCTGCAGAACCGTGTCGACGACGGCGGGGACGTAGTGGTCGTAGATTCCGGCGCCGAGGAACGACAGCTCTTTGCCGCTATCGACGTTACGGGCGGCGAGCTCCTCGAGGTGGCGCGAGAGCTCCTGTTCCGAGAGCGCCGGCCCGATGTCGAGCTCGCGCCCGAACCGGACGCCTTCGGGGATGTCGCGGAAGAGCTCCTCGACGGAGGAGACTCCGATCGCCGCGAGCATCTCCTCGCGGTCCCGCTCGGTCAGTGACAGATAGCTCAACTCAGGATTCTGCGACGACCTGCTTGTAGGCCGCGACGTCGAGCAGAGCATCGGCCTCGGACGGATCGCCGAGGCGAATCCGGATCAACCAGCCGTCGCCGTACGGGTCTTCGTTGACCGTCTCGGGCTCGTCAACGACCTTGGCATTCACCTCGAGCACTTCGCCCGAGAGCGGTGCGACCACGTCGGAGACGGCCTTCACCGATTCCACTTCGCCGTAGGCGGCATCCCTGGAGATCGTGTCGCCCTCGTTCGGCGGCTCGTAGTGCACGAGCTCGCCGAGCGCGTCTTGCGCGAACCAGGTAATTCCGAGCACCGCCTCGTCACCTTCGACGCGGGCCCAGTCATGCTCCTTGTGGTACTTCAGGTCGTCGGGATAGCTCTCGCTCGCGGCCAACTGAAGTTACTCCTCTCGCTTGTAGATCGGTCTCTTGACGACACGCGCGCGGCGTGACTTGCCGCGGACGTCGATCGCCAGCTCTGTAGCGGGAGCCGCCGAAGCGACGGGGACGTAACCCATGCCGATCCCGCGGTCGAGCATGGGCGAGTGCGTTCCGGAGGTGACCTCGCCGCCGCCCTCGATCGGCATTCCCTGCCGCGGGATCGCCTTCTCCTCCATCACGAAGGAGACGAGCTTTCGCTCCGGTCCGCGCGCCTTCAGCTCGCGCAGCTCCTGGGCGCCCGAGAACTCCTTGTCGAGGTCGCAGCACCAGCCAAGACCGGCGGAGATCGCGTCGGTGTCTTGCGTGATGTCGTTTCCGTGGAGTGGCAGCGACGCCTCGAGCCGCAGCGTGTCACGGGCGCCGAGCCCGCACGGCACTGCGCCGCGCTCGAGCACCCTGTCCCAGAGCGCCGCGGCGTCCTCGGCCATCACGAGCAGCTCGCAGCCGGCCTCACCGGTGTAGCCGGTGCGGTTGACCATGCACTCGATGCCGTCGATCTCGCCCTCGGCGAACGTGAACTGCCTGGCCTCCGGCAGACCGAGCCGTTCGAGTGCGCGCGGCCCCTGGACGGCGAGCAGCCCGTAGGCATCCGAGACGTCGCGCACGTCGGAGCCGGGGATCTCCCGCTCCTTGAGCCAGGCGAAGTCGGCTTCGCGGTTGGCAGCGTTGACGATCAGCAGGTACCGGAACTCGTCCAGCCGGTAGGCGATCAGGTCGTCGATGATCCCGCCGCGATCGTTCGTCAACAGCGTGTACTGCGCCTGCCCGGGGAGAATCTTCTCGAGGTCGTTGGTGAGCGTCGCCTGGAGTAGCTCCGTCGCGCGCGGACCTTCCACCTCGAACTCGCCCATGTGCGAGACGTCGAACACACCGGCGTCGGCCCGCACCGCTTTGTGCTCCGGGATCACCCCTGCGTACTGCACGGGCATCTCCCAGCCCGCGAACGGGACCATGCGCGCGCCGAGGGCGACGTGCCGGTCGTGCAGCGGCGTTCGGAGCAGCGTCTGAGCCATCCACAGCCGATGCTAACGAGGCTCAGAAAGGTGCCGCTCCGGCTGTGTCTCTGAGAGGCGCAACCGGAGCGACCGACCGGGCCATGGGGGTCGACCGGGGAAGAAGAACCCCAAGAGGGCAGCGGTGAGATACCGCGCCCTAACCGTCAACAAGCCGAAGGCGAAGTCCTAAGCCCCCCGCGAAAATGCGGAGCATTTTTCGCGGTTTTCGCGGCTATTCGTCGCGGAGAAACGAGGGCACGTCGAGCTCCTGGGAGGAATCGAAGGTCTCGGAGGCGGAGGCTGCGGCCGGCAACGGTGCGTCCAGCTCCGTCTCGCGCGGGCGCCGGCGCCGGCGTCCCTGGCCGCCGAAGCCCGTGGCGATCACGGTGACCTGGACCTCGTCGCCGATCGAGTCGTCGATGACGGCCCCGAAGATGACGTTGGCGTTCTGGTCGGCCGCACCCGTCACGACCTCCGCGGCCTCGTTGACCTCGAAGAGGCCGATGTCCGATCCGCCGGTGACGTTCAGGAGGATTCCCGTCGCTCCTTCGATCGAGGCCTCCAGCAATGGCGACGAGACCGCGATCCGCGCTGCCTCGGCTGCGCGGTTCTCCCCCGACGCCCGCCCGATGCCCATGAGCGCCGACCCTGCGTCGCGCATGATCGTGCGGACGTCGGCGAAGTCGAGGTTGACGAGCCCGGGCTCGGTGATCAGATCGGTGATGCCCTGCACGCCCTGGCGCAGGATGTCGTCGGCCATCCGGAAGGCGTCGACGACGGACGTCTGCCGCTCGACTACCTGGAGCAGGCGGTCGTTCTCGATCACGATCAGCGTGTCGACGCGGTCACGCAGCTGGTCGATGCCGCGCTCGGCCTGCTCGGCGCGCTTCCGTCCTTCGAACGCAAACGGTCTCGTCACCACGCCAACGGTGAGCGCCCCGATCTCCTGGCCGAGCTCCGCGACGATCGGCGCACCGCCCGTGCCGGTGCCGCCTCCTTCGCCTGCGGTGATGAAGACCATGTCGGCGCCCTTCAGCGCCTCCTTCAACTCGTCGCGGCTCTCCTGCGCGGCGGCGAGGCCGATCTCCGGATCAGCGCCTGCGCCGAGCCCGCGGGTCGCCTCAGCCCCGATCTGGATCTTCACGTCCGCGTCCGTCATGAGCAGGGCCTGCGCGTCGGTGTTCACGGCGATGAACTCGACACCGGCGAGGCCGGCATCGACCATGCGGTTGACCGCATTCGTTCCTCCGCCGCCGACGCCGGCGACCTTGATGACCGCGAGATAGTTCCCTGTTTGGCTCATAAGACTGAAGGTGGCTCGACCTCAAGCTGGACTAAAGCGTTGGGGCTGTCGAACGTCTCCTGCGGAGCAGGGTACGTCGCGCGGTCCAGGGTGTCAACGCAGGCAACCATCAAGCTCAACCTGAGGGTTGAGGGTTGCGCCCCGCGACCGGCCGCTCGGGGACTGTGATGTCGAGGTAATCCGGGCCGCCCGCTCGAGGCAGTGCGAGGGTCGGAAGGATGCCGCGCGCGATCGCGATCTTCAGCCTCAGGTCGACGGGTGCACCGAGCAGGATCTCGAGACCACCGCGGAGGCCGAGCGTGATCTGCCCGTCGAGGGCGCGCACGAATGCGACGCGGCTGGGGAAGCCGCTGCCCACGAAGGCCGCGAGCGAACGAGCGGCGAGCGCACCGGGCTGATCTGTGAGGAAGGCGCCTTTGGTAAGCCCGGTGCGCGACGGCAGCCAGATTCTCGGCAGGTCCGATCGTCCGCCGCGCTCGATCGTGCCGATCACCCGGCTTCGAGCGGAGACGAGCCACGAGTCCGCACCGCGCCGAAGGACCGCGACGGGAAGCTCGGGGACGATGTGGATCCGGAGCGTGTGCGGGAACGCCCGGTCGACCACCGCGCTGCGAACGGCCGCGAGGCCGTCGACACGTTCGCCGACCGCGTCCGCGTTGAGTGCGACGAGACTTCGCCCGTCGAGCGACCTGAGCTCGGACCGGATCTCGGCGGCGAGCGCCGGAGAGGCACCCTCGACCTGGATCGATCGAACCGCGAACATCGAGGTCTCGCGCGCGAGCGCGTAGAGGCCTGCGGCGGCCAGTACCACGCCGATCCCGATCGCGAACGAGCGACCAGAGGGCGCAAAGCGCAGCACGTCGAGCCCCCGCTTGCGCGGGAGCCTCAGGACCTTCTCGCTCACGCGGGTGACTTCGCCGCTGCGGGCGCGGGTCCTACTTTGTGAGCTGGGGGAGCTCGAGCAGGCCGAGGAACTCGACCTCGTGCTGGAGCTCGACGCCGAACTGCTCGGAGGCACGCCGCCGCGCCTCGGCCATCAGCGCGATCGCATCGGCCGAACGTGCCTCGGAGGCGTTCTCGATGAAGTTCGCGTGCCGAGGCGAGATCTGGGCCCCGCCGATGCGATGGCCCTTCAGCCCGCAGGCTTCGAGCATCCGCCCGGCCGAGAGCTCGTGCTCCGGGTTCTTGAAGACGCTTCCGAAGGTGCGCTTGTTCGTCGGCTGGGCGGCCTTCCTCTGCGCCTGCAGGTCAGCGACGATCGCCTTGATTTCCTTCGGCGGCCGAGGCGTCAGACGAAACTCGACCTTCGCGACGACCTGACCGTGCCGGAGCTCGGAGTGCCGGTAGCTCAGACCAAGCTCGGCGGGCGTGCGCCAATCTGCGTTCTCGTCGTCGACGACCAGAGCCCGGTCCAGGATCGCCGCCCAGTCGCTGCCGTACGCGCCGGCGTTCATCCAGACCCCGCCGCCCGCAGTTCCCGGAATCGCGCAGGCGAACTCGAAGCCACCAAGCCCTGCGGAGCGAGCGCGATGGAGGGCGACGGCGTTCGGCGCCCCACCCCCTGCGACGAGCAGGTCGCCGGCTACCTCCGCCTGCGCAAGCTCACCGACAAGCTTCAGCGCCAGCCCGTCGAAGCCCTCGTCGGCGACGAGCAGGTTCGAACCGAGGCCGATCACCGCAACGGGCAGGTCGCGCGACCGGGCGTGGCCGAGCGCCTCCTGCAACTCCTCGAACGTCTCCGGCCGGGCGAAGGCGCGGGCCTCCCCACCCGTACCGAGCGTCGTGAACCGTGACAACGAAACATCCTGCTCGATCTTCACGCGAGCGTCTCCAGGAGAAGCGTTGCCGCCCGATCGACGTCGCCCGCGCCGATCGTGAGCACCCGGTCGCCCGGCCTCGCCACGCCTGCGAGGTACGTGGCGCCCTGGTCCACCGTCGGTGTCCACGCAACGTCCATCCCCGGTCGTCGCTCCGCGAGCGCATCGACGACGAGCTTGCCGCTCACGCCGTCCACGGGCTCCTCGCGTGCCGCGTACACGTCGGTCACTGCGACGACGTCCGCGTGCGCAAGCGCGGCTGCGAGCTCGCGTGCGAGATGTCGCGTGCGGGAGTAGAGGTGTGGCTGGAAGAGCACGAGCAGCCGCCCGCCGTCACGCAGCGCCTCGAGCGTCGCGGCGATCTCCGCGGGATGATGCGCGTAGTCGTCGTAGACCTCGATGTTCCCCGCTTCCCCGCGGCGCTCGAGGCGACGCGCGGCTCCGCGAAACTCGGCGAGCTCGGCTGCAGCCTGCTCGCGCGGCACTCCCGCGAGCTCGAGCGCTGCCAGAGCAGTCGCAGCATTCCGGCGATTGTGCAGCCCTGGCACGGCGAGCGGCCCCTCGAACGGCGACAAATCCTCACCGCGCACGACCTCGGAGACGTTCGCGAGCCATTCGTCGAAGAGCTCCTCGACCTCGGCTCGAGAGCCGAAGGTCGTGTGATGGTCGAGGTCGACGTTCGTCACGACCGCGATGCGAGGCCGCAGTACGGAGATGGTGCGGTCGGATTCGTCGCCCTCCACGACGAGCCAGCCTGTTCCGGTCCCGGCGTTGCCGCCGAGCTGCGGGATGTCCGCTCCGATCAGCCACGCCGGGTCGCGGCCAAGACGCTCGAGACAGAATGCGATCATCCCACTCGTCGTCGTCTTGCCGTGCGCCCCGGCAACGACGATCGACTCGCGCAGCGAGATGAGCTCGGCCAGGAGCTCGGCGCGCGTTTTGCCGGGAACGCGCCCGGCAAAGGCCGTCGAGACGTACCGCTCCCAGCCTTGCGGCGGCACGGGTGGCTCGTCCGAGATCTCGACCTGGATCCCCTCGAGGTGCTGGAGGTACGGCGTCTTGAAGCGATCCCAGCCGCGCACCTCGGCGCCCCACGCGCGTGCGAGGAGCGCGTAGCCGCTCATGCCCGCCCCGCCGATTCCGGCGATCCAGAAGCGGCGACCTTCAAGCGGTGAGGGCAAGAAGCTCCTCGGCGATCTCGTCAGCCGCATCGGGGCGCGCGAGCTTCAGCATCGCGCTGGACATCTCCGCGAGCCGTTCTCCGTCGTCGAGCAGCGAGCGGATCACCTCGGGCGCGCGCGAGACTTCATCTTCCGGCACGACGACCGCGCCGCCGCCGGCCTCGAAGTAACGCGCGTTCTTCGTCTGATGATCGCCCGTCGCGAAGAGCCCGGGAACGAGCACCGCCGGCTTCCCGGCTGCCGCAAGCTCCCAGACCGAGCCGCCCGCACGCGCGAGCGCAAGATCGGAGGCGCCGAGCGCGGCCCCGAACTCCTCCGTGAATGCGAAGAGGCGGTAGTCCGGCCGGCTCACTCGGGCGCGCAGCTCGTCGTAGTCGCGCGTGCCGGAGAGATGCAGGACCGCGGGACCGCTTTCACCGAAGACGCCGATCGCCAGTTCGTTCAGCAGGTGGGCGCCGAGTGAACCGCCGAACACGAGCAGCACGGGTCCCGATGCGGGCAGACCGAAGAGCTCCCGCGCCTCGCGCTGCGGCAGAGAGCGGGAACTCTCAGGAATCGGCCGGCCCGTGACCCGGTACTTGGCACCGTCACGCCCCGGAATCGGGAACGAGAGAAAGATGCGCCGCGCGAATGGAGCGGCGAGCCTGTTCGCGAGACCAAGGTGCGCATCGGCTTCCATCAGCGCAGTCGGAATCTTGCGGCGAGCGGCCGCGAAGACCATCGGACCCGCGACGTAGCCGCCGCCGCCGAGCACGACGTCCGGTTTGCGCTTGGCCAGGATGCGCGCACACGCCCGGGGCGCGCGGCCCGCCAGCAGCACCGCGCGGACCAGCTCGAGCGAGGGCCGCCGCGGGAGGCCGGAGATGCGGAACGTGTCGAGCTCGTACCCCGCCTCAGGGACGAGCCGCGCTTCGATGCGATCCGGCGACCCGGCGAACGTCACCCGTGCGCCGCGCCGCTCCAGCGCCTCCGCGACTGCCAGCGACGGCGCGACGTGTCCTGCCGTCCCCCCGGCCGCGATCAGGCAGTGCACGCTTCGCCGCTGCGCCATTCCTGCCGGCGATGTTAAGGAGGATGCCCACCCCGAGGAGCGCGACCACGAGACTGGAGCCACCGTAGGAGATGAACGGCAGCGGGATTCCGGTCAAAGGCGCCAGGCCGAGCACTGCGGCGAGGTTGATCACTGCCTGCCCGCCGACGAGCCCGACGATCCCTGCGGCGAGGCGCTTGCCGAATGGATCGGTGCACGCCAGCGCCACTCGCAAGCCCGCATAGGCAAAGGCGGCGTAGGCGGCGATCACGGCGGTCACGCCGAGTAAGCCGAGCTCCTCGCCGATGACGGCGAAGATCATGTCGGTGTGCGCCTCGGGCAGGTAGTTGATCTTCGCGACGCCGTGGCCGAGCCCGGCGCCGAGGAAGCCGCCGGAGCCGATGCTGATCAGCGCCTGCACCGTCTGGAAGCCTGCGCCCTGAGGATCCTTCCAGGGATCGATGAAGCTGAAGAGGCGCGCTCGACGATAGGGCTCGAACCAGATCGCGATCAGACCGAGCGCGACGGCAATGCCCGTGCCGGACGCGAGCGTCGCGGTGGGCGTCCCCGAGATCAGGAGCACCGCCAGCAGGACGATGACGAGCGAGATCGCCGTGCCCAGGTCGGGCTCCGCGAGAATCAGGATGCAGAAGACGCCGAGCAGAAGCCCGATCGGACGCCAGAGTTCGCGGAGCGACCGCGGCGCGGGGCGTTTGCAGAGATACGCCGCGGCCCAGACGGCGAGCGCGAGCTTCGCCAGCTCCGACGGCTGGAACGTCGCAGGGCCGAATTCGATCCAGCGCCTGGCGCCGTTGATGCGCGTGCCGATCACGAGCACCGCGAGACAGCCGCCGAGCGCCGTCAGCACGAGCGCAGGCGCGAGCAGCCGCAGTCGCCGGTAGTCGAATCGCGACGCAGCCATCATCAGGCCGACTCCGATCAGTGCGTACACGCCCTGCTTCTTGAGATACGACATCGGGTCGGTGCGCTCGAGCGCAGCCGGAGCGGACGTTGCGCTGTACACCATCACGAGGCCGAAGGCGACCAATCCGAGCGTGACGAGGACGAGGAGGTGCGACTCGATCTGCGTCTTGGCCTTCACCACAGTTCTCCGACGAGTCGGCGGAATGTCTCGCCGCGTTCCTCGTAATCGCGAAACTGGTCGAAGCTCGCGCACGCCGGCGAGAGCAGGACGACATCGCCCGGCTCAGCCTCGCCTGCTGCCGCGCCGACTGCGGTCGCGAGATCGCCGGACCGGCGGTACGGCCGTCCGGCCCGCCCGAGCGCGGTGGCCAGCTCTTCGGTCGCCTCACCGATCAGATCGACCGAGCGAAGCGACGGGGGCAAACCCTCGGCGAGCTCGTCGAACGACTCGCCCTTGAGCGAGCCACCGAGGATCAGCCGGATCGGCTGTCCTGCATACGCCGCGATGCCGCGACGC
>Ga0307308_10000034_pt1 | contig 35913 bp, 36 predicted proteins | sample ER_DNA_195_FD_194501 | JGI IMG/M metagenome (GOLD analysis project Ga0307308, IMG submission 194501) | Bulk soil microbial communities from the East River watershed near Crested Butte, Colorado, United States - ER_DNA_195 | ecosystem: Environmental > Terrestrial > Soil > Floodplain | place...
GACCTCGTACATGCTCGCGCCGATCAGCTCGGCGTCGGTGTGCGCGCCGACCCAGGCGTCCTTGAAGCGCCAGCCCTCGCGCTCTTCCGTGCGATCCCACTCGTCTGCGTTGAGATTGAAGATCTTCGTGCCGCAAGCCTAGTAGCCCGATTCGGTTGCTGCCGCACTGCGGCTCATCGCCTCCGGCCACAACCAGCCTCACGTCCTCGCGTCATTCCCGAACACTGGCCCAATCGAGTGCGTGGCGGCAGGAGCGATGCTTCGTAGGCTCCCGGGGTGACCCGGTGATGCATGACCTTCCGTCTTGGGCTGACCTGTGGTGTCGAGCGTTTCTGGGAGCGAGGCCGGTGGAGGTCTTGTTCGTCGAGGGGTATCTCTCCGAGGTTGTTGGTGTTCGGCTTGCTGATGGGCGAGAGGTTGTCGTCAAGCGTCGCGCAGATGAGTCCGGGCGGACACGGCGCTGTGTTAGGGGACAGAGGCTGCTTGCCGAGCAGGGCTTTCCGTGTCCGATGCCCTTGACGGACGTGATCTTCCGCTCTGGGTTCGCGGTGCATGCGGAGCAGTTGGTCGGAGGCGGCGAGGTTGAGACCGAGGACACGCCTGCGGCAGCGGAGAGGTCGGCCCTGCTTCTCGCGGATCTCATCCGTCGCTTGGCGGCGCTCGATCTCGATCCGCCCTTGCCGAACCCGGAATGGGTTCGCTGGGATTCGCTGCCCGAGCGCCAGGCGACCGCAGAGCTACCGGCGTGGATCGAAGACACCGGTCGGCGCGTGCGGGCGAAGCTGGCCGGGTGTCGCCTACCACCGGTGCTCGTTCACGCCGACTGGGAGGCGCAGAACATCCGCTGGCTGCGAGGCGAGCCACTGGCGGTTCACGATTGGGACAGCCTGGCCTGGCTTCCCGAGGCAGCGCTGGTGGGTGCCGCCGCTGGCGTCTTCGCGAGCCACGCAACCCCAACGCTCGCGCCGGTCGAGAGCTCTGAGGCCTTCCTCGACGCGTACGAACGTGCGCGTGGGGAGCGGTTCTCGCCCTACGAGCATGAGATCGCTTGGGCGGCGAGCACTTTGGTCGCTCTCTCCGACGCTCGGGACGAGTTGATCTTCGGCCGCCCGAGGCTCAGCTACGAACGCCTGAAGGCGCAGCGGCAGGAACGTCTCGCCCGAGCCCACGCCTAGCGAGCGCGGAAGCTCGCTCGACGGGCCTCAGGGGTCATTCCCGAACACTGGCCCAGCCGAGCGCCCTACGGCTTCTCCCAGACGGAGATGTGCTTGGCGCTCGCGGCTGTGAATGGGGCTGCGTGCCCAGTTACTCCAGCGCTCACGAAGCCTCATTCCTGCGATGCGGGCCATCAGGTCGAGCTCGGCTGGCCATATGTAGCGGCCGGGGAAGGTCGAGTAGGTGGCTTCGGCCGGGTAGTAATGGTGTGAGGTAAGCCGCTGCTGGACGACGTCGTACTCGTCGAAGCCGAGGTGCTCCGGGCTGACCTCGAACGGAAGGAACCTCTCGCCCGGCGAGAGCCGCTGTAACTCCGGGAGCATGATCTCGGCGACGAAGCAGCCTCCGCCCTCGAGATGGCGAGCGACGTTCTCGAAACAGGCGACCTGAGCCTCTTGGGTTCGCAGGTTCATGATCGTGTTGAAGACCACATACGCGAGCGAGAACGTCCACTCGACGCGTGTGGTCGCGAAGTCGCCGATGACTACGGTGATGGCGTCGCCGCCAGACTTGGCACGAAGACGAGCCACCATCGCCTCCGACAGATCGAGCCCGGCTACGCGGACGCCACGCGCTGACAGTGGCAGCGCGATCCGGCCGGTGCCGACACCAAGCTCGAGTGCGGCGCCGCCGGCGGCGAGTTCCGCGAGAAACTCGGCCGCTGCCTCGATGGTTTCGGGGTTCCCCAATTCGCCGAGATCGTCGTCGTAGCGGGCAGCAACGTCCTCGCCGAAGTAGTTCTCGGACATCGGCCGAGTCTCCCACAAGCCCGCCAAACGCGAAGAACCGCGCCGCGGCCGTCAGGGGTCATTCCGGAACACTGGCCCACGCGAGGGACTCGCGTCCTCTTTCCCTGCTTCGTCAGGCCGCGAGCCCTTCTGCGCAACTTGACAGCTATAGCGTCAAGATATATCGTCGAGATACATGAACGCCGTGACGCCAGTGATCCTCGGAATGCTCTCGCTCCGGCCTCGCTCGGGCTACGACATCAAGACGGTGGTCGACCGCTCGACGCGCTTCTTCTGGGCGGCGAGCTACGGCCAGATCTATCCAGAGTTGCGGCGCCTGGAGAGCGAGGGCCTGATCGAAGGCGAGGACGCTCCGAACGGCGGCCGCAGCCGCCGCGTCTACAAGCTCACCAAAGCCGGCCGCGATGCCCTGCAGGAATGGCTGCTCGGCTCGACGGTCACGATCGAATACCGCGACGAATCGCTGCTCCGGCTCTTCTTCGCGGATGCCCTGCCGCGCGAGGAGGCGCTGCTCCTCCTCGAGGGCCGCAAGAAAGGGCACGAGCAGTACTTGGAGGTCCTGCACGCGATCGAGCAGCTGCCCGGCGGCAAGGATCCCGACTTCGTCGACCTTGTCCTGCGCTGGGGAATCGAGTTCAACGAATGGGGTGCGCAATGGTGCGAGAAACACCTGAAGCGGCTGCGGAACGAGACGAAGGCGGCCTGACACAGCCGACGTTCCGCGGGGTGCTCCTCACGGGGCTGCCCGGGTTCTTGCGCGAGGGCTTCTTGCCGGTCGGCGCGTTCTACGGCGGCCTGCGCCTGAGCGGGCTCGCGGCCGGGATCGCGGCCTCGACCGCGGTCTGCGTCCTGATCTACCTCTACGAGCGGCGCGCCGGCCGCGATGGGCTGCTCGTCCGGGTCTCGCTCGCCTTCGTCCTCGTCCAGGGAGCGATCGGTCTCGCGGCTCACAGCGCGACCGTCTACTTGGCGCAGCCCGTGCTCGCGAACGCCGCGTGGGGGCTGGCGTTCCTCGTCTCCGCACTGATTCGCCGGCCGCTTGCTGGCGCGCTCGCGTGCGCGTGGTACCCGTTCCCGCAGTGGCTCCGGGAGACCGAGCCATTCAAGCGCGTGTTCGGCATTCAGTCGTTGGTCTGGGGCGCGTACTTCGTCGTCCGGAGCGCCGTTCGACTGGCCGTCCTTCTGAACGGGAGCCTCGAGAGCTTCCTGCTGACCGTCCTGCTGACGGGCACCCCGACGATGTTGCTACTGATCGGCTGGTCGATCCGGCACGCTATCCGCGGCCTCGTGGAGACGGAGCCGCCCGATTTGACGCCGTCCGGAAAGGGAGCTACCCTCGTTGGCGAACATACGTTCGACACACTCCCCGACCCAGGAGACGCGGATGCTGACCGGCCGACAGCAGGAGATCTGGAACTTCCTCACGGACTACGTCGACGACCACGGATACCCGCCCACGGTTCGTGAGATCGGCGAGGCCGTCGGGCTCGCCTCGCCTTCGACCGTCCACGCGCACCTCGCGAATCTCGAGCGCGCCGGGCTGATCAAGCGCGACCCGACCAAGCCGCGCGCGTTGGAGCTGCGCCGCGACCCGAGGCCGGAGCCCGGGCGGGCTGCCGCCGACGTGCACCGCCTGCCGCTGGTCGGCGACGTGGCTGCGGGAGGCCCGGTGCTCGCCGAGGACAACATCGAGGAGTACGTGGCCGTCCCCGAGCCGCTCGCCCGCGGAGGCGAGGAGTTTCTGCTCCGCGTCAAGGGCGACTCGATGATCAAAGCCGGGATCCTCGAAGGCGACCTTGTGGTCGTGCGCCGAGCGCAGACCGCCGAGGACGGCGACATCGTCGTGGCCCTCGCCGGCGAGGACGAGACGGCCGAGGACGCGACGGTGAAGCGCTTCTTCCGCGACGGCCGGCGGGTCCGGCTGCAGCCGGAGAACGACGAGCTCGAGCCGATCTTCGCCGACCACGTCGAGATTCTCGGCAAGGTGACGGGGGTCTTCCGGGCGCTGTGAGCGTCGAGCCTCTGAACCGCACGCTCGAGCAGGAGCTGAACGCGCTGCTGCGGGGCGCCAGCCTGGAGTGCCTCGCGTGCGGCGAGTTCGTCATGCACCTGCCGCAGGGCGGGATCTTCTGCCCGGAGTGCGGGAGCGGCCTGGACGCGGCCGTCGGCGTGCAAGGCGCCCGGCTACAATTTCCCGTGCAGGCCGGGTGACCGCGGGCCTCGTGGCTCGAGGAAAGTCCGGACACCGCAGGGCAGGACGCTGGGGCGACCCAGGGGGCGAAAGCCGACGGAAAGTGGCACAGAAAGGAGACCGCCAGCGGCATATCTCCGGAGATGCCGACGGTAAGGGTGAAAGGGTGGGGTAAGAGCCCACCAGCGCCGTGGCGACACGGCGGCTAGCCAAACCCCGTCCGGTGCAAGGCGAACAGGCTCCGTCGACGCGGCCCGCCGAGGAGCCGGGTAAGCCGCAAAGAAGGATGGTCACCCTCGACAGAATCCGGCTTACAGGCCTGCTACGGAAGAGCCTCGCTTCGGCGGGGCTCTTCTACTTCGTTGCAGCGCTGCGGCATGGCCGCATACGATCACGCCATGCTGCTGAGCGAGGTCGCGTACGCCCGGCCGGCGACGCTCGAGCAGGCTCTGGAGCTCCTGGCGGAGCACACCGGAGCCCGCGCTCTTGCCGGCGGGCAGACACTGCTAAACGTGATGAAGGCTCGGGCGGCCGCTCCAGACGTGCTCGTCGACCTGAGTGGCATTCCGGAGCTGAAGGGGATCGAGCTCGGCGCCGACGGCACGCTCGAGCTCGGGCCCATGACGACGTACACCGAGCTGATCGCGTCCTCCGAAGCGCGGGCGCGGCCGATTGTCGGCGAGGTCTGCGCGCAGATTGCCGACGTGCAGGTGCGCAATCGCGGCACGATCGGCGGCAACGTCTGCGCCAGCGATCCGACGAATCACCTGCCCCCGCTGCTGGTCGCGGTCGGCGCCGAGTTCACGGTCAGCGGCACAGGCGGCGAGCGGACGGTGCCTGCGGAGGAGTTCTTCCTCGGTGTCTACATGACCGCCGCCGGGCCTGGCGAGCTCCTGACGAAGATCACGGTGCCCGCCGGCCGCAGCGACGGCTTCGCGTCCGTCCCGATCGGCGTTGACGGCACCTGCATCGTGAACGCGGCCGCGTCGCTGAACGGCGGCGTCCGCGTCGCGCTGGGTTGCGTGGGCGCGACGCCGGTGTTGGTCGAGCCTGCGACGGCCGACTCTGAGGCCGTGCGCGGCGCCGTTCGCGACGCCGGCCTGGAGCCGCCCTCTGACGTGCACGCGTCGGCGGACTACCGGCGGCACCTCGCCGAGGTGGTCGCGGCGCGAGCGGTCGAGCAGGCCGGGAAGGCGGGCTGATGGACGTCGTCACCTCGCAGACGATCGGCGTCGAGGTGAACGGCACCATGTACGAGCGCGATGTGGAGGCACGGCGACTGCTGATCCACCTCCTTCGCGACGACCTCGATCTGACCGGCTCCCACGTCGGCTGCGACACCGGCAATTGCGGCGCATGCAGCGTGATTCTCGACGGAACGCTCGTCAAGAGCTGCATGGTTCTCGCAATCCAGGTGGACGGCTCGTCGATCGAGACCGTCGAGGGCCTGGCCGGCGAGGAGCAGTTGAGTCCGCTCCAGCAGGCCTTCAGCGATCACCACGCGCTCCAGTGCGGGTACTGCACGCCGGGAATGCTGATGAGCGCCACGGCGCTGCTGCGCGAGAACCCGAGGCCGTCGGACGAGGAGATCGCGCGGGCGCTCCAGGGCAACATCTGCCGCTGCACCGGCTACTGGAACATCTTCGAGGCGATCAAGGCGGCGTCAGGATGACCGAGACGACCGTCAGCGAGCCGATCGTCGTCGAGGAGCAGGAGACCAGGCCCGGGTACGCCGGCCAGAACGTGCCGCGGAAGGAGGACAGGCGGCTCGTCCAGGGCGAAGGCGTCTTCTTCGACGACGTCAAGCGGCACAACATGGGCTATGTCCATTTCGTCCGCTCGCCGTACGCCCACGCGAAGCTTCGTTCGGTCGACGTCTCGAAGGCGCTCGAGCACCCGGGCGTGATCGGAACGCTGACGGGTGACGAGGTCGCCTTGCTGACCGACCCGTTCTTCCAGATTTCCTCCCCGCCGGGCGCGCACATCAAGGACTTCTGCCTCGCGGTCGGCAAGGCGCGCTTCGTCGGCGAGCCCGTCGCCGCGGTCGTCGCGAACTCGCGGGAGACCGCGCGCGACGCCGCCGAGCTCGTGGAGGTCGACTTTGAGCCGCTGCCCGTCGTGTCGGACGCGCGCAGCGCGCTCGACGACGACGCTCCGATCCTCCACGACCAGGCCGGCACGAACCTCACCTGGGAGGGCGTTTACGAATGGGGAGACCTCGACGCCGCCTTCGCCGAGGCGGACCGCGTCGTGAAGATCTCGGAGCTCCACTTCCACCGCTTCAACTCGACTCCCCTCGAGTGCAACGGCGCCCTCGTCGAGTACAACCGCGGCACCGGCCAGTGGACGATCACCACGAACAACCAGTTCCCGGGGTTCGCGGCGATCATGATGGGGCCGGCGATGCGAGTCGGCCTGGACAAGCTCCGCTTCGTCACCCAGGACATCGGCGGCGGCTTCGGCAACAAGATCACCTCGCACCCGCAGCTCGTCGCGTGCTGCCTGCTCGCACGCAAGCTCAACCGGCCGGTGCAGTGGACCGAGTGGCGGACCGACTTCCACCTCTCGATGTCGCACGGCAACGAGCGCTGGTTCGAGGACACGGAAGTCGCCGTCAAGGAGGACGGCACCCTGCTCGGCTTCCGCACGACCGCGCTCGACGACGCGGGCGCGTGGTTGCGCTACGAGCCCCTCGGCGGCGTGATCTGGGCCCAGGTGACGCCGGGCATGTACCGCTGGCGGCACATCCGGCTCGACTTCAAGCAGGTCGTGACGAACAAGGCGCCGGTCTCGCCGAACCGCGGCTACTCGCGCATGCAGCACCTCTGGTTCACGGAGCGGGTCATCGACATCGTTGCGCACGAGCTCGGGCTCGACCCGGTCGAGGTGCGCAAGCGCAATTACATCCGTGCGGACGAGATGCCCTACGAGACGCCGAACGGCTGTGTCTACGACTCCGGCGACTACGCGAAGATGCTCGACACCGCGCTCGAGCTGATCGGCTACGACGAGCTCGATTCGCGCCGCGCGGACGCCGAGTTGCGCGGGAAGCTGCTCGGGCTCGGGATCGGCTCGACGCTCGACTCAGGCACCAACAACTTCGGCCAGTCGCGGCTGATCAACCCGGAGCTCCAGTTCTCGGGCAACAACGAGGTCGCGACGGTGAAGCTCGACATCTTCGGCGAGATCGTCGTCACCCTCGGCACCACACCGCAGGGGCAGAGCCACGAGACCACCGCGGCGCAGGTCGTCGCCGACATCCTCGGCTGCTCGATCGACGACGTGAACGTCCGGGCGGGCCACGACTCGTACTGGAACTCGCACGCCGGCTTCTCCGGCACGTATGCGAGCCAGTTCGCTGTGACCGGACTGGGCGCGGTGAAGGGCGCGACCGACATGCTGGCCGAGCAGATGAAGAAGCTCGCCGCCGTCGTGCTGGGCTGCTCGCCGGAGGACATCGAGCTCGCCGAGGGCCAGGCGCGGATGAAGGCGAATCCCGAGGCCGCGCTGCCGTTCATGGCGCTCGGCGCGATCATCAACGCGAACAACGCCGGCCTCCCCGAGGACCTCGACGTCACGCTCAACTGCCGTTATGTCTACCGGCCGCCGTTCCAGCCGCCTGACGTCGAGCGCAAGTTCGGCAACCTGACGCTGACGTACGCGGCGCAGGTCCACGTCGCGGTCGTCGAGGTCGACCCGGAGACAGGGGTCTATGAGATCGTCGACTACGCGGCCGTGGACGACTGCGGCGTTCGGATCAACCCGCAGGTGGTCGAGGGCCAGGTGATGGGCGCGACCGCGCAGGCGCTCGGTGCCGCCACGCACGAAACCTTCACCTACGACGAGGACGGGAATCTCTTGACGCCCAACTTCTACGACTACCACGTGCCCCACGCGCTCGACATGCCGCCGCTCAAGACGGGCTATATCGAGAGCGCCTCGCCGTTCACCTCGATGGGCACGAAAGGCATGGGCGAGGGCGGTGGAGCCGGCATCCACGCGGTCTGCGCGGCGCTCCAGGACGCGCTGCGCCCGCGAGGCAACCCGATCGTCTTCGACAGCTGCAACCCGTACCACAGCGTCTGGGAGCTCCTCTCCGATCCCGAGTCGTCACGGCAGCGTGTGACGGTGGAGCCCCGGTGAAGGTCGCCGGCGAGCGGGGCTTCGAGGCACCGCGGGAAGCGGTCTGGCGCGTCCTCAACGACCCGGCCGCGATGGCCGCGACGATGCCCGGCGTCGAGAGCTTCGACGTTCAGGACGACCGGCATTGGCGCGCGAACGTGAAGATCCCGCTCGGGCTCGGCGTCCTCGGGCTGACGATGGACATGGAGAAAATGGAGGAGCGGGAGCCGGAGTTCGCGAGCCTCGCGATCAAGGGGAACGGCGTCGGAGCGATTCTGAGCATGACGACCGCCTTCAACCTCAGCGACGAGGGAGGCGGCACCAAGATGGGCTGGGAAGCGGAGGTTCGGATCGCCGGGCCCGTCGGCTCGATGGGCCAGCGCGTCCTCCAGCCGATCGTGAGCCAGCAGGTGAACCACGTGCTCACGGCCCTCGATGAACAGGTCCGCAAGGCCGCCGCCGGCGGTTCACCGGAGGGGTCGCCGGGCCCGGAGCCCGAGACCGGCACGAGCGGGGCGGACCAGGGCGTCAGCCCGCTCGCACCCGAGACGTACGAGCCCGAGCCCGAGGGACCGACAACTTCGACCGAGGACTAGTGCCCCCGCCCTTTCGGATCGGGGTCATGCAGCTGACCATGGAGCCGCTCGACGAGATGGTCGCCTCGGCCCGCGTGATGGACGAGGCAGGCATGGACACGATCTGGCTCGCCGAGGCCTACCCGTGGTGGCGCAAGCACGGAATGGAGGCGCGCTCGTCGACCGTGGCGTCGGCCGTGATCGCACGCGAGACCGAGCGCTTGACGGTCGGCTGGGGGATCATCTCGCCGTTCACGCGGCACCCGGTGCAGGTCGCCATGGACGCGCGCGTCGTCGAAGAGGCGGCCGGACCGGGCCGGTTCATCCTCGGCTTCGGGACGTCGAAGATCTTCCTCAACAACGCGGTCATGCAGACCAACAAGACGCTCGGCCCGATGCGCGACGCGGTCGAGATCGTGCGCGGCGTGCTGCGCGGCGAGCCGTTCGAGTACCGGGGCTCGGCCTGGAGCGCGTCGGTGCCGGCGCTTACGGCCGACGCCGACACGCCGCGCGAGGTGCCGCCCGTCTACGTCGCAGCGACCGCGCCCAAGATGCAGGCGCTCGCCGGGGAGATCGGTGACGGGTGCCTGACGCCGTCGATCACGACGCCCGCGTTCGTCAAGTACGCGCGCGAGAACGTGCGGGCCGACATCGACATCGGCTGCACGATCGTCGCCTCGATCCACGAGTCCGATCGCGGCGCCGGCCGCGAGGGCGCGCGCGAGATCGCCGGCATGTACCTCGCAAACAAGGTGCAGAACATCCAGGGCGCTGCCGACACGCTGCTCGACCTCGCCGGGATCGAGCAGGACGAGATCCGGCCCGTAGCCGAGGCGATGGAGCGCGGCGGCCGGCTCGCAGCGAAGGCCGAGGTGAGTGACGCGTTGCTGGACAAGTGCAAGCCGATCGCGGGAACTCCCGACGATTGCATCGCGGCGATTGAGGAGTACCGCGAGGCCGGCTGCACCCACGTCATGCTCGAGCTCTGGGGCGACCGGCGGCACGAGCAGATCAGGCTCTTCGGCGAGCGCGTCCTGCCGCATGTCCGGTGATCGACCGCCACCGCCTCGTCGAGCTGGCCCTGCGACTCGTCTCGACGCCTTCGTTCACCGGCTCGGAGGAGCAGGCGGGGAGGCTGATGGAGGCCGAGCTCGAGTCCTGCGGGCTGCAGACGCAGTGGCAGCAGGTCGAGGACGGGCGCGCGAACGTGCTCGGAACCTGGGCGGGGGCCGGGGGCGGGCCGACACTCATGTTCAACGGGCACCTCGACACGTCGTACTCCGGGCGCGAGCCGTGGCTCGCCGGCATCCCGGGCTTCCAGCCCGAGGGCTTCGAGCGAGACGGCCGCATCTACGGGCTCGGGATCTCGAACATGAAGGGCGCGCTGGCCTGTTATGTCGAGGCGGTGCGGGCGCTACAGGATCAGGGCGTCCGGCTGCGCGGCGACGTCCTGCTTGCGGCGGTCTGCGGAGAGATCGAGAAGACGCAGCAGGGCGACGCGCAGGGCGCGGAGTTCCGCGGCTATGCGGCCGGTTCCCGGTACCTCGTCGGGCACGGAGGCGCGGCGGACATGTGCATCCTCGGCGAGCCGACCGAGAACAAGCTCGTCCTCGCGCACTTCGGCTCCTTGTGGGTGCGGCTGTCGACACACGGGCCGTTCGTGCACACGGCGTTCAGCGAGGGCCGGCGCGAGGAGAACTCGATCTTGCGAATGCGCCCGGTGCTCGAGGCGGTCCTCGACTGGCTGCCGAGGTGGGAGGAGCGGATGAGCTACGGCGAGGTGCGTGGCGTCGCGAACGTCGGCGGGATCGAGGGTGGGTTTGGCTGGCGCGCGTCACGGACGCCGCACCGGACCGACCTGTTCCTCGACCTCCGCGTGCCGCCGGACGTGCCGATGGCGGACGCGCGGCGGGAGGCGCTCGAGTTCGCGCGCTCGCTCGACAAGGTCGAGGCGGAGGTCTACGTGACCGCTCCGGGTGCGGAGCTCGAGGAGGGCCATCCGTTGGTTGCTGCTGTCGCGGAAGCTCATGGTGAGGTGTTCGGCTCGGCGCCGGAGCGCGACGTGACGCGCTGGTTCTCCGACGCGTCCGTGCTCTCGCGCTACGGGGTCGCGACGATCAACTACGGGACGTCGAGTGGGCTGCCGGATGCCGAGCTCGGCGAGAACCTCGCGATCGACGGTCTGGTCAAGACGGCGGAGGTCTACGCGCGCGCCGCGATGCACGTGTGTGGGGTCGCATGACCGACGACGTCTACACGCTGCCGCCCGACCTGCCGGTGCCTGAGGACGACGGGGCCGCCGACCACCTCGTCGGGGCGATGCTGCCGCAGCTCACGCTCGAGTCGTCGGCGGGGCCAGTGTCGTTCCGGGGGCTCGGACTGGAGCGGCTCGTGCTCTATGTCTATCCGCGGACGGGGCGGCCCGGTCAGCCGTCGCCTCCCGGGTGGGACGCGATTCCTGGGGCGCGGGGTTGCACGCCCGAGTCGTGTGCGTTCCGCGACCACGCGGCTGAGCTGAGCGAGCTCGGCGCGTTGCTCGCCGGCCTCTCCGCGCAGCCGCTCGAGGAGCAGGTCGAGTTCGCGGAGCGGAACCACATCATCTACCCCGTCATCGCGGATCCGGAGCTGCGGCTCGCGGGAGCGCTGCGGATGCCGACCTTCGATGTTGCCGGGATGACCCTCTACAAGCGGATCACGCTCGTCGTCGAGGCGTGCGCGGTTGCAATGGTCTTCTACCCGGTGTTCCCTCCGGACAAGAACGCCGAAGAGGTCGTCGCCTGGCTGAGGAGTCGCCCGTGAGGCTCGTGACCTTCGACGACGGCAAGGTCGGCCGCGTCGAGGACGGCGTCGTTGCGCGGCTCGATGTGGGTTCGATGCGCGAGTACTTCGAGGGCGGCGGGACCGCCGAGCCGACAGGCGACGAGTATCCGCTTGCCGACGTCTCTTTGCGCGCTCCGATTGCGCCGAAGAAGTTCTTCCACACGGCGGGGAACTTCCGCGAGCACGAGGACGAATCGAAGAACGTCGACTGGTCGCACGAGATCGCGCCGTGGATCATCTTCTTCCAGAACGTCGACTCGATCGTCGGGCCCGACGAGCCGGTCGTCTACCCGGAGCACCTGACCGAGGAGCTCGACTACGAGCTCGAGCTCGCGGTCGTGATCGGCAAGGCGGGGAAGTGGTTCTCGTCCGAGGAGGCGGCGGATTACATCGCGGGGTACGTGATCTTCAACGACATCACGGCGCGGGACATCCAGCGGCGCGAGATGCGCTCGGGTGTGTTCTCGTTCTGCAAGGCGATCGACACGTTCTGCCCGCTTGGGCCGTGGATCGTGACGCCCGACGAGATCCCCGACCCGCATGACCTGGCCATGGAGTTGCGCGTGAACGGCGAACCGCGGCAGGTGTCGCACTCGCGGAACATGTCCGTGACGATCCCGGAGATCCTCAGCCACTACTCGCCGCTCGGGTACTCGGCCGGCGACGTGGTCTCGACCGGAACGGTGAGCGGCGTCGCCGGCTTCAGCGACGACCCTGCGTCGATGTACCTGAAGCCCGGAGACGTGATGGAGGCCGAGATCGAGCGGATCGGCGTCCTGCGCAACCCGGTGATCTCGTGGCAAGAGGCCCACGGCGAGCCTCCGCCGGAGCGAGTGCGGTGGTGAAGCGAGTTTCTATGTTCACGCGAGAACCAATCCCCCCACCCGAGGGTGGGGATCAATACCCGCCTCCCTCGGGTTCCACGCTAGCGGCGGCCGACGCACGCGTGTGTGACGCCGTCGTGCCAAAGGCGTGACGATCGCACCATGACCTGGCCGCGCGACGACGCCAAGCTCGATCGCGTCCGCGCGCTGATGGCGGAGGAGGGCCTCGATGCGCTCGTCGTCCGCGCCCCCGACAACGTCCTCTACCTGACCAACTTCTGGGGGATGAAGGGCTACGAGGCCGTCGTCTTCCCACGGGAGGGCGAGCCCGTGCTGATCTGCCTCGAGGCCTCCGCCGAGGACGCGGCGCGTACGGCCTGGACCGAGGACGTGCGCTTCCTCCGCGGCTACGCCGACGACGACCCGCGCCCGCCGCTTGCGCGCACGGTCGAGCTCGCCCAGGCCGCAGCGCGCGAGCATGGCACGATCGGCCTCGAGCTCTCCCTCGGAACCCAGGCTTCCGACCGGATGGTCGGCGAGCCCACGACCTTCACGCACGACTGGTTCCACTCCTTCGGCATGGAGGTCGCCGACGCGACGCCGCTCCTCGCCGCCGCCCGCGCCGTCAAGACCGAGCAGGAGGTCGAGCGGATGCGGCTCGCCAACGAGATCGCGGCCGCTGCGATGGAGCACTGCCGCAAGCATCTCCACCCGGGCATGAAGGAATCGGAGGCCGGCGCGCTGTGGAACGGGTTCGTCCACGGCCAGGGCACCGGCTGGCAGGGCCGGGTCGAGCTGGCGCTCGGCTTCTCGCTCGTCTGGTCGGGGCCCGGAATCAAGACGTTCACCGCGACCGGCGACCTGCCCGTGCAGGAGGACGAGCCGACGCTGTTCGAGATCTGGGTCTGCGCCGACGGCTACTGGTGCGACCACACGAAGAACCTTTGCCCGGGGGAACTGCGCGCGGAGTACGCCGAGCTGGAGCGCGCCCTGCTCGCGGTGTACGAGCGGGCGCTCGAGCACTGCCGGCCGGGAGCGAGCCTCGCGGAGCTCGACCGGTCGGTCCGCGAGGGCATCGCCGAGGCGGGTTACCCCGGCCAGCCGAGCCACCCCATTGCGCACGGCGTCGGGGCCCGCGCGCACGAGCCCCCCTACGCGCACCAGGCCGGCGGCGGGACGATCGAGGAGGGGATGGTGCTGGCGGTGGAGCCCGGGATCTACTGGGAGGGCGGCGGCGGCTTGCGGGTCGAGGACAACTTCCTCGTCACCGCGGACGGGGTCGAGAAGCTCTCGTCGTTTCCGGACGGGGTGATGTGCGGGTGATCTGGACAGGTGCGCTGAACGATCCCTACCGGCTCGAGGGCAAGGTCGGCCTCTACGACACGACCCTCCGGGACGGCGAGCAGACCGTCGGGGTCGTGCTCGACCCCGAACAGAAGCTGGAGATCGCTCGCCTGCTCGACGGGCTCGGCATCGATCGGATCGAGGCCGGGTTCCCCCGCGTCTCGCAGGACGACTGGGACGCCGTGCGGCTCGTGTCGGATGCCGGCCTGAGCGCCGAGATCTGGGGCTTCTCGCGGGCGGTGCCGGCCGATCTCGAGGCGCTGGTGGAGCTGGGCGTCCGCGCATCAGTCATCGAGTCACCCATCTCGGACCTGAAGCTGGAGGCGATCGGGGTCTCCCGCGAGAAGATGCTCGACCGCATCACCGCAGCGATGCGCTTCGCCGCCCAGCATGAGATCCACGCCGCATTCTTCGGGGTGGACTCGACCCGCGCGCAGCCCGACTTCTACGAGCAGGTCTACAAGAGCGCGGTCGAGGCCGGCGCGAAGGAGGTGGCCGTCGTGGACACGATTGGAATCGCCTCACCGGAGGCGGTCGCGGAGCTGGTTGGCCGCACGGTCGAGTGGGTCGGGCCGGACCTGCCGGTGCACTTCCACGGCCACAACGACTTCGGGCTTGCGACCGCCTCGGCGGTCGCCGCGGTGCGGGCCGGCGCAAGCTGGGTCCACGGGACGATCAACGGCATGGGCGAGCGGGCGGGCAACGCCAACCTCGCCGAGGTGGCGCTCGCGCTGCGGGCGCTCTACGGCGTCGAATCGAACCTCCGGCTCGACCGGGTGCGCGAGGTCTCCGACCGGGTGCGCGAGCTTTCCGGCTACGCGCTCGAGCCGTGGAAGCCGGTCACCGGCGAGACGCTCTTTCGCCGCGAGAGCGGCGCCGTCGCGAGCCAGTTCCACGATCCGCCGTCGATCGAGCCGTACTCGTCCGACCTGGTCGCCGCCGAGCGCTCGATCGTGCTCGGCAAGAAGAGCGGCCTCGACTCGATCCGGATCAAGGCAGAGGAGCTCGGGCTCGAGGTCCCCGAGGAGCGGCGGGCCGAGCTGCTCGCGCGGGTCAAGGCGCTCGGCACCCGCAAGCGCGGGCTGGTGAGCGACGAGGAATTTCGTGAGCTCGCCGGGGGCTGAACGCGACGCGATCATCGTCGGGAGCGGGATCAACTCGCTCGCTTGCGCGGCCCTGCTCGCCCGCGCCGGCTGGAGCGTGCTGGTGCTCGAGCGGGAGCAGGAGCTCGGTGGCGCCGTTCGCACGGCCGAGCTGACCGAGCCGGGCTACCTGCATGACGTCTTCAGCGCCTGGCATCCGCTCTGGGTCGGCGGCGCCGCGCATGCCGAGCTCGGAACCGAGCTGGCGGAGCGCGGGCTCGAGTACCTGAACACCGACCTGCCGACCGCAACGCTCTTCCCGGACGGCGAGGCTGCGTTTCTCCTCCGCTCGACCGAGGCGAACGAGGCCGAGCTGGGGCCCGAATGGCGCGGCGTGGTCGAGTCGTTCGTCCCCAACGCGGACCTCGCCTTCGGCGTCCTCGGGACCGAGCTCTGGTCCCGCGACGGGCTCGGGTTAGCCCTGCGCGCGTACCGCCGGCTTGGCGCCCGAGGCTTGGTCGATTTCGCCGGCACCGTGCTCGCCTCCAGCCGCGACTGGCTGACGTCGACGTTCGCCTCCGAGCGGGCGCACGGCCTGCTGGCGCCGTGGGTGCTGCACACCGGTCTCGGGCCGGACGCGGCCGGCTCGGGCTTCATGACACAGGTGATCGGGTTCGCCGTTCAGGAGGGAGGGATGCCGATCCCGCGCGGCGGGGGTGCGCGGCTCGTCGACGCGCTCGTGCGGCTGATCGAGGACCACGGCGGGTCGTGTGAGACGGCACGGGACGTCGAGCGCGTCCTCGTCGAGGATGGCGGCGCGCGAGGCGTGCGCGTGACAGACGGCGAGGAGCTTCGCGCCCGTCGCGCCGTCATCGCCAACGTGACGCCGACCCAGCTCTACGGGCGGCTGCTCGATGGCCACGACGGGCTCGGTCGGCGCTTCCGTTACGGCCGCGCGGAGATGCAGATCCACTTCGCGCTTTCCGAGCCGCCGCGCTGGGAAGGCGACGAGCGGCTCGGCCGGACAGCGGTCGTTCATCTGACCCCCGGGCTCGACGGCGTCTCGCGCGCGGTCAACGAGGCCGAGCGCGGCCTGCTACCCGCCGAGGCGACCGTCGTCGTCGGCCAGCCGCTGACGATCGACCCGAGCCGCGCCCCGAACGGGGCGGGGCTGCTCTGGATCCAGCTGCAGGAGCTGCCCTGGCACGTGAAGGGCGACGCGGCCGGCGAGCTCGACCCGGGCGCGGGCACCTGGACAGAGGAGCTGCGGGAACGCTATGCGGACCGGATCCAGGCTCGAATCGCGCGCCACGTCCCGAATCTTGAGTCGGCGATCCGCAAGCGCGTTACGCTCTCTCCGGCCGACCTGCAGGCCGCGAACGTCAACCTGCATCACGGCGACCCGTACTCAGGCTCCCTTGCGCTCGACCAGAACCTGCTCTGGCGGCCGCTCCCGGCGCGCCCGGGCCATGCGACCCCGGTCAAGGGGCTCTGGCAGATCGGCGCCAGCACGCATCCGGGCCCCGGGCTCGGGGCGGGCTCGGGGACGCTCGTCGCCAAGCGCCTACTTCGGAGAGGTCTCCGGCGGTGAGGCTCTCGATCTCGCAGATCACGACGGTGACGCAGTCGTTCGCCGACGACCTCGACGCCTACGCCGAGGCCGGCGCCGACGGCGTGGGCATCTGGGAGATGAAGCTCGAGGACGACTCGCTCGAGCGCTTCCGGGTGAGCGGCCTGGCGGCCGCGGCCGCCGTTCCGGCAGTGCCCTCGATCCTGCCGCTGCCGCTGATGGAGGGCACGACCGATCCCGCCGAGCGCGTGGAGGCGATTCGCGCCGGCATCCGGCGGCTGGCGCCGTTCCAGCCTGAGTGCGTCCTTTTCCTGACCGGCCCCGGCGGCGACCGCGAGACGATCCTCGAGGGCATCCGGTCGATCGCGGACGAGGGCCGCGCGCAGGGCGTGCCGGTCGCGCTCGAGCCGATCCAGCGCGAGTTCGCGGGCTTCTGGACGATCGTCAGCTCACTTGCCGAGGCGGCGGCGCTGGTCGACGAGGCGGGGGCCGACTGCGGCCTGATGTACGACACCTGGCACCTCTGGCGTGAGCCGCTCGAGCAGATCGATCGGCACCGCTCCCGGATCCGCGGAGTCCACCTCGCTGACTGGCGCGAGCCGACCCGCAACACGAACGACCGCGTCCTGCCCGGCGACGGAGCGATCGACTTCGGCCCGATCCTGGACGCGCTGCATTGGGACGGCCTCTACGACCTGGAGATCTTCTCCGACCCCGAGCTGGACGGCTCCCTCTGGTCCGGCGATCCGCGCGAGCTCGCCGTCCGCGGGATCGAGTCTTTGCGGAGGACGGTATCGAGCGTGTCTGCGTAGTCGGCGCCGGCGTGATCGGCAGCCTCTTCGCGGGGCACCTCGGCCGCGTGGCCGAGGTCTCGGTGCTCACCCGCCGCGAGGAGCACTCCCGCGCGCTGAACGAGCACGGCCTGACGGTGTCGGGCCGGCACGACTTCGTCACCCGAGTTCGCGCGGGCACCGACCCGGCCCAGCTGCCCGAGCCCGAGCTGGCGATCGTCGCCACCAAGACGACGGAGCTCGAGGCCGCCGCGAGCAGGCTCGACGGCGTCTGGCCGGGCGCCGCGGTGATGACCGTCCAGAACGGGCTCGGCGCGGAAGCCGTCTTCCCGGGCCGCCGGGTGATCTCGGCGGTCACCTTCATGAGCGGCACGCGCCACTCCGACACCCACGTCGAGTACATCCTCGACACCGAGACCTGGCTCGGGCCGTATGGCGACACGCCCATGGAGCTGGCCGAGGAGGTCGCCGGGCTGATCGTCGCGTCGGGCCTGAAGGCGCGCGCGTTCGACGACTTGCGGCCCGCGCAGTGGTCGAAGCTGATCTTCAACGCGACCGTCAACGCCGTGGCCGCGCTCACGCGACTGCCGCACGACCACCACTTCGCCGAGCGCGGGCACCCGGGCGCCCTCGGCAACCTGGTCTTCGAGCTGATCGAGGAAGGCAAGCGGGTCGCCGCAGCCGGAGGGGTAGACCTCCACGAGGACCCCTGGGAGATGAACGTCCACGCCACCCAGCGCGGGAGCCGCCACTACCCGTCGATGCTGGAAGACGTCGAGGCGCGGCGGCCGACCGAGATCGACCACATCACGGGCGCCCTCGTGCGCGAGGCCGCGCGGGCCGGCGTCCCGGTGCCCCTGCACACGGCGCTCTACAGCCTGGTCAAGGGTCGTGAGGCATCGTGGGAACCCGATTGACCCTGCAGTGCGTAGGCTCTTGAATAGCTCTTTCGCGACCGCGTTTCCCGACAGGAGGAGGGTGCAGTGAGACGTGCGACGAGGTGGGGCATGGTGGCGGCGGCGCTGGCGGCCGTCGTAGCAATCGCCGCTCTCGCCGGCACCACGGGGAGCCACGCGGCTCCTGCGGCGAAGAAGACGGTCATCATCGGCTGGGCTTTCGACCAGGCGGGCCAGATGGCCCCGTTCGACAACCCGGCGCTTGCGGCGGCCAAGATCCGGATCAAGCAGATCAACGCCAAGGGCAAGTACCGGTTCGTGATCAAGACCTGCGACACGCAGAACAACGACGCGGCCAAGGCCAAGGCCTGCGCGCTCAGCCTGCTCGGCCAGAAGGCCAGCATCATCTTCACGACCTGCGACGTCGACTACGCGACGCCGGTCGTGCAGGAGGCGATCAATCGCGGCAAGCTCGCGATCGCGCCGTGCATCGGCACCGACCAGATGGGGCCGAGGCGCTTCGGCAAGAAGGGCAAGCTCGCGTTCAGCTTCGGCAACGTCGCCCAGGACGAGGGCTCTGCGATGGCGGAGTACGCCCACAGCCGCGGCTGGAAGACGGCCGGCCTGGCGACGAACACGCGGCTCGTCTACTTCACGAACGTCGTGCAGGCGTTCGACATCCGCTTCCGGCAGCTGGGTGGCAAGGTCGTCGACCGTGAGAGCTATGCGACGGGTCAGAACAACGTCCAGTCCGCGGTGACGCGGCTGAACTCGCACAAGGCCGACGTCTACGTCACGTCGACGGCGTTCGGCGAACTGCCCGCGTTCGTCTCCGGGCTGCGCTCGCTGCACAACAACACGCCGATCCTCAACTCGTGGGCCGGCGACGGCACCTACTGGGACACGCAGAACCCGAAGGTGACGAACTACTACTGCGTCACGTTCGCCTCGGTGTTCGGCGACGACCCGAGCGCGGCGGTGCGCAAGATGATCGCCTCGCTCAAGGCCGCGGGCTCGACTCCGGGCACCGGCGGCTTCCTTGGCGGCGCCGATGCGATCGACGGCGTCTACGCGGCGATCAAGCGGGCACACGGCTCGCTCAAGGGCTCCGTGCTCGCGGCTCAGCTGGAGCACTTCAACCGCGTGCCGGTGCTGGGCAGCAGGGTCAGCTTCTCCAAGAAGTGGCACACGGTGTTCGGCCGGCAGTACCGCGTGATCAAGACGCAGGCCAACAAGGCGAAGCGCGTGGGCCTCGTGACGGCGAAGGTCCTTCCGAAGATCCACTGAGCGCTGTCGGCGAAGCTGCGAGGAGGCTCGGAGACACCCTCCGGGCCTCCTCCGTCTCGCGGTCGTTCGAGGGCGTCCGGGCCCTGCGCGAGGTCACGCTGGAGCTGCGCCGCCGCGAGGTCGTCGGGCTGATCGGCCCGAACGGCGCCGGCAAGTCGACGCTCGTGAACGTGCTCAGCGGCTTCGACCGGCCGGACGAGGGCTCGGTCGAGCTCGAGGGGCGCGAGATCACCGGCTGGAGCCCGCAGCGCCGGGCGCGGGCCGGGCTCGCGCGAACCTTCCAGCACAGCCGCTCGTTCGGGGGTCTCTCGGTGCGCGAGAACGTCGAGGTGGCGGCGCTCGGCGCGGGGGCCGGCCCGCGGGAGGCGCGGCGCCGCGCCGACCGGCTGCTCGGGCCGCTGGGCCTGGCCGAGCTGGCCGGCAAGCGCGCCGACGCGCTTTCGCACGGGGACGAGCGGCGCCTCGGTGTCGCCCGCGTCCTCGCGACCGACCCGGCGTTCGTGCTGATGGACGAGCCGGCCGCCGGCCTGCCCGACGCCGAGATGCCGGAGTTCGCCGACGTCGTCCGGTCGCTGATCGACGAGCACGATGCGGGGTTGCTGCTGATCGATCACAACATCGCCCTCGTGATGGGCGTCTGCGATCGCATCCACGTGCTCGACCAGGGCCGCACTCTGGCGGCGGGGACGCCGCAGGAGATCCGGCGCAATCTCGACGTCGCGGCCGCTTACCTCGGGGAGACGGCCGTCCGCGAGCCCGGTGGCTGACCCGACGGTCGAGCTCGAGAGCCTCGAGGTTCGCTACGGCGCGGTCGCCGCGGTCCGCGGCCTGAGCTTACGCGTGGACGAGGGCGAGATCGTCGGACTGATCGGCCCGAACGGCGCGGGCAAGTCGACGACGCTGAACGCGATCATGGGCGTGGTCCCGGCGCACGCGGGCGACATCCGGCTCCGCGGCCGCTCGATCCGGAAGCGTTCACCGGAGTGGATCGCCCGCCGAGGGCTGGCGCTCGTCCCGGAGGGCCGGCGGATTTTCGCCGAGTTCACCGTCGAGGAGAACCTTCGGCTCGGCCTGGCCTCTGCGAGGAAGCGAGACGGCGGCGACCTGCTGGCCCGTGCCTACGGCGTCTTCCCGATGCTCCGGGAGTTTCGCCGCCGCCCGGCCGGCGTGCTCTCGGGCGGTCAGCAGCAGCAGCTCGCGATCGGCCGCGCGCTCGTCGCCCACCCGGACGTGCTGCTGCTCGACGAGCCGTCGCTGGGTCTCGCGCCGCTGGCGGTGGAGAGCGTCTTCGAGGCGCTGCGCAGGATCCGCGAGCACGGCGTCACGATCCTGCTGGTCGAGCAGCGGGCGCTGCACGCGGTCGCGCTGGCCGACCGCACCCACGTCCTCGTCGGTGGCGAGCTGCGAATGACGCTCACTCCGGCCGATGCAGGCGACACCGACAAGATCGTCTCGGCCTACCTCTCGTCGTGATCCTCGGCGTCCTCGACTTCCAGACATTGACGGACGCGGTCGGGCTCGGCGCGATCTACGCGCTGATGGCGGTCGGGATCGGGCTCGTCTTCGGCGTCCTGCGGCTCGTCAACTTCGCCTACGGCCAGCTGGTGATGGCCGGGGCCTACACGCTGGCCTACACGTCCGGCTGGCCGCTCACCGCGAGCATCCTGGCCTGCTTCGGCGTCGTCGTCGGGCTGTCGCTTGCGATGGAGACCGCGGTCTTCCGCCCGCTGCGGGGGCAGTCGCCGGCCGTGATGCTCGTGACCACGTTCGCGATCAGCTTCCTGCTCCAGGCGATCGCCCTGATCCTCGACCTTCGCAACGGCCAGCTGGGCGAGGTCGCGGCCTCCCTGACGACGCTCGCGCAGCCGATCTCCATCGCCGGCGCCCAGGTCCGCGAGATCACGCTCGTCGAGCTCGGCGTTGCGATCGGCGCGCTCTTGCTGCTTGCGCTGCTGCTCCTGCGCACGACCATCGGCCTGCACACGCGCGCGGCTGCGAGCGATTTCCGGACCGCGCGGCTGCTCGGCGTGCGCGCCAACCGCGTGATCCCCATCTCCGTGGCGCTCTCCGGCCTGATCGCCGCCGCGGTCGCGGTGATGATGACCGTCCAGCTGCCGCTCGTCACCCCGGACTTCGCCCTGCGCGACACGATCGTCGTCCTGGTGGGCGTGGTCGTCGGCGGCATCGACCGGCTGTGGACGGCGACGCTAGGCGGCTTCGCGATCGGCTTCGTCTCCGGCCTGCTCAACGGGCTGTTGCCGACCGACAAGACCGTCTACTTGCCATCGGCCGTCTTCGCGCTCGTGATCCTCGTCCTGCTCCTGCGGCCGGAGGGCCTGTTCGCCTGGGGCCGGCGCGCAGCCGTCCCGGACCGCGTGTGAGACGCGCGCTCGACGCCTTCGTCCAGCTCGGCGCCCCGGCGGTGCTCGTCGTCGCGGTCGGGCTGGTCGCGACGACAGTCTCGGCGTCGAACGAGGTCTACTTCGGGAACGCGCTCGTATCGGTCGCGGTCGTGGTGGCGATCTACGTCTTCGTCGGCAACTCGGGCGTGCTGTCGTTCGGGCAGATCAGCTTCGTCGCGGTCGGCGCCTTCGCGGCCGGGGTGATGACCGTGCCACTCGACTCGAAGCGAGGCGTCCTCAGCACGCTCTTCCCGCTGCTGCGCGACCACACGATCGGCAACGTGCCCTCGCTCCTGCTGGCGGCCGGGGTCGGGGGCGTCTTCGCGTTCGTCGTCGGCCTGCCGCTGATGCGCCTGAACGGTCTCGCCGCGGGAATCGCGACCTTCGCCGTCCTCGAGATCACGCACAACGTGCTGCAGCAGTGGACCAAGATCGGGCCGGGGGCGACCACGCTCTCCCTGGTGCCCGAGACGACCGGGCCGCTGCAGGGCACCGTCGGCGCGCTCGTCGTGATCGCGGTTGCTTTCGCCTACCAGCGCAGCAGGCTCGGGCGACAGCTGCGCGCATCCCGCGAGGACTCCGCTGCCGCGGCCGGCGTCGGCGTGCACGTCCACGTCCAGCGGCTCTGGGCCTTCACGCTCTCGGGCGCGCTTGCCGGGTTCGCGGGCGCGCTGCTCGTCCACCAGCTCGGCTCGATCACCACCGAGCAGGTCTACCTCGAGTTGACCTTCCTCACGCTGGCGATGCTCGTCATCGGCGGCCTGACGAGCCTCTGGGGAGCCGTCGTCGGCGCGCTCGCCGTGAGCGGGCTGGACTCGTTCCTCAGCCAGGCCGAGCAGGGCGTGCACGTGCTCGGCTTCAAGCTCGACCTCCCGTCCGGGACGCGGCTCGTCTTTCTGGCCGCGATCATGGCGCTCGTGCTGATCATTCGGCCCTCGGGGCTCACAGGCGGGCGCGAGGCCAGGCTGCCCTGGCCGTGGAGGCGCCGGTGAGGGTCTGCGTGGTCGGTTGCGGGGCGGTGGGCTCGCTGTTCGCGGCGAACCTCGCGCAGTTGGACGACGTCGAGGTCTGGGCGTACGACCTCTCGCGGGAGCACGTCGACGCCATCAACGCCGGCGGGTTGCGGCTCTCGGGGGCGGGGGACGTTCTCGGGCGACTACGGGCGACGACCGACGCGGCCGCGCTGCCTGCTTGCGCCTTCGGCATCGTCGCGACGAAGGCGATGCACACCGAGGCGGCGATCCGCGCAAGCGCCCGCGCGTTCGCCGACGGCGCGGTCTGCTCGGTGCAGAACGGCCTCGGCAACGAGGAGACGCTCGCGGCCCACGTGCCGCGCGTGATCCGCGGGACGACGTTTCCGGCCGGCCGCATCGTCGAGCCCGGACACGTGCAATGGGACGTCAAGGGCGAGACGACGATCGGGCCCTTCGAGCCGAGCCCCGCTCCGGCGGAGGAGATCGCCCGGCTCGCCGAAGCCTGCACTCGTGCCGGCCTGCCGACCGCCGCGGTGGAAGACGCGCGCGGGCCGCAGTGGCGCAAGGTGATCTTCAACGCCGCGACGAACCCGGTCGGCGCCCTGACCGGCCTGACGCACGGACGCGTCTGCGAGAACGCGGCGCTGCGGCGGCTCGTCTCGGGCCTCGTCGACGAGGGCAAGGCGGTCGCACACGCGCAGGGAATCGTGCTCGACGCCGATCCCGAGGAGCTGATCGACCACGCGGCCCGTCCCGACGTGGCCTACGACCACAAGGCGAGCATGCTGCAGGACGTCGAGGCACGGCGGGAGACCGAGATCGACTACCTGAACGGCGGCATCGCCCGCTTCGGGCGCGAGCACGGCGTGCCGACGCCGCTGAACGAGGCGATACTCGCGCTCGTGAAGGGGCTAGAGCACTCTCAGGGCTGAGCGGCGCGAGTCACGGCACCTCGCCGCCGAGGATTTTCGCCAGTTTGGGCGTATCGATGTTCCCGCCCGAGACGATGCAAACGACGTGGCCGTTCCCAGCACGACCCGCGAGCGCGGCGGCGAGCGCCAGTGCGCCGGCGCCCTCGGCGACCACCCGAGCGCGCTCGACGAGCATGCGGACCGCCGCGGCCGTGTCCTCAAGGGAGACCGAGAAGGCGCCGTCGAGCACCCCTCGGGCGAGCGACCACATCTTCGGCAGGAGCGCAGGCGCTCCGGAGCCGTCGACGAACGACGCCTGGTAGTCGACCGGCCGCGGCTCACCCTCGTTCATCGCCGCCGTCAGCGGCGCGCCCGTCTCGGGCTCTACCGCGTAGACCTGAACGTCCGGTTGCAGGCCTTTCACGGCGCTTGCGATCCCGACGCTGAGGCCCCCGCCCCCGAAGGGAACGAGCACGGCATCGACCTCGGAAAGGTCTTCCAGGATCTCGAGCCCGATCGTGCCGTTGCCGGCCATCACGCGCTCGTCCTGGACCGGGTGGATGAAGACGCCCTCGACCTCGGGGAAGCTCGACTCCGAGATCGCCTGCCACCACCGCTCGTACGGCACCACGACGACGCGGCCCCCGAGCGCCTCGATCGCCGCCAGCTTCGTGGGGGCAGCACCCTCCGGTACCACGACCGTGCACCGAACTTCCAGCTCGCGCGCCGCCCAAGCGACCCCCTGGCCCATGTTTCCCGCGCTTGCGGTGATCACCCCGGTCCGCAGCCGGTTCAGATCCTCCTGCATGACGGCGTTCAGTGCGCCGCGTAGCTTGAACGAGCCGATCGGCTGGAGGTTCTCGAGCTTCAGGTAGATCGCGCCCGAGTGCTCCGGCGCCCGCAGCCGGACGAGCGGTGTGCGGACCACCTTCCCGGCGAGGCGCTCGCGCGCCGCCCGAACCTCCTCGAGCGGGATCAAAAAGCCACCACGGTCCCCACGTTCTCCGAGACCGCCCGCGCGTAGACGTGCTCGGCCGCGGCCAGGTCCTCGACGGCGAGACCGAGTGACTTGAACACGGTCAACTCTTCGGCGGAGCGGCGGCCTTCGCCGGAGCCGGTCAGCACCTCGCCGATCTCAGCGCGGATGTGATCGGGGCCAATCCCCGCCTCCTCCACGGCGAAGAGGTAGTCGCCGGATTCGTTGACGAGCGACTCCCGGCTGTCGGCAAACAACGCCGCAGCGCTGACCGTCGCCGCGTCGAGCTCCCGCGTCGTGGGGATCGACGAGCCGACGGCGTTCACGTGCGCACCGGCCGCGAGCCATTCGCGTCTGACGATCGGTTCCCGGGCGGACGTGGCCGTGACGACGACGTCGGCGCCGCGCACGGCGGCCTCCGCGCTCCCGACCACCTCCATGGGGAAGGGCGCCTCGCCCTCCGAGGCGAACGCCTCGGCGTGGTCGCGCGTCCGGCTCCAGACTCGCCCGCGCTCGAATCGCCGCACCTTCGACATCGCCTCCAGGTGCGCTCGTGCCTGGACGCCCGCGCCGAGCACCGCCAGCACGCGAGCATCCGAACGCGCGAGGGCACGGGTCGCCACCGCCGAGACAGCCGCGGTCCTGATCGCGGTTACAGCCGAGGCGTTGACGAGCGCGCGCGGCTCCCCGGTCTCGCCGTCGAACAGCAGCACGCCGCCCTGGTGCAGGTCGAGGCCTCGCGCGGCATTGCCCGGGAAGATGCAAACGGTCTTCAGGCCGTAGGCGGGCCGAGGCGCCGACCGATGGGCCGGCATCAGCCCCATCAGGCTCTGTTCGCCGGGCGGTCGGACGACGAACCTCAGCGGCTGCCAGGCCTGTCCGCGCGCGAGGTCGGCGAGCGCCTGGCTCATGAGCTCGATGCACTCGTCCATCGGAAGCAGTCGCCGGACGTCGTCGTGCGAGAGGACCAGCAGCTCGGACATCAGGCGAAGAGCTCCGCGAGCTCGTCCCGCTCCTCAGGCGCGAGCGGAAGCTCCAGGGCCGCGAGCGCCAGCTCGAGCTGTTCCGGCCTTCGCGGTCCGACGACAACCGCGGTCACATTCGGGTGGCTCAGCACCCACGCGACGGCGAGTGTGGCCGGCTCGACGCCGCGCTCGGCTGCGACGGCCTGGAACGAGTCGAGGCCGCGAAAGGTCTGTTCACTCACGAGATCAGCGTACGGCTCTGGACGCTGAGTCATCCGAGAGCCCGGTGGGTAAGCCTCTCCCTGCCGGTACTTGCCCGTGAGCCAGCCGCCGCCGAGGGGGCCGAATGGCGTGAAGCCGAGCCCCTCACGCACGCACACCGGCAATACGTCTCGCTCGGGACCGCGCCGGAGCAAGTTGTACTCGTTCTGCACCCAATCGAAGCGGGCGAGCCCGCGGCGAGAGCTGCACTCGAGCGCCTCCTCAACCTGCTCCTCGTCGAGGTTGCTGGCGCCGACCGCGCCCACCTTCCCCGACTTCCGGAGCTCGCCGAGAGCGCGCAGCGTCTCCTCAATCGGCGTCTCCGGGTCGGGCTCGTGGGTCAGGTACATGTCGACGCGCTCCACGCCGAGCCGGGAGAGGCTGCCGTCGACCTCGCGCATGATTCGCTCGTGCGAGAGCCCGCGGTCCGCGGGGTCGCCGCGGACCGACCAGTAGACCTTCGTGCTCAACAGGACGGACGGCGTGCCGCGTTCGCCGAGCCACCGCCCGATCCAGCTCTCGCTGCGCCCGCCTCCGTACGAGGCGGCGGTGTCGAAGAAGTTGATGCCGGCCTCGAGGGCCGCATCCATCAGCGCGAACGCCTCTTCCTGGCTCTCGCCCTGCCCGAACAGCTCAGGCGCGGAGCCGATCCCGCCGAAGTTCCCGCAGCCCAGGCCGATTCGCGAGAGCTCCAGGCCGGTGGCGCCGAGTCGCCGGTACTCCACCGGCTGAGACTAACCGCGCGATCCGTGTGAGAATGGCTCCGATGCGGCGATTTGTCGTTCCGGAAGGGGAATTGGAAGCCCACACGGACGAGGGCGACACGGCTTCCCGCGTCGTCGCGATCGACTCGAAGGGGGGCTCGGAGCTCCTCGAGCTCCACGTCGGACAGTACGCGCAGGGCCGCTCCAGGTCGCGACCGCTCGAGGGGGTTCAGGAGCTCATGTACGTCGTTTCCGGCCGCGGAACCGTCGTCGTGGGCGGGCGGGCGCACGACCTCGAGCCGGGCACCGCTGTGTACGTCGTGGCGGGCGAGTCATACGAGGTCGAGAACCCGGCGCCAGAGCGCCTGCTGATCGTGTCGGCGACCGCGCCTCAGACCAACGGCACGGCTCGACCCAAACGGCGGATCGTTCGCTTCGCCGACCAGCCGTCGCTGGCGGCAAGCGGGGACCGCGAGTTTCGCTACCTCGTGACGGAGGAGGTCGGCTGCAACGACCTGACGCAGTTCTTCGGCGAGATCGCGCCCGGCCGGGCACCCGAGCACAGCCACGTCTACGACGAGGTGATTTACGTGCTCGAAGGCGAAGGCGTTTTGCATACCGAGGGGTTGGATGAGCCCGTTGCGGCCGGCAGCTGCATCCATCTCCCGCCTCTGCTCGTTCACTCGCTGGAGAACAGCGGCTCGTCCCTCATGCGGATCGTGGCGGTCTTCCATCCGGCAGGCGATCCGGCTTCACGCGCATATGAGGCAAACGAATGACGAGGCCAGGCGTCTAACAGGCGGATAGCAAGGGAGGGATACGGAATGAAGAAACTGGTTCTACTTCCGCTGATCGCGACGCTGGCGGTCGCGGCGGCGGGCTCGGGAGGCGCCTCCACGCAGTCGCCCGCCGCGGCGGGGAGCGCCCTGATCAAGTGCGGCAAGACGCGGACGATCGGGATGGCGGCGCCGCTCACCGGTGACGCGGCTTCGCTGGGTCTGCAGCAGCTCAGGTGGGCGAAGTTCTTCGTCAGCCGTTACAACCGAGCTCACAAGACGAAGAAGTTCCGTCTCGTCCAGGGCGACACGCAGCTTCCGAATACGGCGCAGGCACTCGCCGTCGCGCACCAGTTCGCGTCGAACTCGAAGATCCTGGGGCTGGTCGGACCGGCCGGCAGCCAGGAGGTGCAGGACACCGTGGCGGTCTACAAGGCCGGCGGTCTGGCTGCGGTCACGGGCTCGGCGACCCGTGTGGCGCTCACGCGCTCGAAGCCGGGCAAGCCTCGCGAGACGCCGAACGGGTGGTTCTACCGCACGGTCCCCAACGACGATCAGCAGGGGGCACGGGTCGCAAACTGGATCGACAAGCAGCTGAAGAAGAAGCGCATCTACATCATCGACGACGAGGAGGCCTACAGCCAGGGCCTTGCTGACCAGGTCCAGGCGCTGCTCAGCGCCAGGTCCGGCTTCCACGTCTCGCGTGACCACGTGAGCCAGTCGGTGTCCGACTTCTCGAGCCTGATCACCCGGATTCCGGCCAACACGCAGATCGTGTACATCCCGTGGCAGCTCGCCCCCAAGGCGCAGCTCTTCTTTACGCAGCTCCGCGCTAACGGAAAGAGAGCGATCGTCTTCGGCTCGGACGGCCTGTTCGCACCGGGAACCTTCAACGCGGTCGGGTCCTACGTGTCCGCCTTCCCGATCGACTTCAACAGCGCCGCGCTGAAGGCGTACACGAAGTCGCACGGTGGCAAGGCCGAGGCGTTCGGCCTCCCCAGCTACACGGCGGCTCTCGTCAATGCAACGGCAATCGACAAGGCCTGCAAGGACGGGAAGGCGTCACGTGCCGAGGTTCACAAGTTCATCAAGAAGACGAACCTCGCCAAGACGAAGACGCTGCTCGGTTTCTCGGTCCGGTTCCTGTCGAAGAACGCAGGAGCCTCTCAGGGGCCTGGTGACATGGCCGCCCCGGCGGACTTCGCGATCTTCCACATCGAGAACGGAGGCAAGTACGTTCGCGTCGGCTAGCGAGGGGAACGCGTAGGTTGGTCGTGCGGCCCACGAAGGTGGGCCGCACGCGTTTCTGAGAACCTTCCGCCCTTGCACCTCCTCCTCGCCTCGATCATCGACACGGTTCGCCAGCTCGGGTGGGGAGGGGCATTCGAGTTACTGCGGAACGGGATCGTCCTCGGGAGCCTGTATGCGCTGATCGCGCTCGGCTACTCGATGGTGTACGGGATCCTGAAGCTGCTCAACTTCGCGCACGGCGACATCTACATGGTCGGGGCGTTCCTCGGGTACGGCGTCTTCACGCAGCTCGGCGCGCCACTCTCGCCGGTCGTGTCGATCGTCCCGCTGCTGATCCTGACGTTTCTGGCGGGGATGCTCGGAGCCGGTGCGCTGGGGGTCGTCGTCGAACGGTTCGCCTACCGGCCGCTCCGCAATGCGCCCCGGATCGCGCCGTTGATCAGCGCCCTCGGCGTGGCGTTCTTCCTCGAGAACAGCGTCCTCCTACTGACGAACGGCAATCGCTACAACTACAACGCCTTCGCGCTCGGCGGCGACCCCAACACCGGCCTGCCGGGAACGTTGTTCGACCCCGTGTTCAGCGTCGACGGGCGGCCGGTCACCGTTGTCCAGGTGCTGGTCGTGGCGACGAGCGTCGGGCTGATGGTCGCGTTGACGCTTCTAGTGCGCCGAACGCGGCTCGGCAAGGCGATGCGCGCGACTGCGTACGACCGCGAGGCCGCCACGATGATGGGGATCGACACCGACCTGGTGATCACGTCCACGTTCTTCATCGGCTCGGTCCTTGCAGGCGCCGCCGGGGTCATGTTCGGCCTCTACATCGGCGAGACGTACCACTTCATGGGCTTCCTGGCCGGGCTCAAAGCGTTCACCGCTGCGGTTGTCGGCGGGATCGGGAGCATCCCTGGCGCGATGGTCGGCGGCGTCCTGATCGGACTGACCGAGGCCTATGCGACCGGGTACGTCGGCGGGCAGTGGTCCGACCTCGTCGTCTTCGGCATCCTCATCCTGTTCATGCTGCTGCGGCCGACCGGGATCTTCGGAGCGCGGGCGATCCAGAAGGTCTGACGCGATGGCGAGCGGCCCCGACCTGCCCAACGTGCCGGACCGGCCCGACGCAGTAGACCGGCCCCGGATCGGAGTCGACGAGTGGGTCGCAGAGGCCGAAGAGCGCCGCGAGCGGGGCCGTGGGCCGGGCGCGCTTTTCTCACGCGGCTGGGGCACCACCCCTCCGGCCGTCAAGCTGCTTCTGCTGATCGCATTCGCAGGGACCCTGCCCCTGTACCTGAACGAGGGCGACCTGTTCTCCTACGGGCTCTACACCCTGCTCTACGCCCTCCTCGCGCTCGGGCTCAACATCGTGGTCGGCTTCGCGGGCCTGCTCGACCTGGGCTACGTCGCCTTCTACGGATTCGGGGCGTATTCCTACGCGCTGCTCTCCTCGAATCACTACGGGATCCACTGGCAGGCCGAGGCGTCGATTCCCGTCGTCGTCGCGGCGACCGCGCTCCTCGGGCTCGCGCTCGGACTCACCTCCAGGCGTTTGCTCGGCGACTACCTCGCGATCGTGACCCTGTTCTTCGGGCAAGCGTTCGTGGCGTTCACCAACAACGCCAACCCGAAGGTCGCGGGCAAGGGCATTACCGGCGGCTCAAACGGGATTCCGGGCGTCGATCCGATCAATCTGTTCGGCTACGAGCTGCACTCGACGAAGCAGTACCTGTATCTCCTGCTGATCGTCTTCGTGCTCGCGGCGACCGGCTTGTACTTCCTCAACCAGTCGAGGACGGGACGTGCCTGGCGGGCTCTCCGTGAGGACCCGCTCGCGGCGGAGACGATGAGCATCCCGGTCAACCGGCTCAAGCTGATGGCGTTTGCCTTCGGCGCCGGGACGGCTGGGCTCGCGGGCGCCATCTTCGCTGCGATCCAGACAGGCACGGTCCCCGGCAACTTCGACATCTCCTTGCTGATCACGATCTACGCGATCGTCATCCTCGGCGGGTTGGGGAGCATTGCCGGCCCCCTCGTCGGCGCGATCGTGATCAACGTCTCCTTCCAGTTCCTGGCGCCCTCGAACGACCATCCGGAGCTGAAGCGCTGGCTCTTCTACGGAGCCATCGTCGTGCTCGTCGCGAGGATCAAGCCGTGGACACGGGCGGCCTTCGTGCTCGCCGGCACCGCCGTGTTCGGAATCGTCGTCCACGCGATCGTTAGCTCCGTCGCCCCGTCATGGACGGCAGGGTCCGTGGTCGACGCAGGCTCTACGAGTCGGCAGATCGCCGACTGGGTCGTCATTCCGCGAGGCCATGCGAGCTTCAACACGATCGCCTACATTGCGCTCGTCGGGGCGATCGTGACGCTCGCTCAGGTGCGGGGTTGGTGGCGCGCGGTCGGGCTGATACCGACGCTGTACCTGGTAGCGGTCGTCTGGGAGAACGTGCTCGTCGAGCAGCCGGCCGTGACCCGCCTCATCCTCTTCGGGGCGCTGTTGATCGCGCTCATGCAAGCGCGGCCCCAGGGGTTACTCGGGACGGCGCGCGTGGAGATCGTGTGACGGCGCTGCTGGAGCTCGCAGGCCTCTCCAAGTCGTTCGGCGGCCTGCAGGTGATCGACGACCTCGACCTGGTCGTGAACGAGCGAGAGATCGTCAGCGTGATCGGCCCGAACGGCGCCGGGAAGACGACCCTTTTCAACCTGATCACGGGCCTCTATCGCCCCGACGCGGGCCGGATCCTGCTCGACGGAACCGACCTCGTCGGGCTGCCGGCCCACAAGATCACGAAGCTCGGCATCGCCCGCACGTTCCAGACGCTGCGGCTGTTCCTGAACATGACCGTGAAGGAGAACGTGATGGCGTCCCAGTACGGTCGCACGAAGGTCGGCGTCCTTCGCTCGATCGTGCGCACACCAGGCGCCCGGCGCGAGGAACGCGAGATTCATCGACGGGCAGAGGAGAAGCTCGCGTTCTTCGGCCAGCGCCTCATGGGCTATCGCTGGGATCAGCCCGCCTACAGCCTCTCCTACGCGAACCGCCGCCGGCTCGAGATCGCGCGCGCAATGGCCACCGAGCCCCGCGTTCTGCTCCTGGACGAGCCCGCCGCCGGCATGAATCCGGTCGAGACACACGAGATCACCGAGCTGATCGGGAAGCTGCGGGACGACGGCCGCTACACGATCGTCGTGATCGAGCACGACATGCACGTCGTCGAAGGGATCTCGGATCGCGTGGTCGCGCTCGACCACGGCGTCAAGATCGCCGAGGGCACCTTCGACGCCGTCGCGACCGACGAGCGAGTCGTAGAGGCGTACCTCGGCCTCCGCGGCGAGGAGGTCGCCTAATTCCCCCGCTTCTCGCACTCGAGCAGGTCGACACCTACTACGGCGAGATCCAGATCCTCAAAGAGATCTCGCTGGAGGTCGGCCAGAGTGAGCTCGTCTGCCTGCTCGGCGGCAACGCCTCCGGAAAGTCGACCACGTTGAAGACGATCATCGGCATCGTCCAGGCTCGCCGGGGTGCGGTCCGGTTCGACGGCGAGGACCTGACGGACCGCAAGACGAGCTTCCGGATCGCGCGCGGGATGGCGATCGTGCCCGAGAACCGGCGCCTCTTCGCGCCGATGACCGTTCAGGAGAACCTCGAGATGGGGGCGTATCTCAAGCGTGGGGGCCGCAAGGAGGACTTCGAGCGTGTCTACTCGCTCTTCCCGCTCCTCCACGAACGCCGGAAGCAACTTGCCGGCACGCTCTCTGGCGGTGAGCAGCAGATGGTCGCCATGGGGCGCGCGCTCATGTCCCACCCGAAGCTCCTCCTGATGGACGAGCCCTCGATGGGGTTGGCGCCGATCCTCGTCGAGCGGAACTTCGAGATCATCAAGCAGGTGCACGAGTCCGGGGTCGCGATCCTCGTCGTGGAGCAGAACGCGAACGTCTCGCTCTCGATCGCCGACCGCGGCTACGTCCTTCAGACTGGTCGCATCGTGCTCTCTGGGTCCGCCTCCTCGCTGATCAAGCACGAAGAGCTGCGGAAGGCCTACCTTGGCCGCTAGGGCCCCGAGTCTCGACGCGCTTCCGGCCCGGATTCGCCACCGCTTCCCGATCTTCGAGCGGCGCATCTACATCAACAGTTGCTCCCAGGGGGCCCTCTCCGACTCGGTGCGCGACGCCTACGAGCGCTACCTCGCCGACTGGGACGAGCACGGCGCGCCCTGGGAGTACTGGGTCGAGCAGCTCGAAGCAGCGCGGCGGAGCGTCGCCGGGTTGATCGGTGCGCACACGGACGAGGTGGCGGTCACGACCTCGGTCTCGGCGGGCCTGAGCGCCGTCGCAAGCGGGCTGCGCTTCGACCAGGGCCGGAGGAAGATCCTCGTCAGCGACTTCGAGTTCCCCACGGTGGGTCAGATCTGGCACGCCCAGGAGGCGCGGGGAGCGGTTGTCGAGCATGTCCCCGCCGAGCCGGGCGGAACCATCCCGCTCGAACGGTTCGAGGCGGCGATCGACGAGGAAACGGCGCTCGTGGCAGTCACGCACGTCTGCTTCCGCAACGGCAGCCGAATCGATGTCAAGGGCGTCGCCGAGCTCGCGCACGAGCGCGGGGCGCTCGTCTTCCTGGACGCATACCAGTCGGTCGGCTCGCTTCCGGTCGACGTGCGCGAGCTCGACTGCGACTTCATGGCGGCCGGTGTGCTCAAGTACCTGCTCGGCTCGGCCGGCCTCGGCTTCCTCTACTGCCGGGGCGAGTTGGTGGCGCAGATTGCGCCCACCGCGACCGGCTGGTTCGCCGATCGCGACATCTTCCAGATGGACATCCGGGACTACTCTCCGGCACCGACGGCGCGCCGCTTCGAGTCAGGAACGCCGCCGGTCCCTTCGATCTACGCTGGCATCGCAGGGATCGAGCTGATGCGGGAGATAGGGATCACGGAGACCGAGGCGCACGTCCGCGAGCTGAACGCGATCCTCCAGGAGGGCCTCGACGAGGTCGGTGCCCGGGTGGTCACGCCACGAGCCGCAGATCAGCACGGCGCGCTGCTCTGCGTAGCCTCGACTGACGTAGAGGCGCTCGTCGGCGAGCTGGCGAAGGAAGGCATCGTCACCTCGTCGCGGGACGGCAACCTCCGGATCTCGCCGCATTGCTACAACACGGCGGAGGACGTGCGCACGGTCCTCGAGGTCCTGGCGCAGAAGCGAGGCCTGCTGTGACGGGCGGCGAGAACGAGCGGCGTTACGCGAACGTTCGCCAGGCGCTCGAGCGGGACGCGCTCGACGCAGCGCTCGTCTGCGGCAGTGAGTACACGGGTTTCGAGGGGGCTGTCACGTACCTCTCCGGTTTCCAGATCGTGCACCGCTACGCGTACGTGCTGCTGCCACTGGAGGGCGAGCCGGCGATCGTGTTTCCGAGCGAGGCACGCTACGTCGGCGAGCACGCGACGTCCTGGATCGAGGAGCAGGTGTTCGCCGAGCGGCCAGGGGACTGGCTCGCGGACCGGCTGCGGGGCCAGCGGGTCGGCGTGTACGGGCTCGATTACGTGATGCCGCCCCGCGACTACGCGGCGCTCGCCACGGCCTGCGAGCTCGTCGGCTGGGACGTCGAGTTCGATCACGCGCGCGCGGTGAAGAGCGAAGATGAGCTCGACTCGGTGCGGGAGTCGGTACGGATCAACACCGACGGTTTCCACGCGTTCCTCGCGGCGTACGCGCCCGGGCGCAGCGCCGCGGAAGTGCTCGCGCCTGCGGAGGAGCTGTTCGTCGCGCGCGGCTGTGGGCGGCTGACGATGAATATGGTGCTGGTCGGGGTCGAGTTCGCGATCGCGCGGTCGGACACGATGCTGGAGGAGTTCTGCATCCCGTCGCTGGAGGTCGCCGGCCCGGGCGGCCACTGGGTCGAGGTCTCGCGCGCGATCGGTGCGCCGAACGACGAAGTGCGGCGGATGAACGAGGCCTACGACGAATACTTCGAGGCTGCGAAGACGGCGCTGCGCCCAGGCGCGACGGCGCACGACGCCCACCGCGCCGTCTCGAAGGGGTTCGTCGAGCGCGGCTACAAGCTGGGGCACGTGACCGGCCACTCGATCGGAATGACGATGATCGAGTTCCCGAAGATCGGCGAGGGAGTCGAGACCGAGCTGCGCGAGAACATGGTCTTCTCGATGCACCCGCATGCGATCGCGGAGAACGGGCGCGACTGCCTCTACATGCAGGAGACCTGGCTCGTCGGGCCGGACGGGGGTGTCCCGCTCTCGGGGCTCCCGTCGCGCATCTTCGCGGCCGGCGAGACGCCGGCTCAGGCGCAGGCGTAGCTCAGAGAATGGTGATCGTGAACGTCTGCGGCGGGCTCGTGTCGTTGCCGCCGTTGGAGTTGCCGCCGTCGTCATGGGCGCGCACGGTGACCGTCGCCGACCCGATCGCCAGCAGCGCCGGCGTGTAGGTCAGCGTCCCGTTCGGCGCGATCGCGGGCTGGGCCGAAAACAGGCTGTTGTTGTCGTTCGTGACCGTGAACGTCACGTGCTGAGAGGACTCGTTCGAAGGCCCGGGTGAGATCGCCGTCGCCCAGCCGGGGACGGTCTGCGCGCCGAGCAGGCCGAGGACGCTCTGGTCGGGTCCCTTCGTGAAGCTCGGCGGGTCGTTCACCGGCTCGACGGTGAGCGTGAACGACTGCGGCGCGCTCGTATCCGAGCCGCCGTTCGCGGTGCCCCCGTCGTCGTGCGCGGTGACGGTGACGGTTGCAGCGCCGTTCGCATTGCCCGCTGGCGTGAACGTAAGCATGCCGTCGGGCGCGACTGCGGGCGCCGTCGAGAACAGCGCCGCATTGTCGTTCGTGACCGAGAAGGTGACGTTCTGGCCCGCGTCGGCGGGCGGGCCGGGTGAGATCGCGGTCGCCCAGACGGCCGAGAAGCCGCCGCTGTCCTCGAGCACGTCTTCGTCGGGCCCTGCCGTGAAGGTCGGCGGGCTGTTCGGCGGCGGGGGCGCCGGAGGTGGAGGCGGAGGTGGAGGTGGAGGTGGCGGAGGAGGCGGAGGGGGAGGGGGCGGTGGCGGGGGCGGTGGTGGCGGTGGCCACGGTGGCGGGGGCGGTGGCCACGGTGGCGGTAACGGTGGCGGTGGCGGCAACGGGGGCGGTAACGGTGGGCGGTAACGGCGGGACCGGCGGCAACGGCAACGGCAACGGCAACGGCAACGGCAACGGCAACGGCAAACGCGGCTGGTGGCCTGAACGCCGTTCGGTCATCGCCC